>Ga0307489_10002123_pt1 | contig 13263 bp, 14 predicted proteins | sample SB12metaG_FD_202247 | JGI IMG/M metagenome (GOLD analysis project Ga0307489, IMG submission 202247) | Sea-ice brine microbial communities from Beaufort Sea near Barrow, Alaska, United States - SB 1.2 | ecosystem: Environmental > Aquatic > Marine > Coastal | place: USA: Alaska | collected...
CGCCGCCGCCGCCGCCGCCACCGCCACCGCCGCTGCCGCCGCCGCCGCCGCCGCCACCGCCGCCGCCGCTGCCGCCGCCGTCACTGCCACCGCCGCCGCCACCGCCACCGCCGCCGCCGCCGCCACTGCCGCCGCCACTGCTCTCCTCCACAATCTCCGTCGACCCATCTTCCCGTCCGCCTTCCTCGCCGCTACCCCCACCGGGCGTAGATAATGTGGCGATTATTCCCTCTATGCTCGCATCACCTTCCGCCGCCTCCTCCGCCCCCTCCTCCGCCCCATCCTCGGCCCCTGACTTTTTGGACGCGGACAGTGTGACGATTACTCTATCTATCCCCGTGCCTTCCTCCACCCCCTCGTCCGCCCGCTCCTCCGCCCCCTGCGCCCCTGACTTGTGGCCCATGATGTACCCCTCTGATCCCTCCGCTCCCTCCCCGGTCTCCTCGTCCGCCACCTCATGGTCACCATTCCAGCACTGGGCGGCGGCGCCAGAGACCTCAGCGGGTGCCTCCAGGGACGCCGGAAGAGACAGCGGGGAGCGAAGAATGGCACCTAGGGGAATGGGCAGTGGCGGCGGCGGCGGGGGGGGTGGTCGAGGTGCCGGCGCGAGCGGCGGCGGCGGCTGCTGGGTCTGGCGAAGTCTCTTGGTCTGCCTGCCCTCCTCCGTCCCGCCGGCTGTCAAATCTGCCCCCGCCGCGCCCCTCGCACTCCCAACCATCGCCGATACTGCCCGCGGATCCCCCGCCGCCACCGCCGCCCCCGATCCCGCCGCCTCCCTCGAGCCCGCCCCCGCCGCCGCCCCCGCAAACGCGCCCGCACCTGCCGCCAACCCCGCGCCTGCCCCCGCGCCCGGTCCCGCGTCCGAGAGAAGCAACCCCAGTCCACTGAGCGCCGCCGCCATTCCCGGCCTGGCCGTCGCGGCGCCCCCGGCCAGCACAGCGTCGATGCGCCCGGCCAGCTCATCCTCCACCGCGGCCGCGCGCGCCTTCGCCGCCGCCACCCGCGCCACCCGCGTGTCGCCGCCCTCCTCCCCGTCCATTGCACCATCCTCATCCGCGTCCGTCGCCACGTCCAGCAACTCCCGGGCGCAGGGCCTCAAAGGCGGTACACTTTCGAGCTTAACTTCAAGCCGTTTGTGCCTAGCCTGGAACCACTTGGGTTATCCCACTGAATGCTGTGAGCATAGGCCCTGCCCGCGCGGTCCACAGGTTGGTCTCGGCGCAGCGGCGGAGCTCCGCGGCGGCGGCGCGCAGTGCGCCCTCCTCCGCCGCCGCCGCCGCCGCCACCCGCCCGCGCACCGCGTTGTTCCACTCCAGGCTGTACGCCAGTAGCGTCAGCGCAGGGCGTAGCGAGGGCGCCTCCTGCGCTCCGGGCCTGGCAGATATTTTTGCCACTTCATCCAACGCACTGTACACCCTCGTTCCTTCCTTTCAGTCAAGCGGCATCCTACGACGTGGCCATATACAATATACCGGCCAGGCCCTAGCTAGCGGATACTGCTACTGCTCAGCACGTTGTCCAATGCACTGTGGACCTTTGGTTCCTTCAGTCAAGCGGCATCCTATGACGTGGCGGGCGACATCCGCCAGGCCCAGCCTGCGCAGCAGCGCGCGCTTTACACCAGGCAATGTCCAGGCGCGCCACGCGCTGCGTGCAGGCGTGGAACAGCGCGAGGGCGGCGTCGAGGCGGCGTGCGGCGGTGGCGGCTTGCAGGAACGCGGCCGCCTCGCGGGGGTTGCGCGTGGATGCCGAGATGACCTGCGGCGGCACCGTGAGGAGCACCGCAAGCGGAGGATTGCCTGGCATTCTGTGCCTCTTTGGCGCCCAAAGACGTCTGTAGGAGCGAGGGTGACAATTGCCCAAAGACGCCACCCAGCACAGCTAAGCCATCGAGGACAGCTACGCCTTCAACCACAGTTGTAACGGGTGCCGCTGACGGGTGCCTGGGCGGCGGGGCGCGCGGAGCTGTGGGCGGACTGCTTGCGGCACTGACGGGCGCGCCGACGAGTGGTGAGTGCACACACGTGACACGTGTATTCAACGAGGAACCGCGAGTCGATATATAAAACAGAACGTGTCCAATCGCATTCCAGACCTGCGACGACATGATGTGGACACGCGCGACCTACTTGCGCCACACCAACACGCACCACACCCCGGGGCGAGGCCTAATCCCAGTTTCTCCCGCGGCCCCAGGGCCTTCTACAGCCGTCGCTCTCACCACCGCGCACGTGTCTGTCTGTCGGGCGCGCGCGTCCGAACCACCAAAATTCCGACGGTTCGAGTTTGTTGAAGGACTTTTTGGGCATTGTGTGGCAGGCCCTGGGTGGGGGTGGTGAACACGGCGCCAGTGCTGTTCCTGCTAGTCGGGTCGGCGAGTCGGGCCGGCAAGTCGGGTCGGCGAGTCGGCCTGCATGCATGGGGGAAAGGACCACTCTACGTACAAAGATCGTTTAACCGACTTCAATGTCCACCGTCCTTGCCGTACAGTCGTCCCCTTTTCCGGGCGGAGGCGGGGGGCGCTGCCTCGCGAGGATGGCGACGAATAGCGCGCGCGCCCCGGCGGGAAGCGGGTGGCTGCCCCTGCTAGTGTGCTTTCCAATAATGAACAGGGTTATCGTTGAATTGAACGTCCGCGTCCTCTCACACTCAAAGCACGGCACACTCGCCGCGCCTTCCCTCTGCTTGCGCACCCGGTCCCCAACCCGCCAAGTCAGTTGGCGCAACAGGCGGGGCGGCACGGGCCTCGGCACCCCCGCAAACGCGTGTGCATCACAGATGGCATACCTGGTGTCCATTCTAGGATCGGCAGTAGGGCTGCCTGCTGAGGCTAACGTCATTTACAGCAGAGCTACAGACGCTGCGCGACGTCACGGCTAACGTGTCATCGACGGCGGCTAAAACTTTGAGTAGGTATGGTGACCTTGCTGAGTAAGCCGCCCGGCATCTGCCGAGCCGGGTAGTAGGGAACCCACACCGGTAGTTGCGCTTGGTGAGATCGCGGAGTATTACATACAAGCATCTATCTACGCAGATCGGCTGGGGGGTCAAACGGGGATGGCGCGCAGCGCAATACGGTCACGATTCCTGATTTCATGTCAGGCGCCATGGTAGTCTGCTGTAAATTTATGTGGGCGACCGTCTGATAACTCAAGATGTGTCCAAACTCCCGTTTGACACCTTCAACAGATCCGCATAGACGTAGTCAGACACACCGGTGTGGAGTGAGGCTGATTCCATGAGAGGGCCCGGCGGCACGAGTACACACGCATGCATGTGGTCAGACACACCGGTGTAGCTTATTCCATGTGACGGGTATAGCCCTGCCATGAAGTTCTGGAGCAGAATGCACGCCACGGCGCACCCGCCGTGGATCACCAGCGGCGCCCCCTCCTCCACGGCGTTCTTCAGAAACACAAACGGCGACGCTAGCAGCAGCAGCAACCCCTTTCCTACTCCGCCGCCTCGCCGCCTCCGCCCCCCGCCCCCGCCCCCACTTCCGCCCCCGCTCCTTCCACCGCCGCCGCCCTCGCCCCCGCCCCCGGCGTTCGGCCCAGCCCGGACAGGGCGCCTCGGCTCGTCGTCTCGCAGGTACCGCCCCCCGAGGCGGTTTCCCGCGGCCGCGGCGCGGCGGCCGCCGAACCTGCCCCCGAAGCCCGCGATCCGCGGGACGTACACGCTCACCAGCCCCGCCAACGTGCCCGCAAAGTGCGCGGCAAATGTCCCGCTACTCGGAGTGACCAGTGTGCTCAGCGCCAGGTCCGCCCAGAACGAAAACTGCGCGGGAACCGGGAGGAGCCCAAGCACGTATGACATCGACCCAGGCTGGCGTTTGTGACAAGTCACAACCTTGAGGGCGTAGTTGACGCCCGAGAAGCCGACGACGCCGGAAGTGTAGAAGGGGAGCAGCTCGGGCCCGCCGCCGCCGCCGGACTGGTATCGGCCGCGCGTGACACCGGAGGCCGCCTCGCCGAGCCACGACGCCAGGTCATACCCCGTCAGCTTGCGCTCCGCCGACGATATGCCAACGAGAATCCCCTGCGACAGCGCCAGAAGCACCGCGCTCCGTGCCATGAACGTAGTGGTGCCCTCCTCGCAGGATCGCTTGGACAGTGCTCGCCACGTCGCGGGATGACGTTCACTCGACGAGCGGGGATGGGAAGCGGGGATGAGAAGTGAGCAGCGCGTTGGATGACATGACGTGTGGAGCGCACTTCGCACACCGGCACCCGCGTGGGGCCGTGGGGTCCCCTCCCCACCTCGCGGGCCTCCAGGTCCGCCCCGTCCTGCAGCAGCCCCGTCATGTTGGCCAGCAGGTGGAACAGGTCGCGGTGCACGAAGGCACTCTTCACCACGCGGTCCAGCTGGTTCAGATGCAGCACGGCGTACGGGTTTAAACACACCTCGGTGTACGCCACGCCGCCAGGCTGCGCACACAGAAACAGAGACAGAATGACAAGGGCGCAGAGCAGCGTCAGCGACAGCGATTTAGTGATGGTTGCACGGGCCAAAAGAAGATGCTCATCGCTTGGAAGTTGGAACATACATGAGTGCTGCGCGGCTGGGCAAGTCATACACCACATGTAAACCGTCGTTTGTTGAGTTAAACCAAATGTATGACGTGGCAAGACAACAGACAAAGATGAACACTGAGAAAGCACGCGCGGTGGGCGGGGGACGGGGGGGTCGGCAATGAGAGTATAAGCAGTGGGTGAGAGGCGCACCTTGCAGAAGACATACACGTTGGCGGCGATGATGAGGAGGGTCCCCGGGGGCACGTGCCCGTGGGCCTCCAGCCAGCAGGGTCAACGAGAACAACGCCCCGACCGACGTTGAACGGACGAACCACAATCGGCCGACGGTGCCGGCTCACAGGACGAACTAAAACCCATCTGGAATACTCTTCTCCACCACGAGTAGCCGAGTCATGTCAGTGTTCAAGTGTGAGCATCCATCCCCTGGATGTGCATCGTGCCCCGTTCTGTATTCGGGTGCTCCACATCCGCCCGTGCCAAGACGCGCTTGAGGACCGTGGCGGACACTAAGCCCGCGTACAGGAGCTCGGGGGTGGCCTCGTTCAAGTCCCCCAGCGGCAGCGGCAGCCGCGGACCGAGCAAAGGGCCCGGCAGATATTGCTCGCCACGTTATCGACACGCACTTTGAACCCTCATTTGTTGTGTCAAACGGAACCCTGCGAAGCGGCGAGCGACATCTGTCATTCACGTCACCGACACGAATTTTGAACCCTCAGTTCTTGAGTTGAATGGCTCATCATCCTATGACGTGGCGGTGGGCTGTGTGCGACAGTCGTAGCCCTGCCCGAGGAACCTCTGGCCCACGGTCGAGAACCGCGCTCGCGCGATCGCGCGCTCCGCATGCTCGGACACGGTTGTGAGCGCGTAGGACATGTCGGCGCGGCTTTGGCGCCGAGCGGTCGGTGCGGTATGGAGGCTCGGAGCGACACGCGCGCCGTGGCAATGTGGCTCTCCGAGGGACTCAGCGTTTTTACTCGTTGAGTCCGAGGGTGCCGTACTTCGCATAGTTTTTGGGGGGGATTCCGGTAAATAAGGATTTGTCCCTTTTCCTGAGTTAACTCGTCGTATCTGAAAATCCATCTGTGAAGCGCAACACGCGCCATCACAACAAGGTTTTGACCGTTTTGTCGTTCGCAGTGTGATTTCATCAATTACGAACCAACGGTCACTCCGTTATCAGCTCGATTTCCAAGTAGCGCGGTCGGAGAAGATGGAGATTTTCCTGGTCAACGCTACCCAAATCCCCCCCCCAAAACTATGCGAAGATTACCAAGTACCGGTATGTAGTTTCTGACGTGACGGGTTTAGGGTTTAGGGTTCCAGGTTTAGGGTTTAGGGCACGTGCGGCAGCTGAACGCGCGGTGCGTCACCCGCCGGGCGCAGGGCGGCGCACAGCGGTGTAAGAGCCTCGAAGCGTTCGACCGCATCGCCGCGGCACGGTGTAGAGCAGACCGTGCCGCCACACCCCGCGGCGGCGACGGCGGGCCGGGCGGCGGGGGCGGCGGCGACGGCGGCGGGGCCGGTGGGGGCGGCGCCTCAAGCGGCGGCTCAAACGGTGAGGTGGTGGATGAAGTGTCGCCGCGCACGGAGTGTGTAAATCGCACGTGGCGACTGTGTTGTGTGACTTAAGTGACTGCTGCACAGCCTGACTGCGTTGCGATTGTCTAATAAGTCAACTATCGGGCTGCCCCTCTATCACTCTAAAGTAGCTAGTCTGATGTCATGCGTGCTTGCATCCTACAAAGATTCAGTCCCAGCCGCGGCACACGACGGGGTTGTCCGCGCGCCCCGCGGCGTGAAAGGTACCCCGCACCTCGCGGGCCAGGTGGTCGCGCGCGCGGCCGCGGACGGCGCCGAGCCGCGCCTGGGAGTCGCGCAGCACGGGCTGCAGTCGTGCGAGCTCCTCCTCCGCCGGCGCCGCCCGTGCCCGGACGCGAGCTACCGCCGCCGCCGCCGCCGCCGCCGCCGCCGAGTGATGCGCGCTCGAAGCGTACCCTCCGGCCGCCCCCGCCCCCGCCTCCGCCGCCACCTGACTCGCCGCCGCCGCCGCAGCCGCGGCTCCGAGGACCGCGCCCCGCCCCGTGAGCGTCTCCTCAACCCCCGCGGGCAGCGCCGCCGACAGGTCCACGGTAGCCGGCCACACCGAAGAGGACGTGCTCAGACCGGCCAAGAGTGCGCCATCCCCCGGAGCGGTGGTGGTGGCGGTGACTATGGCGGCGGCGGCGGCGGCGGCTGTGAGTCGCGAGAGGGAGGGGAGCGCGGAGGCGGCGCGCAACGCTCGCCGCGACAGAGCCTCCGCAGCCTCCGCGGCATCGGCGGCGGCGGCGGCGGAGGCTTCCGTTGCTCCCGCGGCCCCCGCCGCCGCCCCCACCTCCGACTGATTGCCCATAATGGAAGTCGATGCCGTCGCCGCCGCCGACGCCGCCGCGGCCATGGTGACATCACGCTCCCGCTCCTCGGGTCCGACGGAATACGCTGGCCACGTCACAAGTTCGCACGTGACGCAAGAAACAAGGGTGCAAAACGCAGTCACGGCGTCACATGTTGTCAGTTTACTCAAAGCATGAGGGGTGAAAACGCTGACGATCCTTACCCGTTCCCACCGCCTCGCGACGGCTTCGATGTCCGCGCGCTTTGACCGAAGCGCGGGTACTATCCGCCCGACCGACGCATCGATATCCCTCAGCACATCTCCGAGCGGTGGCGGAGGCCCGCCCGCTGGCGCCGCCGCCCCCGCCGCACCCCCCACCCCCGATTCACACGCCGCCGCTCCGGGCGCCCGCGCCGCCGTCGCCGTCGTCGCCGCCGCTTCACCCGTCGCCCCCGCTGCCACAGTTGCCCCTCCCGCCGCCAAAGCACCCCTCGCCAGCCCCGCCGCCGCCGCCGCCGCCGCCCCTTCCTCCTCCTCCAGTTCCAGCACCGACTCCATCCAGACGAAGAAGGTTTCCGCCTGCCGCAGCGTCTCCCGCGCCACGCCGCTCACCCCCATCGCCGCCTCCATCGCCGCCGTGTGTTGCGCGCGCCGCACCTCGTCCCGCGCCAGCAACACTTCGTACGCGGTCAACGCGCGGGGAAGCCGTGCGCCGGGCGTCCCCGCGGCGGCGGCGGCGGCGGCGGCAGCGGCGCGCTGCGCGGTGGCGAGCGCATGCCTCCTCCCTGCCCGCGCTCGCTCAAGCGCCCCCACGTGAGACACCTGCGTGCGTACGTTCAAAGTTGAAAGCACGTTAGTCTAACGTTAGTAGGATATGTAGGATGCGCTGGATCACGTGGATGGGTTTATCACCGTTTGCCACAGGCGCTGCGCCAGCGTCGTCGTCTGGTGCCCCAGCGCGCGCCGCACCTTCGTCTGGCCCCTCTCTTCCCCGCCCCCAGCGCCGGCCCCGCCCCCCGTGCGGCACGCATCGAGCGCCGACGCGGCGCTTTCCAGATACGCCACCTCGTAGGCTCCTGCTTCCGCGGCTCCGGAACCCGAGCGATCCCCGGCGCTGTCGGCCGGGTAAGGTGGCAACGGGACGTCTGGCCCCGGCGGCGCAGCGAGCAGAGCCGGCGCCGCGGCGTCGGCGTGCGCGCGGGCGAACAAGTCGGCGCGGGCCACCAGCCATGCGAGCGCCAGCAGCAGGGGGCGGCTGGGTCCCCCCCGCGCCGTCACCGCGCCCAGCTCCCCTGAGTGCGGGTACCCGGCTAGCGAGAAGTAGTGCCGAGCCAGCCGTGCGCACGCCTCATCCTCCTCCACGTCCTCCTCCTCCTGCTCGGCCTCGGCCTCCCCCGCGGCACCCGCCCCCGCCGCCGCTGCCGCTCTGCTGCCTCTTCCCCCAGCCCCTCCCGCTCCCCCGGACCTCCCTCCGCCGGATGCCCCCCCGCTGGACAACCCCCTCCCGGCGCCGGCGCCGGCGCTGGCGCCGCCGGTGCGCCGCAGTAGCGCGATCGCCCCAGCCGCCGCCGCCGCGTCAGGGTATCCAGCCACCCCGATGAGCAGCAGGTCGTGGCACGCGCGCCACAGCGGCACAGCGGCCGACTCGTGGTTGAACTTCGCGCGTCGCAGCGTCTCCGCCGTCAATAATCCGTTGCCATTCTCACCACCGCCTCCCCCGCCGACCCCGAGCTGTCTCAGCGCGCGGCACAGATGCTCCAGACACGCGCGCGCGGACGAGGCACTGCGACGCACACGCATGGGAGGCGACCGCGTGAGTGAACGGTGAAGGGAGCGGAGAGGAGGGAGGCGGGAGGAGGGGAGGGACAGGAGGGGGAGGCGGGAGAAGAGATGGGAGGCGGGAGAAGGGAGGGAGGAGAGGGGAGGAGAGGGAGGGGAGAGCGGAGAGGGGAGACGTGGAGAGGACAGGACATGAGAGGGCAGGCGGGAGGAGGGAGGGGAGGGAGGCGTGAGGGACGAGGGCTGAGCGCGCGCTGCGACGTGTGCAAGAGCCGCCAACAGGGTGCCCAGCCTGGGGAATTTGGATACGAGCAAGAATGTATCTAGTGGTTGCGCGGGGGTTGGCTGCGCACCTTCCGACGGGTTGACGTGCCGTCGCCGCTGCCGCCGACGAGGCGGAGGCGGCCCGAGATGACGGACCCGCGGATCCCCCCCGGGCGCCACCCCGCGGTGTACCCCCGGCCGTCATTGTGCTGCGTGCCAAACAAGTTTTGAGTGGCGCGTTCTCGTGAATCTCGCTGGGGTTTAGGGTTTAGAGTTTAGGGTTTAGGGTTTAGGCATGCTATAAACCCTAAACGCCAAACCCTAAACCTATTGAGGTGATCGCGCGGAAGGGAAGGCGTAGGCGTTGGTGGTTGGGACGAGCGTCGCGCCGGGCGAGGCGGTATACTCATAGCGTACAAGCGTAGCAGTGTACCCGTACACACTCGAGGCTGCTAGAGGTGCGGCAGCAATGGGTCAGGGTGGGGCCGAGACAGGTTCACTGAGCGTGGCTCCACCCGTCTACCCATCTTTGTGATGTTGACACAGAGCAGCGTGCCGTTTCTGTCACCTCGCGTTCCGAGGCAGCTCAACTTGAGCTTTCCCGCGGCTCAAACAGCCTGTGGTTGCAGGTTTGTAACGCTCAAAGCTGAGCGGAAACGGTATGGAGTGGCCTGGCCAAGGCAGGAGGATGCGGCGAGTGTGTGCCTGTGCGTTATGAGCAACCGGAGTCAGGAGTTGGCGTCTCATTTCTTTTTTGTTTTTGCTGAGCGTCACCTCCTGGTAAACCGGGTCGGGTCGGGTGAGAGGAGCAGCGGCGGGGCCTTGCGAGCCTCGTCGCGTGTCGACACGCGTGCCCTTCGCACACCGGTAATGCTGCGCGGAGTGCTCAACAGACTGGAGAGAGCCAGTCTGCTTCGCTCACCCTGAAACAGAACTTCGAAATCTTGGTGTGGGTACTTCACGTCGGCTGACAATTCTAAGGGAGTGTTGGCGGCCCTTGCACGCGGCCGGACTAGCGGCGCCGTGCCGCCCGAGCTCCTTCGCAACTGCACCATCCCAAAGGCGGCGCTGGAGAAGCTTTTCGGGTAGGGCCGCACACTATGCATTTTGGCACCCAATCTGGCCTATTACCTCAGGCAGTTGTCCCAACTCGATGGAGCTCAACGTATAGAGCTGAGTTGAGCTGGCAAGGCAACGAATGCGGCCCTGTCTGTAGGGTGGCACGCGTGGCGCCCCCCAAGCCGCAGCTGTGGCATGACCCGATGGCCGCCCCCGCTGGTGGGCGAACAGTGAGAGCCGCGTCACCGGTAAAACGGCCAAAGTCAAGATGGGGTGACCACGCGGCAGGGCCTGATACCGGGTCCTGACTGTCTGCTCATAGTGAACCAGTGTGCCCGTGGGCTCCACAGGGCCCGACAAGGCGTCCTGACTGTTTGCTCATAGCGTACTGGTGTGCCAGTGGATGCGGCGAGTTTGAACGGGTACCCCGGTACACTAAACGCAAACAGTCAGAGCTGCCGCGAAGTCGCGAAGGGGCGACGGTGCGGCAGGGCCTGACACGGCGTCCTGACTGTTTGCCCACAGTGAACCTGTGCACCCGTGCACAAACAGTCAGCTGAGCTGGAAAGGGAACGAGCGGCCAGGGCAGGGTGGACGATGTGGCCAGTGTGTACGTGTACACCGGGACACAATGAACCTACAGTGAGGGAACGAGTGGCCCGGCCGGGGAGGAGTGGAGAGGAGGAGGCTGCGATTGTGCGCGGGTACATTATCAGCAAACCTTCATGGGACGAGTGGCCAGGCCCTGCGGCGCGAACCCGAGGCTGGAGCATGAGAAGGAGCGAGCAGTGATGAGTGCGAAAAAGAATCTGGACAAGGTAGGGTCCTGTTTGTTTGCTCAAAGTGTACCAGCGCAGACTCGCCACATCCTCCTCTTACACTTTGAGCAAACAGGCAGGTTGAGTCATGGCGGAACGAGTGGCCAGGCCATGCACCGAGGTCATTGCCAGCGGCAAGTCAGAGCGCAAGCCTGCGCCACGCGGTGGCCGGTCACAATACCAGGTGGTGCGCCCCGAGACAGTTTTCAAAGCACGATGGCAGGGCCCGCCAGCTCGGTCCCTAACGTGGTGTACCGACGTACCCACACATGCTCGCTGCATCCTCCTCCCTCTTCTGCCCACTCATTCTCTGGCTTGGCCCCTCGCTGGCTTTTGCACTCAACCCGACTGCTTGCTCATTGTGTAGCATTGTCCCTGTGCACACTCCCCTGTGGCTTGGCCACGCGGTTCCTCTGCAGCACAGCCATACTGTGTGCACGTATTGTACTGGTGTTCCCGTACTCACGCTCGCCGCATCAACGAATACCCTGGTACGCTATGAGCAAACAGTGAAGGAGTGTAAGACCCTGCGAGATGGGTGGAGCCCCAGAGACCTGCCACGTCGACCGCTGACGAGGATCAATTGAGGAGCGCCGGAAAGCAAGAAGGGCCGAGCCACTCGTTCCCTCACTGTTTGCTCATAGCATACCAGTGTACCCGCACATATTAGCTGCACCCTTCATCGTGGCCTGGCCACTGGTTCCCTCACTTTTCGCTCTCGTCGAGAGGTCAAAGTCATCCTCTCGAGCAATCAGAAGAGGGTAAATGTCTATCGGTTTGGATATCATCCATATATTCGTGCAATGTGTCATAGACTATCAGCAATTGGTCAGGGAGCGAGTGGCCAGGCCTTGGCAGAAGGTGTTGAGCCTTTTGAAGCTCCAGCGTGCGCCGCTTTTGAGTGGCAGGGCCTGACTGTTTGCTCATAGTGTACCGGGTTTCCCGCACATACTCGCTCCCTGACTGTTTGCTCATAGTGTACCGGTGTTCCCACACATACTCATCGCTGGCTGTCTACTCGTGGTGTACATGTGTAGCCGTACACACTCGCTGTATCCGCGTCACAGGCCTGGCCACTCGTCCCGTTTTCAGCTCAATGATACTGGTGCGCTCCGAGCAAACAGTCAGGTTGAGCTGATGAGGGGGACGCAGTGTGACGCAGCGGCAGTGGTGTGCTTGCGCACTATGAGCAAATAGTCAGGTTGAGCAAACAGGGCGGGAGCGCAGTGTGATGTGGCGGCAGTGGTGTACATGTGCACTATGAGCGAACATCACGAGAACGAGTGCTCGCGCTAAAATGTCTTCCGAAAAGAACGTACATGACTGGGAAGATTGAAAAATCCATTGTTTGGGAGTCTATACACAGTCTGAACCGCGGTAAACTCGCCCAGAACAGCCCGAAATCGCCCGAACCATGTCCGTACACAGCTCGAAAGCTCCGGAACACCGACCGTGCTTACATGTTCCGGAAGTTAGATTAAAGCGATGACTCGCACGCCGCGTGAGGCTCTGTTGTTCGGGAAGCACCAGTGGCGCGGGGATGCCGGGGCGTACGCGATGGAGAAGAAGGCTGGCGAGACGCGCGGTGAGTTCTACGCGCGGCGCCTCTTCGGCGAGGGCGAGAAGCAGAAGGTAGGCATCTTAGTGACAAAATGCATCAATCTATGGTCGATCTCGATTGATATCGATCGATATCGACGGACATTTACATACTGCAACGTGCAGGGGGTGGGCATGCATAATACAATATGTTTGGTGGTTAGAATTGCAACAAAGACGAGCATTGTCTTAATAAAACCCCGTATGTATTCACACGGCTCTGAGCAAAGGAGCGGAAGGACGCGGCGTTCGAGGCAGCAGATGAGCTGTACTCGGCGCGGCCCAAGTCGGCGTCTGGAGCCGGCGCTGGCGCTAGGCATCCACACGCGAAGCGCATTGATCTGTCCGCGAGCGCCAAGCACAGCTGGCGCTTGGTAGGGCGCTGCAAACTGACTACTAATACATCCCTATTGCACCCCAGTCCGCGTGTGCCAAGCACAGCTGCGTGAAGTAGGACCTGACATCCCAAATCATACTTCTTCGTTTCTTCGATTTCTCGTTTCTGCATTCCTTGAGTTTGATGGCATTCTTGACACGGCGAGTGATATCACCCAGTCCGTACTGCCGGGAGGCTGAGGGACCGGGGCAGTACCGCACCATGCTGTACGAGGAGGGGGTGCGGCAACGGGAGCGGAAGGAGTCCGAGTATCAGGCGCTCGTTGGCTTTGCACCAGTCAAATATGTACCAGCAAAATAACCACCCTACTAGAAAGGGTATGTATATGTATTTATCTAAAACCTAAATCGAGCCACTGGGCTTACGCTGATGCAACGGCGTCCACCATATAGTCTACTCGTTACGTCAACCACCTCATGTGTGCCGCTACAAGGACGGGTC
>Ga0307489_10002124_pt1 | contig 13259 bp, 19 predicted proteins | sample SB12metaG_FD_202247 | JGI IMG/M metagenome (GOLD analysis project Ga0307489, IMG submission 202247) | Sea-ice brine microbial communities from Beaufort Sea near Barrow, Alaska, United States - SB 1.2 | ecosystem: Environmental > Aquatic > Marine > Coastal | place: USA: Alaska | collected...
CACTTAGCAACAAGTAGTACTAAGTAGTCCAAATGGAGCGTTTTGATTGGTCGAGCGGGCACTAAGTAGCACTAAGTAGCACTAAGTCTCACTAAGTGTCTAAGTGGTTTCACGCACTTTGTCATAGGATGCCATTCGGCTGGCGCCGGCGGCTTGGGGCGCCCCTCCACGTAGGAGCGTGAAGCCCGCCGCCGTGCCTCGGACTCCTCCGCCTTCGCCTCCGTCTCCGCCGTGCGAGGCGGCTGACGTGGCAAGAGCGGGGGGAGCGCAATCACATCGTAGGATAACATTCACACATGCAGATAAGGGTCCTAGCTGTGGAAGATGACGTGGCAGGAGCATTATATTATGAAGCTGTCCCCGCCAGGTTGAGGCTGGCGCCGCTCTCGGCTTCCATGCGTTTGATGTTTTCACCGCCGCGGCCGATGAGGAAACCCGCCTGGCCGCAGGGGCTGACACTCGTTCCCATAACAGCTCAACTTGAGCACTCCGGTCCACCGTATATCCCGACTTAACTCATGAATATGTTGTGCAGTTGCTGAAGTTGAGCTCAAACGTGAACGAGTGTAAGCCCCTGCTTGGCCGCGCGCGGGCAGCTCCGCCGACCCACTCACACCGCCGCCGCCGCCGCCGCCGCCGCCATCGCCACCGTACCTGTCGCCGCCGCCGCCGTACCCGCCGCCGTCGCCCAGGGGCTTACACTCGTTCACTTCTCAGCTCAACTTGAGCGCTATGTATGGGATAGGGGGTGCGCGTAGGGGTTGTGTAGCCCGTGTAAAGGGGGCGTGTAGGGTGTTTTTGTGTGTCAGGCACGGCTCAAGTTGAGCTGAAACGTGAAGGAGTGTAAGCCCCTGCCGTCGCCATGGCTGGCTATCAGCTCGGCTCGGACGGCGAGGCCGCCGGGGTCCTGCTCGCGCTGCATCCGCGCCTCGTCGATGATTTCGTCCAGTCGTCGCTTGCCCGCCTCCACCTGCTCCCAGGGGCTTACACTGGCTCACTTCTCAGCTCAACTTGAGCGCTTTTTATGGGATGGGGGATGCGCGTAGGGGTTGTATGGCCCATGTAAAGGGGGTGCTAAGGGGTGATTAAGGTGTGTAGGATGTTTTGTGTGTGTCTGACACGGCTCAAGTTGAGCTGAAAAGTGAACGAGTGTAAGCCCCTTCCTGCTCCGCCGTCCCCCACAGCTTCATCACCCCCCCGGGCTTATCCCATTGCATAAAGCACTGCGTGTCTGCCTGTCGGAAAGGTCATGGAGAACTAACGCTCGGACCGAGATCGGAGCATGACCTACCTTCAGGGTGAATGCTCATATAGACGCACGGAGGAGGAGGAGGAGATGCGACGTCGGTCGAATGCGTGGAGGAGGAGGAGATTCGACGTCGGTCCAGCGCTTTTCCGAGATCGGAGCATGACCTACCTCCAGGGTGAATGTTCATGCAGACGCGCGGAGGAGGAGGAGGAGGAGGAGATTCAATGTCGGTCGAATGCAAGGAATAGGAGGAGATTCAACGTCGGTCGAGTGCTTGATCACAATACCCCCCCCCTGCCTGAATCCGCTTGATGTTGGACCCTGAGAACCCCATGACCTTGCCGATGGCCTCCCCCCCGATCTCCTTAGTGTAGCACCGCAAGTTGAATTTGAAAGTAAAATTTGAAAGCAGTTTATCATACTTCAGTTTCAAGCGCTCAAAGCAGGTCCCTTCGTTAGAGTAGCACATGGTAAGATCACGGAGTATCACACGCTGGCATTGAGTCAGAGACCCGAGGCGATCAAAGCGACAGACGTCTTATCCCGTGCTTGCAAACACGGCTTTCAACCTGCCACGGCCTACCTTGGTGCCGGCCTCGGCCTCCCCGTCGGGCGGCGCGGACGGCATGGGCGGCATGTTCAGCGTCAGCAGTATCGCGCCGATCTGTGCCTTGGCGCAGGGGCTTACTCTCGTCCACTCTTCAGCTCAACTTAGACACCTTCTGTGTGACAGGGGGTGCAGTCAGGGGTTGTTTCGGGGGTGTTTAAGGGGTGGTAGAGGTATTAGGGGTGTTTAGGGTGTGCTTTGGTGTCAGAAACGGCTCAAGTTGAGCTGGATAGTGAACGAGTCAGAAACGGCTCAAGTTGAGCTGAATAGTGGACGAGTATAAGCCCCTGCCTTGGCGTCGCGGATGCCGCGCCGCGTGCCCTTCAGCACCAGGTTGTAGCGGCGCAAGTTGAAATTGAAAGCAAAATTTGAACCAGTTTATCTCATTTCAGTTTCAAGCGGTGAGTTCCTGTCGGACACACGCTTGATAGGGTCAACCTGCACTGCCCTACCAGATAGCTGGACTCCTTGTCGTGGACGACGCGGCAACCCGTCTCCTCCTCCAATCAGGGCCTTGTACCATGAGTTCCCATTTCATCTTTAACTCAGTGTCGGGTTTTGTATCGAAGTTGTGGTATCGAATTCCGTTCGACCAATCAGATTTCACCAAAGCAAAAATCCCGCCGACCAAGTATCCGGCAGACCAACCGGGTAACGATACTTGAGTAACTAGACCCTCGATTTCGAGGAGATTAGAGGGACTTGTCCCTCCGACACTGAGTTTAAGCTAACGGGAGGAGGACGAGGCGAGTGCGTACGGGTACAACGATAACCTGTGCGCAAGCAGTCAGATTGTGCTGAACAGGGAACAAGCGGCCAGGCCAGGACGGAGGACAATGGTACACTATGATCAAACAGTGAGGGATTTCGCGGCGGCGGGCCTGCCTCGAGGCGCTTGACGCGGCTCCCGCCCTTGCCGATCACCATCCCGACCGCCTCCTGCGGGCACTCAATCGAGTCCTCAATGCAGCGGCGCAAGTTGCATTTGAAAGCAAGATTTGAAAGCAATTCATCATATTTTAGTTGCTGGTGCTTAGCCAGGCGCTTTCAACACGGTTTTCACAGGGTCAACCTGCACCGCCTCACCTCGATGATGTCGCCGTCATGCCCCCCGCCGCCGCCACCGTACCCCCCGCCGGGCCCGCCGCAGGGCGCCGCGCCGATGTTTTCACGGAGGTCCGGGCCGCGGCCGTAAGGGTCCCGGCCTCCGTAGTGGTCCCCTCCTCCTCCGCCGCCGCCGCCGCTCTCACGCCGCCCGTCACCGCCACCGCCGCCCTCATAGTCCCGCACAGCTCTGCGAAGCTCACCAGACGCCGCGTCAACGGCGCCCCGGGAACCCTTGATTACGACCGGGCGAGGGCCGGTGTCGACGGCGCCCGGCCGGGGCTTGAAGATGAGCACGTGTGCACCAGTGCGCTCCTGGATGTAACGGCGCATGTTGGATGTGAAAGCAAAACGTGAGAGCACTTCATCATATTCCAGTTTGAAGGGTTTAGTTCCAGGGGATTTCAACATGGGTTTGATAGGGTCTACCTGCACCGCCTCACCTGGAGCTCCCGGATGGCGGCGCCGCCGGTGCCGATCACCATCCGCGCTACCTCCGCAGGGACCCCCAAGCAGGGGCTGACACTCGTTCACTTCTCAGCTCAACTTCAGCGCTTTTTATGGGATGGGGGGTGCGAATAGGGATTGTGTAGCCCGCGTTAAGGGGGTGTTAGGGGGCGTTTATGGTGTGTAGGGTGTTTCTGTGTGACAGACACGGCTCAAGTTGAGCTGAGAAGTGGACGAGTGTAAGCCCCTGCCTCCAAGCGGGTCTCGCTCTCCTCCGCGTCGAACCCGCCGCCGCCACTGTCGCCGCGGCCGCCACCGCCGCCCCTGGCGTCGTACCCATCTCCAGGGGCTTACACCCGTCCACTTTTCGGCTCAACGTCAGCGCTTTCTGTGGGACAGGGGTGTATTGAGGGGTTGATTAGAGTGAGTGCAGGGGGTGTTGCGGGGTATAAGGGGGTATCAGTGGTTGTTAGAAGGGTTATTTTGAGACAGAAACGGCACAGGTTGAGCTGAAAAGTGGACGAGTGTAAGCCCCTGCCCATCTCCCCCTCCGCGCCCCCCCCCTCTGGGGTCATACCTATCACTTCCCGCGCCGCCGCGGCCGTAAGTATCACGCGGGTCGCTGTCTCGCGGATCACCCCGAGGATCGCCTCGAGGATCGCCGCCAGGTAGGGACTGATGGACAGTGCTCATCACGTCATCAAAGGGTGGCATTTTGAACACTCGTTTTATTCACTTATATGGCATCCTATCACATGGCGAGCACCATTCATCAGTATACTTGTCGCCCCTAAACTAGCCTACTAAGCACTAGCACGGAAAGTAGCTTAAACTAGCTTAGTTTGAACCCCCCTACTTTACTAACCCACGGTAGTCGCCAATACTCACCCACTGACCCACTGACCACTAGCCCCTAAACTAGCTTATACTAGCTTATTTTAACGCCCCCTCGCCAGCACTAGCTTACTTCGACAAGCATATTCACCAGTCCCTACCGCGAGGATCACCACGCGGATCACTGTAGTCGTCGTACGCGGCGTATTCCCGGCCGCCTCCGCGCGGGGGCGGGTATGCGTAGTCATCGTATCCGTAGTCGTCCGGCGGGCAGGGGCTTACACTCGTTCACTTTTCAGGTCAGCTTGAGCCGTGTCTGACACACAAAAACACCATACACACCCTGAACGCCCCTTAACACCACCTTAACATGGGCTGAACATCATCTACGCGCACCCCCTATCCCGTAAAAAGCGCTCAAGTTGAGCAGAGAAGTGAACGAGTGTAAGCTCCTGCCGGCGGGGGGCCGCGGCGGGGCGGGGGCGGGCCGCGCGGGGGCGGGTAACCGTACTTAGGGACTGATATCACAAAGTGCGTGAAACCACTTAGACACTTAGCAACAAGTAGTACTCAGTCATCCAAATGGAGCGTTCTGATTGGTCGAGCGGGACGACTTGGCACTAAGTCTCACTGTCTCACTAAGTGTCTAAGTGGTTTCACGGACTTTGTCACAGACAGTGCTCGCCAAGTCGTCAAACGCATTTGGAACACTTGTTTCTTGACTTAATTTGGCATTCCATGACGTGGCGAGCGGTATTCACCAGTCCGTGCCCGTAGTCGTCGTATCCGTCGCCGCCTCGCGGCGGAGGGCGGCCGCCGGGCAGGGGCTTACACTCGTCCACCCGTCAGCTCAACTTGAGGCGTGTCTGACAGAAGAAAACACCTTGCACACCCTAAACACCTCTTAACACCCCCTTAACACGGGCTACACAACCCCTACGCGCACCCCCTATCCCATACAAAACGCTCAAGTTGAGCTGAAAAGTGAACGAGTGTAAGCCCCTGCCCCCCGGGGCCGGGCCGGGGCCGGGACCGGGGCGGGCGCGCTTCACAGGAGGCTGGTCGTATGGGTCGGGGGGACCGCACGCTAGGGCCAAGCAGATACTGCTAGCCACGTCATCGGATGCCATGTAGCTCAAGAAACGAGGGTTCCAATCGCGTGTTGATAACGTAGCGGGCGATGGGTCGGGCAAAGATGTTGCTCGCCGCGTCATAGTATGACGTTTACATCAAGACACGAGGGTTCACTACACGTGTCGATGACGTGGAAGGCAATATCTGCCAGGCCCCACCGCGCCTATCGTACGCTGGTGGGTACCCGTACCCATCGTCTACCCCCGCACCCGCTGCTCCGTAGAATAGGGCCTTGCACATATTGCCCACCATCTCAGCGACTTGCACTTGAACCCTCGTTTACGCGTGGTGGCTGAGTGGTGTCTTGACCGTACTAACGTGAGGGAGTTAGGCCAGGCCTTCACAGCAGGTGTCTGGTGAGTTTGGTCAGATAAGTAGCGCGTAGTTAGTACGTGTGAGCGTGAGTGTGCGTGTGCGTCTAAGTTTAACTGTGCGTATAAGTGTGCGTATAAGTGTTGTAGACACATGGCATCATAGGATGTGGCGAGCACTATTCGGGTTTCACGAGCCACGCCCCAACCGTAGGATTGCTCGCGGCCATAGTACCCGTCGTCCACGGGGTACCCTCCGCCGCGGGGCGGGGGCGCGCGCGGGTCGTAGCGCGGCGCGTACTCGTCGCGGTCGTCGGGCGGCGGTGCGCGCGGGTCGTAGCGTGGGCCGGGAGCTAGGGCCTAGCAGATATTGCTCGCCATCGCCAGGTCATCCAACGCACTTTGAGGAATAATGAACCCTCGTCTCTACAGCTGGATGGCACCCTATGACTTTTGCTCGCCATCTCCACCTCATCCAACGCGCTTTGAACCCCCATCTCTTGGATGCTAACCCGTGGGTTGGGGTGCAATGTGGGTCGGGTCCTGCCGGGGCCGGGGCCGCCGCGCGCGTCCCGCGGCGGGGGCGCACGGGGGGCCGGGTAGCGATCGTCTACTCGCGGCTGGTACCCGGACGGGTCGGGTCGGTCGTCGCGGTAGTAGCGGTCGGGCCTGGGGGGGCCGCGCTCGTAGCCGCTCATGGCTCAGAGCGGACTATCTTGCCGACGTTTACGTGCCGCGGCTGCGTAGTGCCTCGAACCGAGAGAGGAAGGAAAGGCCGCCGTGCAGACTGCGCTGCGACTCAATCAGGCCCCGATCGCAGAAACCTAAGAGGCCACCCGATCTTTTGCACGGCGGGAATGCGGCGTACGAAGACCCGTGGAGCGCTTGACGGAGCGCACTCGAATAGAACTTTGATCTGACAGAACACCTGACGCGCGCGTGTGCGTATAAGGCGCCCCGGCGTGCCGATCGAGTGAGCGCCGCCGTATCGGCGCGCTTGATGCATGAGGCTGAAATAACAAATAAATGTGAAGGGCCGACCGTTGCTTGGTCGGGCGGCAGATTGTCAGGTTGAATGACCCCCCGCCGGATCTGCGCACATGACGCATCTCATCGTCCCGTCGAAATCGGGCACATACAGTTTAGCCCTGCGGCACGCGTAGCCTGTAGCGTCGCGCCTGCTTCGTGGGGGCGACCAGGGGAAAGCGCGTAGGACCGCCTATCGCTGGACGCTCGCAGCGCGGGCGTCCGATCGAAGCAGAGCGGTACCCGTACTCAACTAGACAGCCACCATCCCAATAAGAAAAGTAGGCATCGCAACGGAGCTCCGCGGAGCCGACGACAGAACATGGCTCCGCCCGATGGTGCAGGCGGTCGCGGCTGCACGCGGCGGCTATGGCTCTGGTAATGCCTGGTCGATCTCGCCCGCCATGTCATAGAATCCCGATCCCGAACACGCGTGTTGAACCCTCGTCCATTCAATTTACAGGATACTTTCAGGGGGTGCCATTGTTGAGTACCCAAGGTTACAGCTGTGCCGGAGCTGCAAAAGTACACGATGTCAGGCCAGGGAGGAGGCTGCGGCGCATGTGAGCGGATACACTATGAGCGTTGTGCGGCGAGTGCGTACAGGTGCACTGTCTTCCTATGCCGTGGCGAGTAACATCTCGAACTCTCGTCTGTCGAGTTTCAAGAGTTTTACGGCACCCTATAATGTGGCAAGCATTGGACACCGGGCCCTCGGCTATGGCTGCCGCTCCTGGCGCTACTCGGGGCGGGCTTCGCAGTGCAGTATACCGCCGCGGGCAGCATCGCTTTCATCTTCAACGGCGGCGGCGGCGGCGGCGGCCAAGATGCTGCGAATTCAATGACAGCGCCGGACATTTCACCAATTCCGTGGTCGTCCACCGCTGCTGCATCTTCGTCAGCGGCAGAGGAGGCGTCGGAGGAGGAGGGGAAGCAGGAGGAGGGGAAGGAGGAGGGGGAGGAGGAGGAGGAGGTGAAGGGGGAGGAGGAGGAGGAGGAGGGGAAGGCGAAGGAGGAGGTGACGGATGAGCAGGGGACGGCGGACGAGAGGAATACGGATGAGGAGAAGGGGGTGGTCGCGTCACGATCCCCGGAGGAGGCGGAGGTGGCGGAGGAGGCAGCGACGGCGGCTGAGGAGGAGAACGCAGGAGCGGGGGAGGAGGAGCCTGAAACACACACACAGGAGGGGTCGCTGGCGGCGGCGGCGGCAGCGGCGGCAGTGTCAGCTGCGGGGGAGAAGGAGACGGCGGCGGCGACCACGACGGCGGCGGAGGTGAACTGGGAGGCTGGGGCCTCAGAGGATATGGAGGTGATGGAGGCGCCGGCGTGGGCGGCGCGAACGGCAGCGGCGGCGGCGGTGGAGCGCGGGCTGCCTTCCTGCCCCGGCATGGCGATCAGCGTCTACTCCAATTCCGGGTTCGCCAAGAGCGGTGCCCGGGTCAGTCTGTCGTGTTCCTCGAAGCGGCTCTTCGCCCACGCCTGCTTCGCGCCCCAGAGCATTGCGCTCGCACCCGGTCATGTCGCGGTGTTATACTCCGCCGAGGACTACTCCGGCGACCGCACGCTCATCGCTGAACCTGCCGAGGAGCTCACGGGAAGAGTTCGCAGCGTTTTGGTCTGTGCAACGACGACGAATTCAACGGCCGGCCTCAACGCGAAGTGCGTGCCGGGGTCGACCCATGCGCTACCGCTGTGCGAGGAGGAAGTGGCGGGCGACAGACTCTCCGAGGCCGCGGCGTTGAGTAAGACCGATGCGGCTCGGTTCGGGTACCTCGGCAAGGGGATCAAGGCTCGGAAGTTCCGTCCCGTCGAGGGCGAGGGGTTGTTGCTGAAGTCGATGGGGGCGGAGCTGCGACAGGAGGCATGCTTCTACAAGGAGGTGATTCAAGACATCGCCCGGGGTTGTGGGCCCGATGACCCGGCGCTGCGAGCGCTGGTGAACGAGGGGCACGTGGTGAAGTTCAGTGGAGTGGCGCTGATGGAGCGAGGCACGTGCGGCGGGGGGGGCGGGGGCAGCGGGGGCGGCAGGGGCAGTGGCGGCGGCGGTGGGGTTGACGCGGCGGGAGAGGTGTCTTCGGCGCCTCGAGTGGGTGGCAAGAAACGCCTGGAGTTCCTGGCCATCGAGGACCTATTGCACGGGCTGACAAACTCCAGCCTGATCGACATCGATGTCAGCGGCGCGCCCAATGCCGTGTGCCGCATGTGTTCGGTGGATGTCAAAAACTTCAAGACGTGGGACCACGTCAAAGGGCAACGTGTGGTGGGCGATCGCATCTGGTGGAAGAAAGAGGCGCGGTGCGACTCCAGGAAGGTGTCTGGTGGGCAGGGGCTGACACTCGTCCTCTTTTCAGCTCAACTTGAGCCGTTTCTGACACAAAATACCCCCCATTACCCCCTAACACCTCCTAAACAACCCCAAAGAATCCCTAAATGCGCCCCCTATCCCATAGAAAGCGCTTAAGTTGAGCCAAAATGTGGACGAGTGTAAGCCCCTGCTGGCGGGCTGGACAAGTTGTTGTCACAGGGCGGGAACGAGCTGAGGGGCCAGGTCCTCGACATCCTGATCCCGAAGATGGAGGTTGCGGTGAAACTGCTGAACGCACAAAAGGAGGTGGACTTCACGGATGGTGGGGCCTGGCAGACGTTGCTCGCCACGCCATCTGACGCATTTAGATCCCTCGTTTCTCGAATTATGCCGTCTGACGTGGCGAGCAACGCCTGCCAGGCCCCATTGTTTCTTGAGTCAAATGGCATCCACTGACATGGCGAGCAGCATCTACCAGGCCCTGAAGGATGGGTCGTTCTTAATCGCGTTTGGAATCGACTCCGCGGGCGATTTGGTGGTCACCCTTCGGGTCATCGACTTCGGACACGCCAACTGGAAATCACAAGCAGCGCCACGGACTGCCGAGGTGGTAGGAGGCAAGAAGTGGTTTGTCAACAAAGGGAAGTTGACCCCCGGGATGTTCGGGTGCGGGGCGAGCGAGCTGTTAGCACGGCTCAAGGCGCTGCGTGCGGGGAAGCCTCTGCCCAGCGCGTGTATGGAAAAGTGCCTGCGGGGGTGTAAGGTAGGGGCTACATGGGTTATGCGGTCATGCTTGCCACGTCATCGGTCGCGTATTGAACCCTCTTTGCGTGAGTTAGTACGTGGCGTGAGTTAGTAGACGGCATGGCATGCCATCATACTTCGCATTGGAACTTCAAATGGCGGTCGTCAATTCTTGAGAAATAGACGGTCGAATCGCCATATTGTACTATTGTATGGCAAATCTGACCGTCTACTTAGTTAAGGTCGCAAATTCACGCACCGTTGACCGCCATTGAGGTACCCTGGATAACTGCTAAGTATGACGTTGGAGATATTGTCCATCTGACCATAGCGAGCGGCCGGGGCGAACTATCAGTGCAAGGTGTACGAGCACGCGGACGAAAAGCCCATAGTGGCGGAGGGCGAGGAGAGCAAACAGGCGTGCAGCCGCGAGCTGGTGCCGGCAGGTTCAGGGTTTAGGGTTTAGGTTCAAGCCCATAGTGGCGGAGGGCGAGGAGAGCAAACAGGCGTGTAGCCGCGAGCTCGTGCCCGCAGCAGCAGCATCAGCATAGCGCCGCCATGCCCATTATGAGGGGTCAGGTGCCCAATATAGGGGGGCGTCATGCGCCCACTATAGAGGGGAGCAATTGCCCAGTACGCATTATAGAGGGGGGCAGGTGCCCAGTATAGGGGGGGCAGATGCCCGTTATAGGGGGGTCTGGTGCCCATTATAAGGGGGCGAGCTGGTGCCGGCAGCAGCAGCAGCAGCATCAGCATAGCGCCGCCGCAGTATGACAAAGTGCGTAAAACCACTCAGCGACTAAGCAACTTAGCGTGCTAAGTCGTCCCTTTCGACCAATCAGATCTCTCAATCTGGACGACTCATCACTCAACGACGTCAAGTCGCGATGTGGTTTGAAGCACTCTGACATAGCAGCAACCGGATAGTGCAACGGCAAATCAACATCATGAGCAGCAGCAGCAGCAGCAACAGCAACGCATAGTGCACCGGTACCACATCAGCAGAGATCAGCGTTGTGTATGTGTGCGTATTAAACCCGTGACCAAAGCATCATTATCTATTTAACCTAGCTAGTCTGTCGGCTTACTATGTCCTCGTGTCATTGGTTTGCAATTTTAGTCAACGTGTTCACCACTTCAGTATTACTACATGTCCGAACCCCCTGTAATGGGCACCAGAGCCCCCTGTAATGGGCACCTGACCCCCTCAAAATGGGCATCTGACCCTCACCAATTCAGTACTATGTGTTGACGGGATACCCGGCACCGTTTCCCGCCGCTGCCGCCGCCCAGGGGCTTACACTCGTCCACTTATCAGCTCAACTGAGCCGTTTCTGACACAAAATACACCCTAGACATCCCCTGATACCCTGTGACACCACCTAAACACCCCCAAATCAACCCCTACATGCGTCCCCTATCCCACAGAAAGCGCTTATGTTGGGACGAAAAGTGGACGAGCGTAAGCCCCTGCCGCCGCCCGCTCCCGCTCCAGCTGCTGCAGTTCCCGCTCATAGCGCTGCCCGGCGACAGGGGCTGACACTCGTCCACTGTTCAGCTCGACGTAAGCAATTTCTGTGAGATAGGGGTGCACTTATGGATTATGTAGGGGGTTTTCAGGGGGTGTTTATGGGGTGTTTAGGGGGTATTAGGGGGTGTGTAGGGTGTATTTTGTGTTAGAAAGGGCTCAGGTTGAGCCGGAAAGTGGGCGAGTGTAAGCCCTTGCCCGGCGATGGTGGCGTCCTTCATGACCCGCGTGACCTCCACGAACAGGATGCTCTTCTTGCCCTCGATGCCGCTCGTCACCCCGGACCCCGGGTTCAGGGGCTTGCACTCGTCCACTTTTCGGCTCAACGTCAGCGCTTTCTGTATGTACAGGGTGCATTGAGGGATTGTTTAGGGGTTGGTTTGCGGGTGTTGAGGAGGTGTCGGGGGGTGTACAGGGTGTAAAGGGTGTTTTACTTTGTGTCAGATACAGCTCAGGTTGAGCTGAAAAGTGGACGGGTGTCAGCCCTGCCCGGGTTGCGGTTCCGGTTGGTCGCTGCCAGGTCGTTGCAGGGGGACCCCGCGCCAATGAACAGCCCGTTGGGCCCAGCCTCACGGCAGGGGCTTACACTCGTCCACTTTTCGGCTCAACGTAAGCGCTTTCTGGGGGACAGGGGTGCATTTTGGGGTTGTGTAGAGTGTGTTTAAGGAGTGTTAGAGGGTATCAGGAGTTATAGGGGGTATCAGGGTGTATTGAGGGGGTGTATAGGGTTATTTTGAGACAGAAGCAGCTCAGGTTGATCTGAAAAGTGGACGAATGTAAGCCCCTGCCTCACAAACCAACTCTTTGATTTTGTGGGAGTTCATCTTTGTCGCGTGCCCGTTGTTGTCCCCCTCCTGCGAGTCCACGCTGCCCAGCTGCTCGAGGATTGTGCCCAGCAGGAGGGACACCAAGAACAATCACACGAACCGAGCTTGAAGCATGTCTGACATTCAGGGCGAATACTCATACAGGCGCGCGGAGGAGGAGGAAATTCAACGCTGGTGGAGTGCTTGTTCTCATTGATGTTCCATAAAGCCCCTCCATAAACCCCCTCCATAAACCCCCTACATAAACCCCCTACATAAACCCCCTCCACAAACCCCCTCCATAAACCGCCGCCATAAACCGCCTCCATAAACCCCCTCATAAACCCCCTGCATAAACCCTAAACCCCCTCCATAAACCCCCTACATAAACCCCCTCCATACCCCCCTCCATCAACCCTCTACATAAACCCCCTCCATCAACCCCCTCCATAAACCCCCTCCGTAATTCCCCTCCATAAACCCCCTGCCTGGGCTCTTGTGGGCGAAGCACTTCTTGACGACGTCGTTGCGCTCCTCCTCGATCTCGCATGACACGTACTTGCGGATCTTGCTGTAGCGGCGCAAGTTGAATTTGAAATAAAAGTTTGAAAGCGGTTCATCATGTTTTAATTTCAAGCGCTTAGTTCCAGGCAGTTTCAACGTGGGTCTGATAGGGTCAACCTGCACCGCCCTACCTTGATCCCCACGCGCACCATGGCCACTGCCAAGCCGCCGATGCCGTCGAAGAGGGATATGACAGTGAGTCCCTTCGGCGGGAGTTCTCCCGCGTTCTGCAACGCCAGGATGTAGCGGCGCAAGTTGAATTTGAAAGCCAAATTTGAAATTAGTCTCTACGAGTATTGTTTTCAGTTTCAAGCGCTTAATTCCAGGTGCTTTCAACATCGATTTCATCGCTTCAACCTGCACCGCCTCACCAGGAGGGGCTCCAACCAGTAGCAGATGGTTTCCACCTGGAAGGAGTCACCGAGCGCTGCGCGCTGCTGTGCATCCGTCATGTAGCTGTGACCGTACCCCGATGTAGCGGCGCAAGTTGAAATTGAAAGCAAAACTTGAAAGCAGTTGAATACGTTTTAGTCTCAAGTGCTTGAATCCGGGCGGTTGTTAGTCTCAAAGTGCTTAAAACATGGGCTTGATAGGGTCAAC
>Ga0307489_10002126_pt1 | contig 13248 bp, 20 predicted proteins | sample SB12metaG_FD_202247 | JGI IMG/M metagenome (GOLD analysis project Ga0307489, IMG submission 202247) | Sea-ice brine microbial communities from Beaufort Sea near Barrow, Alaska, United States - SB 1.2 | ecosystem: Environmental > Aquatic > Marine > Coastal | place: USA: Alaska | collected...
CACCGACGGAATGGTCGGAACCTGGGGCCAGTAGGTGGGGTCCTGGGCCGCCGCGCGACGCATGAGCCACTCGGCGGTCTGCATCACGGGCTGCAGCATCCACACGTCCAGCTCCCGCATGTCAGGGCCTTACACTCGTCCCCTGCAGGGGCTTACACTCGTTCACTTCTCAGCTCAACGTAAGCACATTTTGTGGGATACGTTGGGAGCATGATTTTCCCCCAGTCTAATAGACAGGCGGACACGCTGAGTTGTTGACCAAGACGGCTTAGGTTGAGGTGACAAGTGAACGAGTGTAAGCCCCTGGTCCCCTGTGCAGCTCAACTTGAGCTGCTGCATCCGTGAAACCGCAGGCAGACATGTGTCTGTTTTGTCCGTGATGCAAGAAACCACTGGCAAACATCCCTCGAGGGTGCTTAAGTTACGCTGGAAGGGAGCGAGGAGGAGGCCCTGCCTGGTATAGTGCACCGCCTCTGGCACCATCCATCGCTGGAGACCCGCCGTGAAGCGCCACCCGTTCGGCCCCCCGGCAGCAGGGGCTTGCACTCGTCGACTTTTCAGCTCAACTTAAGCGCTTTTCGTGGGATAGGGGGTGCGTTTAAGGGTTATTTAGGGGGTGTGTAAGGGGTTTCATGGGGTGGCAGGGGGTGTTTTTGTGGCAGGAACGGCTCAGGTTGAGCTGAGAAGTGGACGAGTGTAAGCCCCTTCCCCGCGGCCGCCAGCGTGTTTGTGAAGCGCTGCTGCAGCGCCGCATGCGACGTGCCGAAGAACGGGCGCGCCAGGCCCAGGACCAGGGGCTTACACTGTCCACTTGTCAGCTCAACCTGAGCCGTTTCCGACACAAAATACACCCTGAACACCCCCTGATACTCCTTAACACCCCCTGACACCTCCTAAACACCTCCTACACACCCCCTAAACAATCCCTGAATGCACCCCTATCCGACAGAAAGCGCTCAAGTTGAGCCGAAAAGTGGACGAGTGTGAGCCCTGCCCAGGACCGTGGCCAGGTCCGCGGCGCTGACCAGCCCGTCGGCGTCGGCGTCGAAGAGGGTGTGCACGGCGCCGAACAGCGCGTCGTCGTCGTTCAGGATGATCCCCAGGCAGCCGGGTCACTGGCAGGGGCTTACACTCGTTCACTTTTCAGCTCAACTTGAGCCGTGTCTGACACAAGAAACCACCCTCCACACCCTAGACAACCCCGAAGACCCCTTAACACGGGCTACATAACCCCTACGCGCACCTTCTGATTCATTCAAAGCGCTCAAGTTGAGCCGAAAAGTGGACGAGTGTAAGCCCCCGGTCACTGGGAACAACTGAACAACGACTCGACCGCCCGTTGAATGGACGAAAAACCACCTTCGGGCCGAGAAGACATGCCCATACGACGTTTTGGCCACCACGAACCGAGTCCACACGTCTGTGGGAGCATACGTCCTGAAGGTGGCTCGTGCTCCGTAGTGCGTGCGTGTCGTTGTTATCAATCACCCCCCTGCCAGCCCTTCCGCCAAGCGCGCGTCCACGAACCCAAAGCTAGCGCTGATGGCCAGCAGGCAGGGGCTTACACTCGCTCACCTCAAAGCTCTCCAAAGCTCAACTCAAGGACCTTCGGGAACACATCCTCACGTGAGAGCTCAACTTGAGCACCTTCGGGCCACATCCACGGGGTACGTTGGATTACATGGGGGACACAGTCAGCTTACGTTGAGCGGAAAGGGGCAAAGTAAGCTCAAGTTGAGCGGAAATGGGAACGAGTGTAGCCCCTGCTAGCAGGTGGTGCGAGATGTAGCCGATGAGCTCCGGGCCGTAGCGGCCTTCCACCGAGAACGCGGAGCCCGCGGGACCGTGCTGAGGGGCGCCTCCGCCTCGGGAAGATGACGCCCCTCCGCGGCCGGAAGAGGCCTTGGCCCCCATTGTGCGGCGGCGCACGTGTCGGCGCGCCGGCGAAAGTGGCAACAGGTTCATATGGTGCCGACTTCAAGTCATGTTCCCCCTGCGCTGCGGGCTCGTCGTTTCTCGTGACGTGTCCCCCCATGCCCCAACACCTATCCCCAGTCATCCGGCAGCAGCTCTTTTACGCGGCCCCTGCTGGATGCACGTTGCAGCCAGCCCAGTGCTACGCGTCAGCGCACTCTCGTTCCGCCGGAGCAGCAGCGGCGGCGCCCGGCTCCCCTCCGCCGGCGGCAGGCGACGCGTCTTGACGTCTGCGACTCTGCGAGTGCGAGTGTCAGCAGCGGTACTTTCCATCATGGGCACTTCCCATGGCGCGGGGGCGGGGGCTGCCGCCGCCAGGGACACCGCCGCCGCCCGCGTCGACGACCCGCGGGCACCGCCGCCGCCCGCCGCCCGCGTCGTCATCGTCGGCGCCGGCATCTCCGGCCTCGTCGCGGCGTCGCACCTGCACGAGCGCGGTAGGGCCTGACAGAATTTGCTGCCACGTCATCGACCTCAGGGGCTTACACTCGTCCACTTTCCAGCTCAACTTCGGCGCTTTGTATAGGATAGGGGGTGCGCGGAGGGGTCGTGTATCACGTGTTAAGGGGGTGTTAAGGGGTGTCTAGGGTGTGTAGGGTGTTTCCTTCCCACAGACACGGCTCAAGTTGAGCTGAGAAGGGGACGAGTGTAAGCCGCTGATCGACCCCCGACACGCAGCCTTGACGTGCCGAGCAACGTATGGCGGGCCCTAGAGCACGGCCTACGCGTCGTCGTCCTCGAGGGGCGCGACCGGATCGGAGGACGGTGCTTCGGCACGCCTGAGGGCGCGGACCTGGGCGCGTCGTGGGCATGGCCTGGCGTATACTGCCCATGCCCGCCACGTCGTTGACACGCGCTTTGAAACCTCGTTTCTTTGAGTAACTTGGCATCCTATGACGTGGCGAGCATCATCTGCCAGGCCCAATTCGGTGGCGTGGCCTGGCGAAGATAATTTGGCAGTCATCGCGACTCGCCTCGGCCTCAGCTTCGTGAACCAGCGCCTGGACGGCGGTGTGCGGCTACCAGGGGCGCAGCGCGCAGCGAGCGGGGGCGACCGCCTCGCGCCGTGTGGCCCCGGCGCCTTCAGGATGGCTGGGGGGCAGGGGCTTACAATTGTCCACTTTTCAGCTCAACTTGAACCCTTTCCGACACTTAATACACCCTAAACACCCCTTCAACTCCCCTGACACGTCCTAAACTCCCCTTAAAACAACCCCCACATGCACCCACTATCCCACAGAAAGCGCTTACGTTGAGCCGAAAAGTGGACGAGTGCAAGCCCCTGCTAGGGGGTACACCGCGCTTGCCAACGCGCTGGCCGCCACGCTCCCGGTGGGGGCCGTCCGCCTCGGTGACGAGGTCGCTTCCGTCGAGCAGGTGCCAGATGGCGGGGTGCGCGTCACTGTGAAGGCGAAGGACGGCGGCGGCGGCAGTACCAACGGCAGCGGCAGCGGTGGCGGTGGCAGTAGGGGCTTAAACTCGGCCATTTTTCGGCTCAACTTAAGCGCATTCTGTCGGATAGGGGTGCATTCAGGGATTGTTCAGGGGTTTTCCAGGAGGTATGAGGGGGTAGTATGGAATCTCAGGGTGTGTTTTGTGCCAGAAACGGCTCAGGTTGAGCTGAAAAGTGAACGAGTGTAAGCCCCTTGGCGGCGGTGTAGACGGTGGCGTGACGGATGTCTTGGCTTCTTTCGCGATTGTGGCTGTGCCCCCGCGCGTGGCGGCAGCCCACGTGGCGTTCAGCCCCCCGCTGCCGACCGACCAGTTGGCACGCATGGCAGGGGCTTACACTCGTCCACTTCTCAGCTCAATTTGAGCCGTTCCTGACACAAAATACACCCTATACACCCCCTAATACCCCCTAAGACAACCCTAAACAACCCCTCAACGCACCCCCTGTCCCACAGAAAGCGCTTAAGTTGAGCTGAAAATGAATGGAGTGTAAGCCCCTGACGCATGGCCGCCACCGCCACGTGGGCCGGCGACTGGTGCAAGGCAAGTCCGTGCTTCCACACTCGTTCCATATTCGGTTTAAGTTGAGCTGTTTTGTCCGCCCTGACCCCACTCCAAGTACCAGTATCTCTCGCAGTTGGTGCTGAAGTTCAGCAGAAAAGATAACGGCTGTAAGGCCCTGATGTCAGGTGGTTGCGTCATTCAAGAGCCCGTTCTGGCGCGAGAGGGGGGACTCGGGCGTGGCGCAGATGGCGCGGAGCGCACTGTTCTCCGTCACGTGGGAGGCCGGGGCTTACACTCGTTCCCATTTCCGCTCAACTTGAGCTTACTTTGCCCCTTTCAGCTCAACTTGTCCCCCATGTAACCCGAAGTAATCCGTGGAACTGTCTCGAAGGTGCTCAAGTTGAGCTCTAATTTGGGCGATGTGTCCCGAAGGTCTTCAAGTTGAGCTCTGAAGTGAGCGAGTGTAAGCCCCTGGTGGCAGGCCGGGGGCGGCGACGAGCTGGGCGAAGCGGGGCAAGGGCTTACACTCGTTCACTTCTCAGCTCAACTTGAGCGCTTTGCATGGGATAGTGGGTGCGCGTAGGGGTTATGTAGCCAGTGTCAGGGGGGTTCTAGTGGGTGTCTAGGGTGTGGAGGGTGGTTTCTTGAGTCAGCTGAAAAGTGAACGAGTGTAAGCCCCTGCAGCGGGGTACTCCCTGGCGGGTGTCAACTTCGGCAAAGCCGCGTGCGCCCGGATGGACTCCTTCGGTCCCCACGCCGACCCGTCGACCGGCCGCAGCCCTCCCGCGCTGCGCGCCGCGGTGGTGGACGACCTCGCGGGGGTGTTTGGTCGGCAGGTCATCGAGGAGCAGTTGCTGGAGGAAGGGCCCGACGGATATTGCCGCCCACCACTAGGGGCTTACACTCGTCCACTGTTCGGCTCAACTCAAGCCCTACCTGTGGGATAGGGGGTGCATTTAGGGGTCGTTCAGGGGGTGTTTACGGGATATCCATGGGTATTATGGGGTGTCTGGGGTGTATTTTGTGTCAGAAACGGCTCATGTTGAGCTGAGAAGTGGACGAGTGTAAGCCCCTGCCTACACATAGGATGCCATGTCACTTGAAACAAGTTGAGCATACATAGTTGAGCATACATTGGATGACGCGGCGAGCAATGTGTGGCAGGCCCTAGGTGGAGGTGTACCATCAAGCGTGGATGGGCGAGGCGCTGACATGGCATGACGGGGACGGGGGCGACGTCGGGGACCCGCGGGGGGGGTACGGCAGGGGCTTATACTCGTCCACTTTTCAGCTCAACCTGAGCCGTAGCTGGAACAAAAGTCCACCCTGAACACCGCATAATACCCTCAGACACCCCTTAATTACCCCTAAATCAACCCCACACGCACCCCCTATCCCACAGAAAGCGCTGAAGTTGAGCTGAGAAGCGGACGAGTGTAAGCCCCTAATGTACGGGCACCGCGCGCTGCGGCGGCCGACCGCGTGGGGGGTGCACTTCGCGGGGACGGAGACGGAGGCGGGGAGCGGGCACGTAGACGGGGCCGTCGCGGCCGGGGAGCGTGCCGCGCGGGAGGTGCTGGCGGCGGCGGGGGCGGCGGCGGCGTGGGCGGCGGGGAAGGGCGAACTCTGAGACCGTCGCCTATTTCATCTAGAGCTCTACTCTGATCTAGCTAGCGCTGCTCAGGATCTATTTATTCTACTAACCTTAGCGTGTCAGTGTTTACGACTGATTCTTACTGTGATGTGAGACAAGTTAAGTGTGCTCCGAGCGTTGCTCATGAACCAAATTCTCCATGAGGTTATGCCTCCAACCACTATAAGCTCGGTTGTTGCGGGATTTCCCAACGACACCGGCCCCAATGCTTATTCCCCCGACCCCCGCACTCCCACCACCAACCAGATTCCCCCCGCTGCCCCCTATAGCACTAGAACTGAACGAGTAGGGCCGTGATATAGCGGCGCAACTTGAATTTGAAAGCAGAAGTTGAAAGCAGTACATCACAGTTCAGTTTTAAGCGTGTAGTTCCAGGCGGTTTCAACTTGGGTTTGATAGGGTAAACCTACACCGCCATACCGTGACGTCTTACTGCTTGCTGCGCTGTACTTCATCGCAAGCTCAGACAACACTGCCACCACCTTGTTATAGCGGCGCAAGTTGAATTTGAAAGCAAAAGTTGAAAGCAGTATATTACACTGTAGTTTCGGGCGCTTAGGTCTAGGCGCTTTCAATGTGGGTTTCATAGGGTCAACCTGCACCGCCCCACCTTGTCCGGAAAGTGGTCGGTAAAGAAATCGATATTGATGAGCAAGCCCTGCGCCATCAGCTCCCGTGCGGTGATCCAACGTGCCTCATAAGCCTCTCCAAGGTGTAGCGGCGCAAGTTGAATCTGAAAGCAGAAATTGAAAGTGGTTCATCCATATTTTAGTTCCAAGCGCATAGTTCCAGGCGGTTTCAACCGGGGTTTGATAGCGTCAACCTGCACCGCCCTACCAAGGGAGTTTGGCCTTTGCCGGCCGACCGCGAGGCGTCGCAGGTGCAACAACTTCCCAGGTGGGTACAGTGGGGCTACCATCAACCAGGGGCTTACACTCGTTCACTTTTCAGCTCAACTTAAGCGCTGTGTATGGGATAGGGGGTGCATTTAGGGGTTGTTCGGCAGGTGTTTGGGGGGGTAAGAAGGTTTTAAGGGGTGACCAGGGTGTATTTTGTGTCAGAAACGGCTGAAGTTGAGCCGAAAAAATGCACGAGTGTAAGCCCCTACCATCAACGGTCGCTCACTCACCTGCTTGACATGGAACTGCTCGAATTCCTGGCCCAACAGCCAGGGGTTTACACTCGTCCACTTCACAGCTCAACTTGAGCCGCGTCTGACACAAGTAAACACCCTACACACCCTAAACATCCCCTAATGTCCCCTTAACCGGGCTACACAACCCCTGTGCGCACCCCCTATCAATAAAAAGCGCTCAAGTCGAGCTGAGAAGTGGACGAGTGTAAGCCCCTGCCAACAGCGTCGCCTCGTGTGCGCCCTGCCCCGGTGCAGGGGCTTACACTCGTCCACTCTTCAGCTCAACTTGAGCGCTTTGTATGGAAAAGGGGGTGCGCGTAGGGGTCATGTAGCCCGTGTTAAGGGGGTATTAGGGGATGTCTAGGGTGTGGAGGGTGGTTTCTTGTATCAGACACGGCTCAAGTTGAGCTGAAAAGTGAACGAGTGTAAGCCCCTGCCCCGGGGGCATCAAAATATCATTCTCCTCCACATGCCCGGCCGCACACGTCACGCGTGCCAAGAGTGAAAACTTGCTCACCTTGCATCGCACAAGTGCATCAACCATATCTCTTCGGAGCTTCAACAAGCACGGCCCCGAAAGTCGAGTGATGATGTCGCAGCCATGGATCAGGGGCTTACACTCGTCCACTTTTCGGCTCAACTTAAGCGCTTTCTGCAGGATAGGGGTTAAATTCAGGGGTTGTCTAGGGGGTGTGTAGGGTGTGTGAGGGGGTATTAGGGGGTGTCTAGGGTGGATTTTGTGTCAGAGGCGGCTCAGGTTGAGCTGAAAAGTGGACGAGTGTAAGCCCCTGCCATGGATGCTGCTCACGGTCCAGTCCCTGCACGCGGACGCGAGCTCAGCAGACAGCAGCCCACCAGGCGGTTCTATACCCCATACCAGGGGCTTACACTCGTCCACTTCTGGGCTCAACTTGAGCGCTTTCTGTGGCATAGGGGGTACGTATAGGGGTTGCTTAAGGGTGGTTCAGGAGGTGTAAGGGATACTAGGGGGTGATTAGGGTATATTTTGTGTCAGAAGCGGCTCAGGTTGAGCTGAAAAGTGAACGAGTGTAAGCCCCTGCCCCATACACGCACGGAGGGAAATACTTGGCGCAGATGCAGAGAGAGCGCAGTGGCGATCCCTGCGCCGAGAGAGTGACCGCACAGCACCAGGGTCCATCCCTCGTTGTAGCGGCGCAAGTTGAATTTGAAAGCAAAATTTGAAAGCAGACCATAATTTCTTAGTTTGAAGCGCTTAGTTGTAGGCGCTTTCAAGATGGGTTTGATAGGGCCAACCTGCACCGCCCTACCTCGTGACCGCGCAGATTGTCCTCATCTAACTGTTGCTCGGCGTCGAAACCCTGGCTGTCCCCCCGGGTGCAGGGGCTTACACTCGTCCACTTCTCAGCTCAACTTGAGCGCATTGTATGGGTTAGGGGGTGCGCGTAGGGAATGTGTAGCCAGTATTGAGGGGGTGTTAGGGGGTGTTTAGGGTGTGTAGGGTGTTTTCTTGTGGCAGACACGTCTCAAGTTGAGCTGAGAAGTGGACGAGTGTGAGCCCCTGCCCGGGTGTTGCACGTTTCCCCCAGCAACACCTGGTGGAGAACCATGTGCCAGGGGCTTACACTCGTTCGCTTCTGAGCTCAACTTGAGCGATGTTTATGGGATAGGGGGTGCGCGTAGGGTTTGTGTAGCCCGTGTTAAGGGGGTGTTAGGGGGTGTCAGGGGTGTGTAGGGTGCTTTTATTTGTCAGACACGGCTCAAGTTGAGCTGAAAAGTGAACGAGTGTAAGCCCCTGCCCTGTGCCGCTCTAGGTCAGACAATATGAAGTTGGTCGCCGTTACCACTCCAGCGTGGCAGTGCAGCTGCGCCCCACTCAGGTGTGGCATGCCGATAGCATCAGCGTTCAGCAACACTGGCTTGTTGTAGCGGCGCAAGTTGGATTTGAAAGCAAAGTTTGAAAGCGGATCATAATATTATAGTTTCAAGCACTGCAACCATAGGCGCTTTCAACACAGGATTTGAAACTGTCAACCTGCACCACCCTACCTTGTACATGCAGTCGGTGATACAATCTTGCACTGACATTGTGCCACGCACAGACACCACGATGTAGCGGCGCAAGCTGAAATTGAAACCAAAGTTTGAAAGCGGTCCATCATATTTCAGTTTCAAGCGCTTAGATCCAGGCTCTTTCAACGTGGGTTTGATAGGGTCAACCTGCACCGCCTTACCACGATGGCACGGCGCGCCGTATCACGGGCAATGAAGTAGGGCTGCTCCCCAACCCCGTTGCAGGGGCTTACACTCACTCCCATTCCCGCTCAGCTTCAGCGCTTTTCATGGGATATGGGGTGCGCGTAGGGGTTGTTTAGCCCGTGATAAGGGGGTTGTTAGGGGGTATTTAGGGTGTGTAGGGTGTGTTGTGTGTGTCAGACACGGCTCAAGTTGAGCTGAGAAGTGAACGAGTCCAAGCCCCGACCCCGTTGGTGAAAGAAACATAGAAAAGGTCCTCGCCGCGGATTCCAGCGCACGTTTTGAGTGCTGCGCGGTCAAGGCTGTCGGGTGCGCCTGCATGTTGACGCCCACTTCCGCCAAACCCCTCGTGCCGCGTGGCAGGGGCTCACACTCGTCCACTTCTCGGCTCAACGTAAGCGCTTTCCGTGGGATAGGGGGTGCGACTAGGGATGTTCAGGGGGGTTAAGCAGGTGTTACGGGGCAGGTGGGGGTGTTTAGGGTGTATCTAGTGTCAGAAATGGCTCAAGTTGAGCTGAAAGGTAGACGAGTGTAAGCCCCTGCCGCGTGGTACAACAGCAGCAGCAGTGATACACACCTTGGCACGAACAGGCCATGGCGAGGCCACCACTTGGGTTGGCCCAAGTGTACAGCATCCAACCGTAAGAGGCAAGCGCCCAGCGAGCGTAGTGCGCAGCCTCCGCAAGCATATCAGACAAAGCTTCCGGGTCCATAGGCCAGGGGCTTACACTCGTTCACTACTCAGCTCAACTTGAGCCGTGCCTGACACACAAAAATACCGTCCACACCCCAAATACCCCCTAACAGCCCCTAACAGCCCCTTAACACGGGCTACACAACCCCTACGTACACCCCCTGTCCCATACAAAGCGCTCAAGTTGAGCTGAGAAGTGAACGAGTGTAAGCCCCTGCCATAGGCGCGTCCGGGACGTCGTCTTCTCCAAAAGTCTCCGACGATGGTGAAGTGAGTGATTCAGAGGCAAAGTTGGAAGTGAGCAAGCTGCGGCTGGTGCCTTCCTCAGCGTAGCAGCGTAAGTTGAATTTGAAAGCAAGTGTTGAAAGCGGTTCATCAGAATTTAGCTTCAAGAGCTCACTTCCCGGCGCTTTCAACATGGGTTTGATAGGGTCAACCTGCACCGCCCTACCTCAGCGAGCAGCGGAGCAGTGACGCCGTCGCTGACTTGTTTCTCGAGACGCTTCTTACCGCTGTCCGTCTTTCCCGCACTCGCACTTCTGCCGCTGCCGCTGCTGCTCCCGCCAACCGTGCCCTCCGTCACGTTCCATCCAAGCGGTGCGCCCTCAAGCACCCCCCGGTGCTGCAGTGCCAGCAGCCAGGGGCTTACACTCGTTCGTTTTTCAGCTCAACTTGAGCCGTGTCTGACACACAAAAACACCCTACGCACCCTGAACACCCCTAACACCCCCTTTAACCAGGCTACACAACCCCTACGCCCACCCCCTATCCCATAAAATGCGCTCGAGTTGAGCTGAAAAGAGTATGAGTGTAAGCCCCTGCCAGCAGCGCCAGCCCCGCCGCTATGTCACTCGGCACCAGGTCTGCCCCTTGGAACACCTCGCCAAAGCACGTAGCGATCTGCGACAGTGTGCCCTGGTTGCCCCTCTCACGCTCGCTAGCAGTTGGCATGCAGAGGCAACAACCCAGGATCGAGAACAATCTATTCCATTTCTCTTCCGAAGGTAAATGGGCAAAGACACTGAAAATCAGCGCAACGCCAAGGAAGTTGCACGCGATGATGAAGTAGTTGCCAACTATCAGGGGCTTACACTCGTTCACTTCTCAGCTCAACTTGAGGGTTTTTTCGGGATAGGGGGTGCGCGTAGGGATTGTGTAGCCCGTGTTTGGGGGGTGTTAGGGGGTGTGTAGGGTGTTTTTGTGTGTCAGACGGGGCTCAAGTTGAGCTGAAAAGTGAACGAGTGTAAGCCCCTGCCAACTATGACAGCCACAACAGCAGTGTGGACGTGGTTCCGAACATAGCACGAGTTGCCCACGTGATAATCGAGGAGGGTGCCCAGCACCAGGGGCTTACACTCGTCCACTTCTCAGCTCAACTTGAGCCGTGTCTGTCACAAGAAAACACCCTACACACCCTGAACAACCCCCTCACACCCCCTTAACACGGGCTACACAACCCCTGACGTACACCCCCTATCCCGTACAAAGCGCTTAAGTTGAGCTGAGAAGTGGAGGAGTGTAAGCCCCTGCCGAGCACAGTGAAGGAGACGTCGGCGATAGTGATGGCGAAATGGAGGTACAGGAGGATGTTCACGTGGCGCCGAGTCGCGGGTTGGAGTATGGTGCCCTTAAGAGACTGGCGCAGGATGAGGCCTTCGAGCAGGGGCTTACACTCGTCCACTTCTCAGCTCAAGTTGAGCCGTGTCTGTCACACGAAAACACCCTACACACCCTAAACACCCCCTTGACACGGGCTACACACTCCCTACGCACACCCCCTATGCCATACAAAGTGCTCAAGTTGAGCTGAATTGTGGACGAGTGTAAGCCCCTGCCTTCGAGGCACATGCTGAGGAAGAAGCAGGAGAACGTGCCGAACAACCAAGTCATGGCGGTTTTGCCCGCTGTGCACCGGCTCTCCAACCCTTGGTGAGCACGTTCATACACGAGTAGGATCACCGTGCACCAGGGGCTTACACTCGTCCTCTCCTCAGCTTAACTTGAGCGCCTTGAGTGGGATAGGGGGTTCGCGTAGGGGTTGTGTAGCCCTTGTTAAGGGGGTCTTAAGGGGTGTTCATGGTGTGTAGGGTGTTCTTGTGTCAGACACGGCTCAAGTTGGAGCTGAGAATTGGACGAGTGTAAGCCCCTGCCGTGCACCACACTGTATGCACGAACATCAGGCACATCATCGGAATGGGCAGGTCATCCGTGGCGACCAACCACGCACGGCCGAAGAAGTTGAGCGCGGGCATCGTCAAAGAGTCTGGCTGGCTACAGTGACGGCCCTCAGCTGCCTCTCCCGCCCCATGGGGAGGTTGGTGTCCAGCGAGAAATGCCGTAGCCCTGAGTAACCCTAAGCCGCCCGGCGCGCATAATAGGAATAAAAACCCCAACCTTCACGCTGTAAAATGAGATATGAACACTGAACATCAGCAGGCCGCACTCAGCGCAGCGAATGCCCTCTCTCGTCTCCCTGTTCTCGCGCCTGTCCCACCCGGTTCCCTTCCGGCCGCCGCCTCCCGGTCGCCTCACCGCTCGCCCCGCCGCCGCGTCCGCCTTCCGCGCGTTCCTCCAACCCCAACGCGGGAAAAAGTGGGGTGAATTTGGTGGTGCCCATCGCAATCTGAGCGGCTGCGGCTTCTTCAACATGGGTGCAACTGTTGACACAGCTGGCAATCTGGGCGGGTTCAACAAAGTGGAGAGCAGCGCCGCTGCGGAGCGGAACAAGGAGCCGATCGCGCAGGCCGTGAGGCAACACCTGGCGGGCGCGGCCGAGGGGGTGCTCGTGGAGGTGGCGTGCGGCTACGGTAGGGCCTGGGGCGGATCCTGCGGGACTGCGCGCACCACCACTTCTACTGCGCTTCGTCGCCGCGGCTAGATTTTAATGCCACGTCGCCGTCAGTGCGGCGGAGCTGTGAGCCCGAAGCCGGCGCCCGGCACTCGCCGCATCCCCCCAACGCGGGAGTCCAGGCGCGTGCAACAGAGGATGATATATTTGCGATATCCGCCGGGCCCTAGGCTTTGGCCAGCATGCCGAGCACATGGCGCCGCTGCTCCCGCACATCACCTTCCAGCCCACGGACCTGGACGAATCATCATTCCTCTCCGTCGAGTCCCATTCCGCCGGAATCGCCAACATCCGCGCCCCCTGTACCCTCGACGCGTCGACCGATTGGGTCCCCGGCAGGGGCTTACACTCGTCCACTTTTCAGCTCAACTTCAACGCTTTATGTGGGATAGGGGGTGTGTTTAGCGGTTGTGTAGGGGCTCTTCAGGGGGTATCAGGGAGTAATAGGGGGTCTCTAGGGTGTACTTTGTGTCGGAAACGGCCCAGGTTGAGCTCAAAGTGAACGAGTGTAAGCCCCTGGTCCCCGGGCTTGAGCAACAACTGGCGCGGGATGCGGGCGAGGGCGGCGGCGTTGGCGTTTCCACAGTCGCCGCCGTGTTTGTCGCAAACATGACGCACATATCGCCGTACACCGCCACGCAGGGCTTGGTGAAAGGCGCCGGCGCTATGTTGCGCGCGGGAGGGTTCCTCATAATATACGGGCCGTTCAAGAAGGGCGGGGAGCACACCTCGGAGAGCAATGCGACGTTCGA
>Ga0307489_10002128_pt1 | contig 13247 bp, 14 predicted proteins | sample SB12metaG_FD_202247 | JGI IMG/M metagenome (GOLD analysis project Ga0307489, IMG submission 202247) | Sea-ice brine microbial communities from Beaufort Sea near Barrow, Alaska, United States - SB 1.2 | ecosystem: Environmental > Aquatic > Marine > Coastal | place: USA: Alaska | collected...
CAACTGTAGTGAGTCAACTGAAGTGAGCTAACTGAAAACAGCTGCTTTGATATCGATCACTGTTACTGCGAAGTTGGAGTTGATTAAATACACAGGGTGTTTTTACAGGTCTTTTTAAAACGGCATAAATACTAAAACATAGACATTAAGAGGTACAAAAAAGTGAAAGAACTAATCGGAATGCTCTTCAGACCCCAAGCCACATGGTCCGCCCTGGCACTGGAATCAGACTCGAAGATCAAATCGCGACTCTTATTAATACTGCTGATGGCAGCGATTCCCCCTCTCGGTTTTTACTACGGCACAACCCAGGTTGGCTGGCACAGCGGCGGCGAGCTGACGAAAATTTCCGCGGCTAGCGCCATACCTTTAATGGTGTTGTTTTATTTGGCGCTGGTGGCCTCGGTGGTGGTGATCGGACTGATGACCCACTGGATGTCGAAAACCTACAATGCTCAGTCATTCCCGATTAAAGGCATGGTGCTTATAGGTATGGCCAATACGCCAATTTTTCTCGCCGGATTATTAGCCTTTTATCCCGTCTGGTGGTTTGATATTTTTATCGCCACCGCCGCCTGTTGCTACACCATTCGCCTGCTCTATTTGGGGGTGCCAAAACTGATGAAGGTCCCAGAAGATCTCGGCATGCTCTATGCTAGCGCCCTGTTTGCCGTGGCCCTGGTTTATGCAGTGGTAGTTTTGGGCGCCACGGTTATCCTCTGGGAATATGTCGCCGCGCCAGTGTTTGTTGATGGCTGAGCTTGGAGATTAAAGCTTAGAGATTAGAGCGTGGAGATTAGAGCGTGGAAATTAGAGGTTCAGTCATCAGCTGCGCATATGCACATCCATCTGAGGGAAGGGGATCTCAATTTTCGCTGCTCTCAGATTGTTGTAAATCGCGGTTAAATACTGCGACTTCACCCAGCCAGGGCGTTTGACCCACTCGCCTTGGGCCCAGATCGTCAGAATGCATTCAATCCCTGAAGCGCCCAGTTCGGTGACCAACACATCGGGCATAATATTCTTCCGCTTTAAGGTAATCGGCACGTCCTCCGCGGCTTGCAAACCCGCCTCTCGTACCTGTTCCAAATCACTGCCATAGGCGACACTAAAGTTAATTGAAAAACGACGGATATCATCATTCAGCGTCCAGTTATTCACCTGACTGCTGATAAAATCCGCGTTGGGTACAATAATGTCGGCATTATCTAATGTGCGCAGCAAGGTACTGCGAATATTAATCTCCCGCACTTCTCCCAGCAGACCATCCGCCAGCTCGACAAAATCGCCAATGCGCAGAGACTTCTCAAACAAAATAATAATACCGCAGACAAAGTTATTAACAATCGACTGCAAGCCAAAGCCTATACCGACGCCCAGGGCCCCAGCCACCAGCATCAGGCTGTTAAAGCTGACACCCAAGGCGGATAAGGCGAGCATTAAACCCACACCATAGACAATATATTTCAGTACTCGCTGAATGATATAGATGTTTTGGTCGTGGGCACCGCTGCGCTTAGCGGCCGCCGCTGAGGCTTTTGATAGCCCGCGTTGCACAATCGCACTGATAATTAAAATGCCCAGCGCTGAGGCGATACCCGCAATGCGCAATGTATAGTCGCCCAGCTCCAGAATCGGTAGTGACAACCAGTTTTGTAATTGTTCTATCACAGCCATTTATTCCTTTTAAAAATCATCACCAATGCAGCTGCAATAAACAGCATAAAACCAACTAGAAAAAAGTAGCCGTTGGGATGGTGCAGTTCCGGTATATTCTCAAAATTCATGCCGTAGAGGCCAGCCAAAAATCCCAGCGGCACAAAGATCGTGGTTACCACTGTGAGGATACGCATTGTCTCGTTGAGCTTGTGAGAGGTCAGAGATATATGTCCATCGATTAAGTCGCCAGCCAAATCGTAATACAGCGCCGACAGTGAGCTGAGTCGCTCAAACTTCTCATAGACATCGGTTACCGAGTGAATGGCATCAGCCTCGTCGCTATGCTCCTGCTTAAGATGCGTCATCAACTCCAGATAAACTCGATCATGGTAGCTGTGCAGGCGCTTGAGTTTACGCAGCCAAGTTTTGCAGCTAATCAGATCGCGTAGCACGCTATCGCCCTGAGTCGAGAGCAGCGTATCTTCATACTCAGAGAGAGCCGGTTCAAAATCTAACAGCAGATCGAGATAGGCTAAACCAATGGAATTAGTGATTGAGGCAAATAGCACCATCGGCCCCCGCGCCAGTAGCGCCGGTAGTTTAGGACTCCCCAACCAGCCGCTAATTGCCGGCGAAGGCTTATCGTGACGAGTAATTAAAAAGTTGCTGCCAAAAAAGCTAGCGACCTGAAGCGTATCGAATGCAAGACCCTCATGGTCAGCAACCAGCTCGCGTAACAACACAAATGACTGCTCAGCAAAGTGTTCGATCTTTGGCGGGTGACGTTTGCGCCGCGCATCCAAAATAGTCAGTGGATGGCATTCAAACTGATCGAAGATAAGTTGCTCAGAAGCCGCCGACTCCCGCTCAATATCAATCCACAGCATGCAGTTATCCGCCAGTGGCAGCTGTATCAGCTCCGCACCACCGCGCTTATGGGTGACACCATCGTATAGGCAGACATTAATCATTAGCTAATCCTGAGTGTATAGAGGCTAAGTATATGGCAGGTTAGTGAAAAGATAATAGATTAACTTTGCTCAATTAGATTCTTTGTCTCAGTCTTCTCAATCCTGAATTTTCAACTAAGCTAATAGCAACAGGCCCTCTAATCGTGCTAATCGTGCTATTGGTAGCATTTGCTTGAATCATCAAGGACTGACTATGGATTTTCAGGACTACTACAAAATACTTTCGGTGGCTCCTGACGCCGACAGCAAAACCATTAAAACCGCCTATCGCAAACTGGCTAGAAAATATCATCCGGATGTCAGTGAACACCACGAGGCAGAAGAAAAATTCAAACAGATCTCCGAAGCCTATGAGGTGTTAAAAGACCCGCAAAAACGTGCCCAATACGATGAGCTGCGCGAACATGGTCCACAGTCTCAGAGTAGTTCCGGTGGACAGCAGTATTCCCAATCATCCTTTGATCAGGGCGAGTTTTCCGATTTCTTCTCGTCTATTTTTGGCGGCGCTCATCAGTCCGGACAGAGGGCTGGGGCTCAGGGTTTTTCTGAGCAGAGTTTTGCCCGCAAAGGCCAAGATATTGAAACCGATATGCCGATCTTTCTTGAAGACACATTGACCACCACCTCGAAACCCATCTCCTATAGCTTGCCCCATCACGATGCTCAGGGACGGGTTAGTCATATCAATAAAACCCTCAATGTAAAAATTCCCGCAGGCGTAGCCGACGGCGAGCGCATTCGCCTCAAAGGCCAGGGCGGCCAAGGTCTGGGTGATGCTCCCTCGGGAGATCTCTACCTGCGTATTCGCCTGGTACCGCACCCACTGTTCGACGTCGAAGCCCACAACCTGATTCTTACCGTACCCCTCGCACCCTGGGAAGCCGCCCTAGGCACCAGCCTTGAAGCCCCGACCCTATCAGGCAAGATCAAATTGACTATCCCCGCCAACAGTCAGACTGGCCAACGCCTAAGAATTAAAGGCAAAGGTCTGGTGCGTAAGCAGGGTCATGGCGACCTCTACGCAGTGTTAAAAGTGGTAATGCCGGAATCAGTGTCCGAGGAGAGCAAGCAGCACTGGCAGCAGCTGGCCGATGCCGCCGTCTTTGATCCAAGAACGGAATGGAGGAAATAAATATGGACCTCAACGCGCAATACCTCAGCCTAGAAGAGATATGTTTTGCCACCCAGAACCCTTCCCAGACCATTATTGAAATCGTCAATCAGGGCATAGTTGAACCTGAAGGGTCTGGCCCCGAAACCTGGGTCTTCAACACCCAAATGATCAGTGTTACAAAGCGAGCCTGTCGCCTGCACCGGGATCTTGATATTGACTGGTCGGGTATAGCCCTGGCCATCAGCCTGATCGAAGAGCTCGACCAGCTGCGTGACGAAAACCAGCGACTGCGTAAGCGGCTTGAGCGGTTTTTGGATCAATAACTCGGTACCACAATCAATAAAAAATAGATTTCATAAGCCATTGGTTAAAACAATCAGGGTCAGACTCGAATTACAGAAAGCCGTTACGGACTTGTATAAGCGCAATCGGAGTCTGGTCCAATAACTTGGTCGTTAGCATCGCTGCGTTTAGCGGCTGCGGCCATAGCCCTAGATAGCCCTTGGACAATCGCTCTGACCATTAAAATTCTGCTTCGCTGAAGCAACCCCAGCACAAGGACCGGTAGTGACAACCGGTTTTGTAACTGTTCTATCACAGCGATTTCGTTTCTCTCAATATTAACAGTCAGCGCAGACCTCAATCATTGCCTAACCCTGCCTGGTAAGACCATAACTATATGGCAGTTCAGAAAAAACAGAATAAATAGATCCACTTTTCCCAATTAGCGTCCTCGTTTCAGTCGCCTTCCCGTCGGATTCTGAACTAAGCTAATACTAATAAGCCCGCATAGATTTGCATCGATAGTATTGGCTTCAAGGACGAAGGACGGAATATGGATTTTCAGGATTACTACAAAATACTCTCGGTTGCCCCTGGTGCCGACAGTGAAACCATCAAAACTGCCTACCGCAAGCTTGCTAGAAAATACCACCCAGACGTCAGTGGACAGCATGAGGCCGAAGAAAAATTCAAACAGATCGCCGAAGCCTATGAGGTTTTAAAAGATCCGAGCAAGCGTGTTCAATACGACCAGTTGCGGGCGTCTGGTGCGCAGGAATTCGGACAGCGGCAGGCGCAGAGCGGAACAGAAGAGCAGCATTCTCAATCACCCTTTGGTCAGGGCCGCTTCTCAGCCTTCTTCTTGTCTATTTTTGGTGGGGCCCATCAGTCAGCAGCGGGCTTAGGCACTCATGGTTCTTCGCAGCAGGTTTTTTCTACTCAAAATTCTGCCAAAAAAGGCCAAGATATTGAATCCGAACTACAGATCTTTCTTGAAGACACATTGACCACCACTACGAAACAGATCTCCTATAGCTTTCCTCACCGCGATGGTTGGGGGTGGGATAGCAAGGTCACCAAAATCCTCAATGTAAAAATTCCCGCAGGGGTAGTCGATGGCGAGCGCATTCGCCTCAAAGGACAGGGCGCTCAAGGCCTAGGTGATGCTCCCCCGGGGGACCTCTACCTGCGCATTCATCTGGTGCCACACTCGCTGTTCGAGATCGAAGCCCAGGACCTGATTATCATTGTTCCCCTTGCACCCTGGGAAGCCGCCCTGGGGACCCGTCTTGAGCTGCCGACCCTGTCAGGAAAAGTAAAAATCAGGATTTCCAGCAACAGCCAAACTGGCCAGCGCCTGCGGATCAAAGGCCATGGGCTGGTACACAAACACGGCCAGGGTGACCTCTATGCGGTACTTAAAGTGGTTCTACCCGACTCAGGGTCAGAAGAGATCAGGCAGTACTGGCAACAACAGGCCGGGGCAAGCGCCGTTGGTCCACGAATGGAGTGGAGGGTATAAGTCTGAACCCTAACCCGCGATTGCGCCCTATCCGATTATGGGCTTGTCTGGGTCTATCCGAGGGTAATAGTATCAGTGCTTTTCGATGTTGAACCATCGACTCTCGCCCGGTTATCAAGTAGCCAAATGGGTCATGAGTCAATGGGAGTAAAGTCACTGCTGTCGTCATTCGTCCCCCGTTGATTTCCCACTCTGAAAATAATCCTCATCAGCATTCTATTAAGACTATGTTTATGGATAACAGTAGATTATCGGGCTGATCGCAATAAGAGAAAAGGCCTTGTTAACTGGCTGGCAGGCTCTTAAAGCAAACAGAAATAACGACTTTCACTAGGAGACAACAATGACATTATCAAAAAAACTAGGCGCTGAATTTATTGGTACATTTTGGTTGGTATTGGGTGGCTGTGGTAGCGCGGTTCTGGCTGCAGCTTTTCCTGATGTAGGCATTGGTTTGCTAGGGGTTTCTCTGGCCTTTGGACTGACAGTGTTAACCATGGCCTTCGCTATTGGACATATCTCTGGTTGTCATCTCAACCCCGCAGTTTCAATTGGTCTTTGGTCCGGTGGTCGATTTTCACTATCTGAAGTCGGCCCCTATATAGGGCACAGGTTGCAGGCGGTATAGCCGGGGCAGCGGTGTTATATATCATTGCAACAGGACAGGCTGGCTTTGATGTTACGGCTGGGTTCGCATCCAATGGTTATGCCGAACACTCACCCGGAGGCTATAGCTTGATCGCCGCTCTGGTCACTGAAATAGTCATGACATTTATGTTTCTAATTATTATCTTGGGTGCAACAGATAAGCGAGCCCCCCAAGGTTTCGCGCCTATCGCGATCGGTTTGGCGCTCACACTTATTCACCTTATCAGCATTCCCGTAACTAACACCTCAGTGAATCCAGCGAGAAGCACCGGTGTTGCCCTTTTCCAGGGCGGCTGGGCTGTAGACCAACTTTGGCTGTTTTGGATTGCGCCTATAGTAGGGGCTATTTTGGCAGGGGTTGTTTATCGATGGTTTGAAACCGGTGAGAATGATTAGGAAGTGATGCGGCTTTTAGGGGTTGGGCTTGGCGAATTCGAGTCTGACCCTATCACTACAATAAATAAAAAATAGCTTTCAGAAACCATTGGTTAATATTAAAAGGAGGCTAAGCTGAATCCTTAAGAAGTCGACAAGGCACTAAGTGCACGTAGTGAAGAGTAGTCAGCAAAGGCATACTTATGAGCATCAATTTCAGTCATATAGAACAAGCCCATGTGCGCATCAAACTGCATATTCACCGCACGTCCATTATGCAGAGCCACGAAATCAATAAATTGCTTGGCTGCGAACTCTACTTTAAAGCCGAGAACTTGCAAAAAGTCGGCGCATTTAAAGCTCGCGGTGGCTGCAATGCGGTTTTCTCAATGGACACTGAAAGCTTAGCCAAAGGCTTGATAACCCACTCCTCTGGCAATCATGGCGCCGCACTTGCTTGGGCCGCAGCACTGCGTGGAGTCAACTGCACCGTGGTCATGCCGGAAAATGCCCCTCTAGTAAAAAAACAGGCGGTTCGTGGTTATGGCGCCAAGGTCATCGAATGTATCCCCACAATGGCCGATCGCGAGGCCGCTGTTGTAGCAGAAATGCAGGTCACTGGCAGCACCTTGGTTCACCCCTACGACAACGAGGCAATTATTGCCGGGCAGGGCACCGCAGCATTAGAAACCCTCGATCAGCTAGATTGCTTTCCCGATATTATTATCACTCCTGTAGGCGGCGGTGGCCTGTTAGCGGGCACCGCAATTGCTGCCCATGCCATAGCCCAAAATAGTGGTAAGACGATTAGCGTGATTGGCGCAGAACCTCGTGGTGCCAGCGATGCTTGGCAGGGATTTACCAGCGGCCAGCGGGTTGAGAGTCAGGTGCCCGAGACTATTGCCGATGGCCTCAGATCAACTCTGGGTATAAGTAATTTCTCTATTATCACCGAGCAAGTCAACGACATAGTGCTCGCCTCAGAGCAGGCCATTGTCGAGGCCATGCGCCTGGTGTGGATGCGAATGAAAATTGTTATCGAGCCCTCCGCGGCTGTATCTGTGGCAGCGGTAATGGAAAACCCAGAGATCTTCTCGGGTAAGCGGGTGGCGATTATTATCAGTGGCGGCAATGTTGATCTGGATGCACTGCCCTGGTGAGTTATTTACTCCAGTCGGCTTATAACGCACACTAAGGAGCCGATATATATAGCTCTAATCAAACCATCTGAGTACTCAAACATGACCACAAACAGCGACCATCGCCCACGCTTTCATCTCGCATTTCCGGTTACAGACCTCGAAGCGGCCAGAGCCTTTTACGCTAATATCTTGGGCTGTAAAACCGGTCGTGAATCTGATCGCTGGATCGATTTTGATTTCTTTGGTCATCAGCTAGTGGCCCATTTGGTGGAGCCCCAAGACCATCCCTCGGTGAGCACTAATGCGGTGGATGGCCATGCAGTGCCAGCATCCCACTTTGGTGTGATTTTGGACTGGGATCAGTATCAGCAATTTGTCGTCAAGCTAGAACAGCAGGGCGTTGAGTTTGTCATCGAACCTTATGTGCGTTTTGAAGGTCGCCAAGGTGAACAGGCAACGCTATTTATCCGCGATCCGAGTAATAACTATTTAGAGTTTAAGGCTTTTCGGGATATAGGGATGTTGTTCGATAAAGATCTGGAAAATTATTGATTGTAATCACCCCAATAAACTAAAGGCGGCAAAAGTAGAAACTTTCACCAAAATCTGATCCATTGATAATATCAACGCTGTGTAATTTAGGTAAAACGGATAGTTAATAATATCCTGACAGATCGGTAATTGCATTTCCGCGTCAGGCTGGCAGGCTTCCGTCTTAAACTGATCAGTAATCGGGATGCCAGATGAATGAACGGTAGCTAATCCAGTAAAACCATCCACAGATACTGTGTAAGCGCTTCCTTTGGCAGGTTCCATTTCATAGAGATATATAACCCAGTAGGGAGTTAGACCATAATCATCGCCAACCAGTTTATAGCTAAGTTCTGGCGGCATACTTTTAAGGCTAACAAGCTTTATATCAAGATTTTTCCTGAATTCAATCGTGGCTTTTTTTGCGATTTCAAGAGCTTCGGTCTGGTTGAATTTAACCTGTTTGATTCCGCTACTGTCGGGATTGAGAACGAGTGACGAAAGATATTTAATATTGCCGTTCGGGTCGATTTTTACCAGTGATGTATCTTGCAGTGGAATCCCATTAATGACCTGCCTGAATCGGACGGAATACCCATTTTTATCGTTTCCTCGAATATTTCCAATTATATATTCATAACTATCATCAGAGGCCGTAGCTAATTTAAGCTCCGATAGCAGATCGGAAATAACGGACTGATCTTTAGCGAAAAGTCTCTTTATGTCTAATTTCCCAACATTACCTCCAATAACATCTATCCGCTTCCCATTTAATTTGTGATTCTCTGAATAGTACTTCGGTCCAATTTCCTGAATCAATTCAGTTTTCAAAAGTTCTTTTTCTAATTTATAAGCCATGGAGCTTTCTTTTTTAGATAAAATGATATTCTTAGAGCGAACTTTTCCGGAGCTAGCTTCATTCTTAAGTTTGAATATCAATTGCTGATTTTTTTTGGTATCTCTCGGTATTAATCGATAGCTCATCCCGTCGATTAAAAAATTTGCGACCACCTCTCCCGAGGCGTCATCAATAATAAATCTTACTTGCCCCGTATGACCGACAATTTTTGCAGAGACATATCGAACCATTTGCCTTATGTCTGGGACAGAATCAACAATCGACAAAATATACGTTTCCCCACCAATGGTTATTTCCGGGTCGGGTAGATATAGCGAGGGTTTGTTGGGATCCATGGATATTATCCGCGAGGAGTTTAGCTTGCTGGGGTCAATGCTGCTGGTATCAACTAATACGGCATCTTTGTGAGGATGCTTTTCCTCATAGTGCAACTCATCGAATGAGGGCTGTTTTTTGAGTCTCGAAAGTGGGGTTTGCGATCTTGATGTTGGTTTTAGATTTTTAAGTTCCTGATCAGATTTAAGTTTAAATGAAGGGTGTTCGTTTCCAGAAGAAAAGGCGGCTGGCGCCAGCATTAATGTTAAAATTAAGAAGATGAGTTGTAGACTTCTTAGTCGTAATTGACTCATGTCATATTTCCCCTTTAAGTCATGATTCTTCTGTTTTGGATCACTATCCGCACACGAGAGACACGAATAGCTCGAAGTGTCTCGTTGAAGAATGCTCGGGTAGAGTGCGATGAAGTATCAACGAAGTTATGACCTCTAAAGAGTAGCCATGGATGTCCAATGTCGCCAAAGAAATTGGAGACTTTTCCAGGTCGCATCTCTTTTTGTGGTTGGATTACTAAGAGACGCTAGCTTCACACTGAATCCAGTCTTGTACCGATTCGAGCGTTTTAGGTGGCTTTATAACGTGATAAAAGTGGATGTTTCCACGCCTATGTATAACCCAGATTCTTATGCGTTATCCCCGTATTCCCGGTTACAGAACCCCCAAGGCATCAAGAAAGTCTTACGTTAATATTTTAGATTGTGGTACGGGTCGTGAGTCTGATCACTGGTGTGCCTCTCCGGCCATCAGCTAGTGGCCCATTTGGTGGATGGCCATGCAGTGCCAGCATCCCACTTTGGTGTAATTTTGGACTGGGATCAGTATCAGCAATTTGTCGTCAAGTTAGAACAGCAGGGTGTTGAATTTGTGATCGAACCCTATGTGCGTTTTACAGACCGCCAAGGTGAGGAGGCAACGCTATTTGTCCGCGATCCGAGTAACACCTATTTAGAGTTTAAGGATTTTTGGGATATAGAGATGTTGTTTGATAAAGATCTGGAAAGCTATTAGATACTGTAACCATTGCGCGTGGGCACAATCGAGCGCATAGGCATTAAAATCCAAGGTATTTTAATAAGCTTTTCCAATAGATAGTTTAGCGGTTGGAGTGGCAGTTTGGCCTCTTTGGTCTATTTTTCACCCAAGGTTTGACATTCGTATAAGTATCTTGTGCAAAGTGACGCTGGGGGTTGGCTCCTTGGTGAGGGTTGTTCGGTTGTGCTTAGGCTTACAAAGAATGGTGGGTCGGAGATGAGTCCATGTGAAAAGTTAATAAATATCATTATTTTCGACTGGAACTTTTACGAATTTATTACTAGTGTTTAGTTGTCGAGCTTCTTTGATGAACTAGTGCCACGGAATTAGGTAGCTTTCAGAGAGAGACTTAAGCGGTTATTTGGCTATAAACTGATGGCATGTGGCCAGGATAGAAGCAACCACATGGAGTGGATCGATATGTCTCGGAATATATTTTTCTATATAAAGTGTTTTTTAATAACATTCTTATCCTTTTTTACAGCCTCATTATTAGCAGTACCCAACGAACATCCGGCATTTAAGTTGAAATCCAAAGAGCAATTGGCGGAAATTAAGCCAAAATCATCAAATCAAACAGTACTGTCACGAAGTCAAAAAGCCCCATCCATAGATAATCTTCATTTTGAAGAAAAACATCCGGATGAATCATCAATACTTGTAGATACCGCCAGTATTGATACCAGTAAACTAATTCAATCAAGGCTGATGTCTCTGGATCCAGAGCAGCCCGAAGTAATACTTCCAGACCCCCAAATCACGATAGATGGAAATGACTATATTTTGTCTGTTGTGGAGTCTTTCCTCGACGTCAAGCAAGAAGTCCGATATGTAACAGCAAAAATAGTCGGGCATGAGGGCATATCGAGGTTTATTGTTGATGATAGTTCTGGCGAAGTCGTGGGAAATCTCTCTATTGATGGTCAGGAGTATAGAGTTATTCCTCGCGAGATTGATAACGAGCAGCAGCTTATCTATCTAATAAAAGATGTACAGCCTGATAAATATACTGGAAGGTCGAAACGTAAAACCGTTTCCAAACCAAGTCATATCTCAGCTAATCGGCTTGAGAAACAGTTACTGAAAACCCAATTATTATACGAAATTTAGCCAGCGTTGTATCGCCAAACCCTTAGGGCTGAGGGGACCAGCACTAATCTAATTAAGGGTAATATTGGTCGCATTGGTGTATCGAAAACCCTTAAAAAGGATCCTTCAGAGATTCTAAAGCTTTTAGTTAATCTTGATTCTATTACCCTTGCCCGTGATGATTTTGAATATAGAGTGACGCAGGTTCGGGGTAACAAGAATGATGGCTATTCTGCACGTTTCCGGCAGGTGATAAATGGCATACCTCTTCGTGCTGGCTCAAGGATCAAGTTTGATTCACAGGGGAATGTCACCCAGCTATCGGCCCAAGTAGTCGACCCATTACTTGCCGACATCCGGCCGTCAAAACTGGCAAGGTCTGAAGTGATTGAGATAGCTGAAAGATCAGTAGAAAAACACCTCAATAAGCCTGATCTTCAATTTATCATGATCGATAGGGTCCCCATAAAACTTAGTTATAAGACCATAGATAATAATTTCACGCTGACCCCTTATTGGGAAGTCGTGTTTTTTGAGGTACAGTCCGGCGAGGGGTCTTATAGAGTTTTCGTTGATGGTCATACCGGTGAAGTACAAGTCACTAAAGCAGCAGATCATGTAACGACTCAAATTCAAACGGATGTGTGTGAACATGAGTCCGGTATCTCTTTAGATTTGTGTGAAGACGTAAGTATTACAATCCCGATTTATCCTCCGATTACTATATTTTCAACCGTCAAAGATGTTATTGAGGAATCGTCTACAGGCCAGTTTATTTGCAAGCTTTCGGGTTTATGCCAAGACCCCCAAGCTAAGAATCCATGGGAGGTTATAAATAATATGGAAGATTGGCTTTCAGAGAACACTGGTGGTGTTTGTTGTAGTGAGGTGGGTGGGCTTTCTGATTCCGTTGACGTAAAAATCAATACTCAGGGATCCGGCGGTCCTTCATATAATCACGGTACCGGAACTCTTTCTTTCCCACATCCTAGTAGTCTTGATCCCGCAGTCTGGAATCCAGTCCAAACTCAAAAATTTGATGATATTGTTGTCCATGAGGCATCTCATGCAGTCCTTCGTGGTGTTAATGAGGACCTATCTGCGGCAATAAATGATGGAGACCCTTGGGCGACGGCTATGAATGAAGGGTTTTCAGATGCCATGGCAGTACTTTACTCTGAAAAATTCGACCCTCCTGGAGATACAAAGGTCGGCGAGGGTGCCTTTAAAAGTGCTAGTGATATAAGAGATATTTCTGAAAGTAAAACCTTTGATGATTTTGTTGACAGCACAGCAGCCGGAATGGCACAGCAAAATGGAAAAATATTTGGCAACTTTATTTATCGTGCACGACAAGCCGGGTTGACCGTCGATCAAGCAGCAAAAGCAGTTGTATTGATTGCTGAGACGGTAAATAGGAATGATGGTTTAGTTGATGATAAATTAGATGAAAAAGATATCAGGGACGCCATTGACGATATTTCAGTCTTAGATCAAGTGATTGGAACCATACTCGATGCAGTTTGGGGTCAGATGAATGGTTATGAAGACCCTCCTTCTGGCGGCGGATCAGGTACTCCCTTTGCCCCCTCATTTGTAACAGGAATATTCACAGGTTGTTATCAAACTATTAGTCTTTATAGTAATTCCTGGGGAGCATCATCAGGTGCAAGTCACTACAATGTTT
>Ga0307489_10002129_pt1 | contig 13242 bp, 16 predicted proteins | sample SB12metaG_FD_202247 | JGI IMG/M metagenome (GOLD analysis project Ga0307489, IMG submission 202247) | Sea-ice brine microbial communities from Beaufort Sea near Barrow, Alaska, United States - SB 1.2 | ecosystem: Environmental > Aquatic > Marine > Coastal | place: USA: Alaska | collected...
TATCTTCACGTCCAAAAGCGAAACCAAAAGTTTTTAAGCCCATGGATTCATAGGCAATGGTCCCCGCATAAGCAATCAAATCGGCCCAGCTAAGTTTGTTACCATACTTTTTCTTAATAGGCCAAAGCAGACGTCGCGCCTTGTCTAGATTGACATTATCTGGCCAGGAGTTCATTGGTGCAAAGCGCTGGTTACCCGTACCAGCGCCACCTCGACCATCGGCAATTCGATAACTACCAGCAGCATGCCATGACATACGGATCATTAAACCACCGTAGTGGCCCCAATCAGCTGGCCACCATTGCTGGCTGTCAGTCATCAGGGCGTAAAGGTCTTTCTTGAAGGATGTGACGTCGAGTTTATTGACCTCTTCTTGATAATTAAACTCAGGACCCATGGGGTTCGTTTTACTATCGTGCTGGTTAAGAATATCAAGGTTAAGCGCCTTAGGCCACCATACCATGTTCGACATACTACTCTCTGTTGCACCGCCGTGCATCACCGGACATTTTTTTTGAGTCATCGATTATCTCCTATTTCAAGTAAAAATTATTGTTACCAGTTAAATTTATATTGTATAACATATTATGGTACTAGACTTTGCAAACCTATTTGTGAAGCAGTTTATTACGAGTTTACAATCGGTGTACCTATTAAATTCAACCAGATGAATTGAAGTAAAAATTTTTCTAATCTGCTTTAATATAGTACATATAATAAGGGTAGAACTGATAACAAAGGAAGTTAAGGTAAGCGAAAGAGCAGTAGAAGGATTGACGCGCATAACATGTCGCTAAGTGGAGAAAAAAGTGGATTATAATTAGTCAAAAAACAGAAAGTAACCCACTCTTTTATTAAGTCTAAGAACCTTTTGTCAGCCTTACAACGAAAGCGACATCTCGTGCCAACTGAGGCCACCATGTGAAGAGTCTGATTCGCCAATATGAATAAAACCATGCTTGGCATACATAGGTATTAATTCGGTTTGACATATTAGATATATTTCATTTTTACCTAACTTATTCATGGTATTAATGAAACTACACAGTAACTTATTAGCCATATTTTGACCTTGATATTTAGGATGAACTACCACCGACATAATGACGATATATTCACCTTGTGGATCATGACCAACAAGTTCTTTAAATTCTTCATTAGATAATTCAATTTGATGAGTTGCTCCTGAGTTTATAAAACCAACAACTTCTTCTTTATTTTCTATTACAATGAAGCCTTCTGGGTATGTTTGAATACGAGTTAGAATTTTCTCTTTTGTTGCAGCTTCATCTCCTGCATAAGCGGATGTTTCTATTTTAAAACATCTATCTAAATCAGACTCTTTTACTTTACGAATGATTAATTCTGACACAATAAAGGCTACTCCTTGAATTAGTAAATAACGCCCTAATAGGTTGTTAACGCCCACAGAGCCATACTAAGTTTTAGTCGTTAGGTAAACATATAGTTAGTTTAAATCTACCGCGTATTTTTTAAGGAGTTCCATTGGTACAATCTCCAAAGCTTTTATATGGGTACTTTTCAGATGAAGTCTTGGAGCCATATCACTTTGCACTGCCTCTAACCATCGAGCAGCACACACGCACCAACTATCTCCAGGCTCTAACCCTTTAAAATCAAATTCAGGTACTGGAGTAGATAAGTCATTCCCCCTAGATCTTGTGTACTCTAAAAAATCCTCAGATGTTTCGATACAAACAGTGTGAGAACCAAAATCACCTTTGCACGTATTGCATTTATTATCTCGGTAGAAGCCAGTAATGGGGTCTACCCCACAAATTTCTAATTTATCACCAAATACGTTAATCGATTTATCCATTTCCATTATATTAATACCTTTGATTTATTTTTAATAAAAAGCTCACGCCATAATAAGAGGTCTATAAATGCTTATTATAATGTTGACTGGCAAAAAACTATTTTTAGTCTGCTTGTTTATCTTCTTATGTTTTAATTTATCGAAAAAACGATCACTTAAAGTGCTTTTCACCTAAGAACTAATACCGACGAGGTTGGAAATGAATAGGTATTAATAACGTTCTATTTATTAGCCTTTTTGTCCTTCTTATCGTTTCGTTTTTCTTTCATTGTTTTTGCAGGTTTCTTTTTATCTGTTTTTTTTGAATCTTGGCCTTTAGACATGATTTTTTTCCTATAATTTTATTGATAAAATAGTGCACGCCAACTAAGCATACTCGATTTAAAGCATAACGCCCAGTTAAGGCGTTAACAATTTTCAGCTAATATATTGAGTAACGAAAACAACTGATTATCAGTACACTAACGGAAAACTTAATTTTATTAACCTCGATGGTTATACATAACCTTTTTTTTAATGATAACGCTAGTACAACGGGTGATAACTTGGTGCTTTTTCTTCATTTACATGAACAGTCGCAACATATGATGGAACCTGTTGATACACCTTGTTAAATTAATTGTGATATTTCCTGCGCTAACTTAAAATCTCTCTTGGTTATACCACCGGCCTCATGTGTTATTAAACTTATAAACACCTTACTGTATACATTGGTCCACTCAGGGTGATGATTATCCCTCTCCGCATGTATTGCTACTTTTGTCATAAAGCCAAATGCTGAAACAAAATCAGGGAACTTAAATTCCCTGTACAGTTTCCCCTCCTTAACCCTCCATAATTTATCAGAACCTTTATTGAGTTCTTTTAGCGACGAATCTATTGCGCTCTGACTAAATTTTTCAACCATACAAACCTCCTAATAACTCAAAAATTCAAACTTACACAAAATAATGATTACTTAGTCTTATGTTACTTGTCTTTACTGATTTGCTTGTACCCTTTTCTGGTCTAGTTATGCTGCATGTACATGTAGCATGAGCATATAGTTTACCACTCAAGTCTTTAATATCACCCTCAGACACGCCAAGGCGTTTAGATATATTGATTAAACGCCCCACCGCAATTAACTTGGTGTTTGTTGGTATTGGTCGAATCATTTTAATATTCAAATCAACAGTACCATAAGCTACTCCTGCTTCTAAACAAGTGTGAATTGCACACCCGGTTACAGAATCTAATACTGTCGCAGCAAAACCGCCATGAACACCTCCCATAGGGTTGAGATGCCTATCGTCGGCTTGCAATGTAAAATGGGCGAGCCCCATTTCAATACTGTCGATTTTCATCGGTATAGTTTCACTTATTGATGGCAGTGGCAATTCACCATCAGCCATCGCTTTAAGAAGTTCAAGTCCGCTCATTTCAGAAGGATTCATAATGTAGTTTACTCAATTGCATAACGCCTTATTAGGAGGGGAAAATTAGCGGCTCAACACCATGTAAACCCTTGGTTTTTAACGTGTTATTAAATTTGATATCGAAAAGGCCGCAGTAGCCAATGTGTGTTGTTGATATAGCCTTAATATCACTGTCTATTTGCTAAAGAGAGATGATTAACTACTTTTTAAAACGTGAAATCAAGCTGGACGTGTCCCAACGATTACCGCCTGAACTTTGAATTTCTTGGTAGAAACCATCAACCATTTCGGTCATCGGTAATTGAACTCCTGCTTTTTTTGCCTCAGCAAACGCAATGGCTAAATCTTTACGCATCCAATCAACGGCAAAACCAAAGTCATATTCACCGGCAAACATTGTTTTATATCTATTGTCCATTTGCCATGAACCCGCGGCACCTTTAACAATAGTTTCAACTAATGCGTCAGGGTCTAGCCCAACTTTTTCAGCAAAATTAAAACCTTCCGCTAAGCCTTGCACTACACCAGCAATGCAAATTTGATTAACCATTTTGGCTAATTGACCACTGCCTACAGGTCCCATTAATTTACTGAACTTTGCATAAGCGTTCATTATAGGGGCTATTTTCTCAAACTTACTTTCATCGCCGCCTAACATTACGGTTAATACCCCATTAATAGCGCCAGCTTCGCCACCAGAAACCGGAGCATCTAAGAAGAATTTACCTTGTTCCTTGACCATATTGGCAAGTTCACGAGCTATTTCTGCTGAAGCAGTGGTATGGTCAACAAAAATAGCATCTGGTGATAAACCGGCTAAAATGCCATCTTCACCCAAAGATACTTGGCGGACATCATCATCATTACCGACACAGCAAAAAACAATTTCACAATCTTGTGATGCTTTGGCAGGTGTTTCAGCAAAACTGCCATTATATTCATCCTGCCATTTTTTAGCTTTTGCAAGTGTTCGGTTATAAACGCAAACATCATGACCAGCTTTTTGTAAATGCCCTGCCATTGGATAACCCATAACACCCAAACCAATAAAAGCGACTTTCATTTTTTTACTCCTTAACTCAATTGTCCTCAGCTAGTTATAACAAGGAAGATATAATTTGATTATTACCAGTTTACTTAACTTTGATCTGTTGCTCTAGTTTCTTTGCTTTTCAATGGCAAATAAATTACATTGTGCACAATGTAATTTCACAACAAATAAATTAAATCTGGAGAAACGCATGTCTACTAAAATTTATCAATTCAGCGCTCATAACAATAAAAATGAAAACGTTGAGCTAAAGGATTACCAAGGTAAAGTAATGCTTATTGTCAATACGGCAAGTGCTTGTGGATTTACCCCGCAATATAAAGGCTTACAAACCCTATTTGCTGATCATCAAGCTCAAGGCCTAGAAGTTTTAGCCTTTCCATGTAATCAGTTTAAACAGCAAGAAAAGGGGAATAATGAAGAAATAAAGCAGTTTTGTGATTTACGATTTAATGTAAAATTCCCTCTTTTTAGCAAAATTGACGTTAACGGTGATAACGCTCATCCACTATTCACCTTTTTGAAAGAACAAGCGCCAGGCATTATGGGTTCAAAGGGAATAAAATGGAATTTCACTAAGTTTTTAGTTAACCGTCAAGGTGAAGTGGTCAGACGATATGCACCAACCACTAAGCCCACCAGTATTGAAGTAGATATAAAAAAACTCTTAGCTGAGTAGCTGAAAAATATGATTAACACTGCAAATAATCAATTAAAGTTAGAAAAACAATTATGTTTTCGCCTTTACAGCTTAAGCAAGAAAATGAATAGGTTATATACTCCGATATTAAAAGCGTTATCACTGACCTACCCCCAATATTTAGTGATGCTAATATTGTGGGATAGTGCTAATTCGGTACCCATTAAAACACTAGGCTTAGCATTAGATCTTGATACAGGAACTTTATCACCATTATTAAAACGCATGGAAAAACTTGGGATAATAAGTCGTTGCCGAAATAAAGAAGATGAACGAAGTGTTGATATACATTTGACTGAATCAGGTAAACGGCTAAAAGATAAAGCACAAGATATACCCGCTAAAATGTTGAGTATCACGGGTTTTACACCTGAACAGTTGCTTGTATTAAACCCAAAGTTAGATCAGTTATTAGTTAATATGAGTGATCTTTAACAAATAAAAGGTATTTTATTTAGCCATATTAAGCAAATAAGGTATCGTGAAGTTTTTCTACCACTTTATTGGCATCAACTTCATCAACTAAAAAGCATAAATTGTTTGAACTTGCGCCGTGGCAAATCATCCTAATATTGACATCATCAATGTTTTTGAAAATACGACGGCCAATACCGCTCGTTGAATCTAACTTATTACCAATAACGGCCACTAATGATAAACCATGTTCAACAGAGACTTCACAAAGCTGCTCCAGCTCTTGTACCACAGCACCAGTTATCAACGCTTGTGTGGATCCCATTGGGTTATCAAACGTTAACGCAACACTGATCTCACTGGTAGTAATTAAATCAACACTCAGCTCATGCTTAGCTAAAATAGCAAAAACTTCCGCTAAAAATCCACTCGCATGTAACATGGCAGGGCTTTTAACAGTGACTAATGTTTGCTCACGTCTAAGTGCGATTGAACGATATGTCGGGTTTGACTTAACTTGCTGCTTAATGAGCGTGCCACCTTTATCAGGCTCTTTACTTGAACCAACAAAAACTGGAATGTTGTGACGCATAGCGGGAATAAGGGTTGCTGGATGTAATATTTTGGCGCCAAACGTTGCCATTTCGGCGGCTTCACCAAAGCTTATTTCATCAATAGGCCGTGCTTGAGAAGTGATACGCGGATCAGTGGTAAAAATACCCACAACATCAGTCCATATCGCTAATTTATCAGCGTTTAATGCTTCAGCTAAGAGTGCGGCACTATAATCTGACCCACCACGACCTAAGGTAGTCGTATTACCTAATTCATCTTGACCAATAAAACCTTGAGTGACCATAACATTATCAGTTAATTTACTCTGTAAAACAGCTTTTACTTGTTGTCTCAGTTGTTCAATATTAACGACTGCTTTGCCATACAAACTATTGGTTTTCATCACTTGCCTAACGTCAAAACATTCAGCTGAAATAGCTAAATTAAGTAACACTTCAGTGAACAGAAATGAACTTAATTTTTCGCCATAAGATAAAATAGTATCGGCGGTTTGTGCGCTATAGTTATTCGACTGCTTAGTTACTTGAACAGCTAATTCGGTTAACAACTTAGAAATAACTTCATTTAATTGGTTTTGATTAGCTAAATGCTGACTAATATTCAATTGAATTTTTCGAATATTGTCAATAATCGCTATTTGTTCATCTTTAGCAATATCCCCTTGGCTAAGACGAACTAATTGGTTAGTCACACCAGAGCTGGCCGAGACGACAATAACCCGATTAGCTGAATTATTTTTGATAATATGAGCACAACGACACATTGCTTGATAATCAGCGACACTTGTACCACCAAATTTTGCGACAATAAGGTTTGATCTGGAATTAGAATGGTTTTCTGTAAACATTAAGATACTTCCTAACTAGCGAACAATACGACGTTTATTAAGATGCTAATTTTAATTGCCGCTAAAAAAAAGGAAGAGCATGACTGAACCGTTAGGCTTGTAAAAAGCAAAGTAACTAAGCTTTTTCAGCCAGAAGCTCTCCACCTTTTATTTATGTTTCATTTATATCTCGATAAATAAAACTCAATAAAATCAGGTGACAATCCTAGGGTTTCAACCCTAGTGACCGAATAATATATGCCACACATATGATTATTCTCGGCAATAAACTCCCTCAAAAACAGTCGGGGGAATGGTGGTTCCTCATGTTTTCTACCTAGTTATTGCTCCTCTTCTGGTATTAATTACTGATAAGAATAATGTCATCAAAATTAACAACGCCATTAAACCTTATCTACAATCAAATTACAATAGACTTTTAGACGTCTATTGTAATTTGATTGTAGACTTATAAACAAAACAATGGGTGAATAGTCATTTAAAATGAGAATATCGCCAAAAGTGAGATTAGTCGCTAACTCTTTAAAACATATACTTGTAAAGACTAACTCATAGCGATTAGCGAAGCGTATATAAATAATATTTCAAATTTAAAAAGTATCATATTCTTATTATCTAGAGTGTCTACTTGCTCACCTAGAAATATATAGCGCATTACAAGCCTAACCTTTTTCAAATGCTCTAGACTAAACACTTCTCACCACCAGACGAAAAATACAGAGAGATAATAATGAATGGCACTATTTGTGCCATCTACGTTTAATTTTTAACTTTTTTATATCGCTAACCTATTAGTGAAACCAATTGATTCATGCTGCCAGACCTTTATTAAATCTACTTTTTTTAATTTTGATAATGTCATTTATTCATTCTCAATATTTTTTATTTCGAGGCCATCTAAGGAAAACATTCGTCTTTCAAGTGCCATTCCAATTCGGTTGAGTTTAGAAGGTATATAAAATTCGCCACCACAATTGGGGTGTTGAATATTTATGAAAGCATTCTCACCATCTACTTCAGGGAACAAGTGCCAACCGATACTTTTATCACCAGCATAAAGTTCTACATTGTTAGAACCACACGTAAGGCATTTTTCAGTACCCTTTCGTTTTATGTCTTGCTCAATTTTACGGGCATACACTTGTGATTCATTCAAAAAATATTTGTCGGTGACTCTAACGCTGCTCATTAACCTAATAAAAAAGAGCTTTATGATTGAATTAGTATCAGCTTTAATAGCAGCTAGTGACTGATGTAATTTGGAAACGTAAGTAGCAGTATTATCAAATGACTCTATGGGTTCAATAGACTGACATTTGTTACACCAACTGAAGGTGGTATCTAAGGGGATTTCCTCACCCTTTGAGTCAACATATTCTTTAGCGCCCCATAATTTATATGACCACGCTTGAAAATCGCATTTATCACAACAAACTTTATAAGTTGGCATACTCATAGTTAAAACCCTCGCAGATGAAGTTAGAAGTTAAAGGTTAAAGGTTACTTCTTTTTTATTTTGTTCTAATTCTTTTTCAACCAGCCACTGTTTAAGGAACATGATGACGGATAACATTAATTTATAGAACTAAAATGAGTGACTAAGGAGCAAAAGCCAACTGTTTTTCCTTTTTGGGGAAGGATTTGATCAGTGCCTTTAATAGACCAAGGTTATCGCAATGGTGGCCATAACAATACCGACTACAAATTCTAATACCTTCCACGAGCTTGGCTTTTGAAATAATGGCGCCAAGAACTTTGAGCCGTAACCCAATGAAAAGAAAAAAACGAATGAAGCAGTTATTGCCCCAATAGCAAATATCAGCTGATTGGGTTGATATTGGGTTGATATTGAACCTAATAATATAACTGTATCAAGGTATACATGTGGATTTAACCAAGTAAAAGCTAAACTCATCATAATAGCTTTTGCCATAGTGGCTTTAGAGTCAACGTTAGAGTTTAAAGCGTGTTTCGTGGTCAATGCTGATTTGAAACTCAATAAAGAATAAACACCTAAAAATATAGCCCCACCATAGCGAGCAAACATTTCAATTTCAGGGAACTGGTTAACTAATGCGCCAAAACCTGCAACACCAAAACCGATGAGTATGGCATCAGATAAAGCACAAACAACACATATTAAAAAAACATGCTGATTTTTAATTCCTTGCTTTAATACAAAAGCATTTTGAGAACCTATAGCCAGGATAAGCGACAACCCTAAGGAAAAACCAGCCAAAAAAGTAGACACTTTATATTTTCCTAACGATTAATTAACAGAGACTTTATTAGAGCTAACACCCAATAATACAACTTCAGTAGCCTAACATGAGTCAATAGTAAAACTGATTGATGTTTTGTTATTCGGTTAACGCAACCGGCTTTGAAAAGAATACAAAGGGGACCGCTAAAGGTCCAACGAGAAATGAAGCGAGTACCCAAAATAGTATTTTAGCTTTTCGATGTTTTGCTACGCAGTAACATAACACCATACTGATTAAATTTATAATGAATAATATGGCCATCGGTTTTATCTTGTTATTAACTGTTGTTCAATTCTAACACTCTATTATAAGTAAACATAATTTCTACTTGGGTGAAGATTTTCTTGGCTAAAATATTGAACAGTATTAAAAATGTAACTGTATTATTTTCCTTTAATCACCTGTGATTTTTTATATGCTAAACAATAATCTCTGTTAGGTGTTATTAATTTTAATGAGGGCTTCCCCCATAAATTGATGAACTGCGTTTACCGCCTTAAGAGGGCGAATCATTACTTTAAAATCAGTAATTTTATTGTCTGAATTCCAAGAAATCATATCAACACCATTAACAAATATTCCATTCAATACGGTCTCAAACTCCAAGAGCGCAAAACCATCGTCATACACTTCCCTAACATACTTAAAAGAATCATTACCAAGAGTCATGGCCGCACCCATTAAATACAGCTTCGTTATTTCTTTTCCTTCTTGAACGGTGTGAACTACGGGTGAATATAGTTTTGCATTATCCGCAAGAATATCATCCAACAAATGAATATTTTTTGTTTCTACAACCTTGTGCCACTTCTGTATTGTTTCAGGGATCATCAGAACACCTCGTTAGTTAAAAGACGAAAGTTTATAAAAAGAGAACCGGTTATGGCCATCAGTATTTACATCGCAAACCAATGCCTGTGATCCCTGCGATGGATATATATGCCGCCACCCTCTTCATTAAACAACGTTTGCGCTATTATTCAAACAAGCGGTACAAAGTATAGATCTTTTAAAGCGTTTTATCTCTAAGATATTTTTGACATAGTTTTAGCTGTTTTTTCTCATTATTTTAGATTGTTACAACCACCCTTATTTTTTTTCTGATATTATTCTAATAGACATAAGTGCTTTTGATTTAAACAATGAGTTAATTATTATGAGTATTTCTTTTTGTGGTAGTGCACTATTAAACAGCGCAACAAAAGCCTTTTTTACTCGGCTCCGGCGAGCTTGGTAAAGAAATAGCCATCGAATTACAACGACTCGGTATTGAAGTTATTGCTGCAGACAGCTATGCACCTGCTATGCAAGTTGCCCATTCGTCTTATGTTCTCAACATGCTTGATGGCGAGCGTTTAGAATATATTATTCGTAAAGAACAGCCTGACTTTATTATTCCTGAAGTTGAAGCCATTGCCACAGCGTCACCGGACGTATCATTTTAGAAAGCTTTGTACCGTTTGATTATGAAATTACCTTATTAACCGTCAGTGCTGTCGATGGGGTCCATTTTTGTGCCCCTATTGGTCATCGTCAAGAAAATGGTGATTATCGTGAGTCGTGGCAACCACAAATCATGTCTGAATTAGCACTCCAAAAAGTACAACAAATTGCGACAAAGGTAGTTAAAGAATTGGGTGGCTACGGACTCTTTGGTATGGAGTTTTTTGTTAAAGATAATGACGTTTACTTTAATGAAGTTTCACCACGCCCTCACGACACGGGGTTAGTGACACTGATGTCTCAAGATCTCTCAGAATTTGCCTTGCATGTGCGTGCCATTTTAGGGTTGCCAATTTGCGCCATCAGCCAATATGGTCCAACAGCCTCAAGTGTCATTTTAGGTAATGGCCAATCACAAGATATTTAATTTTCCAATCTAAGCGAGGCGTTGGGGTTAGTTGCAGGCTAACAGGTACGATTATTTGCAAAACCAAATATCGAGGGTACCCGACGATTAGGCGTCGCTATTGTCCGTGGTGAAAACATAGTGCAAGCGATAGACAATGCTAAGCTAGTATCAAGTCGTATTGACGTGCTTTATTAAATTAAAAGGACGACCACTGATGAAATACACAGAACCACTTGTGGTATTTCACGTATCGTACTTCCTAAATAAAAGGACATAATTTCACTAAAAAAAACAGTTAGCTATTTATGCCTGCCCCGTAACTTTCCTTTAATGGTCAGGGACATAGTCAATTTTACAACACAACTTTCGAGTCTTGTAAAATTTTGTTATGCTGCGATTTACTTTATACCATTTGGATTCAATCATTAGCACACAAGAATCGAAAATTAATAATTCAGCGGACCCTAAATCTTTTAGTCAAACAACGGCGATTGCTGTGGTTATTGCCAACATGATTGGCACAGGGGTCTTTACCAGTTTAGGTTTTCAGCTACTCGATATTCAGTCTGGCTTTAGCTTGTTAATGTTATGGATTATTGGCGGTATTACCGCACTTTGCGGCGCGTTAACCTATGCTGAATTAGGTGCTGCCTTGCCACGCAGTGGTGGTGAATATAATTTCTTAAGCCATATATACCACCCTGTAGCGGGCTTTGTTTCCGGCTGGATTTCGTCAACCATAGGTTTTTCAGCACCCGTGGCACTGGCGGCTATCACCTTTGCCGCCTATTTCTCTTCGGTATTTCCGGTGCTTCCCCCTGACTTTCTAGCCATCGCCTTGGTCGCGCTAATGGCCCTAATACATGGCAGTTCACGTAAAGCCAGTGCTGGTACCCAATGGATTTTTACCTTAATCAAGTTGTTACTGATCGTTGTTTTTTGTTTTGCTGCGCTGTTCTTTGTCGAAACACCGCAACCGGTAAGTTTTATGCCTGAGTCTCAAGACTGGCCTATTATGTTCAGCGGCGCTTTTGCGGTCTCCCTTATTTATGTCAGTTATGCCTATAACGGCTGGAATGCCGCGACCTATTTAAGTAGCGAACTGAACAACCCCCAGCAGAGTTTACCGCGCATATTAATAATTGGCACCGCCTTAGTTATGCTGGCCTATATAGCGCTTAATTTTGTTTTCCTCTATTCAACACCTATGTCGGCCATGGCGGGTCAACTTGAAATTGGCTATATCGTTGCTCAATCGATGTTTGGTGAAACAGGGGCCCGGGCAACGGGTCTGATTATGTCTTTATTATTGGTGTCAACGGTAAGCGCCATGACTATGGCTGGTCCGCGAGTATTACAAGTTATTGGCGAAGATTTTTCGTTATTTAAAAGTTTATCTGTGGTTAATCGTTTTGGTGTCCCCCAACGGGCGGTCTATTTTCAGTCCTTGCTGGCCATTATATTTGTTATGACATCGTCTTTTGAATCTATTTTGGTTTTCTCAGGGTTTGCGCTGGCACTGAATAACTTTTTTGCCGTATTCGGCATTTTTATTCTGCGCTATCGTCAGCCCGAACTGGCTAGGCCTTATAAAACCTGGTTATACCCAGTACCCCCCATTCTATTTCTGTTGGTCAGTGGCTGGACCTTAATTTATATTGTAAAGGAAAAGCCGGCACAAGCTTTGTGGAGTTTATTATTGATTGGCTCAGGCATTGCTTTTTATTGGTTGTCTATTTATCTGGGAAAAAAGACAAGAGAGTAATATCCCGTACCAAAATACGATTACCCTTGAGACTCACGTTCAAACGTTAAGGTTATTTCAATTCGGGTTGAAGCAGCTCTAAGGCCATAGTTTTAAGAAAAAAGTACCCCTTCGTTCTTGCAGGCTCACTGTACGTTTTTTTACGTAACCGCATATCGATGGTATACGACGCTTAAGAGTCGGTGTTGCACGTGGTGAAAACATAGCACAAGCGATAGATAATGCTAAGTTAGGATTAAGTCGTATTGACGTTATTTATTAAATGAACTGTTAGCATCAACCGCATTACTCGTGCTTACATCCTCTATAGTCATGCTCATTTGCCACATACTACATCATTTTGAACATTTCAATAAATAGCCCCATTAAGAAACTTTTAATCATTAGCGAGAATAGGAAGTATAACCTAGCAAAATTTCAGCAGCCTGGTTTCAATGGTTTGTTAAGCTAAAAAACGCCAAGTGTTAGCAATAATTTCTCATTCTCTACTTTTAATGACTTTAATACTGATTTGG
>Ga0307489_10002130_pt1 | contig 13239 bp, 7 predicted proteins | sample SB12metaG_FD_202247 | JGI IMG/M metagenome (GOLD analysis project Ga0307489, IMG submission 202247) | Sea-ice brine microbial communities from Beaufort Sea near Barrow, Alaska, United States - SB 1.2 | ecosystem: Environmental > Aquatic > Marine > Coastal | place: USA: Alaska | collected 2017-05-06
TAGTTGCCTCTATTAAACAGCTAATTGATGTCACATTTCCACAAAGTTAATCAACAGAAAATCATCTTTGATTTCACAGTAGATTAAGTGTAGATCGTGAATTTATGGCTAACGTTAACAATATAAACGTTATTTTTCATTACATTTAGAAACAAGTCCATTCAGGTGTTGTGCAAACTAGCGGGGATGGTTAATTATTTATGATGATGAACTTACTTTTATTTAGACAGAATTATCTGAGGCAATGCTAGACTTTTTGGGGGTAATACTTTAATTATTTCGTCATTATTTTTTTGATCACTCAGTATCCTTTCTATACCCAGTGGATGTTCATTAACTGCCTCTTTGAGCCCCTGTGGGCAGTATCAGCTATGCAAATTACCTTTTCTGCCGGCTTGTCAATCCTTGGAATTCCGAGTCTTAGCGCCCGTTGAATTCACAGCTCAAAGCAGCCACTGTGAATATGACTCTATAGTAAGTGTTTACTGGGAGCTAATTATACCTGATGACTGTGCTTGAGTTTGCAAGGACACCGGCTGTCTTTTGTTGACGACTTCGCCAACAATGATCAGCGCCGGGCCCACAAAATTCAGATCAGCCAGCAAAGAGGCTATGTTATATACACAACCCACACAAACCTGTTGCGTAGTTAAAGTGGCCTGATCGATTACCGCTACGGGGATTTCTGGCCGCAAACCATGCTCTTGCAGACTCGCCATGATGCTCGCAACGCGTTTTAGCCCCATATAAAACACCAACGTTTCCTCCTTGTGGCCTCTGTGGTAAGGCAATACCAAATTGGTCCAATCCGGTTGGGCATCAGGGTCTTGCAAGTGGGCCGTAATAAAACGTACTGACTGGGCGCAGTCCCGGTGTGTAAGAGGAATGCCTGCATAAGCCGACGCACCCGAAGCAGCGGTGATCCCAGGCACGATAATAAATTCAATATTATTTTCAGCCAGGGCTGTGCATTCCTCCGGGGTGCGAGCAAAAATCGCTGGATCGCCCCCTTTTAAGCGCGCGACATTTTTACCTGCCTGGGCATAAGTCACCATCAACTGGCAAATATCCTGTTGGGCCATACTGTGCTGGTTACACTTTTTACCCACAAAGACTCGCTTAACCTCAGGGGGGATCATTTCTAATATCTGTGGATTGACCAGCCAGTCATACATCACCACATCGGCTTGTTGTAACAGGCGATGGGCTTTTAAGGTGAGTAATTCGGCATCCCCCGGCCCGGCCCCAATTAACGACACCTGACCATAGGCACTTGCCCCCGGTAACTGGCTCATTTTAGCTGGTATACCTATTTCAGGGTTAGCCCGGGGAATACCCAGGCCTGCACTATTTGATTTTTTGCTCGTGGGTACAAACCATTGGCTAAATAACGGTAGCATAGATAAATTGAAATTCATTACACAGGCTCCAGTGTAATTAAATGAGGATAGGTTTGGGCAAACACAGCGCTACTAGCGGACTCTTGTGCACCGTCTCTTTGCTGATGCAATAATTGACTAAGTTCAGGTTTACAGGAGCCGCAATTGGTTCCGCATTGCAAGCTGTCGCCCAGTTCATCCACACTTTTACACCCCTTGGCTATCGCCGCCAGAATAGCGGTTTCGCTCACTTTAAAGCAGCTACAAATTAGCCGCCCCTGGTTAAATTTGAGATCGGGCTGTGCCCGTAACAGACCACTTTGTTGCTCTGGGCTTAACGCGTTCTGGGCAAATAAGGCGCTTAACCATTGGGGGTTTATGTCAACCCTGTGTTGCCCGCTAAAGACAGCCAGGATCATCTTTTTGCCTTCTACCGCGAAACTGTTGTGACTGGTAGCAGTTTGGCTGGTCAACCACTGAAAAGGTCGGCCAACGGTCGCTTGCAACCAGTCGCCTAAGGCAAATTCAATTTGCGGAGTTTCAGCTTGGTCTGCCCTCACCGGCCCAACTGCGAAGGTGATCAGCTGACCACCAGCAATGGGGGTTTTATGCCAATAATCAAAGGCCTGACTTAACTGCTCGCGATTGGCAAATTGCTCGGCACAGTCTTGTGCAACCGCTAACACTCCATAATACATAAAGTCCACTTTGTGCAGACTGACGGCACCATGTTTTAATTCGGCTTGTCCGGAGATGGCATCATTGGCATCGGTAAATAAACAGGTGATATTGGCCGATGAGGCATTGCTTTGACTCCAGTGAATTGGCGCAAACACTTCCCCCCTGCGCTGCCCCCTATCAATTTTAACCGGCAAGATAACCTGTGCTTGCTTATGCTGACTGACGATGGAATTAAGCCCCAGCAAATCATCATTTTCAACCCCTAGTGCCTCAGCGTCTAGGGGGTGCAGGCTAAGGGTAGCTTTGCTTATATGGCTGGTCAGTTCGGCGGTGGTGCCAGTGCGTGTCATGCTGTGCCATTGGTCCCGTATACGACCACTATTGAGTACAAACGGATAGGCTGGTGAGGTTTTTTGCTGTGGTGCATGTACTTCAAGGGCAATAAAGCGTGCCTTGCCGTTAGGTGTAAAAAACTTGCCATCGGTAAATAAGCGTTTACGGCCCTGAGGATTAGCCTGATTAACCGGCCATTGCACAGGTAAAAGGCTGTCATATTGCCCTTGAGACAAGTGACTGAGAGCTGAAATATCAAAATCCCGCTCACCGCTATTATCTTTACCACTGAGGCCGGCGTGTTCACAAAATATTTCGCTGGGATGGCTAAAGTTGAAGCCCTTCTCAAACCCCATGGCTTTCGCCACTTCACATATTATCTGCCAATCGTGGCGAGCCTGACCTGCGGGGGCTAACAGCCCGCGCTGTCGAGAAATACGCCGCTCTGAGTTAGTAACAGTGCCGTTTTTTTCAGACCAAGTTGTGGCGGGTAGCACCACATCAGCCATTTTTATGGTGTCGTTTGTGGCCACACAATCAGATACCACCACCATTTCACATTTGGCCAATGCCGCCTCAATCTTGTTACGATCAGGCATGCTGACCATAGGATTAGTTGCCATGATCCACACGGCTTTGACATTGCCTTGTTCTATCTGTTCAAACAAGTCAACGGCTTTAAGGCCACTCTGAGTTGGGATAGTCGGTGACTGCCAGTAATCTTGTACCCGTTGTCTGTGCTGCGGATTGTCAATATCCATATGGGCCGCCAACATATTGGCCAGGCCCCCAACTTCCCTGCCGCCCATGGCATTGGGCTGGCCGGTGATCGAAAATGGTCCACAGCCCACTTTCCCGATAGTACCGGTGGCCAAATGACAATTAATAATGGCATTGGCTTTATCTACCCCACGGGTAGACTGATTGACCCCCATGGAATAGAAACTGACAACTGTGTTAGCCGCGGCAAAAGATTGATAAAAAGCCCGTACCGCGGTGATGTTAATGTCGCAATAATCGGCAACAGTGGCCGGATCCCAGCTTTGGCAAGCCTCAAGGGAGTGGTTTAACCCATCAGTGTGGTCAGCAATGTACTGCTGATCAAGCCCATTATGGGTGGCTAAATAGTGTAGCAAACCATTGAATAAGGCCACGTCTGAGCCGGGCTTGATGGGTAGATGCAGATCAGCCAATTCGCAACTGGCGGTTTTTCTTGGATCAATAAAGACCACCTTCATCCGAGGATTAAGTTTTTTAGCTCGCTCCATCCGCTGAAACAATACCGGATGGGTCCAGGCCGCGTTTGAACCTATCATCACCAACAGTTCAGTGTGTTCTAAATCCTCATAACAACAGGGTACGGCATCGGCACCAAATGCCCGTTTATAAGCAGCCACTGCTGATGACATACACAAACGAGAGTTAGTATCGATATTGGCGCTGCCGATATAGCCTTTCATCAATTTGTTAGCCACATAATAATCTTCGGTCAACAACTGGCCTGAAACATAAAATGCCACCGCGTCCGGGCCATGATCCCGTATCACCTGAGCAAATTTATCCGCCACAGTATTGAAAGCCTGCTGCCATGGTACGTTTTGCCCATTCACTTGCGGCGCGAGTAAGCGCCCTGCCAAGCCATTGCTTTCCAACAATTTACTGCCTTTGACACACAGACGCCCAAAATTAGCCGGATGGTCGGGCGTACCACTGACACTGAGTAGTTTTTGCTTACCCGACTCACCGCCAGGGGCAAGAGCCACGTCAACCCCACAACCCACACCGCAATAAGGGCATGTGGTACTTTTCAGACAAGACGCTTGTGGCGCGCCAGTGGCATTTGGCGCAAACTCAGCCTCGGTATTTTGCGCCGTTAATGCGCTGGCTATCAAGCCTGTTTGGTTTGTATCAGTCATGCCGTGCGGCTAATGGCCACAGGGCATTTGTATAAATACGTTTTGCCCTTCCAGGCGTATCGGATAAACCTGTACCTTTTGGTTTTCATCATCAATACACTGGCCACTTAGCAAACAGAATCGTTGTTTATACAAGGGGGACGCCACCACGGTTTTGTCGGCCACTGAACATAAAAGACCGCGATATAACACATTCGCAAGGCCAATAGGATCCCAGTTGCTGATAGCAAATAATTGTTTAACTCCATTCAAAGACACCTTAAATATGGCGATTTGCTGGCCGCCAATTAAGGCACACACTCCGGAGTTATCCACCAAATCATTGGCACTACATGCTACTGTCCAGCTAGTTGAATTTGTCATCATGGGCTCCTTAAACCAATTCCAGGGTAGTAATATCGATATCATTCGTGTCACTAACGTCATGTTCGGGGATATTTTGCAGTTCTTGTGCCGTTGCCGGGCGGATTTGCTCACGCTCCTGGACAAACACTATCTGTTTGTCCGTTTCATCGCTGTTAACAAACTGACGAAAACGTTGACGAGATTGCTGGTTTTCAACTGCGGTTTTCCACTCACACTGGTAAGTATCAGTCACATGTTGCATTTGCCGTTCAAGCTCGTCACCTAAACCCAGTGAATCTTCAATCACCACTTGCTGCAGGTAAGCCAGCCCCCCTTCAAGGTTTTCCATCCATACTGAGGTCCGTTGCAGGCGATCAGCAGTGGCAACATAAAACATCAATACCCGGTCGATGTATTTCACCAGGGTGGCGTCGTCAAGATCCGTGGCAAATAAATCCCCATGGCGGGGTTTCATGCCACCATTACCGCAAACATACAGATTCCAGCCATTTTCGGTGGCAATAATACCGATGTCTTTACTTTGTGCCTCAGCACATTCGCGAGTACAGCCAGAAACCGCAAATTTGATTTTGTGCGGTGTCCTAAGGCCCTTATAGCGATTTTCCAAATCGATAGCCTGACCTACGGAGTCTTGTACGCCATAACGACACCAGGTGTTACCCACACAGGACTTAACCGTACGCAGTGATTTAGCGTAGGCGTGACCGGTTTCAAAACCAGCAGCGATAAGCGCTTCCCAGATAGGGGGCAGTTGTTCAACCCGAGCACCAAATAAAACGATGCGCTGACCGCCTGTTATTTTAGTATAAAGGTTATATGTTTTTGCTACCTGCCCCAGGATGATCAGTTTATCCGGGGTGATCTCTCCCCCGGCAATGCGCGGTATAACGGAATAGGAGCCGTTTTTTTGCATATTGGCTAAGTAGGTATCATTGGTATCCTGTAAGGCCACATGGGGCGTCTCCAGGACAAAATCATTCCACACAGAGGCCAAAATAGAGCCGCTGGCAGGTTTGCAAATTTCACAACCCAGGCCATGACCATGTTTACCCAGCAAGTCTTCAAAGGTTTTGATATCCCCCACTTTAACCATATGAAACAGCTCTTGCCGTGAATAAGCAAAATGCTCACAAATGTCTTTTTTAACCTCAACGCCACGCTTGCCCAGTTCACAATCCACCACATTTTTCAGTAATGCGCTGCACCCTCCACACCCGGTACTGGCTTTAGTACAGGATTTAATCGTGGCCAAATCACAAGCCCCCCCATCAAACGCACCAATAATGTCGCCCTTAGATACGTTGTGACAGGAACAAATAGTAGCGCTGTCGGGCAGTGCATCCGCTCCCAAGCCCTTGTTCGGTGCGTCAGCCGACGCCGGTAAAATCAGGCTTTGGGGGTGCTCAGGCAATTCAATGCCGTTTAGTGCGTACTGTAAAAGGGTGTCATATTCGCTGGTATCTCCCACCAGCACCGCGCCCAGTAGTAGGGTTTGCTCCGGGTTGACCACGATTTTTTTATATACACCCGATGGCTGATCTTCATAAGTATAGGTTTGCGCCCCCTGCCCCCTTGCATGGGCATCGCCTATTGAGCCGACTTCCACCCCCATTAACTTAAGCTTAGTGCTCATATCTGCGCCTAAAAAGGTGACATCTCCCCCGCTAATATGGCTGGCCGCAGCGCGGGCCATGGTGTAACCCGGCGCCACCAGGCCAAAAATAAAGTTATTCCATAACGCACATTCACCTATGGCATAAATATCCGGGTCAGAGGTAACACAATGATTGTTTATCACTATGCCACCACGCTCACCTATGGTGAGCTCAAACTCACGGGCCAGACTATCTTGTGGGCGAATACCGGCAGAAAACAGGATCATGTCGGTTTCCAGGCTGTCACCATCGGCAAAACACATCTTATAGCGACAACTATCGCCGGCAACAATATTTTGAGTGGCTTTTTGGGTATGAACTTTCACCCCCAACTCTTCAATCTTATGTTTAAGTAAGCGCCCGCCTCCCCCATCGACCTGTACGGCCATTAACTGAGGGGCAAATTCAACCACATGGGTTTCAAGACCGGCTTCACGCAGCGCATTGGCGGCTTCCAGACCCAGTAAACCCCCGCCGACTACCACACCAATCTTACTAGCTTTGGCCGAGGCGCTGATGTTTTCTAAATCTTCTATCGTGCGATACACCAAGCAATGGGGCTGATCGTTGCCGGGAATAGGCGGCACAAAAGGGAAAGAGCCTGTGGCTAACACCAGCTTGTCGTAAGCAAACACCTTACCGCTGGCAACGGTAACGGTTTTGGCAATTTTATCGATATGACTGACCCGGGCATTAACATGAAAATCAACCCCCAGCTCTTTATAGTGCTGGGGTGTGGTAAGGGCCAGATCCGCCGCTGTTTTACCGGAAAAATATTCTGATAAATGCACGCGATCGTAAGCCAGTCTGGGCTCAGCCGACAAAACAGTGATTGCATAATCAACTGCTGAGTTTGTATTGTCTTGTTGTACAATTTGCTCAACAAAATGGTGACCAACCATGCCGTTACCCACCACGACTATTTTATATTTTTGTATATCAACTGACATTTTTATCCCCTGAACCTGTGTTTTGCGCAAAAAAAAGCCCATCAAGACTGCTGTATAACAGTCTTGATGGGCTTCGTTGCCTGTTTTGGCTTGGTAACCATACCAAGCCAAAATTAATGTTTATTGCGTTAACGTACGGACTAATTAATGTCTGTCAGCCGCCGTTAATCTTGCAGCTTAGTAATTTGAGCTGAAGTTCATTCTTATAATGCAGGATCACTGCCATAATTTATTATCCTTACATTTCAGCTTGTTAAGATTTTTAATGACAGCGAACAGCGGTATAACCGCCCTCTCATGGTGCAGACAAACCAAAATGAGGCAGCGGTAATATATAAGTTTCCACGCTAGTAGCTTTGGGGTGTACCAAAAGAAAATTTACCACCGAGATCACCGAGAGAAAAAATCATTCTATCCCAAAGGTTATTTCCTCTGTGTTCTCTGTGGTGAGTAGCTGTTTTTGTCGCCTGGCTACCACGGCAATGGCTTTGGGCTTAACTGATTTAGTTTTTAATATGAGAGAATGGGATCAAGGCTCTGGTAAGCAACGGTCACAAAGTTCATTAAACACACAAAACAGACACCCAATTCAACGCTTGTTTAAGTTACGAAATCGCTCCGTGTTTACATAACAAATTGGCGGTAAATTGGGTAGCGTAGTTGGCTTATCTGAATCAGAAAATGTAACCATATTTAAAGCCCTTACTGAATTTTTATTTCAGTAAGGGCTTTAAATAACCCCTCTTTATCCGCATCCGTTAAATAGGGTGACGATACTGTATATGTAAAGATTTCTAAATCTTGTTCGGTAAAAGTACCACCTTGATGTAAATACTGTGTTATCTGTGTGTTGATCTTTTTTCCCAGTTTTATTAACGCTGGTCGGATCACAGTATTTAGGTCTCTGGGAGGACTAATTACCGGGCTACTTAATAAATCAGCCCGATATCTATATTGTATAGCCTTGGCTGCTGAAATTTGCGCTTTGAAAAAACCGATAACACTTTGTCTTTCCAGACCTTCTTTTTCTGCTGATATACTCGCATTTTCAATAACAACGGCTTCCCGTGCAATGTCTTCAATAGGTTTACCATTATTGGCTTTGTATAAAGCAACGTCCTCCATATAGCTCAAACGAAGGTTAATGGTCAAAAAAAGTTCAGTGGGTATTGAAGTAGCCACTGAATTGAATGAAAGCAGTGCAACAGTAAGTAAAGTCATTTTTTTTAGCATAAATATCTTCTAAGTAAATGTAATGAAAGTCATAAAAAGTGGTAACCAACTATTAGGCTGTTCATATAGAAAAAGCCCCTAACAACCTGTTAAATAAATTAAATTTTTTACTCCCCCCTGATTTAGCCAACTATAATCAGCCGCTTATGTTGGCGTTAACTTGGTTGTAAGAAAAGATATAGTGAAAAAATTATTTTGCGGAATATCCCTGACATTATCACTATCAAATCATGTTTGGGCTCAAGATAAAATACGACCAAAGTTGATGTATTAGCGTAAACAGGTGCACGTTAGGACGGGGAATGCTAGCCGTTTACCCAGGTGGCAAACACTAGGTAACCATTTTAAAAATCATCATTGCTCCTAAAAAAGATGTTGCCGCGACATAAACACCCCTAATAAATACGGGAGACTTATTAGCAGCAGAGCTAACAGTAATAACTAAAGACGAACACGATTAAAAAAATAGTATTAAGTGCATAACACATCACTGCAGCTTTTATTTTTAGTTGCGCTTCAAAATGAACAAGGTGTACAACGTGGCACATTTTCAGGGAATAAATTTGAACAGCTTCAGCTGGCATCAAGGGCGTCAATAGCAGGGATGTTATTTATAAAAATTAAGGGAGCGACTAAACTGATTGGGATTTTGCAGGTTGCACCCTGGTTTACCCATCTGAATAAAAAGACAAACTCAACAAACGTTATCTGTGCTCAATAAAACAATCAAATTATCATCTGTATCAGTTTAGTACTCCCATACAAGTCGCCTCTGTTTTTGTGAAAAGAATGGAGATCTTAAGATTCCAGTGGCCATCTAACATAAAAGGGCTATCCACTTAGCACCACCAGACACTACATGTAGTGGCTCCCTTATTTTGTCATTTAAGTCTCTTTAGGGCAAAACGGTCATTCTGCGCAGAACCTAATTACGCTTTGCTTACTGAATGGCCGGTATTTGCTCAAACAGCCGTTCGCAGATTGTAGTAGCGACGGACACATTCAATTGCCGCTCTTAAGGTCGGCGAAATTGATTTATCATCGGTAAGCAACTTTTTTGTTGAAGCGATCACGCTGTCAATTTCAATGCCGTCAATATTAATGAGGCATAACTAAATTGATATTAAGGCAAGTCTGACATCCTGGCGGGATCAGTCAATACGATCGCTAGGATCATTAAAATATATTTTTATGAGGCTGAATAGTTAAGTTTTTTCTAACTATTCACTAGCAGGTTAGAAGGATTGCATTTTTAAATATAGATGTTACGAATTTAAAAAGATTTTTTACTTTTTATTCCAAATATGTTCCTACACCCTCAGGTAGTTTACGGGCACTCATTAGTGCATCTCTAAATTTTTTGGCATCCCTTTTACGAAGCCAATGCACATTGATATTCCCAGCATAAACTTTGATCTCTAGGGATGCCGTAATGATGTGCTCATCAATCAAAATATTTCTTACCTGACCAAAGTTAAACGTCTTAGAATCAACACCTAAGGCAAACCAATTCCTTTTCTTCAGTTCAATCTGCTTGCGTTGAGAGTCAAGTGAAAGATGATAGGGAAATATAAAGTCTCGGACGCCCAAAGGTCTCCCTGAAAGGGTCTTGCCTTTTTGCCCTGCGAACACAATATGTGACAACACAGATAGAATTCGCAATTTTGATGAACTTATAGATAGCATTAGTAGAAGAAAAAGCTCATATAATCAAAGAAACCTCCAATTCTGAAGTAATCCAGAATTAACCCATGAACAGCTATACCGAGAACCAAAATTAACACAGGACCCAATAAATATAATTCAGCCTTGGACTTGCCTCTGTTACGTTTTAAACGTTTGTCAATTTTAGCGTTTTTTACTGCACTATTAAATGACCTCACCCCGACTAACGCTAATAAAAAAGTAATTAGTAAAATTAAAAGGGAAATGCTTGCCTGAAAAACTGTTTTAATAAAATTTCCTACTTTCTGCGTCCAAGAGTCCCGAAAAAAACGGAGTCGGTCGCCATTTTGAATCCTAATCTCTAGCTGTCCATCGACTAGCGTCATCGTCGCTGCGGTTAGTATCGGTTCAAAAATAGTACCTTCACCCTCTGGATTGGGCACTTCTTTTAAACCATGAAATTCTATTTTTGCCTCAGATTCTTGATTCAAATCAAAAGGTTTAACCATTGGGTTGATTGCTCGCAAAAGATCTTTCTTAATCGAAGCCTTTAGCATCGACGGATCTCCTTTGAGCAGAAATATTTGATGTTCTCCCTCACCATTAGAATCAATACTGAATTTTAAGTTTCCGAATCTTTGTTCTAGAGTCCAATCTCCCACCAAACCGGACCTCATTCCTTCTACAAAAATATTTCCTGATAGTGCCATATACAGGCGCTCACTTTCTTCGGAATTATAGTTATTACCAAAGTACTCAAATTCCATCTTTGAGCCACTCGCGAGCAAACCCCAACTAAAATCACCAGATTCATGAAAATTGACTTTTTTATTAATGGCTATAGTTCTCTCATCAATGAGCACTGATGAAACGTTGATGCCATATGCTTCCGTTACTAGGCCGCTAGGACTAAACCGTAATTCAGCACCGGCTGGTACCTTAAGCTCAGCTTGCTTTTGCGAGAGTAATGTAGAAGAACCAACAGTGAGTGCGCTCACAGATCCATTTTCATGAAACGAAACTGACTCTCCCACTAAAAGTTCGATACTACCTTTATGACATTGCACCTTAAAACCCGGCATTACCACACCGAACTTAGGCGTGCTGGTCTCTCCATGAAATTCTATCTCCTCCAGCAGAGCAACCTCGTAACCTTTTAATGGAGGTAGACAATCCACAAAACCAGCTTCATCTTGGGCACTTGCTGACGAACTGAAAAAATTAACGATCAATAATAGGGCAAATAGTGATTCCATCAAAACGGAATAAGGTTTAGTCACCTTCATTTTACTTTATATCCTTGACTAGAAAAAATTTTGATACGTTAAGAAATGACAGGTCTACACATGTGCGTTTTGAGTAGGCTATTATTCTTACCCTTGAATAGAGTTAAAATTACACCCATAATATTTTAGATATAATATGAATGGCTTGATTAAAAAAGTGATCCCAATAGTCGGTATTTCTCAACAGCAACTCTTGGTTTGTTAATTTTCACCCTAAAGGCGCCACGCATTTGCGGCCTAATGGTTCTACCTAAACATGCTCTTTTCACCCTCAAACAAGTTGATTATAATCCACTTTTTGAAGCGAGATCCGCCTCCGATTTTCGCTCTCCTCAACTACCCGTGATGCCTCACTTACTACCCGTAGTCAACCGAAAACCCCAGCCATAACTCTGGTCCATCTCCTTGTGACCATTGTGGAACGTGACTTTTCGGGAGACCCGCTCCAGCCCCCCTCTTTCTCAAGAGTGGCGACCGCGGACGTAGCCCAAACTCGTTCATTCGGACCTCGCTCTCCAGCTGCCCCGGGACGAGGACCCGGATAATACCGTCGGTCTCCTGCCAGTTCGGAACACCCTCGTAAATGAATGCAAAGATGAGTATCCGGGTGATCTCGGACCATTAATTTAGAGCCATTCCCCGTCGAAGACCGCACCGGTCCGATCGTCTCCAAGAAGCATGACGTATGGAGCGCTCTCGAAAAGCCCGGACATCTTTCCTAGCGTTTGGACCACATGCCTGTTGCCATTTCGGGTCTATAGGAAGGCTGCAAGGTCGATATTTGAGCCACCCCTCGATAAGAAACCGGTCTTACCTGTCTTCTGGGTGTATAGGTAGGATAAAACGTCATTTTGCATAAAATGAAAATACATCTTGCCTCATATTTTCCATATTTACCCCTCTTTTATATCCTTGAGGGATAAAAGTCAGCTATTTTTCGTCTATTACTCAACCGTTTTCACAAAGTTCAACATGCAAAACAAGCGCCTCCCCCCTCCTCGTGTAAACCAGTTTTGAATATTGCTTTTGTTTATGATGATGTACTACTTTTATTCAAACAGACTTATCTGAGGCGTGCTCGACTTTGTGGGGCAATAGCTCGACGACATCGTCATTCTTTGTATTCAGGTGGCTGAGTATCTTTTGGATCACCAAGGGATGTTCATTAGACACATCCCTGTGTCTAATCCTACGGGCAGCATTCGCTGTGCAAATCGGCTTACCTGCCGATTTGTCAATGCTCGCTATAACCTTAACCGCACCACCGCATTGCTCACAGGTTTCAATGTCGATGTTAAAAACCCGTTTAAGTCTTTGCGCCCAGGTCATCGATTGGTGTTTTTGTGTCCGTGTTTTCTCCTGACCTTTCGGCAATGCTTGTTTAGCCTTATTTCGTAAGGACGGCGTTATTGTCGAGCGATGCCGACTGTTTGGTGCAAAGATCCTATGACTGCGCCGGTCACCGGGGGTGCCGTCGCGGTAGGGTGTTTTGAGTTTGTAGCGAACCTTGCGGTAAGTCGTTATTGCCAACCTTTTTTCTGATACCCCAGAGCGGGTAATATAACGGCACAGCCTTTCGAGTTTACACCTATCCTGTGCACTGCTCATGACACTTGCATGGAGATTGAAGCCTGCCGCAAGCCCTCGTTCTGCCATAGGTGCAATGGTTTGTAAGGTAAAGACCTTTCGTCCTTGCTGTTTGCCTGTAGCGATGCGAAAGTAATGGAATACCCGTGAATTTGTAACATCGGATCGTCTTCCAGCCCATCCAAAGC
>Ga0307489_10002131_pt1 | contig 13239 bp, 10 predicted proteins | sample SB12metaG_FD_202247 | JGI IMG/M metagenome (GOLD analysis project Ga0307489, IMG submission 202247) | Sea-ice brine microbial communities from Beaufort Sea near Barrow, Alaska, United States - SB 1.2 | ecosystem: Environmental > Aquatic > Marine > Coastal | place: USA: Alaska | collected...
CCATGTTGAATGCGCCCGGTTTCAATGCTTGCAACTCACATTTGGGAAACTGCTTTCAAGGTCTGCTTTCAACACCAACTTGCGCCCCTAAATCGCGGGCTGGAGCTGCGCCACGTACTCTTTAAGTCAGCCTTCTTTGTACGCTTTTCCAACTTGACTAAGCTTGACGTCAGCGGCGCTCGGCAGGGGCTTACACTCGTCCACATTTCGGCTCAAAGTAACCACCTTTTGTGGGATCCGCTGTGGTTTCAATGTTCCAGTGACAATGAATTTTAAGCTGTGTGGTTTCAATGTTATAGTGACAAAGAACGTCTCAGGCGATGGGGGGGGGTATTTATTACGTCTCAGGTTTAGGATTTAGGGTTTAAGGTTTAGGGTTAACCTGAACCCTAAAACCTAAACCCTAAACCCTAAACCTGAGTATAAGCCCCTGGGGCGCGGCTGGCCACGCTTCCCGCCACACTCTCCACATGCCGGGGGCTGCAGGAGCTCGTTGTGGATGGCAACAGTATGGCGGTGCAGGCTCCAGGCTGTCCCCAGGGGTTAGGGTTTAGGGTTTAGGGTTTAGGCCCGAAACCCTAAACCTTAAACCCTAAACCCTAAACCCTTGACCTCGGGTTGACCACGGGTTGACCCCATGTTTACCCCATGTTGACCTCGGTTTGACCGCGCTTGGATTCCGCGCCTACATCTGAAATATGATGAACCGCTTTTGACGTTTGCTTTCAATTTAAACTTGGGTTGACCACTGGTTGAACCCATGATGACCTCGGTGCTTGGATTCCGCGCATATAGCTGAGATGTGATGAGCCGCTATTGACGTTTGCTTTCAAATCAAACTTGCGCCGCTATTCAACGGGATCATAACGCTGCCCGATCTGACAGCCTGCGCGAATCTGAGGCGGATATCCTGCACCACGTGTCGCATCGTCAAGCTGCCAGCGTGGCTGGGAGCTTGCACGTCATTGGTCGAGCTAGACACGTCGGCCAATAGGATCACGTCGCCGCTGCCCTCCCTCGCCACGTGTCACTCGCTTCGCACGCTGGGCAGGGGCTTACACTCGTCCACTTCTCAGCTCAACCTGAGCCGTGTTTATCAAAGAAATGCTGAAACGACCCAGCATATCTCACAGAAAGTGCTTACGTTGAACCGAAAAGTGTAAGAGTGTAAGTCCCTGACACTGGAGCTTCGCAGGAACCTGATTCGGGAGTTGCCGCCGCTACCCCCCGGGTTGGTGCGCCTGTTCGTATCCGCCAACAACCTCGATCAGATATCAACCATCATGGACTGCGTGTACCTGGAGGAGCTGGCATGGGCTTCCACTCGTCCACTTCTGAGCTCTACCTGAGCGGTTTCTGTCACTGAAACCACCGAATGTACCCCACAAAAAGTGCTCACGGCAAGCCGAAAAGTGGACGAGTGTAAGCCCCTGAGAGCTGGACATGCGCAACAACAAGGCGGTTGGCAGGGCCTTACACTCATCCACTTTTGGATTGACCTGAGCACTCTTTGTGGGCTGCGTTGGGTGTGTTAAATGATTACAATGACAAAAATGGCTCAGGTTGAGCCGAGAAGTGGAGGAGTGTAAGCCCCTGACGGTTGGTCTTCCGCACGACTTCGGGGAACTGAACCGTCTCGAGGTCGTCGACATCAGCAAAAACCTGATGCAGTCCCTGGTATGACAAAGTGCGCCAAACCACTGAGACACTTAGTCTGACTTAGTGCTACTTAGTCTGACTTATGGCCCGCTCGACCAATCAGAACGCTCTATTTGGATGACTTTGTACTACTTGTTGCTAAGTGTCTAAGTGATTTCACGCACTTTGTCATAGGGTGGTGCAGATTGATCCCAGATTGACCCCAGATTGACCCCGGATTTACCTCGACTTTATCGCGCTCGGTTTCAAGGACTGAAGCCTAAACGTGATGAACCGCTCGCGAACTTTGCTTTCAACTGAAACTTGCGCCGCTACACCTTGGATGTGCCTTTCATGGCGATCCGAGCAACTCTGCTGCGCTCCCTCAAAGTGTCGCAGAACCCCCTCGGCGCCGTGCCGTGGTAGGGCGGTGCAGGTTGACCCCAGGTTGACCCCAGGTTGGCCCCAGGTTGACCCCGGGTTGACCTCAGCTTGACCCCACGTTGACCCCAGGTTGAACCCTGATTGACCACTGGTTGACCCCATGTTGACCCCATGTTGATCCCACGTTGACCCTAAGTTGACCCTAGGTTGACCCTAGGTTGACACCAGGCCTACCCCAGGGTGACCCCATACCGACCGCGCTTGATTTCAGCGATTGAAGCTGAAATGTGATGAACCGCTTTCAAATTTTGCTTTCAATCCCAACTTGCGCCCCTCAGCCCTGGTGGCTCGCTGACGTGCCCAAGGGGGCAGTGGAGGAATCATTCTCCCAAGAATGTACCGCCATATTTGACATGCGGTGGGGCGGTGCAGGTTGACCCCAGGTTGACCCCGAGTTGACCCCAGCTTGACCCCGGTTTGACCCCAACTTGACCCCGGTTCGACCCCAAGTTGACCTCAGCTTGACCGCAGCTTGACCTCAGATTGACCCCGAGTTGACCCCAGGTTGACCCCAGGTTGACCCCAGGTTGATCCAAGTTGACCCAAGGCTGATCCCAGGCTGACCGCGCTTGGATTCAGCATTTAGAGCTTACATGTGATGAACCGCTGTCAAAATTGGCTCTCAATAGGCCGATTTCGGTATATCGCTTCCCGCGCCGAGCGCTGACGCTTTGCCCGCAACTCTGTATGGGCATTCAACCTGGCGCCCGCTTTACCGCGCGGAGCGCTGACGCTTTGCCCGCAACTCTGTATGGGCATTTCACCCAGGCGATATATCGACATCGGCCTATTACAACTTGTGCCGCTAAACTGCGGCTGATGCAGCCGTACCTCCGCAGCCTGGACCTCGGCAACAGAGGCCGGGCCTGATGGCCAGTGCTCGCCACGTCATCGACACGAAGTCTGAACCTTTCTTTCTTGAGTTAGACAACACCCTTTGACGTGACGAGCACTATGCATCAATACGATCATGGACAGTGCTCGCCACGTCATCGCACGCATTCTGAACCTTTGTTTCTAGAGTTCAATGACATCCTGTGACGTGGCGAGCACTATCCATCCGTCCCTACACCGAGGCCTCCTGCACGTCCCTGCGCTGCTCCCCCACTTCCCCGATCTCACCACGCTCAAGCTCACCTGCAACTCCCTCGCGTTCTTACCCAGTAGGGCCCGGCAGATATTGCTCGCCACGTGATACGATTTCATTTAACGCAAGCGACGAGGCTTCAAAATGCGTGTCGACGGTGTGGCGGGCAATATCTGCTGGGGCCTGGCTGACGTTACTTGCCGCGTCATAGGATGCCATTTAACTCAGGAATCGAGGATTCATATAGCGTTCGACGATGTGGCCAGCAATACATGCCAGGCCCTACCACGAGCGCACATCTCGGATCTTACGGGGTTGCAGGTTCTTTTCCTGGACAACAATTTCTTGACCTTCCTCCCCGACCTGTCTCGAATGAAGGACCTGCGGGAGCTACGGGCGCAGGGCAACAGGTTGCAGGCAGGGGGTTATACACGTCCACTTTTCAGCTCACCTTGAGCACTTTTCGTGGGATATGCTGGGTGGCTTCGTTGACCAAAACGGCTCTGGTTGAGCAGGAAAGTGGACGAGTGTAAGCCGGAACTACCCTACGTATCCCACGAAAAGTGCTTACGGGCGAGATGAAAAGGGTCGAATGAAGGCCCCTGTCTGCTGGTATTGACTACCTCCGTGTGCAAGCTGGCTTCGCTGGAGGTGTTGTATGTAGGCCGCAATCCACTCACGGAGTTACCTGACTTGACTGCCTGCACCGCGTTGCGGGTGCTGTGGATGGCGGAGTGCGATTTCAAAGCATTGCCGGCAGGGGGTTACACTCGCTCGCTTCTCATGTCTACCTGAGCCGTTTTTGTCACAGAAACACATTGGAATTCCCCAGCGTATCCCACCGAAGTGCTCGCGTCAAGCCGAACAGTGGACGAGTGTAAGGCCCTGGTTGTCGCTGACAATCGGCGACATCCCGACTCTGACCAGCTTCTACTCCGAAGGCAACCCGCTGAAGTTCCCGGAGCCTGAAGTTTACGAGCGCGGCAGGGGGGTTATTGAGAGCAAGCACTCGACCGACGCTGAATGGCATCCTCCTCCTCCTCCTCCTCCTCCCCTCCTCCTCTTCTTCCTCCTCCTCCTTCTCCTCCTCCTCCTCCTTCTCCTTCTCTGCGTGTCTGTATTTGCACTCACCCTGAAGGAAAGTCACTCTCCGATAGCGGTCGACTGCTTGTTCTCCTGATGGTAAGTCACTCTCCGATATCGGTCGAGTGCTTGTTCTTGATGACCCTCCTGCCAGGAGGGAACAACGAAGTGCTCAAGTACCTGCGCCAAGTTTCCCAAAACATCAAGGATCAGGCAGAGGCAGGGGCGGCTTCCACTCGTCCACTTCTCGGCTCAGCCTGAGCCGTTATAGTCTCTGAAACTCCATGAATCAGCCCCCAAGGTATCGCGCAAAACGTGCTCATGTCAACCGGAAAAGTGGACGAGTATAAGGGGCTTCCACCCGTCCACTTCTCAGCTCAATTTGAGCCGTTTTGTCACTGAAACTCCTTCAAACAGCGTCACGTGTCTCGCAAGAAATGCTCACGTCAAGCCGACCAGTGGACGAGTGTAATCCCTTGGGCGGAGGGGCAGCGGCTGCGGGGGAACTTCTTGAAGAAGAAGAAGGCAGCGGCGACGGCGTTGAAGGTAAACAGGTGGCGGCTTGGCGGAGGGCAGGGGCTTACACTCGTCCACTTTCCGGCTCAACGTAAGCACCTTCTATGGGATAGGGGGTGCATGAAGGGGCTGTGTAGGGGGTCTGTACGGGGTGTTTAGCAGGTGTCAGGGGGTATCAGGGGTTATGTATGGTATATTTTGTGTCGGAAACGGGTCAGGTTGAGCTGCAAAGTGAACGAGTGTGAGCCCCTGGCGGGGGGCTTCGAGATACAGTGGGGAGGGGCTCGAGCAGCGGCGGCGCCGCCGGCGGCGACGGTGGGGCCCGGCAGAAGCTGCCAGCCACGTCATCGAACAGGTTCTGAGACCTCGATTCTTGATTTTAATGGCATCCTGTGACGTGGCGATCTGTAGATGCCAGGCCCGTTGCCCGCCACGTCATTAAATACAATTTAACCCATGTTTTTTCTCCAGTTGAACGGGATCCTATGACGTGGCGAGCGACATCCGCCGGGCCCTACGCCGGGGTGGTGACAGCGTTGGCAAGTTCCTATGGAAGAAGTTGCGCAAGGCAGGGGCTTACACTCGTCCACTTTTCGGCTCAACGTAAGCACATTTTGTGGGACAGGTTGGGTGCATGATTTTCCCCCAGTCTATTAGACTGGGGGACACGGGGAGGTGTGACCAAAATGGCTTAGGTTCAGCTGAAAAGTGGGTGAGTTTAAGCCCCTGGCGCAAGGTGGTGATGAATCAGACGCACGAGCGGGAGGTGGCAGCGGTTTTCCAAGCGGTAGGGCGCGACAGATACCTCCGTAAATTGGGCAGCAGACCCCCCTAAACGGGCAACAGAGCCCCCTATAATGGGCACCTTACGCCCCCAATAATATGCACCTGACCCCCTATACTGGGCACCTGTACCCCTTGCAATGGGCACCTGAACCCCCTATAATGGGCATCTGTCCCCCCTATAATGGGCGGCAGTGGTCCAGGCTGTTGGGCGTGACAGATGTTGCTCGCCGCGTCGTCAAACGCATTTCGAACCCGTCAGTCAAATAACATCATTTGACGTGTCGAGCAGAGTCAGAGAGACGCTTCCGCGTGTCTTGGGAGGCACTAGGCTTTCGCCCTGTCCCCCGAGACGTGGCTCGCAATATCTGGCTGGCTCTACGTGGCGGAAGACCTTGAAACGCTGCTGCGGGCGAGGCAAGTCACGGCGTCCATCAAGCTCGAAGCGGCGACAGAGACTCTGGATGAGTTGGAGCAAGACTTCGCGCGGATGCAGGTGGTGCAACAAGATTCGGCAGGGACTGATGCATAGTGCTCGCCAGGTCGTCAAACGCATTTTGAATCCTATCCATCCGCCCACGTCATATCATGCCATCTACCTCGAGAAACAATGGTTCAAATGTGTGTGATGACGTGGCGAGCACTGTCCATCAGTCCACGTCGTAGGATGCCGTTCAGCTCGAGAAGCAAGGGCTCAAAACGCGTTTGATGACGTGGCGAGCAGTCATTCATCAGTCCCTAGGACTCGGAGGCTATCATCGCGGCTCGGATGGAGGAATTGCAGATTTTGAAGCACCGAATCGTTAACCAGCGGAAGCTGATGGTTTCATCCAAGGTAGGTTGGTGCAGGTTAACCCCAAGTTGACCCTGGGTCGACCGCGCCTAGTTTCGGCGCTTGAATTTGAAATTGATGAAGTGCTTACCCCGGGTTAACCGCGCCTGATTTCGGCGCTTGAAGCAGAACATGATGAAGCGGTTTCAAACTTGACTTTCAATATCAACTTGCGCTGCTACACCTAGGGCATCACCACGGACCACCTCAAGGATCTTCAGGTTTCACTGTGGGATGCCAAGACGCAACTGAAGCAGGCGGTGGAGTCAACGGAATCGGTTAACGCCACAGCGGAGGAGAAGGTAGGGATTGATGAATAGTGCTTGCCACGTCCTCAAGCGCGATGTGAACCCTCGAGTTTCAAGCACTAGGCAGCGTTACCCCCTCTTCTTTAAGAGACTTGGGGGGAAATCACACTGATGTAGAGTTGGGGGTTCAATAACTCGAGAAGGCACTGAAACCGGTCGGCCGGGTGTCGGACGGTTACGTCTCAAAACCCAGAATCTGGCACTTACGCACTGAACCCCCCAGTTTCTTAAAGTAGAGGGGCGCGGACCGCGTAGTAGGATGGCATCCTATGACGTGGCGAGCACTGTCCGCCAGTCCCTAGGAGAAGGAGCGTCAGCTAAGATCCCAGCGCGCCGAGGTTTCAGGTCTCGAGGCGGCGAGGCAAGACATCCTGCGCCAACTGGTAAGGTGGTGCAAGTTGAAACGTGTTGAAACCCGTGCTGAACGTGACTGGTCGCTCAGCGCTTTGAAGAATGATGTCCGCAGTACGATTATCAAGCCTGCATCTCAACCAGGAGATGCGACTCCTGTCTGACTTTCACTCTTTATGATGAACTGCATTCAAGTTTTGCTTTCAGTTTCAATGTTGCCGCTACCAACTGGCCGACTCCTCCACCGCGAAGATGGAGGCGAAGATGATGGACCGGCGTGATGAGATGAAAGAACACGATGAGCTCGCCGCGCAAGGCAGGCGCTTTCATTGATCATCAGGTTGATCACAAATAATATCGATTCCGAGACCACAGCAAAGCTGCGCTGAAACGTGGAAGATTGTAAGTCCCTGGCGCGAGGCGAGCAAATAATCATCGATATCAAGGAGGCAGACGCGGCTGTGAAAAGAGTGGCGCGGATGTCCTTGGCCAGCGAAGGCGGTCGGACGGAACGCCCGCCCGACCGCGGCTATGACACTGGTCGGGCGGTGCAGGTTGAAACCAGTTGAAACCCGTGTGTTGAAGCGCCTGGTTGCAGCGCTTGAAACAAACATGTGCAAGTTGAGACCAGCTGAGACCCGTGTGCTGAAAGCGCCTGGTTCTAGCGCTTGAAGCTGATATGTCATGAACCGCTTTCAAGATATGCTTTCAATTGTGATTTACGCCTCTACACACTGGAATGGCTAGGGGGTCGGATTCGGATGTGTCGGCGGCGGGCAAGGCGTGGAGGCGAATGCAGATGGTCAAAAATATGGGGGCGTTCAGGAAGAGTATGACGGGCCAGCAGGTAAATAATTTAGGGACGTTAAAAGCAGAAATGCAGGACCAAGGGGCCTCCGGGGGCGGAGGCGTCGCGGGTTCCTCGACGTGAGAGAATGTCTGCTCATGGTGAGAAGAATTGAGAGATATACGCCTCAGCATGTATAAGGAGGCACCAGGCTTCGCCCTGCCCCTTGTAGGTCCCTCGTGACAGACTGTTTGCTCATGGTGTACCGGTGTACCCGTACATATGTGTGAGAGCCCAAAGCCTTATATGGTCGTGGCATGTTACATTGAACAGGCTCGCACCCTCTTCTTGGCAAGCTTAGAATCTTAGCATCATAGCACCGTAGCATCTTAGAGTCATGCCATGCAACATGATCCCACAACAGATACCCTATCACGACTACGGGGCAGACCCGGCGACGTAATCCTTTCGCCTGCTTTGGTTGGGGACTCGGGGTTTGTCAGTTTGCGTGATGCGAGGCGGCACGCGGCGGTATGATGCGAAGCGGCACGCGACGGCGTGATGCGAAGCGGCACGCGGCGGTGTGCGTCGCGCGAGGAAGGACTGTGTTGGGCAGCGGCGCTGCGGTGAAACGGACACCAAACGAGTCCGACTTCAGCCAGTGTGACCGTACCGCATCGTATCCGTAGCCGTACATCTGACTGTCGATACCAGTATATCGAGCTCCTTTATTTTGATGTGGCGGCGCGCTTGTCCAGAGGTCCGCCATATCCTGCCGCGCGTCCGAACACACGGCTGCGCCGCCGATCGACAGGGAGACCGGATATGCCGCTCACGAAGAACATCCCACAGCGGAGCGAGGGAGGCGCCGACCACGCCGCCGCACCCACGCCCGCGCCCGCGTCTCACCCGAGCAACGGGCGTTTCGGGGGGGCGGGGGCCTGTGGGGAAACCCTGGTGAAGAAGGAGGAGGAGGAGGAGACGCTAGGGCAGCTGCGAGACCGGGTGGTCCTGGCGTCCGCGCGAGCGGCGGCGCCCGGGCCGCGCCCCGCGTTCGTGCACATCAAGGTCGAGGACAGCTCGAGCGGGGAGGAATCGGACGGGGAGGGGGGTGGAGGGGAGGAGGCAACGTGCGGGAAAGGCGACGGGGAGGGGGAGAAAGTGGAGAAGGAAGAGGAGAAGGACGAGGACGATGAGGACGATGAGGAGGCGGAGGAGGAGGAGGAGGAGGAGGAGCCGCGCGATCTGCGCGCTCACGCGTTCGGCGTCGGCCTCAAGGGCGGTGGCGAGGCGGTCTGCCCGCAGAGCCTGACGCCTGGAGCGCGCTCGGGCCCCCCAGGGTCCCCGCGGGCGCGGCTGCGGGCGCCCAAGATGGTCGCAGACCACACTGTCCAGGATAATGATGCTGGGGAGGAGGAAGGCGGTCTTCCTGAGCTCGTGATGCGCGGTGGTAATGGCCGCGCTACCGCCTCTCGGTTCAAGGGTGTCGCCTGGAACAAGAGCGCAAGCAAATGGAAGGCAAAGTGCAAGGGGAATCACCTGGGCTATCACACCACGGAGGAAGCTGCGGCGCGCGCCTACAGTAAGTACCTCGATGACGGCAGTGTTCCCGAGCCCGCAGAGCGCGGAGGATGCACCTCCCAGTTCAAGGGCGTCAGCTGGAGCAAGAGCAAGAACAGGTGGATGGCAGAATGCAAAAGTATGCACCTGGGCCATCACGCGACGGAGGCGGACGCGGCGCGCGTACAACAAATACCTCGAGGACGGCATCGATCCTGTACATCACCGAGAATCCAATACCTCACTGTTTCTGGGTGTCAGCTGGAACAAGAATAGAAACAAATGGGAGGCAAGATGCAACGGGACATACCTGGGCCTTCACACCACGAATGAAGGTGCGGCGCGGGCATACAGCAAGTACCTCGAGGACGGCATTGATCCTGTACAACACCGAGAAGCCAACACCTCGCAGTTCACGGGTGTGTGCTGGAGCAAGATCGCGAACAAATGGGCGGCCAAATGCAAGTCGAAGCACCTGGGCTATCACAGCACGGAGGATGCTGCGGCGCGCGCGTACAACAAGTACCTCGAGGACGGCATCGATCCTGTAAAGCGCCGAGGAGCTATCACCACGGAGTTCACAGGTGTCTGCTGGGACAAGACGCATAGCAAATGGAGCGCGAAGTGCAAGGGAAAACACCTGAGCTATTACGCCACAGAGGTGGCTGCGGCGCAGGCGTACAACGTCGAGGCTGAGCGCGTCGGGCGCCCCCTCAACGTCGTCCCGCCCGCCGGAGCCGCGGGCACTGGCGCCGGCACGGACGCGAGCGCTGACAGCGGCACTGGGCCCAAGCGCGTTGCGCCAAAGACACCGGCGTCTCCTGCGACGAGCAAGAAGACGAAGCGCGCTTCACCGAAGACACCGGCGGCACGCGCGCCGAGCAAGAAAATGAAGCTGCAGGACACCTCGGCGGGCGCGGCAGGAGCGAGCCGCGCCACAGCGGCACGGTGATCGAAATTGGATGCTCGGTTCAATGCGCTCCAAAATACATTCAACCACTAGATGCGCTGCCTAGCCACCTGTCAACGTTGACAGCATTGGCATCTCGAACACATCAACATGTATTGTCAGCCTGCACTCCAATGACACACTGTACGCGAGCGGCGGCGCCTCGCTATACCGCGCACCGTGACAACGCGCTAGGTGCTTTTGAGTGCGCACAAATAGAAATTGTGACAAATCATACCACTCAATCCTTGCCGATCAGAGTTCCAGCAGCCAGAAGCAGGGGCTCACACTTGTGCACGTTTCGGCGTGACGTGATCACCTTTCGAGGGGCTTACACTCGTGCACTCCCAGCTTGACGTGAGCAGTTTGTGAGGGACACGTTGGCAGAGTGACAAGATATGGAGGATCGATCTCCAGGATGACCATGAATCCTGTCATCCCGTCGGTTTGAGGATGACCTCAAAAACCTAAATATGGCCTTAGAATCCTGAGGATGACCCCCAAAATCTTGTCATCCTGTCATCCTGTCGGTCAACCGGACAGTATGACCAGATCATGTCTTGTCACTCTGCACGTTGGGTGGTTTCACTGTAGTTCAGTGACAAGAAGGGCTCAGGAGCGTGCTGAGATGTGGACGAGTGGAAGCCACCTTGCAAGAAGTCAGCAGCGAAGTATCCCAAACTAGGGCCTCCAATTGTTCCCTTTTCAGCACAACTTAAGCTGATTAGATCAGGAAACCACTGGCACTATCCCTCAATTTGCTCCAGTTAAGCCGAAATGGGAACGATTGGACGGTCCGGTCCCACACACAGATCAGAAAATGCCTTGGGAATCTGAACCTGCTTTCTTGCTGCAACAACAGTCGTCATTTCTCTCGGAAGGGGTGCCGAGGGCGGGGGGTACGCCGTCTGGCGAGTGAGGCACCGCTGAGCGCGCACACCACACCGCACACCGCGCCACGCGTGTGATCTCGATCTGCACCTCGGGAATCGCCCGATTCGTTTCAGCCCCTGCTGACCGCCGTCCTCGCCGCCAGCGCGCTCACGCTCGCCGCCGCCGCGCGGAAGATGACCGTCGGAGCCGAGCGCGACTCCTCTGCCCCCGGGGTGGAGGTGAAGCAGGAGGAGGAGGAGGAGACGTTGGGCAGCTGCGATACCGGGTGGTACTGGCGTCAGCGCGGACGCCGGTGCGTGGGCCGCGCGCCGCCTTCGTGCACATCAAGGTCGAGGACACCTCGGACGGGGAGGGGGGTGGAGGGGAGGAGAGAACGGGCGGGGAAGGCGACGGGGAGGGGGAGAAAGAGGAGGAGGAGGAGGAGGAGAAGGAGGAGGAGGAGGAAAAGGAGGAGGAGGAGGTGCCGCGCGATCTGCTCGCTCACGCGCCCGGCGCCGGCCCCAAGTGCCGCAGCCAGGAGGTCCGCCCTGAGAGCCTGTCGTCGGGAGCGCGCTCGAAGCCCGGGTCCCCGCGAGCGCGGCTGCGGGCGCCCCATAGGATCGCGGATAACGCTAACCTGGATAATGATGTTCAGGAGCGTGAGGAGGAGGAGACTAGCTTGGTTCCTGATCTCGCGAAGCGCGGTGGTGCCGGCCACATTGGTTCCTCTCGGCTCATTGGCGTCTCCTGGGACAAGAAAGCAGGCAAATGGAAGGCACAATACAATGATAAACACCTTGGCTATTACACCATGGAGGAAGCTGCGGCGCGCGCTTATGGCAAGTACCTCGAGGACGGCATTGATCCTGTCAAGCGCCGAGGAGCCAGCACCTCGCAATTCAAGGGCGTCAGCTGGAACACGTGCAGGGGCAAGTGGAGGGCGAAATGCAAGGGGACGGACCTGGGCACTCACGCCACGGAGGGGGAAGCGGCACGCGCATACAGCAAATACCTGGAGGACGGCATCGATCCTGTAGAGCACCGAGGAGCCAGTACCTCGCAGTTCACGGGTGTCAGCTGGGACAAGAACTTACTCAAATGGAGGGTGCAATGCAAGGGGAAACACCTGGGCCTTCACGCCACGGAGGAAGCTGCGGCGCGCGCGTACAGCAAGTACCTCCAGGACGACATCGATATTGTAAAGCACCGAGGAGCCAGTACCTCGCTCTTCACGGGTGTCCACTGGGACAAGAACAGCAGCAAATGGAGGGCGAAATACAAGGGGAAAACCTTGAGCCGTCACGCAACAGAGGGAGCTGCTGCGCGGGCGTACAACGCCGAAGCTGAGCGCCACGGTGTCGCCCTCAACGTCATCCCGCCCGCTGGAGCCGCGGGCGCTGGCGCATGGCCGGACGCGGGCAGCGGCGCTGGCCCCAAGCGCGCAACTCTGATGACACCGGCTGCTCCGACGACGAGCAAGAACACGAAGCGCGCTGTTCCGATGACACCGGCGGCAGCCGCGCCGAGCAAGCAGATGAAGCTTTAGGACACCTCGGCCTGCGCGGCGCACCCCAGCGTCGTCACGACGGCGCGGTGAGCGTAATTGGATGCTTGCGTCAAGGCGTTCAATAATCAAATTCAACGTATCGCTAGCTACACTGCGCTGTGCTGCCTGGCCGCATGCCAACGTGTCGCATTTGCATCGCGCTCATAACAAATTGTAATGACAACCTGAACTCGAATGACATGCTGCGCGCGAGCGGCGGCGCCGCGCTATTCCATTCACAGTGACATTCCGCGAGGTATTTTTTGCTCGTACATTGATGATAAAATCCTCCAAGCAGGAAGTGGCGAGGTTGGGCGGCATTGGTCTGCACCGGCGTGTATGTGTGCCGCGTCGAGGCGGTGGTGGCGGTGCGAAGAGAGTGGGGCGAGCAGGGATGGAGGCTGGCGTACCCAAGTGTTGATGCCATTCGCTGAACGAGTCAAGTCCGCGTTCAGTACACTTCAGACTGCAAGACTGTCGGC
>Ga0307489_10002132_pt1 | contig 13236 bp, 7 predicted proteins | sample SB12metaG_FD_202247 | JGI IMG/M metagenome (GOLD analysis project Ga0307489, IMG submission 202247) | Sea-ice brine microbial communities from Beaufort Sea near Barrow, Alaska, United States - SB 1.2 | ecosystem: Environmental > Aquatic > Marine > Coastal | place: USA: Alaska | collected 2017-05-06
CCCGCCTGCGCCGCGACGGCCGCCCGCGGTGCCCGCGGCGGCGGCGGCAGTCGTGGCTGGCATGAGCTCTGCGCTTCTCAGCCTGCTGCGTGCAATTGACCACTGGCCGTCCGCAGATGATGACCGGGGGAGCGGCGCCGCGTCGCTGCCGGTCTCCTCGGCCGCCGTGCACATCACCGACGGCGCCACCGCACGCGACTGTCATCCCTCCGACGTGCACCTCTGCCCGCGGATGGTCGACGCCGCGATGCACTCCGGGGCGGCGGCGCAGGGCACGGGTGGCGCCGGGCAGGAGGCCGGGCCTTATCCTCGTCCATTCCCCAGCTCATCAGCAGCACTTCATGTGGAGCACGTACGCACGTTGGGTTGTTTCATGGACTAAATCGGCTGAGGTTGAGCAGAGAAGTGGAGGAGTGGGCGCCCCTAGCGTTCGGGGCGCCCGCTGGCCATCCCGTGCGAGATGCGCCACTTCTTCGCCCGAGGTAAGGCGCTGCAGGTTCAACCGATTATATCCATGTTTAAAGCGCCTGGAACTGAGCGCATGAAACTAAACCATGATAGGTTGTTTTCAATTTTGCTTCACAGTTCAATTTTGCTCTGAAATTCAACTTGCGGCGCTACACGGCGGCGGCGCCATGCCCCGCGCGGCGCACTCGGCGGTGTACACGCGCGGTGCGGTGAGCGACCACGTCGTCACGGACCCCCGCGGCCGCTCGTCCACCGTCGCCATTCGCGGTCTCATGACCAAGGCAATGTCGAGGGCTCGGGTAGCAGACGCCGCCGCCGCCGCCGCCGCCGCCGCCGCCGCTGCCGCCGCCGCCGCCGCGCCGGGTCCCGCGCAGGTCATGTATGGCGTCGCCGCCTACGCGGATCCGGCGTCCGCACGCGGCGGAACCGGGGCCGCCACCTGCCCGGCGCTGCCCGGCGGCGTGGCTTCGCACGCGGCGCGGTGGAGCGGCGGCGGGTCGGACGCGCGGGGCGCCACCGCCGCGTCGTGCGCGTCCATCCAGGTGGGGCGGTGCAGGTTGATCCTATCAAACCCACGTTGAAAGCGCCTGGAACTAAGCGCTTGAACCTAAATTATGATGAACTGCTTTCACCTTTTGCTTTCATTAAACTTGCGCCGCTTCATCCAGGTGCTGCAGCAGGCGCTGGGCGCGGCGGCGGCGGGCCCGGCGGGCGTGCACGTGGTGGCCGCCCTGACGGACGTGGGCGCGCTGCCCGCCGTGGTGGACCCTGCGGACTCCGCGCGCCGCCGACCCGGCGGGCTCGGGCCCGCGCGCCGCGCGCCGAGCGCCCCGCTGGAGGGCGTCATGCGGACCGCGGCGCTGGAGTTGCGCGGCAGGGGCTCACGCTCGTCCACTTTTCATATCAACCGGAGAAGTGTTTTGCGTCACTGATAGCTCGAGACAGATACCGCCCAGCGTATCGCGCAAAAGGCGATTACGTTGAAATTATACGCGGTCGAGTGTTAGCCCCTAACCACGGCCGGGGTTTGCAGCGTGCAACGCGACCCGCAGTGGGCTGGCGGGGGCGGGGGGAGCGACGGCGGCAGCGGCAGCGACGGTGGCGGCGGCGGCGACTGCGCCGTGCGGGCCAATGTGATGTGGCACCCGCTGCTTCGCGCGATGCCTCAACCTGCTCCGCCCGGCGCTGACTTGGCGCGCAAGCCGCCCAGCCTGCATGACGTCGTGCGCGATGTCATCCAGGACCGACCGGCGGCGGCAGCGGCACTCTCTAGCGCGCGCGCCGCCGCCGGCTTTGACGCGGGTGCTGCGCAGGCGCAGGAGCGGGAGCAGGACCGATCGACGGTTCTCATCACGGGGGGGCTCGGCGCCGTCGGCCTGGAGGCGGCGGCGTGGATCGCCCGCCGCAACCTTGGGGTCCGCCTCTGCCTGTCCGGGCGCACCGGCCGCGCCACCGAGACCCAGGACGCGATCAGACGGCTGTGCGGGGCCGGGGCCGGGGAACCAGGCGGCGGCGCCGTGGTGAGCGTCCACCGGTAGGGAGGTGCAAGGTGACCCCAGGTTGACCCCGGGTGACCCCGCGTTGACGGCGCCTAGTGTCTGCGCTTGAAGCCGAAATGTGATGAACAGCTTACAAACCTTGGTTTCAATTTCAACTCGAGCCCCTACACAGCGGTGCGACGTCGCGGTGGCAGAGGAGTGTGGTGCCAGCGCGGCCGACATGCGGTGGCGCGGCGGGGGTGGCACCTTCCTGGGTAAGGCGGCGCAGGTTGACCCTAGCTTTCAAACCCATATCGAAATCGCCTGGAATCAAGCGCACGGCAGTAACAAATGATAAATTGCTTTCACATTTTGCTTTTAATTTGTGTTTGCGGCGCTACAGGTGGGCGGCGCGGCCGGCGTGATCCACGCTAGCGGGGTGCTGCGCGACGCCATGCTGGCGCGGCAGCACGCCGGCGGGGTGCGCGGTGTCATGGCGCCCAAGGTGAGCGCAGCCGCCCGCCTGGAGGCCACCGTGTCCGGCGGCCTCAACCCGCTGGCCGCTTCTGTCATGTTCTCATCCATCGCCGCCCTCCTGGGCTCCGCGGGACAGGTGGGGGAATCTGCACATTGGTTCGAATTCCAGCTAAACTTACGCCATTCTGTCCAAAACCCACTCAAGTCATCGCACCGTGATCAGAGACGCACGAGTGCGAGTTGAGCTACCCATGGAACGAATGAAGGGGTACTTGGAAGTAGACAGAGTCGATAGTGGAGCAATGTGAGGTTCAAATTGAAAGGGATGACTCATGTTTCGTGGGGGGGGAAACGTGGTGTGAGGCCCCGCGGACAGGCAAACTATTCGGGGGCGAACAGCGCGGTGGACCGGTTGGCGCTGAGCGCGCGGCGGGGCGGGGAGCCCGCCTCCAGCGTGCAGTGGGGCGCGTGGGGCAGCGGCGGCATGGCGGGGGGTCATTGAGAACACGCACTCGACCGACGGTGATTCTCCCCCTCTTCCGCGTGTCTGTGTATGAACATTCACCCTGAAGGTAACTCAAGCTCAACGGCGGTCCAGTGCTTGTTCTCAACGACCCTGCTGCACGGCGGCGCGCAACGACGGCGTCCTCACCCGCATCGAGCGCATGGTAGAGCGGTGCAGGTTGACCCCAGGTTGACCCGGGTCGACCCCGTCTTGACCGCGCTTGTTTTCTGAGCTTTGAGGCTGAGATATGATGGCTCGCTTTCAAACGTTGCTTTCATTTTCAAGTGGCGCCGCTACGCATTGGGCATGGGGGTGCTATCGGCCGCGCAGGGCCTCGCCGTCCTGCACCACGTGTTCGGCGGTGGAGGTGCCGCAGGCAGGGCCGGGACTTCGCAGTTTTCCAGGGTACCTCAAATGGCGGTCGCCAATTCTTGAGAAATAGACGGTTCAATCGCCATATCGTACCATTGTATGGCAAATCTGACGGTCTATCTACTCATGGTCGCAAATTTGCGCACCGTTCACCGCCATTTGAGTTACCCTGGTAAACTGCGAAGGACACTCCACCACCTCGAAGCCTCAACCTCCAGCCGTTTCGGCAACTGAAAACACCAAATCTAGCACACAGAAGTTGTCATGGCTGCAACACCGAGAAGTGGAGGGGTTTGCGGCCCGGGGCTCCGGCGGCGCGCGCCCGTGCAGCCTGGCGGCCAGCCCGTTCGACTGGGCGCGCGTCACGCAGAGCACCCACCCGCTGCCGCCGGTGTGCGCGGCGCTGTGCGCGGAGGCGGAGGCTGACATCGCCGCCGCCGCCGCCGCCGATGGGACGGGCGACGGAGCGAGAGCGGGGGCCGGGGCAGGAGCGGCGGGGGGCGGGGCAGGAGCGGCGGGGGCGGGGGCAGGTGCGGCGGGGGCAGGGGCGGGGGGGGCGGGGCCGGCGCTGGCTGTGCATGCCAAGGCGGTGCCGCTCGCGCACGAGATCCGAGAGGCGATCGCGCGCATGGCGGTGGACCTGGCCGGCAAGGAGATCGGGGCGGACGAGCCGCTCATGTCCGCGGGGCTCAACTCGCTGGCCGGCACGGAACTCAAGTCCACCATCGACGCCGAATTCGGCCTGGACCTTCCGGGCACCGTGGTGTACGACTACCCGACCATCGGCACCCTGGCCACGCTGGTGTACAGCAGCATGCAGCAGCAGCAGCAGCAGCAGCAGCAGCAGCAGCAGCAGCAGCAGTATTCTTCGTTCCGGGGCGACAGCGGCGGGGAACAGCACTGGTCGACGGCGCGGTACGCAGCGCAGCCCGCGGCGCCGCCGCCGCCGCCGCACCCGTTCTCAGACCCTGACGAGTGCCTGCGGCGCGTGGCGGACATGGTGGAGGGGGTGCTGGGGTCCATACCGGGGGCGGGGCAGCCGCTGCTGGACGCCGGGCTGGACTCCCTGTCGGCGGTGGGGCTCCGCAACGTGCTGGAGGAGGAGGCGGGGGTGCCCCTGCCCGCCACTGTCATCTTCGACTACCCGTGCATGTCGGAGCTCGCGATGTACATCACATCGGTGGTGCCGGCCCCGGCGGCGGCGGCGCAGATGCCGCCGGCGCAGGCGCAGTACCACCCCTTCGCGCACGGACTGGCGGCGGCGGCGATGGAGCGGAACTTCCGGCGCCGCAACGCGATGGCCGTGGCCAGCACGGCGGGCCTGCCTCCCAGCGGCGAGGGCGGCAGCACCGGCGGCGGCGGCGACGCGATCGCCCGCACGCCGATGTCGCGCTGGCACCTCGACGATTGCGTCGTTGACGGCGCGTTCCTGCGGCCGCGCTTCAGCGCCTTCGTGGCAGACGTGGAATGCTTCGACGCGGCGACGTTCGACATCTCCGCGCCCGAGCTGGCCCTCATGGACGCGCAGCAGCGCCTGCTGCTTGTCTCCACCACAGACAGTCTACGCTCCGCCGCAGGTTTAACGGCCGGCGCGCACACCGAATTCCCCATCGGTGTCTACGTGGGCATCTCCAGCATGGACCACCAGAAGCTGTCAGAGAAGCGGCAGTCCGCGCTGTCTCCGTTCACAGCCACCGGCGGCGCGCTGAGCGTGGCGGCGGGTCGGATCTCGTTCGCGCACGGACTGACGGGCGCGGCCATCGCCGTGGACACCGCGTGCTCGTCGTCGCTGGTGGCCATGCAGGTGGCCGTGGCGGCGCCGCGCGACGTGCCCAACCCCCAGGGCGCGGCGCTAGTCGCTGGAGTCAACCTGCTTCAGGTGCCGGAACCCACGATGATGTTCCAGCGCTCTGGGATGATCACCCCCAACGGGCGCTGCCAGACGCTGGACGCGGCGGCGGACGGGTACGTGCGCGGTGAGACCTGCGGCTCCGTCATGCTGCTCAACCTCGACGTCGACTTCGCTTCCGGCGCCGGCGCCGGCGCCGGCGCGGGCGTGTTCCCGGCCGAGGTGATCGGCGCGTTCGTGAACCAGGACGGTCGGTCGAGCTCGCTGACGGCGCCCAACGGGCCGGCGCAGCAGACGGCCATGCGCGGCGCCATCGCCACCGCACAGGGCAACGGCGGCGTCATCGGCGACATCGGCACCGTGCAGATGCACGGCACCGGCACGCCGCTTGGCGACCCAATCGAGGTCGGCGCCATCGCGGCAGTGTTCGATCATGCCGCCGGCGGCGCCGGCGGCGGCGGCGGCTTCGGCACGCTGTCGCTGGGCGCGCCCAAGTCGTCGATGGGGCACAGCGAGCCCGCCGCGGGGATCTCGTCCATGCTCCGCGCAGTGGGCGTCCTGCAGCGGGCGGCGGCGCCCCCCGTGCTGCACCTCACGGCCCTCAACGAGCACATCATCACCATCCAGAGCATGCGCGCCCCGGGCCTCGTGCGCCTCTTGGCTGACCGCGTCGCCAAGGCCCCGACGACGCGCGCCGGCGGCGCCGGCGGCGGCGGCGGCGTTGGCGCTGTGTCGATCAGTGCGTTTGCGTTCCAGGGTACCAACGCCCACGCCATCGTGGCAGGAAGCAGCGGCAGCGGCGGCCGCGACCGCACCCCCGACTCGGGCATGACGCTGTGGGACGCCAAGCGGCTGTGGATCGCCCCGCCGGCGCACCCCATGCTGTCCAGCTTCACCGCCCCGCTCGAGTCCTCCACCCTCGCGAGATCGAGAACCATCTTCATCCACGCCCACATCGGCGCCGCTGCGAGCCAGGCCTACCTGTGGGACCACCGCGTGAGCGGGCGCGCGCTGTTCCCTGCCGCCGGCTTCATGGAGCTGGCCACGGCGGCGGCGCGCGCGACCTGCGCCTCCGCCGCCGCGGCGCTGCAGGGCGTGGCCATACCCTCGCCGCTGCTCATGGTGACCGCGGCGGTGGGTGGAGGCGGGGATGCGATCGACGTGGTGTGCGAGATTGGGACGATGAGCGGCGAGGTCGTGATCCGGACCGCGGCGGGTGTGCACGCGCGGGCAATCTGCGTGGCGACTCACGCGCCCGAGAAGCCGGCGGCGGCGGCGGCGGCGGCGGCGGCGGGGGCATGCGACGGCCGCGGCTCCCGCCTGGCGCGAGCTGCTGCCGTTGCTGGAGCGCCTCCGGCGGCGGAGGATGCGTTCGTTGGTCGGTTGGCGTCGGACCGTGCGGAGCGTGGCGGCGAGAACACCGCGCTGTGGATGCCGCCCGCCGTGCTCGACGCCAACCTGCAGCTCGGTGGCGCCCGGCGCGTGTCAGCGTCCACCAGCGACGTCTACATTCCCTCCTCCGTCCGCGGGCACGCCGCGCCCGCGGCGCCGCTGCCGGCGGCGGAGATGATCGGAGTGGCGCGCATGCACACCGCGAGCGCTCACGCGGGCGGCGGCGGCACGCTGAGCAGCAGCCACGTAGTCGTTACCGACACCGGGCTCGCGCTCTCGGCGCTCTCCGGCATGGAGATGAAGCAGGTGAAGCGCGGTAAGCTCGGCGCTTCCGTCAGCGCGGGCGCGGCGGCAGGCGCGGGCGCTACCCGCCGCGTCATGGCGCCTCTGTACGACCTGACGTTCGCCGCTACCGCCTCGCCGCCTATCACGGATGTGGATGCCACCACGAGGTATGCGAATAACTCCGTGGTTTCGCGCATCGCCGCGCCGCACTCCGGCGCGAGACGCGCCGCGAGCGCCGCGCTCGAGGGCGTGCAGCAGCTGTCCTCTTCGACCTCGGGCGCCGCCCGCGGCGTCCACGCTGTGACCTCGCACGGCGCGCTATGCCAGAGCGCTCTTCAAGGAGTGGTGCATTGCGCGGCGGAGGAGCTAGCGAGCTCCCCGGTGTATATCACATCGGCGGCCAGCGACGCCAACGGACTCATTCCCGGTCGCGGCAGGCTCCTCCCAGCGGCGGCGGACACCTACGGCACCTCGCTCGTCGCGGGGGTAATGCACGTTGCGCGCCTCACGCCCTCCACCGCCGCCGCGGCAGTTGCGCCCCACGTGCCAGCGGCAGGGAAGGGCTCCGCGGGAATTGGCACGGAGCCACTGACGAGTCATGTGCGCCGCGTGATGAGCGAGCAGGCGCACGAGCGCGGCGCCGGCGACGGCGTCTCTTTCGCCGCTATGCCGATGCAGCGCCGGCCGGAGCCGCCGGCCGGCCGCGACATGACCTCGGCGCTCATCACGGGCGGCCTGGGCATCCTCGGCCAGCTCGTGGGCGGCTGGGTGGCCAGCACCACCGGCGCCTCGGAGGTAACCCTCTCGGGGCGCTCCGGGCGGGTCTCCGGCATCGCGGCCACTCTCCTGTCCGGGTGCCTCGTGCACATGACCCGCTGCGATGTCTCCTCCTCGGAGGAGGCGGGCGCGGCTCTCAAGCAGTCAAAGGAGAACTTCGCGGTGATTCACGCAGGGGGGGTGCTTCGCGACGCCACGGTATCGAAGCAGACCTCAGGGTCGATGGCCGCGTCAATGGCACCCAAGTCCACCGGCCTGTTCCGGATGCACGCGACCTCGTTCGCCAACGCGGCGCACTCCACCACGCTGTTCTCGTCCATCGCCGCCCTGCTGGGGTCGGGCGGACAGGCCAACTACGTGGCGGCCAACGCGTGGCTGGACGCCTGGGCGCGCGGGGCCACCGCCGCCGGCCGCGCCGCCACCAGCGTGCAGTGGGGCGCCTGGGGCGGCGGCGGCGGCATGGCGGCGGCTGCCCCCGGGGTGTTGGCGCGCGTGGAGCGGCTGGGCGTCGGGGTGCTGTCGCCCGCGGACGGCCTCCGCGCGCTACGCGCCCTGATGCTCCCGCAGAACGCCTCCATCGGCCGCTCTGTGGTTCTCGTGAACTCCTTCGATTGGGACCGGTTCCTGGGCCGCTCCGGCGCCGGCGCCCGCCGCGCTCACGCTGGGTTCTTCGCCGAGTTCCGCGACCTCGCGGAGGTCAAAGAGACGCAGCTCAACTCCGGATTTGTGTTCTCTTCCTCCTCCGCCTCCGCCTCCGGTGCCAACGTGTCTCATTCCGCCTCCGCCGCCGCCGCCGCCGCGATTGTGTCGGCTGCGTCCGTCGCCGCCGCCGCCGCCGCCCTCGAGGCAGAGATCGCCGCCGCAGTGCTGGCTGTGGTCGGTCGGTCAGTCGACCGCAACGAGCCGTTGGTGGACGCCGGCGTGGACTCCCTGGGTGGGGCCGGGCGGATGGCGCCCGCGCCCGCTACGTCATCCTACACTGTGCATTTGGATCCCATGTTTCTTGAGGTAAATGACATCCGATGACGTGGTCAGCAATATCTACTCGGCCCTATCTGTGGGTGCCGTGGAGCTACGCAACGCCCTCACCGCACTCCCCTTGCTCGTCAAGACCATGGGATCGGACGCGGTCAGCGATGCGGTGCCCGCCACCGTGGCGTTCGACTACCCCACGGTGGCGGCGCTCTCGGCGTACCTCGCGGACTGCGCCGGCTTCGTCGTGGTGGTTGCGGTTGCCGCCTCCGCCGTCTCTGCCGCTTCCACCGCCGCCGCCGCTGCTGCCGCCGCCGCCCTCGAGGCCGACATTGCCGCCGTAGTCCAAGCTGTAGTGGGCAGGTCGGTCGATCGAAACGAGCCCCTGGTGGACGCCGGCGTGGATTCGCTCGGCGCCGTGGAGCTGCGCAACGCCCTCACCGCGCTCCCCTCGCTCGTCAAGACCATGGGATCGGACGCGGTCAGCGATGCGGTGCCCGCCACGGTGGCGTTCGACTACCCCACGGTGGCGGCGCTCTCCGCGTACCTCGCGCGCTGCGCCGGCTTCAACGTTGATGCCGCCGATGACGTGTCCGGCGACGCATCCATGCTCGATCTCAACGCGTTTGCGGGATCGGCTCGGCGCGCCGTGAGCCTGGGGCACATGGTGGGCGCACTCCCCAGCGGCACGGGCCCGGCAGATGCGACCTTCGATGCCTTGGCGCCGATCCCGGGCGAGCGCTGGCGCCTGGATTCCGACGGCGCGCCGACCGGCGCCAGGTTCGGAGGCACCCTCGCCGCCGTGACGGCGTTTGACGCCAACGTGTTTAACATCACCGAGACGGAGTCGGCGTACGTGGATCCGCAGCACCGCATGCTGCTAGAGCTAGCGCACGAGTCATTCACGGGCTACTCGTCCCGGACTTATCCCGTGCCAACCCTTGATGCGTTGGAGAGCATGGGTATCGCCGTGGGTATCTCGGGCACGGAGTACGTGCAGCTGACGGGCGGTGCCGGGGAGCCGTCGCCTTACACGGCGCTGGGCGGCGGCTCCATCAGCGTGGCGTGCGGCCGCCTCAGCTACACCTTCGGGTGGGGGGGCGCCAGCTTCTGCACGGACACGGCGTGCTCCTCCGCGCTGGTGGCCGCGCACCTGGCCGCCGACAAGGTGATGAGCGGGGATCTGGCGCGGGTGCTGCTGGCCGGCGCCAACGTGACGCTGCTGCCGGGCACCACTGGGATGTTCGCCGTGGCGGGCATGCTAGCGCCCGACGGCCGCTGCAAGACGCTCGACGCCGCCGCCAACGGATACGTGCGCAGCGAGGCGTGCGTCACGGGTATCGTCGAGCAGCTCGCATCACCCCGCGCCGGCGCCTCCGCCGCGGCGGCGTCGGCCGCGGCTGTGATCGCCGGCTCCGCTGTGAACCAGGACGGCCGCTCCAGCTCCCTCACGGCGCCCAACGGCCCGGCGCAGCAGCGCGCGGTGCGCCTGGCGCTGACGGCGGCGGGCATGGAAGGCCGGTCGGTCGATGTGCTGCATATGCACGGCACGGGCACGCCCCTGGGCGACCCCATCGAGGTGGGCGCGGCGGCGGCCACGCTCATGGCGGGCGGGCGGACATCGCCCCTGGTGCTGGCATCCACCAAGTCCCGCGCGGGGCACGCGGAGCCGGCCTCCGGCGCCGTGGGCCTCCTAGCCGCCGTCGCCGCCGCCGCCGCCATGGCCGTGCGCCCTAACCTGCACCTCAGGGACCTCAACCCGCATCTGGTCGCGGTCATGTCCAAGCGGGCCTCCTCCTCCGCGGCCGCCGCGTTCTCGGCCCCGCGCCAGAGCGCCCTCGTCGTTCCATCCGTCGCCGCCGGTGTTTCTTCCATTGCGACGGGCACCAGCGCGTTCGCGTTCCAGGGCACCAACGCGCACGTGACCCTCAAGGTTCAGACCGGCGACGGGCTCAAGGCGGGCGCGGTGCAGCGCGCGGCGGTGGCGCTGTGGGACCGCGGGCGGCACTGGATCACCAACCCGGGCCACGCCATGCTCACCGGGGTGTCCTCCGTCGCGGCGCTGGGCGGGGGTGGCGGTGGGGGCGGCACGGACGCGTTGGTGTACCTGAGGGCGCGCATCGGACTCACGGCGAGTCAGGCGTACCTGTGGGATCACCGCGTGAGCGGGCGCGCGCTGTTCCCCGCTGCCGGGTTTCTAGAGCTGGCCGCCGCGGGCGCGCAGAGTGCCCTGCCGCTCGTTGCCGGCGCGGGCCCCGGGGCGGGCGGGGTCCCCGTGCTGCAGGGCGTGGTCATCCCCTCGCCGCTCATCCTCGGGCACGGCTCCGAGGTCACCATCTCCGTGGATCGCGCCGCGGGCGTTGTGGATGTCTTCACGGTGTCCGCTGCCGGCAACGCGACGCACACCAGCGCCCGGCTCGGTGGTGTGGTGGTCCAGGCGTCGCCGCCGCTGAGTTTCAACGCTGAAGGAAGGCCCGCCGACACGGCGCGAGGCCTCACCGGCGAGGTGATTCGGCAGCAGCAGCAGAGTGTTGCGGCACCGAGCGCGTCGCTGGGGCGCCTGGCTCGCGACGCGTCGGTGCAGAGCGGCGAGAACGCCGGGCTGCGGATGCCGCCGGCGGTGCTGGACGCCAACCTGCAGCTCTCCGGCGCCCGGCGCGCGACAGGCGCCGCGGCGGAGCCCGGGGTGCGGGTGCCCGCCGGCATCCGGGGCTACTGCGCGCTGTCCGTCGCGCCCGCCGCCGACCTCTGGGCGAGCGCGCGAACCCACGACGCCGGCGCGACGTCCGACGGTTCCTCGTCGTTCAGCAGCCACGCCGCCGCCGCCATGGACGGGTCGGCGGCGGGGGCGGTGGTGACTGGCTTGGAGATGCGGCTGGTGCGGCGCGGCGGTGCTGCGAACGCGTTGCCCCGCCCCGCCGCGGCCGCCTCCACCGCGTCTACGTCTGCTGCTGACATCACCTTTGCCGCGGCGCCGGATTCCCGCGTCCTGTACCAGACGACCTGGATGGTCACGGGCGCCGCTTTGGGTCCCACTGCACCGGCGATGCCGGCGTGGACCGCAGCAGGCGCACTCGTGGGTTCTGTGGCTGCGGCACCGGCTCGGTCGGGAGCGGCCAGCCTGGCGGCCGTGCAAAGCAACGCCGCGGCTTCGGCTGCCTTGTTTGGCGCCTCGACCCGCGGCAGCTCCAACGCCATGGTCGCCGCGGGGCGGACCTGCGTCGGGAGCATCGCGGCGAGCGCCGCTGAAGAACTGGGAGGTCTTTCAGGTGACGTCTGGAACCGCTCGGACGCTAACGCGCGCGAGAGCCATGCGAGCGGCAGTGTCACTTCCGGCTGGGAGGTGGTGCCCCGCTTGGAGCGCGCGCACGCACAGGGCGGCAACGCCGCCGCCGCCGCCGCCGCCGCCGCGCAGACGGACTCCGACGCCGCAAGCCGCGTGACCGTCATCACGGGCGGCTTTGGTAGCGTGGGCGTGCTCGCCGCAGCCGCCCAGCTGGGCTCCGGCGCCGACCGCGTTGTGCTCCTGGGGAGGTCCGGCCGGGCGAGCTCCATGTTCATCGCCAGGATGGCGTCGGGATCCACATGGGGATCCGTCACCGCCGCGCGCTGTGACGTGTCTTCACGTGAAGAGGCGCCGTTAGCGGTTGCGCTCGCCACGGGCGGGCTCGCGGGCAAGTGCCCCCGTGTTGACTTACTCCACGCGGGCGGCACGCTGCGCGACGGCACTCTCGCGCGCCAGACCGCCTCCAGCATCGCGGTCGTGTTAGCCCCCAAGGTGTCCGGCATCGCGCGCCTTCAGGTGGGTTGCAGCAACTTGCAACCTGTGTTGAAAGCGCTTGATTTTAGCGCCTGATACATGCTAAGCAGTACATTTGATCAACCTGCTTTCAAGTTTCGCTTTACATTTCAAACGTGACCCTATATCCAGAGCGCCCTGTCCGGCCACCCCACGTCCAACACCGTGCTCTTCTCCTCTGTTGCCGCGCTCCTGGTGGGGTGCTGCAGCTTGAAACCGTGTTGAAACCGCCTGAATCCAGCGCTTGAAACTAAAATATGATAAAAACTGCTCTCACGTGTTGCTTTCACTTGACACTTGCGGCCTTACATGCCGGGATCCACGGGGCAGTCCAACTACGCCGCGGCGAACACCTGCCTGGACGGGTGGTCGGCCGGCGCCCGCGCGCAGGGTCTGGTCGGCACCAGCGTGCAGTGGGGCGCCTGGGGCGGCGACACGGGTGGCATGGCATCGGCGAATTCCAACACCCTCGCGAGGCTGGACCGCATGGGCGTCGGAGCGCTGTCGCCGGAGCAGGGCTTATTCGCGCTGTCGCAGTGCCTCTCCGGCGCCTCCGTCCCCGCGGTGCTGGCGGTCAACCCTTTCAACTGGCAGAACTTTGAAAGGAGCGTGTCGGCCGCCTCCGCCCCGTGCTATGAGTCATTCATCGACGTCAACGCCGTCGCCAGCACGGCACCTATGATTGTGGGCGGCGGCGGCGGCGGCGGCGGCGGTGGTGGTGACATGCAGAGCATGTTGGAGGACATCACGCGCTCTGTCACCGAGGCCGTGCTGCCGCTGCTGGACGGCCAGCCCACGGAGATTGATTCCACCGACCCGCTGATGGAATCGGGCTTGGACTCCCTGGGTAGGGCCTAGCAGA
>Ga0307489_10002133_pt1 | contig 13233 bp, 7 predicted proteins | sample SB12metaG_FD_202247 | JGI IMG/M metagenome (GOLD analysis project Ga0307489, IMG submission 202247) | Sea-ice brine microbial communities from Beaufort Sea near Barrow, Alaska, United States - SB 1.2 | ecosystem: Environmental > Aquatic > Marine > Coastal | place: USA: Alaska | collected 2017-05-06
GCAGGATCCCACCTGCGCCCGACGGGAGTTCCACACCGACCAGGTCTACGCTGATGGTGCCCATGGCGCGCATGAGGTTGGCAGTCGGGAGGGTGCTCCGGTAAGCTTCCTGAAGGCGGGCGCCACCAGCCGGCCCGACCTCCCCGGCCCGGCGGAGGTGCTCGTTGACCAGGCCGCGCGTAACGCGTCCGAGTTTGTTGTCGTCCCGGAGGGATTCCAATAGGACACCCGGAGGCGGGCGGCAGCAGACGGCGTGGCACCGCCAGCTGCAAAGCGGTACGAGGTGGACATGACGACGTTGCCGCCGAGGAGCATCATCTTCTGTCGAAGCGAGGCCGCGGACTCTTCAATGCACAAGGCTTTCGCCTCGGCCGTGGTGGCAGAGTCCGTTGCGTCGGCTTTCCAGTCGAGCGCGGCAGTGTTTGACTGGATCTTCTGCACCAAATCTCACCACATCTTGCCAAAACTGAAATGAAACGGCTATCGCCCTTGATTGGTCGATGAAAAGACCATGATGAGCTCGAGGTCCATGATTGGTCGAGAGGCTGAATGCCGGGGGGTCAGGAAGTAGTCATAGCGGAGACTGGGTTTAAGCAACTCAATCGACGGTCAAACTTCCTTGTTGGTCCTTTCATAATCCTGACAAGCGCTTCGAGCTACAACGCTAAATCCTGGACCAATCACACGTAGGAAAAGAGGGGAAAGTCAACCGTAAATCCACAGGACCCCCCCCTGCGGTCTACGAGTCCCCAAAAAGTTCAAGATCTTCTTGCTTCCGTACATTTTAGACCACCGATTTGTGAGTTAAATCGAGGCTGTGGACGGACAAGTTTGGTTGTGATTTCTCGGAGCAAAAGCAGGATTCCGAGAAGCTGAAAACCTGAGCCTGTGGCGTCGGTCTGGGGCGCTCCCGAGATGGGCCATGCCCACGGGCACGGTGCGCCCGAAACCGCGCACGTCCAGGCGTGCGCTTCGACGGACACCTAGTTCACGTCGTCACGGGTACGATCCGTGAAGCGGTGCAAACTCTTTGGAAAGCACAGAAAAAGTTCGCCGTAATGCCGTCGGGCCCGTAAAGCGGGAAGCGGGCCGACTGTTTGCCTATGGGGTTCGCGAATATTGAATCGTGCACGGGGGGAATGGGCTTTGGCGCCGGAAACGGGCAGCCAGCCCCTCCAGCGCGGCGTGTACGCGTTAGTTGGTGCCCCTCAAGGTACGTGCCGGCGTCTGCCTGCGTAATATCACCACCGCTGCACGGCGAGGCCGCCTCGGGTACCCCGTGGGCCCATTTTGAGTGGGGAATGGCGAGAATTGGGGACCACGGGCAATGAACGCAGTGCGGCAGCTACGGCTAGCCGCTTGTACTGGAGCCGGCTGGAACTCCCGACACCTCCTCTGACTAACCCAGGGGAAGGAGCCGACCGAACCTCCGCCCGTAACTCGCCATGCAGAACGCCGCAAGTTGCGCGAAGCGCGGTCGCTCCGAGCTGTTCTCGGACAACTTTTTGCGAAACTTGGCAATCCAGAAAACGTATGGGTTTGTGGTGAGAAAAAGCGCGTACCGGTACACATTTCGTGTCTGGTCGACTGTCAAAAGATCCGACCGACCGCGTGTCCAAAACGTATGAGAGGGGGCTCCTGTGTCAGTTCAAAGCTGATATTACGACAGTGGCTCTCGCGCGAACACGCGTACAGCGGCGCCGACAGAGATTATTCGGGCAAACTTTCGCCGCGGTTCACCATAAAACCCCCGGGAGAAGCATTTCGAACCGTCCTACATTGATTCATTTAGCCCGAAATGTTACGTTTTAGCGACTGACCCTTGCCCACCGTGAGCATGAGCGCGGCGTGGCGGCGGCGGCGGCGGGTACGACGCGTGATAGGCACGCACACACTACCACGAGTGCCGTTGGGATGCGTACGCGCGCTGGCAGGTCACGCGCGCGAGGTTTCGGCGCCCCGCGGGCCGCGTCATGTCGGGAGGTTGCCCTGACAACCCCCAAAAGCGCTCTCAAAATCCTCGAAAAGGCTCAGAAAGCCACTGTAATGCGCGCATCTATCTTTGCTGATATCTTTGCCGCCACTGCGTCTCTCGCGCCCCCGCGACCCATGAGGCACTTAACAATCCAAGTGGCGCACTGCGCCCGAAACCGTGCTCGGTTTGTGGTGGGTCGCCGTGCATAGGGTGCCTTGCTATGCAGTTATCGAGGGGGGGGAAATAGGACATCTCACCTGCAACGCGCAGGATGGTTGAGAAGAACCCTCTGGTCATAAACCCCGGAATCATCAGAAGAACGATTTATTGGCAATTTCGTGAGAATTCATACGAGCTGTCCACGTCAGCACCAAAAATCAAAACGAGCTATTCCGTAAAACCGTTCGGCTCAAAACGTGGGTTTGGAAAACGTGGAATCTGTGGCCGCGAGATCGCCGGGCGGTACAGTCGCCGGCAGCTACCAGGCGATCCCGCAGCTGGAGCGACGTCGCGGAGGCATCCGGAGGCGGCAAAGGAGACTCGACAGCTCGCATCGTGAGTGGAAGCGACGAGTACAATCGCATCGCGCCGCGGGGCATCATCAAACACAGTCACCGAATATGTCAGTTCTCAGATCAGACGAGCATGTCGCAAAGACTTCGGCGCCCACCACGCAGCTCACGCTGGACACACCGCGGGCGAGCGCTGGCGCTGCTGAAGCAGCTCCCTCCGAGAAGCATCGAAAACTGCCAGACTGCGACGTCAACGACTCGCTGGCAAGTGCAGCGCCTGGTCTCAGCGCGCATGCTCACATTTCACCAGTTATTTTTATCAGGGCCCAATGTTGCGGCCAACAGGAGCTGTTGTGTGCACGATTACAAATGATGACGCACAAATACTTTTTGAAACGGCGCGCGAGACTCGTCTCGAGAAAAGAATCGCGTCCACAGATGATTTGACAGTCTAGATCGATGTAACTCAAGAACCCCAGTCTAAATGTGAGATGCCCTAATTCCCCCCCTCGTAGTACTGCATTGTGTGGTGACGGCTGAACACTTTTGAATGGAACTTTTGGCGATCAATTATCTCAAGAACCAAAACAAATGTTTCCGACATCAGCGTCTGGTATCGATGAAGCATGGATGTACGCGGATCAGCGCATAGCGGCGCCGCCGCAACGAAGGCGCCGCCGCCGCCGTCGACACACTCGCACGGCGCGTTATAGGTGCCATAGATCGCGCCGATTCAATGGGCGCGTCTGTCCGAGCGCGCACCTGTCGAACCACCTCTCGGGCGGTTTTTGGCCAACCTGCCTCGTATTGAAAATGAAAGGAAAAACATAACCTGACGCTGTGTTCCGTATTTGTGTTCGGGATAAAACTGGCTTGCTGCTGAATGTTTGCTGGCTACTGCTCTTGATCCGCTGACTCTCGACTCACTGTCGGCGCGGAGTGAAGTTGTACGACAGCTTGAGGCCGGTGGTGTTGAACCCGCTGCCGGCGCTGCTGACGGTGGGGACGCGCCCACGGCCGGCGGCCTTGGCGCGCGGGGGGGGCACGGCGGCGGCGGCCACGTGTACGCCTTCTGCCGCCGCCACCTCCTGCCACAGCGCCGGCGCCTCCGCGCTGGGCGCCGTCTGTACCGCCACGTCAACCTTCCTGCGGCCGCCGCCGCCGCCATTGCAACCGCCACTGCCGCTCCCGCCGCCGTTCCCGCCGTACCCGTAATCGCCCCACCCGCCGCCGCCGCCGCCCCCGACGCCCTCCGACACCTCACCTCTCACGCCTGCGCCGATGCCGTTAGTGAACGACCCTCCTACGGTGGGCCTTATTGGCGGCAAGAGCGACATGATCGGCGCGCCGGACGGACCAGTCCCCGCCAATCCTCTCCCTCCGCCCCCGCTCCCGCCCCCGCCCCAGCCCCCGACGAATAGGTCGCTCAGGCTCCTCAACGACCCGCTGACCCCCTCCCCACCCCCGCCGCCGCCGCCGAGCACCTTGTCGAGGAGGTAGTCGAGCGCGCGGCGGCGCTGCACCAGGCTGAGCTCCTCCAGGCGCCCCGGCTGCATCAGGATCTCCACCTCCCCGGTCGTCTCGTGCGCCGCCTGCACCGCGTGCATGCGCTCGTCCAGGTCGGCGGCGCACTGCTCCAGGAAGCGCACGCACTGCGCGGCGGCGGCGGCAACCTCCGCCGCCGCGCCGTCGCGGTCGTGCGCCGCCGCCTCGCACTCGCCCGCCACGGCGTCGCGCTCGCGCCGCACCGCGTGCAGCCGCGCCGTCAGCACCTTGAGCTCGCCCTCGCCGTGCGCCATCGCAGCCTGATCGAAGCGCACTGCCTCCTCCTGCGTGCCCAGCTTCTGCGTCAGCGAGCGGATGGTCTTCTGGTACACGTGGTTACGCTTCGCCAGCTCTGCCTCCGTGCCGCGCGCCTCGTCCATATCCGACGCCATGCGCGCGTGCTCCGCCGCCAGCGTCTCGTTGCGGTCCAGCAGCTTGTCCGTCTGCCGCGCCGCGCAGGAGGGTCATCGAGCACACGTATTCGAAACGAGGTCGCAGCGTGACTCACCTTCAGGGTGAATGTGAAGGCTACTACAGACGCGCGGAGGAGGAGGAGATTCGACGTCGGCCGAATGCGGCGCTCTCAGTCACCCCGCGCCTGGAACACTAGCTCGCTGCCCATTTGCTCATTCTCGATGATGGTCCACCGCGTGGTCGTCTCCAGCTGCGCGTCCGTCATCTTCTTCATGTTCGCCGAGGTGTAGAGGCGCAAGTTGAAATCGAAAGCAAAACTTGAGAGTGGATCTTATGTAATGTTTCAATCTTGTTCATCGAGCCCGAAGGCACTTACACGGTGAGCATTCATTAATCGCCTCCGCCGTTTCAAGCTGACCGTCGAATTGATTCTATCGTATTCTAGTGTCAAGCGATCAGTTCCAGGCGCTTTCAACACGGATTTCCGCGTTCATTCAACTCGCGCCGCCTCACCTTGGTGTCCTTGATGCGTATGGCCAGCTCCCTCTTGAGGCGATCCTTCTCCGACGAGCTCTTGCGCGCGATGTCATCCAGGCGCGCGGCGTGCGCGTCGCGCTGCCGCTCCAGCATCGCCTCCTTGTCGCCCAGCTCCAGGTCCAGCGCGCCGCGCTTCGCTGAGAACAAGTCCAGCTCCTCAAGCCCAGGGCCTCAAATCTATATAAAGTTCGCGACGTCACCGCCACGCACTTCGAACCCCCATATCTTGGGCGGAGTGGCATCCTACGACGTGGCGATCAACACCAAACGTATGTTGAACCCTTGTATGTTGAGGTGAGTGGCATCCTGCGACGTGGCGAGCAGCGAGCACTATCCACTACGGCCCCGCCTTGAGCTCCTTCTCGATGCCGAGCAGCGCCGCCCGGGGCTCCGCCTGCTGCTCGCGCGCCTCCTCCTCCACGCCGCGCACGCGCGTCGCCCCCAGGTCGCGCAGGTCATCCAGCTCCCCAGCAAGCCTTGCCACGCGTGCCTCCATCTCCGACGTGGCCAGCTCCTTGGAGCGCAGCTCGCTCGTCAGGTACTCGTTGATGTCCTTCAGGTTGACCTTCTGCGTCTCCAGCTCGTCGATCAGCTCCAGGTTGGTGGACGCCAGCACGCGGCCCCGCGCCTGGTACCGCGCCAGCCGCGTGTACAGGTGGCCGATAACCAGCTCGCGCTCCACCAGATCATTTTCCTCCTCCAGCGCCGGGTCAGGCCCGTCGCCGTCGGCCGCCGCGTCCTTCGCCGCCGGCTTGGGCGGCATGGTCGCCAGGTACGAGTGGTGCCCTAACTTGGGTGCTGCCCTTTGTTTACTGCTGCTTCGAAAATACACCGGGCTCTGATCTCTGAACCCCGCGGGTTTGTTTGGGTCTCACGGGGAGGCGTCGGGTGTTGGGTACCGGGTACGTCCGCGCAGCCTCCGGGCGTCGGCCTCGCGTGTCGCGCTTGCCGTTGCGCGGCGAATTGTGTAGCTGCGTCTACGTAACGACCTCGTACGGTGAGCCGCAGCAGGTAGTCGGATTTTGGCGAAAAAAAACGAAAACCGTTCATTTCCGCTTTCCGCACTACCACCTCGGAACACGTGTTTTACTGACCCTGCCGTGAGCACGTACAATCTTGGAAGGCACCCTCCAGCACTGCATCCTTCCATCACTTCACATCGCGTACCCCGAGCTACAAGCATCACCTGCTACCTCATTCACCCCAATTTCCTCCAGAATCGCCCAAAATAACGTTTTTCTGGCACGGGGACGCACACAGCTGCGGCGCCGTGCGCGCGGCGCCCACTCGCGCCGGGTGTGCCGTGTTCCCCGCGTGGTCACGCGGGCGTCAGACTAATTTTGCCAGAAAAATATTGAATGTGGAGCCCCTTGACACCATCCACACCTCCCAATTTCCTCCAGAACCGCCCAAGATGACGTTTTCCTGGCACGGCGACGCGCCAATGGGCGGCGCCTTGTACCCGCGGCAGCAGCTTCCGCCCTCTCCGACTCCGCGGACAGCGGGGTTGCCGGCGGGGCAGGCGTGTGCACGCAGGCTGCAAGTGCGGGCTGCCATCGTTGACACCTAGTGGCAGCGGCGAGCAAACATTGTGTGGAACCGGCAGATTCGCAGTCAGCTGCCAGTGACCGCCGTGCCGCCTCCGCCGGCTGCTCCGGGGCGCGGCGGCGGCAATACGAGGGGGGTAGGTAGGTGCTGGGGTGTTTGGGATTGTGGTTGGGATGCTCGGCCAAGGGATGAGTGTGTGCAAGTAGGGCTGTACGAGTAGCTCGAGGGGCGACCTGCGATGGGCACCGAGTCGGTGGTGTCGGCGGGCACCATCCCGGGACCGCCTGTGGGCCGCCGCGCGGGTAGGTACTGAGCGCGCGCCTACGGTGTGCGGAGTAGGCGCGCAGTTCTTGCGCTGTTTCGCGTCAGCACAGCCCGTAGATACGCGCCGCAGCGGCGCAGGGCGTCAGGCGCCCTGTATAAATTTGGTAGCCTTAACAGTTGAAAAAACGAGAGCACGTGCCGTAAAAATAACAGAATGGGCCAAACACACGTGGTGAAATCGACCATCTATTAACTCCCCGGATATAATCGGGAAGTTATTGAAGGCTAAGTCGTCGAGCGAAGGCTAAGTCGTTCTTGCATCTTTTGGTGCTCACCCATCCTACCACCTGGCTGACCCACCGCACCCTCCCCCTCCCCCAACACACAATACGCCCGTGGGTGGCGACTCGCCTCGCGGATGTGATCAGACCCCATCCACCCCGGTGACGGCTGCTCGAGCGTCCTCGGCCCCGAGCGCGCACCCCTGTCCCGCGGAGCTCACCATGGCCAAGATCGAGGAGTTCCCGAGCTCGCCGTCGCCCGCCGTGGGCTTGGCTGCCTCGTCGCCCTCGAGACCGGGAGGCGGCGGTCCCGGCCAACGCGTCCGGGAGGCTCCGCGCGCCAGTGCCAGACCACCTGCAGAGGGCCCGGTCCTTGACCCCGGCGACACCGCGGTCCAGTACAGCATCGGAGAGGAGCATCGAAGGTGAGATGGTGGCCGTTGCGCACGTGCTTTGCTGCAAAAATGATTCGGAGCCTTCCCGGAAAGTTAGCCTTCGACGACTTAGCCTTCGATAACTTCCCGATTATCTCCCCGGATTTCCAGAAATGTTCTGAGCGCACTTCCCCGCCGTCGAAATCACGACAGTTGGGTGAACCTGCAGGGGCTCACTACGAGGCAGGGTCAGCCTATATAATGCAACCTTACATACGGTCAAATGCTCGCGCCGTTGATAGGAGTCTCGCTTTGAAAATACGATATTCGGTTTCAGACGGTCTGCGCGGTCACTGTACGCGGGTGTCCGTTCTGCGCGTCGGCCACATCTCGCGGCAATTTCACCGAACAACCTCAAGATCGCCAAAACACGCGACGGACACCCGTTCACCCTGAGGTACGCCCTTCAAAACTCCCCCCCGCGTGCTCGCCACGTCGTGTGCGCGCGCGACGGCGCGAGCAATTCGCGTTCAAGATGCGCTTTCGCATCGCGAATCCTTGGCTCAACCGATCTCGGTTCAACTGCGATCAAGTGTCATTTTGGTTTCAAAAACAAAAAAGACCACCTTTCAAAAACATCATATCGCGCTGAGCGCTAATGTACTTTTTAGGCTGACCCTGCCTCGTAAACTGAATATCGTAATTTCAAAGCGAGACTCTTATCAACGGCGCGGGCAATTGATCGTATGTAAGGTTGCATCCTATAGGCTGACCCTGCCTCGTACGGGGAATCAGCCTGCGTCTGATATAAAAGTGGGGGGAGTCAGTCAACTCTGGACACTCGAAAAGCTCCCCCAAAATCGACAGGGACTTTTGAAGTGTACCGCGCAACTGCGTCACGGGTGCAGGTGACCGACAGCACGTTTGGTGCTGCCGCCATCTCTTTGTCGATGGCCGCCTCCCGCTGGTGTCGTGTTCCGACGTGCGTAGATGTACGTCGGGAAGAAAGGCTCTGCGCGCGCGGCGGTGGTAGCCCCAACTGCGGGGTCGGCATCGCGACCGCGTCGGAGCCGACCACGGCATCGGGGGCATGGAACCACAGGCGCACGTACGCCTCCCCCAACACGCGTATATGCGCCGAAATCAAGCGCATGGCGGCCGCGGCGGCCGCCTCCGCCGCCGCGGCATAGGAGTCCGCCGACGGGGAAGGGGCGGGATGACTGTTCCGCCGCACCTGTGTCGCCCTGGCCCGCCATCCCTGGCTGGGGGAGCTCAATGCAAGCGCTCGACCTTTCTCCCCCTGGCAGACTTGTTAGGAGGCCTATCGGCCGGTTGGCAACAACGAAAGTAGCCGGTCGCAATGCTCAGAAATGAGCCTACACCCGGTTTCGATCAATGGGGCCTGTGGGTTCATAACCCGTCAAATGAGGTGTAGACTCCGGAATCGCGCGTTCCGACCTCACTCTTTAATTGGACACGGGCTGTTTCCCCGTAGGAGTACGAGTACTCGTATCTTACTACGTGAGTATGGACTTCTGAGGGAGGTTCCACAGCCGACGAGAGTTGTTCACGAAAGCCACTTCTGTTTCCAAGCTCCTCTGTCCCGCATCCAGGTAAAGACTCCACAAAGCTCCCAGAATAGACAAAGCTCCAGCAAACCGAGCTCACTCTCTCGAACCCAACCGACCTGTTCTCACATTGCTCCTGGAGCTAAACTACGTGATTGGTCGAGAGCATTCCACTAAAAGCGACTTCTTTCCCCGTCTCCTCTTTCCCGTAAAGAAGGATAAAACCAACAGAAGGCTCCCGTGCACCGACCGAATCACCCGATAGCCAACTGACCACAAAAAGGACAAATGTAACAAAACAAACCTTTTGACCATTGATTTGTTTTTGCGGGAACACGTTTATCGACTTTGACCGGTTTTACCGGTTTCTAAGGACTGCACAGATTTTGACCCTTTGACCGGCTTTCAGCGGTTTTGAGCTTTTGACCGGCCAATTTTGACCGGCTTTGACCGGCTTTGACCGGATTTGACCGGATTTGACCGGCTTTGCTGACCGGCTGTGACCGGCTACGGCTTTGACCGGCGTTGACCGGCTTTGATCGGCTTTGACCGGTTGACCGGCGTACTAGTGATGGTTAAAAACCATAACAGGATTTCCAGCCAACTCCCGATTTTCTGGGTCCGCACAATCACAGGCACGCCACGCACTTTGCGTGGCCATCAACTATAGTGACTGTTCGAATTCTTGCCCATCAAAACTGTGTGAACTCAGTGCGAAAGCGCTCGGTTACGAGTACTCGACGAGTACTGTATGGGCGGCTATTGTAAAAACAGTCGGATTTCTTTTTACGCAAAAAGAAGTCGTGACAGGATTCTTGAGTAAACAGACCTCCAAAGCGAGACAAGATTCTTGAGTTAATAGACCTCGACAAAGAGAGTCCGCACAAAGAGAGAGAGCCCGTGCACCGCACACCATCACTCCATCCTCGCGGCATCTTCGCCGACGCTGACGCCAGTGCGCGCCGTAAAGTTCGGTGACGCGCCATGTTATTAGGTGGTGAGTGGTTGCGATATGATGTTACGGACATATCATGTACAGACGCGTCGCCACAGAAGCGCCTTGCAAGGCCGCCTGGCGCCGACAAAGGCGGGGCTGCGGAGGTGATGTGCTTCAGGGGCACTCCACTGTTCGCGGTTCACACACGCTTACACCACCTATGTCGATGCAAGGCGGCCTTGCACGGCGCATCTGTGGTGACGCGTTCGCAAATGGCATGCCCGCAAAGTCATCGCGCAACCATCACCACCTAATAACATGGCGCGTTACCGAAGCTTATGGCGCATTCTGTTAGTCTGCATCTCCACTTCCAGACAAGCACTGTAGTCAGACCAAGCAGGCAATCCCCGCGGCATCTTGGCGGACCTCGACGCCATTGCGCGCCATAAGCTTCGGTAAACCGCCATGTTATTAGGTGGTGATGGTTGCGCGATGACTTTGCGGGCATGCCATTTGCGAACGCGTCACCACAGATGCGCCGTGCAAGGCCGCCTTGCATCGACATAGGTGGTGTAAGCGTGTGTGAACCGCGAACGGTGGAGTGCCCCTGAAGCACATCACCTCCGCAGCCCCGCCTTTGTCGGCGCCAGGCGGCCTTGCAAGGCGCTTCTGTGGCGATGCGTCTGTACATGTTATGTCCGTAACATCATTTCGCAACCATTCATGGCCTAATAACATGGCGCGTCACCGAACTTTATGGCGCGCACCGGTGTCAGCGTCGGCGAAGATGCCGCGAAGATGGACGGATGGTGTGAGGTGCCACGGGCTCTCTCTTTGTGCGGACTCTCTTTGTGGAGGTATATTGACTCAAGAATGGTGCCGGGCTGTGGAGGCCTATTAAAACCCAGGGCGACCTCGCGCTGATTGGTCGAGACTGATCGACAGGTCTTATCCGAAGGTTATGCGATGGTTATCCAGGCTCGTAAAAAGAAACTTGTTATTTTGGGGCAGCAAAAGTGATTCCGTGTACCGGTTTTTGTGTACCGGTAATTTCACGGAGCCGTGGAGCGTTTTGATTGGCTCATCGCAAGCCAGCAGGGCGCATCACCAACATATCTCCTGATGACGAATAGCACAGATAATTTCTCAGTCTTCGCGCGCCGCGGAAGGAAAATTACGGGTTTGACACCCCCCCAAAAAGTGCAAGATTCTGCGTTTGGTGCAAGATTGTGGCAAGATTCTGTCCAAAGTCAAGATTGACTGTGCGATCTCTGCCGCCAACTCGCGTCTGTCGCCCAGGCTGCCAGGCAGTCCCACGAATCTACGAATTTTGGTCGAGACAGGCTCCCACTTTCGTATGGCCAATTCGCCCAGTCTGCCAGTGCCGATCCCTACACGAATTGCTCCTACGAAAGCGTTCGTGTGGGCAAGTCACGTGCGCCCGATCCCTACGTCAATTGCCCGTACGACTGCAAAGTGGGAGCCGTATCGACCAAATTTTGTCTATGCGAGGGACTGCCAGGCAAATGGCTGGCTATTTTTTTCTCGGCTTCGGGATTTATCTCAAGAATGCTGTCGCGACATTTTTTGCTCTAAAAAAGTCCGACCTTTCACAATAGCCAAATCTTGCCGGAATCTTGCGCTTTTGGCAGAATCTTGCACTGTTGATGGTGGTAATGTTTCCTCCGCGGGCGCGCGAGGAGTGGGGATGTATCTTGTTTGCACAGTGTATTCTCATCGCCCAATCAGGAGATCTATTGGCTTAGCGGCCAATCGCCCTGCTGGCTTCCGATGAGCCAATCAAATCGCTCGATGGCTTCGTGAAACGCGAGACGCGACGCTACAACCGCAAATGCATGCTGTACCGGTACACAAAAACATCTTTGATGCCCCCCAAAACAAGTGTTGTTTTGGGAGCCTGGATAACCATCGCATAACCCTCGGATAAGACCTGTCGATGTGTCTCGACCAATCCGCGCGCGGTAATCCGGGTTATCCGGCTTTGGGGTTTAAACCCAGTCTCCGGTTTGACTACCACCTGATCCCCCGAATACAGCCCCTCGAGCAATCAGGGACGCTAGCAAAGGATGGACTGCGACTGTCCATTGACCAACCAATCAGGGAGCACACACATTCACGTTCAGAATTGGCGTGAAACGTGCACAGAATCCAGCCAATCGAATCTCAGTAAATCACTCTCTCGACCAATTATATGAGGGCCTATGAGGGCCTTCAGGGTCACGCGTGACGCAGAGACTGGGCTTAAACCCAGTCTCCGGTTTGACTACCCCCTGAACTCCCCGAATACAGCCTCTCGGCCAATCAGGGACGTTGGAAAACGATGGACTGTCCATTGACCAATCAGGGACCATACACGCGAAACGTGCAAGAAAATCCGGCCAATGAAATCTCATTGTATCTCTCTCTCTCTCTCGACCAGTCACATGAGGGCCTTCAGCGTGACGCGTCACGCGGACTACGGGACGAAGGCCCCTGTGTCGTAGAAAAATGGTGTTTTGGTCGGCCGGTCCCAAGTGTGGAAACTACTTTCACGCGGCCCAATCCGTTCGGCGATGGGACGGGACGAAATGCCGCGTCGATACCAGTGTGCTGTCCTTGCGCCATTCAAAGCAGGCCATTTGGACTGCCGTATGGTTTGTTTTTTACGACACAGGGGCCTGAGTCCCTGAAAATATAACTGTGATTCAAGGAAACTGTTTCTGTGGTTTAGTGATTTGGCGTGTTCCAGCGGAATGTCCGAACTGTCTGTCAATGATTTAGTGACGGACGGACGTTCAGCACGACATTTCGACCACGGGAGAACACGATCCGCCTCTCTGGTCCCGCGTAAACCCGACGCGCCTTCGACAGTGTCCCGCAGCGCTCATCGTATCCCGCAGCGCTCGCCGCGATGCGCAGCTCGAGTACCAACGCCGCTCTGCGCTCCGGTCAAGGGTGAATTGCGGGACGTGTTACGAGAATGATTTCCTAAAACAGGTCTTCGGAGTCGTGTCACAATAATATACAGTCAGCCAAGAAACGCGCGGAGCGCGGGTGCGCGCGAAGCGCGCATGCTCAGGGCTTCGCGGTTGGCGCATTGACGGGCTCGGAGTGTGCGCTTCGGGAAGAGATACGGACCGCTGTGGCGGCATCGCAGCGTTGGTACCCTGCTCTGGTTTTGAGACCTGCATTTTTGGCGAATAAAATCAAGCACACCTGGTGCTCAGTTGGCGCAGCCATAGCGCCATTAGGCGACGTTTGTTCATAGTGCGTCAGTG
>Ga0307489_10002134_pt1 | contig 13231 bp, 18 predicted proteins | sample SB12metaG_FD_202247 | JGI IMG/M metagenome (GOLD analysis project Ga0307489, IMG submission 202247) | Sea-ice brine microbial communities from Beaufort Sea near Barrow, Alaska, United States - SB 1.2 | ecosystem: Environmental > Aquatic > Marine > Coastal | place: USA: Alaska | collected...
AACCTGAGCCGTTTATGACATAAAAACACCCCCCAAACACCCCACAATTCCCCCTAACACCCCCTTGGCACCCCTCAAACAACCCCCCACCGCACCCCCTGTCCCATAGAAAATGCTTAAGTTGAGCTGAACAGTGGACGAGTGTAAGCCCCTGGTTGCGGGCGATGCGCAACGAGCGGGGCCAGTGGGAGTCGCGTATCGGCAGCATGCAGGCGGCGACCGTGGCGCTCGCGGAGTGGCTGTCGGAGAACGAGGCGCGGGCAGGGGCTTACACTCGTCTACTTTCAGCTCAACTTTAGCGCTTTGTATGGGATAGGGGTTGCGCGTAGGGGTTGTGTAGCCCGTGTTGAGGGGGTGTTAGGGGGTGTTTAGGGTGTGTAGGTGTTTTATTGTGACAGACACGGCTCAAGTTGAGCTGAGAAGTGGACGAGTGTAAGCCCCTGGGCGCGGGTGTCGGGGTCAGGGTCGGTCGGGCCGGTAGATGGGGAGGCGGGGTCGAGCGCTGGCGGCGGCGGCGAGGGTCCTGACGATGACGCCGGGGCAGCGGCGGACTTGGTGTTCCAAGCGGTGGACGCGCTGAGTCAGCAGGTGCTCAACGCGATGAGCCGCGACCAGGCCATAGAGGCAGGGGCTTACACTCGTTCACTTCTCAGCTCAACTTGAGCCGTGTCTGTCACAAGAGAGCACCCTACACACCCTAAACACCCCATAACACCCCTTCAACACGGGCTACATAACCCCTACACGCAACCCCTATCCTATACAAAGCGCTCAGGTTGAGCTGAAAAGTGGACGAGTGTAAGCCCCTGCATAGAGGACACGCTGGACTGCCTGGACGAGGCGTTGGATAAGGGCAAGTTTGGGTTGGAGGCAGGGGCTTACACTCGTCCACGTTTCAGCTCAACCTGAGCCGTTTTGGTCACACCTCCGGTGTCCCCCTGTCTAATAGACTGGGGGTAAATCATGCACCCAACGTATCCCACAAAATGTGCTTAAGATGAGCCGGAAAGTGGACGAGTGTAAGCCCCTGGTTGGAGGACTACCTGCGACAGACCCGGCTGTTGTGTCGCGACCAGTTCATGGCACGCGCGGAGGCTCTGGTGGTTCGCAAGGTGCAACACGGGCAATGACCTCCATACCATAACGTTTAGTGAAATTAGCATTAGAATCGATTGCCCCTCGATACGGCCATAAACCTTGACAGACTGAGGTCTGTCCGCTTGAAATTGCGGAGAGGGTTGGTTAAGCTCACCATGTGAAGCGCCTTGGGGCTCGATGAACGTTAAAAAAAGTAGAGGTTTCAACTTGCATCATGGTCCAATACTGATTACATTTCAATCGCCTCGAAATCGTAGACCAGACTATGGCGCAAGGTCAGAAGTCGTAAATTATGTTTTCGACATATGGGTTTAGGGTTCCTGCGGGCGGCGGTACGCAGTGTGACGACGAGACTGACATGACAACCGACGTGCACACTGTTCGCACCATCGTTGATGCCATGCGCTGTTCGAACAACCATCTGGGCATTCAGCGCACTGTGCTTGATGTTCCTTTTGCCGCTGCCGTGCTGTGTCGATGTCGCTTGTCGCGTAAGGTTATATTTTTTGCATGGTTTAGGGTTTGAGTATATAACTAGTCATAAATAGGAAAATAAAGCGCAGCGCGCATGAGCTAATTGCATCAATGATTGTGCGCACATTGTGCACATCAGCTGTCAGTAGCTCTCACACACTCACATTGCTCCCACGCGAGAGGCAGGTGAAGCATGTCACCCTATGGTGATCCCGGCGTCAACGTTTACACGCGAAACCCTAAACCCTTCAGAGCCCTTGATTTAATTTACGATTAACCGATTAACTTCAATCACTAGACCCCTGTACCACCATTTAATAAAAATGCCCCCCCCTCACACGGTGATGAACAGCATCATGAGGGCGGCGGCGGCGGCGGCGGTGGTGGTGGTTGTGCCCACGGCGCGGAGCGAGGCGGCGCCAGAGACGGGGGGCGGAGGAGACGTGGGAGGCGGGGGCACGTCAGCCTCCGCAGTAGTCACGTCAGCCTCCGCGTACGGACAGATGCAAACCGATCGTGACATCATATGATGATACACGTTTCTTTACGAGGGCCGTACCGAAAGCCTGGTGTCTCCATATACATGCGGAAGCGCCTCTCTCTCTCTCTCTCTCTCTCTCTCTCTCTCTCTTTCTGAATGAGAATTTCTGAAAACTAACGTGCATCGCGCTTCCAGGCACTGGCATGGTGAGCATGAAACCCACCACATCCAGCAGAGGTGGCGGAGGGAATGTGTTGGCGTGCAGTATGAGCAAACAGACTGTCCCTACCTCAGCGGCGGCTGCGGCGGTGTCCGCGTCGACCGAAACCTTGGACCAGGGACGAGTTAACAACGCTGTCGCCACGTCTTAGGATGGCATTCAACTCGATGAACAAGGGTTCCACGTTTGCAGTTTGGTGGTTGATGACTCGGCGAGAGCTCGCCGCGTCATAGGATGTCATTCAACAAAAGCACACGAGGGTTGATGACATTTTGATGAGGTGGCGGGCATTGGTGAGGTGTCCCTACCGCCGTGGCAGTGTCGGATTCCGCGAGCGCTGTGGCGGCAGCCGAGACCCAGGGCCGATATCATAGTGCTCGCCACGTCATAGGATGACGTTCAATTCAACAAAACAGGGGTCTCGATGTAGGGCGCCACGTCATAAGATGATGTTTGAATCAACGAAACAGGGTCTTGATGTAGGGGATGACGTTGCGAGCATAATTTATCTGTGCCCCGGGGGTGACGTGGCGAGGCGAGCATGATTCATATGTGCTGGGGGTGACGTGGCACGTGGCGAGCATGAGTGATGTGTCCCTGCCTCAATCTCGGTCTTGAGGGTGGCGAGGAGGTCGCTGTCGAGGCCAGGCGTGGCCTCCAGGAGCGCAATCACGTCCTCGGCACTAGAGGTGGCGTTGATGCCGCCGAGTAGGGCCAGTGAGATAAGAGGATGCTCCCTAAAACAATTCAGTCCATTTCGAATGCTCTGCGTGGAGCCACGGCTAATTTGTGCGCCAGGCGGATCATGCCCGCCGAGTTCCGCGTCAGTCACAAATACTTTAGCCGCTCGCTTATTTAGTTAAACAACGAGCATCGTGCAACGCCATCCGCCACGCCATCCGCCGTGTCATGGGATGTCAGTCAATTCAAGAAACGAGTGTCTCCGGTGTGGTGAATGAAGTGGTGGGCGATGTCAGCACCCGCCCTGCCGAGTTCGGTGAGGGCGGTGAGCACGGCTTCAATGGCGGTCTCGTTCATCTCGAAGTCTGACAGCACGCAGGGCCTCACCCTCGCTCACGTCGCGATTTCAACTCAGCGTCGGCATGACATGTCACGCTTATCTCCTCGAAATCCAGTGCCATTTAATCGTGATTCGTAAAACGGTCGGATTTCGGCGGGATTGTCGCTTTGGACTGTTCATATAAGTCGAACGGACTTCCACACCAGAACTTCGATAGCAAACCCGACACTGATTGACAGTTCATCATGTTCTGTTCACTTCACGCCATAATAAGCATTGGGGTGAGCACCGACACACTACGTGGTGGATGACGCGGCGAGCACCGGTACACTATGTGGTGGATGACGCGGCGAGCACCGGTACAACATGCGGTGAACGTTCACTCCCACTGGTACACTACGTGGTGGATGACGTGGAAAAACAGAGAAGCAGGCCCCGCCAGGAGGATGCTGACGTCATAGTCGGCGTCGGCCAACAGGTGGCGGCGGCGCACGGCTTCCACCGCCGCGCACCAGGGCCAAATTAGTTTTTAACAGAAACTCGCCGCGTCGCGTTATATATTGTAACTCAAGCCACGAGGGTTTACGACGCGGTGAATGACGTGGCAGGCGTGTATACTCAGCCCTCATAATGCTCGTCACGTCAAAGGATGTCATCTATCTAAGGGCTCAATGAGATGGTCTGAGCTGTGGTGGATGGCGTGGTGGGCGGTTTAGTTTACGGGTACACTATGAGACGGAGGAGGTAGACGGGGAGGCGGCGAGTGTGTACGGGTACACTACGAGCAAACACGCCAGGATGCCATGTGGGGCCAGTAAGGAGGATGCGGCGACTGGGTACTGGTGCACTCAAGCAAACATGCAGGACGCCAAGTTTGGCCCGCCCCGCCCCGACCCCACCTCGCAGACGCCCAAGGAGGCGTTGACGTTCATGTTGGCGTACGCGACGTCGCACGCCGCGTTTGCGCTGCCCGCGGTGAACTTGGCCTTGACCTTCTTGATCTTGCCGCCGCGCATCGCGGCGTCGGCCAGGTGGGTCGCCTCCTTGTAGGGCCAGGTGCAACCATGCTCGCCACATCATAGGACGGACGTCATCGTCATTCAACTCGAGCAACAAGGCTATTAACGAGTTGCGGTGGATGACGGATGACGGGGTAGAATGACATTCCACTCCAAGAAATGAGGGTCTCAATCCCTAAGCCCTAAACATGGTGGATGACGTGTTGAGCAGCATGAGGTGCGCCCCGCCCTCCTGGCCATGGGCTCCGTGAGGTTGGCCACCATTTTGTTCCGCGTGGCTACCGCCGCCATCCTCTTCTCCATAGCCACTGCCTTCTTCGTCTTTGCGTCCGCCGCCGAGCAGGGCCCGGCCGACCATGCATATCCACGTCACAGGGTGGCGCTTGACTCACCAAACGACGGTTTAACGTGAGATGAAGACGTGGCAAGAAGCATAACAATGCTGATGTTGGCTGTTCGGACACTTGACTCAAGAAACCAGGCCAATGTTTAAAGTGACACAAAGACCGGCACACTATGCGGTGGATGACGTGGCGAGCGATCGTGGCTCATCCCCACCTTCTTGTCATCCGCGTTGGCCTTGGCCGTGTCCCGCCGTGTCGCGGCGCAGGGCCGCGTGAGCTATGCAAGTGACCGTCATAGGATGCCATCTAACGCAAGTAGCCAGGGTCTAAACTGTGGTGGGTGACGTGGCGGGCTTAATCCTCCAAGCCCCGGGTAAATAACGCTCGCCACGTGATGGGATGTCATATAACTCAATAATAGAGGGCTCGGAACGTGGATGATGACGTGGCGAGAATGGGTGAACTCCGCCCTTACATTTTAATCGAGTAAAGAGGGTGTAAAACGCGGATGATGACGCGGTGAGAGTATGACAAATCCGCCATACGCCCTGTCATCAAAGGGAGGGTCTAAAACGACGTGGATGACGAAGTGGCGAGCGTACATGGACTCCCCCCTGCCTTGGCTTCGTCAAGCTTCTCGCCCGAGGTCTTGGGGGGCATGGACGAGTCCGGGGACATGGGCATGCTGTTGGCCTTGCACGCCGTGTGGTTGGCGCCAATCATGAACATATCGTGCGCCAAGGCCCCGGTAACACCCACGCCACCCTCCGCTTCAGATCCACGTCAGAGCGGCGCGGCAGTGCGGTATGACAGAATGCATGAAGCTATGGTCGACGAAAGGCAAAGGGTCAAAGGGTGTGGTTACGCAGAGTGGGGACCTAATAAAACGCGTAGACGTATACCTCCATCTAGCTTTTCGCCTTGGTATTTACCCTTAAAACAAATCGAGTTTCAGGCACTGGGTGATGGTGGTGGGCGACGGCCTTACCGCCCATGGCGTGGGAGCCGAAGCAGCCGTTGGCCACCGCCTTGTCGTTCGCTATCACCTGGGTGGGCGCCTTGTTGTTGGAGGCGTTGTAGCACGTGAAGGTGCCGTTGGCGGTGACGTTGACGCCCTCGGCGGTGCACACGCGGGAGCACACGGCGGCCGGACACCCCAAGCACAGGGCCGCACACCACCCCCCTGTTTACCTCAACTTGAGCATCTTCGAGGCATTGAATGAAGTTGGGATAACGTGCAGCTCCCTGTTCGGTTCAACTTGAGCGCCTCCGGGTTGTTACGTGAGGTTGGGGTAACGTGAGAGGTTTCAAGGGTCAAGAGGACGAAACCACAGCTGTGGCGATGACAGCTGGCAGTTGGGGGCGTGATATCAACTTTTCAAGGTCAAATAAAGGGACACCACCACAGCTGTAGCTGTGACAGCTGGCAGTTGAGGATGAGGTGCCTCAGGGCGCGGACGCCGCGTGAGGCCAGGGTGGAGGATGCGGCGAGTGTGTACGGGTGCTCTATGAGCAAAGCGGACGCCGCGGGGGAGTCGCGCTGCGGGGGTCGGGGGGCGCCCCTGCCGACGGCCCATAGGGTGGTGTTGAAGTCCGCGCGGCTCACGTTGGCGGCGCTGCAGGTAGTCAGGGGCGTCGCCATGGGGCTGGGACCACAGGGGGACTGCGTTCGACGGTGGGGAGTGGAGTTGTATCGTCAGCACATCGTCAGGTTGTCGCCGGTTGGCGCCGTCCGCATCGCGAATACCAGCCGATTCGGCCGCGGGCAATGTTGACAAAATGGCCGCGCCACTCCTCGTTTCCCAAAAAAAAGGCTAACATCGTGCGCAAGCCCAACGCGCGGCCGGGCGCTCGATTGCGACGAGGGCGAGGCGGCTCCAACAGGAAGACTCGGTGAGTGGAAGACACTGCCAAGTTCTAAACATCCGCACCCCGCCGGCTCGAATTTCCTCTCACCACGATAGGCACGCGCTCGCGCGCCCCCCGCGGCCCTCGCGAAAGGGGGAAGACGACTAATAAGATGATGTCAACAATAAGAGTGCGAACCAAATTTGGATTCGCGCGAGGCTGCGTGTGGAAGCACGCGCGAGCATGGAACCCGGGCGGGCGCGCGCGAGACCGGCGCGTGGGGTGGTGTCGTCGTTGGGAACGCACCGTGACGTTGACGGCGTCGTCGCAGGAGGTGGAGCAAGCCCACTTGGGCTTCTTCATCGACATCTTCATTCCGTCGCCGTCGCCGCCCCCGCCACCGCCGCCCCCGCCGTCGCCGCCGCCGGGTCTCCCGGGGGGTTTACCAGGGGATTCCGCCGCGGTAGCCAGCAGGATGCACGCCGCGAGGGCGCCGAGCACGAGGAGGGAGCGCGCCATTGCGAAGGTGAAGGATGTGCGCGTGTGCTTCGAAGTGTGAGCCGCGGGAGGGCAGCGAAACCGTTTCGGGATGAAGGGGCATCTGTCATTTCAAAGCATTCTGATTCGCCATCACACCGTTCAACTCCTGTGTCCGACCCGGATGTGGGAGAGCGCCGTTTCGTGAGTCGTGACTCAGGAAGCTGGGCGGTCGGAACTCCGCAAAGACGCCTCAGAGATCCGGAGTCCAATGATCCCCAATGCGAGGATTTTCATTGGTTGCTCAATCAGAAAGAAACGCTTCGTCTGCGTCTGCGCCGCAAAGGCAGGTCGCGTCAATCCCACCCGCACACCCGCCGCGCCGCGCCGCGAACCGTCCGACTCCCCGCGCGCGCCAACCCACCTGCCGACCAACCATGGTCGAACGCCGTCGCAGGTCCCCGCCCACCATCAAGACCAAGAAGGACTGCGGGAGCGCTCTCAAATGCTCGGTCGTAAAAGCTGTCGCGAAAGAAAAAAATCACCCTCCACCCTCGCCACCCTCGCCACGCTCCCCCTCCCCGCGCTTGCCACCCTACCCGCCGCCCAATCCGCCGCCCAATCATGGTCGAGCGCGCCACGCTCCGAAACCAGCCTCAAGAAGAACAAGGACAGCGGGAGCGCTCTCAGACACTCGGTCGTGAAAGCTGTCGCGAACGATGCTCGCCACGGCCGTCTTGTCAAAGTGCACCCCACGGCAGGGGCTTACACTCGTCCACTTTTCGACTCAACGTAAGCACATTTTGTGGGATACGTTGGGTGCATGACTTCCCCCCAGTCTATCATACAGGGGAACACGGAAAGGTGTGACCAAAACGGCTTAGGTTGAGCTGAGAAGTGGACGAGTGTAAGCCTCTGCCCCACGGTCGGACTGCCGGGAGCCTGGCGCCCGAAGACCGCCGCCGAGGCAGGGCTGCACACGCCGTTCCCATCTCACCTCTTATCAACTTTACGCGCAGCTCGCTGGCTGTGGTTTTCTTCCCTGTGACCGCTCGAGTTATACCCACTTAATACCTCGAAGGTGCTCTCAAGCTACAAAGGTCAATGCTGGAAATTAGTTTTCGGATAACATGCTCAGCCCGGGCTTAAAATTTGACAGGTCACGTCGAGCACAGCCAGCAAGCTGTTCGTGGAAACCGTTCGGATGTGTGTGTGAGTGTCAAGTGTTGAAGAGATGCTATGAAGTTTACTGATGTATGTTCATCCCATTTGCCCATACCCACACTCCGCCTATCTTGTTATGAGTTGGGGCCTTTACGAGTATTAGGTACCAGTTATCCGGGCCCTGCGCGTCGGGCGAGGAGTGCAATACCAGTGCATTCACGGCCGCCGTGGGGGTGTGCGGCACTTATAACATCATGCTGGCAGGGTCGTGCACAGGGGCTTACACTCGTCCACTTCTCAAGCTCAACCTGAGCCGTTTCTGATACAAAATACACCCTAAACACCCCCTGATAACCCCCCAACACCCCCTAAACAAGCTCTGATCACACCCCTATTTTACAGAAAGCGCTTACGTTGAGCTGCAAAATGCACGAGTGTAAGCCCCTGGTCGTGCACGAGTGTAAGCCCCTGGTCGTGCACCACGGTCCTGTGGCTGATCACTCACCTTGGACCTACTCGTATGCATCTTCGAGATAGCTCTGTTTTATATGACTTTAAAAGTTCAGGTACCTCAACTTGACGATTTCAGAGACAACACGGCTCAAGTGAAGCAGGAAGGAATATGATGGGGCCTTCCTCGCAGGGCGATTACCTCGACCAGGAGCACGCGCTGGAGGTGCGCATTCGTAATGACCAGAAAACCACCACTCTCAACCGGCCACTCTTATCCCAAAATTAGCCGATCAGTGTTGAGCCCAGGACATTTATTACTGGGTCACAGCATCCTTTTTATGCACGTGGATTATTACTCGTATGGAGTGAATTGATTCTCTGACCGCCTGTCACTTCGGCCTGTCACCTCATCTGAGCGTCAAACAAGCTGCCTTCTAAGCTCAGTGTCTGGTCTGGTATCCAAGATGTGGTATCGAATCCCGTTCAACCAATCAGAACCGTCCGTTTCGAAAATCTCACTGACCGAGTCTCCGATGGTCCGACCGGGTTGCAATACTCGAGTAAACAGACCTTCAATTCTGAGAAGTTATAAAGGGAGACTAGTCTCCCTTACGAGTACACAGAGTTTAATCTAACATCGTATCCCATACCGCTGCGAACTTGCAGGCTTCCAACGCGGTGCTGGCGCGAGGCGAGTCACTGCGGTACGTGGAGAAAGTGCATCTGGCGGCGGAGGAGGTGGCGGGCAGGGGCTTACACTCGTCCACCTTTCGGCTCACCCTGAGCCGTTTCTGACACAAAATACACCCTCACACCCCCTGATACCCCAAAACACCTCCTGAACACCTCCTGAAGACCCCCTAAACAACCCCTATGCGCACCCCCTATCCCACAGCAAGCGCTCACGTTGAGCCGAAAAGTGGACGAGTGTAAGCCCCTGGTGGCCGGCCTCGTGCTGTACGTGGACGGCGGCACGCACCCGGCTGCGGCGGAGGCCGAGGCGGCCGCGTGTCTGCTCGGCTTCAATCCTTGCTCGGACTTGTGTGCGTGACCGTTCATGTCATGATGTGATCTGGCAGAAGTGGCGCCACGACGGGTCGACTTCATGGGCTGGTTAAGCAAATTGACGGCACTGTATCAAATGTCAACAGATTACGAGCGACTAAGTGCATCCCACGGGAGGCGTTCGGCCGCCGCGTTTTAAATCTAAGTTATTTTTTGTAGAGCTATTTATGATTGTAAACATTTGTATTTTTTTAAATCAGACACCGACACAGGCGGCCTAACTCTCCATCGAAATTCTCATCAACGTCTTGCTCAGCATCAAGCTACTCTCATTCTTCCCAATTTTCCAGTTCTTTTGAATGAATGAATGAGTGAATGCGTGTCATGTCTCTACTTGCTATGCTAAGAAATTTTCGCCCAGCATGAATGGCTGGCTAGATACGGCAGCAGAGCTCTCTAGCTAGCTAGTGCTTGGTCTTTAAAGCGTATTATATATGGATCTCGTACCACCCGTCATAAACAGGCGTTTGGTCATTTTCACCAAAAGTCATTTGACTTTTGGCCAAATTACCAGGCTCCAGCTTTCTAGAAGTTACTAGCCCACAGTCTAGGCACTAGGGAGAGTTGTGCTTGGCAAACATTTTGGCAATCGCAGAAAACGAAGACGTACTCCGTCTGGCCGAGGAGGAGGGGGCAGCTCCGGCTCTACTACCAGCTCCAGCGGCGGGGGTTGTCCGGAGGTTGGCCGGGTGGTCTTGCGCCGGCCTCGGCCTCTTTTTATTGTTCCCATCCGGCTCCTCTGCCGCTACCGCTGCCGCCACTGACGCAACTGCCGCTGCCACCGCTGCCTTCTCCTCCGCCGCCGCCGCTGCTACAGCTGCTGCTGCTGTTGCTGACAAGGATGAAGCCACAGCCGCAGCCGCAGCCGCAGCGGCAGCTGGCGACGCCACCGCCGCTGCCGACGACGAAGCTGATGCCGACACCGACGTCGACATTGCCGTGGCTCAGGGGCTTACACTCGTTCACTTCTCAGCTCAACTTCAGCCGTTTCTGACATGAAAGCACACCCTACACACCCCTGATGCCCCGTAGCACCCCCTAAACACCCCCCAAACAACCCCTAACTGCACCCCCTGTCACACAGAAGGCGCTTAAGTTGAGCTGAAGAGTGGATGAGTGGATGCCCCTGCCGTGGCTCGTGCGAAGAGCCCGGCCACGCCCCCGGAGTAGCGGCGGTAGTGGAATTGAAAGCAAGGTTTGAAGGCGGTGTGTCATGTTTTAGTTTCAAGAGCATAGATCCAGACGCTTTCTAGACGGGTTTCATGGGTACAGCCTGCACCACCCTACCCCGGAGCGCGCCCGGTCCCTCTGCGCCGCCGCCCAATCCAGCGCCACCGCCTCCCCGACCTCCGCCGCCAGTTTCCGCGAGTTGATCAGCGGAGCGTCCCCCCAGTCTGTGCCCCAGGCCACCGCCCAGGGCCGCACACTCGTCCACTTTGCATCTCAACAGAAGCACTTTTTGTGGAATGAATCGGGTGGCATTTTAAGGACAATAGCTCTACTCCACAAAACGGGTATCTCAGGTTGAGCTGAAACGTGCACAGGTGTGAAGCCCCCTGCCACCCACACGGGGCCTTTGCCCCGGAGCGCCGGGGCGACCGCCGCGACCCGCCCCGCCCACGCCCGGATCTCATCATCCCCCAGCAGCCGTTCCTCCCGCCCGTGCCTGCGGTGCACGCGCACCACAGTGCCCCAGTCGCATGTTGCCTCGAGCCAGGAGCTTACACTCGTCCACTTTTCAGCTCAACGTCAGCCGTTTCGGGCACAAAATGCACCCCAAGCACACCCTGATACCCCCTAACTCCTGCTAACACCCCCTAAACACCCCCTTTACGCACCCCCTGTCCCGCAGTAAGCGCTTAAGTTGAGCCGAAAAGTGAACGAGTGTAAGCTCCTGCCTCAAGCCTCGTGGGCAGCATCCTCCACACGTCGCCGGGACGCAACCCGCGCTGGCCACGGTCCGTTTGCATCGTCTCGTGCTGCAGCTCATCCGCCGCCACCGTGTAGCGGCGCAAGTTGAATTTGAAAGCAAAGTTCGAAGGCGGCTCAGCAGATTATAGTTTCAGTTGCTTGATTCCAGGCGCTTTCAACGTGAGATTGATAGGGTCAACCTGCACCGCCCTACCACGAGTGCCAGCTGCCGAGAGCGGCACCACTGCACAGTGTCCTCTCCAGCCGCGCCCACCACCAGGGGCTTACACTCGCTCACTTCAAAGCTCAACTTGAGGACCTTCGGGAACACATCGCTCACGTTAGAACTCAACTTGAGCACCTTCTGGCCACATCCACGGGTCAATTTGGGTAACATGGAGGACAAAGTGAGCTTATGATGAGCGCAAAGGGGCAAAGTAAGCGCAAGTTAAGCGGATATGGGACATGGCATCGAGTGTAAGCCCCTGCCCACCACCCAATCGCGGTTGCGAAACTCCACCGCCATGTGCATCCGCGGGTCCAGCCTCCGCCCAGGGGCTTACACTCGTTCACTTTTCAGCTCAACTTGAGCCGTGTCTGACACACAAAAGCACCCTACACACCCTAACAACCCCTAACACCCCCTTAACACGGGCTACACAACCCCTATGCGCACCCTCTATCCCATAAAAAGCGCTCAAGTTGAGCTGAGAAGTGAACGAGTGTTAGCCCCTGCCTCCGCCTCAGCTCGTCCACGTGTTGTTTGGACGCCGCGGAGTGCGGGAAGCTCAGGTGGAACTGAAACAGCACACACCCCAGCTTGCCGGCTGCCAGGGCCTTACACTTATGCCTGGTCTGTGAGCCGTAAGTGATTACTTGGGTGGTAAGTACTCGGCCGAGTTATTCACTCGTCAGATCACTTACTTACTTACTCAACTTGCCTAGCTAACAGACCAGACACTAGTCCCCCACTTTTCAGCTCAACCTGAGCCGTAATTGTCACGTAAACCACCCAAAACTACCCAACGAACCACCCAACAAATCGCACAAACAGTGCTCAGAGTGAGCTGAAAAGTGGATGAGTGCGAGGCCTTGCCGGCGGCGCGCATGGGCTCCAGGGTGTAGCGGCGCAAGTTGAATTTGAGAGCAGAAGTTGAAAGCAGTGTGGCTCACTGTAGTTTCAAGCGCTTAGGTCCAGGCGCTTTCAACTTGGGTTTGATAGGGTCAGCCTGCACCGCCTCACCAGGGCGGCGTGGAACCGTGTCCACAGGTCGGCTTTGGCGGCCTCTGGCCAGGGGTTTACACTCGTTCACTTCTCAGCTCAACTTGCGCGCTTTTTATGGGATAGGGGGTGCGCGTAGGGTTGTGCAGCCGATGTTAAGGGGGTGCTAGGGGGTGTTTAGCGTGTGTAGGGTGTTTTTGCGTGTCAGACACGGCTCAAGTTGAGCTGAAAAGTGAACGAGTATAAGCCCCTGCCTCTGGCATCGATGTGTAACTCACGCGCCGAGGTGGCTGTTGCTGCTGCTGCTGGTTGTTGCGCAAGCTCCCGCCCCCGCCGCTGCTGCCATCGCCGCCCCCGCCGCTGCCGCCCCCGCCGCCCCCGCCGCTGCCGCCCCCACCGCTGCCGCCCCCGCCGCCCCCGCCGCTGCCGCCGCC
>Ga0307489_10002135_pt1 | contig 13227 bp, 4 predicted proteins | sample SB12metaG_FD_202247 | JGI IMG/M metagenome (GOLD analysis project Ga0307489, IMG submission 202247) | Sea-ice brine microbial communities from Beaufort Sea near Barrow, Alaska, United States - SB 1.2 | ecosystem: Environmental > Aquatic > Marine > Coastal | place: USA: Alaska | collected 2017-05-06
CGGCACTCAAGGGTGGCTTTCCCGCGCCACCTTCGCGGCGCGCGCCTCGCCCCCCGACGCCGACCCCGGCGACGGCTCGACCTCGGGCATGCGGACGACGCATGCGACCACCGCCGCCGCCCTGGGGAAAAAACAGACTGTTCTTGCCGAGTGACGCGTCCAAAACAGTCACTTTTGGCTTTCTCGTGGAACTGCCGAGAAGTCGTTCTTCGGACGTGATTTCATGACCGTCTGTGACTCGGTGGATATACGACACATCCCGCGCGTTCAGGCTGAGTCACCTGACTCAAGGTTCCAGTACCGATTTCAACACCTCCCAGAACTGCATAGTATGGACCCGACGTGGTGGCAGAATCTAGGAATCTCCATGTAACTTTCGGCCTAAGTAGCGGGGCTGACTGGCTGACTCGTAATGTTACTCCTCAGGTGAGATTTTTCAAATTCCGTGTTGACGTTGCACGCGCGGTTATTGGTTACGCTGCGGCGCTGTTTGGGAAGAACACAGGGCCTCATTGGCCGCTCGTATCGCGCGCAGTGATGTGTTACAGACCCTGTCGACACCGGCGGCAGTTCAAAATGACCCATCTTTCCTCGGCTTGGTAGAGCTGGCAAACATGGGCAGGTTTGGAAGGCTCGTCAAGTCCACCTTTGGCATCGATAAGCTTGGAGGCGGGAAGCCGTCCTCTGCAGGAACCTCGGCGGCGGCGGCGGCGGCGGCGTCAAATTCGGAGAGCGCTGCCGGCACACCGATACCGTCGTCGACCTCAGCTACAGTGCCAGCCGCTCGCAACGACGCGTCCGCGAAGGCTGCTCCCCCGGCAGCAACCGCCCAACCGGAGCTGGCGGCAGCGGCAGCGGCAGCGAGCGTCATACGCAGTGACGTTTCGCCCGACAGCCCGCACCTTCAGACACCGCCGCGTATCTCGCTACCACGCCCACTGCACCCACTCGTTGCCGACGCCAGTGAGTCCGTCGATACATGCACGAAGGACCTCGACATATCCGACCAGGCTTTCGTCGACGGCGTTCCGCCCCCGGTGGTGCGTGCAGCGGCGCCTGGTCTCAAGCGCAGTGGCGACAACATATCACCGCTGGAGCAACCACCGACGTCGATATCCAGAGATGTAAAGACGGCCAGGGCGCGCGGCAGCCCCGCCGGCGCCACCGCCACCGCAGGAGGAGCTGATGCCGGACCCAGTATGGCCTGCGGAGCCTCGTTGTCCCGCAGTGGCAGGCCTCAAACGAGTGGCAGCCGGAGCCCTCAATCTGGCGCGGCCAGCAACAGCAAGAGCGGTGGCGTAAATTCGGGTGAGCTCCTGGGCACCACGCTCCCGTCCGGGCTTGAGGTGTGCGTTCCAGGCTTGCGGCGCACTGTTGATTTGGCAGTATCAAACTCCCCTACGGGAGCCACGACTGCGCAGACGCGCCAGGCGGTGGCGAACGCCCTGGCCAACGCAGTCGCGGACAGAGACAGTAACAACGCGGCCAACACAACGCGGCCAGGTGGGGCGGTAGGCAAGCTGGGCGCGAGTACGGCGGTGCAGTCGGAGTCACTGGATGACGAGGAGACGGGTGGTTGGGTCGAGGAGGCCGCTGCCCGGTCTGGGGCGGAAGCGGTTGCCACTGCCCTCGCAGCGGCAGCGGTGGCGGCACCTGCAGACGCTTTGCATCCAACAGAAGCCCTGCCTGGAATTGCGGCTGAGACCAATGGAGCGATGGGAGACGTGAATGCAGAAACGCCGATTATCGCCGCCTTCTCTCAATATCCAACTGCGCCCACCATAACAGAGGACAGCGCCGCGGACCGTGGTGGCATGACCCCCAAATGTTCCATACGTCCAGAGGGGGACTCCGCCTCGGACCAATTCTCCATGGAAGTTGGGAGCCCCCTCCAGGCACTGTACTATGTCGGAGGTGCACTCGCCGCCACCGAAGCTGCGCTCCTCGCTGGCGGCGTGCGATACCCGGGCAGCACCACACGTTCAGCTCTACCGCTGGCCTTGGTTCCATTAGCCACGGCGGCATCCCCAGCGGCGATGAACGCGGAAGATGTCAACAACTACCACGGCTCAGGTTTCACCGCAATTGTCAACGATTCGGCGGCGGTGACTGGAAGTGTGTTGGGCGCTTTCCTCCCGGGATCCCCTGTCTCCGTGGCTTCGCGGCTCGGTGTGCCCAACACCCCACCCACACCCCTGCCTCGTCCAGACGCAGTCATCCCCGGAAATATAGCGCGCAGGGCTTCCAAGAGGCAGGCTCGGGCGCTGGCTAGGGCTGCAGCCGGAAGCGGACCCGACATCAGGCCCGGAGCAGATGCACCAGGGTCAATCTCCGTGCCTAGGTCACAATCCGTGGCTGGGTCGGCGGCAGCGGGCAGGGGCCTGCCGGGCGAGCTTGTGCTGTCCAGCGCGAACTCTACAGGACACCTCTCCACTGGCACGAGATCGGGTGCTGGCGGCAGTGGCGGCAGTGGCACACGCTCCGACCTGGGATATGTGGTGATGGGCACACCCTCCGGGCTGATGTCTGTGTTGACAGGTGCGATGAAGTGCGCTGCGGCGGTAAAGATGCAGTCGTTTGCCCGTGGCTGCCTCGCGCGCTTGGAGGTGGCTCGGAAGCGCGCGACTCTGCGCGCCAACGCCATCCGCCGTCAGGAGCAACGCGATATTGCCGCCGCCGTGATGATACAGGCGGCGGTGCGGGGGCACGTGGCGAGGTCCCGTTCCGATGCGCTGCGGCGGAGGCATCCTGCTGGGTGGCGCACGCAGGCGGTGGCAGGTGCGGGCACTGGGCAGCGACAGCATCTAGAGCAGCGTCAACAGGTGGCAGCGATAGCGGCTGAGCTCGTGGCGCTGAGGCGGGTGTCGGTAGTGGCGGCGGCAGCGGGCGTGGTTTCCACAGCGCCGGAGACACCCACCAACTGGCGTCGCAGCGGTGTTGACCCAGTGAAGCCGTATCAATTTCCATCGCCAGTGGCGGCGGCGGCGGATGCCGGGAACGCGAGCCATGGACGAGGGAGAGGGGTGGATCGTGAGGTCAGGGTAGTTGGAAGTACAGGCGCCGGCGCCGGCAGCACACTTTGGAGAAGCGGCGTCAGCCGCTGTGAGGCGGCAACTGTCTCCGTGCTACCTCGCAACACCTCACTTTCCCGCCCTACGTCAATGATGACACCCACGCCGCACCGGGTCCGCAGCACTGCGCGCAACGACCCGGTGTCATACTCAGGCGGTGGCACGTCCTCTGGCTGGGATTCCACGTCTGGCTACCCCACCATTGCCGGGTCCCCCTTTGCCACATCACTCTGGGGCGGTAGTAGCCCCACAAACAGCAGCAGCAGCGAAGACGGCGGTGGTGGAGCAATTGACACTGCTACCGCAAGGTGGCGCGACCGGAGGCGGGTGGGCAACTCCCCCACCGTCTCCTCGGTAACCGGCTCGCGCATCGTCCATGCGGCGGAGCACCTTGCGCGGAGGTATCATGATAGCCCGTTGTGGGGCGGCGCTGATGACGACGCCACACTACGTACCGCGCCGCCGGTGACTGGTGGAGGGCGCCCACGCCCAGGTGCCGCCGCTACGGCGGCGGGGGCGGGGGCGGGGACAGCAGCAGGCGCACTGGCGGGGGCCGCAGGGATGCTTCTGCCTCATGCTCAAGGCTCTGGCGATGCCTCAGCATCGAGGCCGTCCCCGGGAGGTTCTTCTTTGACATCGTGGTCGCCCTCCGTCAGAGGGCTCGTGACCTGGCCACGCGGTGGTGCTGGCGGCGGGCAGGCGGCAGGCTGGCGAGTGTCGAGCCTGCAATCCGGGATGCCTCCGAACTTCGCGTTTAACCCCTCACCCAGCGCGGTTATTGCCCTCGTGACTAGGCAGCGGGGTGGCGGCAGTGGCGGCGGCGCCAAACTTTCCTCCTCCGATTATGATGCTCATGCGTTAGGTCCGGAGAGCGGCGCAGTCGGTGTCGGGTTTCCTACACGCAGCCTCGTGCGGCATGATAATCCGCTTTGGATGGAGTCGGAGGATGCAGCGGATACTGTTGCGGCGAATGACGGTGTAGTCGACAGGGCATCGCCAGTCTTCTCCACCCATGGTCCAAGCACCAGCCCGCCCCACAGTCTCTACGAGGAGGCGGAAATCAACGAGGAAAACAATCACCCGGGTGCGTTTGTGATTGCAAGCAGCGGTGGCGGCAGTCGGCGTGTTGGTAGACTTGGCAGCGGCCACAAGCGCCCGGCCGAGATTTATGGCGGCGGCCGTCATCCGCACTCCCAACGGCGGTTCGGGGCGTTCTCATTGGCCGCCGCTCTCGCCGTCGGCGCCTCCACAGCCGCAGCGCCCTGGGTTGCCCCAATGATTGCCCCAAAGCTCGCCACCACGTTTGCCTTCGACTTCAATAGCGGCCACAGATCGGCCTCTAGTGGTACCAGCCTGAGCGGCGCCGTCGTGCATCCTAGACTCAGGGCAAAGCGCCTAGAGCTCCGCGATGGGGATGGCAGCGGCGGGCCCTTTCAGCAGCGACTGGCAGCGATCGAGGAACAGCTTGCGGTGGCGGAGGAAGCGCTGAGAGAGCAGCGCCATAATGGATTGAGCTCTGGAGCAGTGGCTGGCAGGAAGAACGACGGCCGGCTGCGGTCCGTACGTGAAATTTACGGCGGCGGCGGCGGCCCCATGTCAGGTGAGGGGGGATCCATGAGACTGCAATTTACTTCTAAGCCGCGCGCAACTGGCGCTGCGGACGCCGACATGACGTCCTCCTCATCTTCCTCGTTCTCAGCATTCAGCGACGACTCTTACGGATTCATCAGCCCGAACGACGACAGTGCGTCGGACGACGAGTCGGCAAGCTCGGTGGCGAAGTCTAGTGCCAACGCCGACACGGAGCTGTCACAGTTTGCGGAGCAAGCGGAAGACCTGGATGAGAGGGAAGCGATGCCACGGGCAGCAGCGCAAGCGGAGGCGAGGGCAGATCGGGCGTTGAAGGAGGAGCGCGAGGCGTGCGCGTCAGGGGAGGCGATATCAAAGAAACAGGCGGCGCAACAGTCTGCAGTGGCGGACGAACTGCGGGCCGCCCTCACCAAGGCATACATAGAGCGGGACGAGGCGGAACAACGCGTCGCCGAGGTGACTGCTGACACAGCCGCCAACAGGGCGCCGACCAAAACCATGTATGCTGCCAACACCATCCTAGATGACAAAGGTGACGCCGACGCCGAAACCGGCGCCCACAACACCGAGTGCAGCGGTGGCGGGGATCTTATCGACGCGGCGACCGTTAAGGCCAGGGTCAACGCCGCGGTTGCCGCCGCCGCGGCTGAGGCCACCGTCGAAGCAACGGGGGAGCGCAAAGAGCTCCTGCGTCGCATTGCCACACTCGACGAAGAGGTGACAAACCTGCGCGCCGCCAACAACGCTGCTGCGGGCGAGCCCGTCGCCGCGCGGACTGTCGCCATCATGAGCGTCGACGCCAACGCTAGCACCGCCAACGCGAACACTTCGTCGACTGGCAATGCCGAGCAGTTCGCGGCACTCGAGCGGCAGCTTTTGGCGATGGCAGTGGATCTCACTCGCAGCATGCAGGAATGTACTGTGCTCGCTGCCAAGCTTGTTTCAGCGGAGGCGGCAGCACAAGAAGCCGACGAAGCCACTGATTTGGCCGCGTCACGCGCAGTGGCCGCTGAGGCGCACGCAGCTTCGGCCGAGGAAGGCCTCGTGAAGGTCGCCAAGGAGGCGGTGGCAGGTGTGGCCACCGGCGCGGCAGCTGCAAAAGCCTCCAGCGATCTTGGCCATGAAGTCCGAGGCCTCAAGCGCACGATCTCTCTCGCCGAGAAGCAATGCCAGCTCAGCATCGACCAACGCATGTTCGAGTCGCGCGACAAGCATGCTGGCGCGACAACAGCACTCACTGTCAAGCTCGCCCAGGCCAAAACACAGCTGGCGTCTTTTGAGCATGCCAAAGAGAAACTCGAGGGGCGCCTCAATACTGTCAACGATAAGCTCGCCAAGCTGCTCGAGAAACACCTTACCGAAACGCAGGACCTCCGAGCTAGAGTTGGAAGGTCCGAGAGCAAGTTGCAGAGCACCCAGGAAGGGCTGGACAGGGCCCGCACGGAGCAGGCGACGGCCGAGTCTGCCACGGAGGCAGCATGGAATGAAGGGAACGAGAAGGCGACGGCGGCAGAGCTCGCAGCTGAGTCGAGGCACGAGGAGGTGTTGCAGGCGCACCACTTTGAGCACAAGCTGCGTGTCGAGGCGGCGATTGAGGCGGCCGAGGTCCGTAATGTGCAAACAGCGAGTGACCGCGACAGACCGATGGCGGCGGAAGCGGCAGCGCGCGATCGGGCCGACACCGACGAGCAGCAACGGGACGAGGCCGCGGAGGCGGCGAAGGGGGTAGAGGCTGTCGCAGTGGCGGTGATGAAGGAGCGCAATGACGCCGTGGAGGTGGCAACGTTGGCGCGGCGACAACTCGCAGGAATGTTGAAGGATCGCGACACTGCGTGGCGTGAGGCCGACGAGGCTGCCTTGACTGCCCACGAGGCGGTCTCCAAGTCAAGGGTAGATAGTGAGGCAGAGGCGGAGTGCTCAGGGGCGAAAGCAAATGCCGAAAAACAGCGCGACGGAGCAGTCAAGGCTCTCGCGGAGGCTGAGGCCGCTGCTGCTGCCGCCAACGCTCTGCACTCGTCCGCGGTTTCTTCCGCGCGCGCGGCTGCTGCCGCTACTGCCACTCGCGAAGCACTCCGAGACGCCACCACCGAAAGAATTGCTCTGGAGGAACGCCTGGCAAGTGCTGACACCGCCTTAACCAAGCTCCAATCCGACCTCGCAGTGGCACGCGAAACTGCAGAGCTACACGATGAAGCTGCGGCGGCTTCGGCATGGGTGAACGGCGCCGAGGCCGAAGTGCGCTCAGCGGTGCACACTGTGCGCCTCAAGACGGCGGAGGAATTGGAGAAAACGGCGAGCACCGTCGCTGCCGTCGCCAAGGGCGACCGCGATGGGCTAAAGCGGAAGCTTGACGATGCCGAGGCATCGCGCAAAGCGCTGCAGAACGACAAATACAATTTGCTCCGCATGCTCAATAGCCTCGAATCCGAGAATATCAACCTTGCGCATCAGCTTGAGCAAGACAGCCAGAACCAGCAGTTGGGGGCAGAGGCGGCAGTTGCATCAGCAGCGCACTATGACATCACCACAGCTACCTTGGCGGAGGCAGACATCTCGGCTGCGGCTATGGCGGCTGAAGCTGAGATCGCAGCAGCTGTTACTATCGGTGCACAGGTGGAGGTGGTGCGGGTGGGAGTGGAGCTGGAGGCGGAGAAGGGGCGAGTGGCAGTGCTGGAGGCGCGTCTGACATCGGCAGCTGACAATGCTGCCGAAGCGGCGGCGACGACGGCGGCGTTGGCGGAGGCGGCGGCGGAGTCCGCGGATCACGCTACCGTGACCGCGACTGCGTCCACGGCGGCTGCGAAGGCGGTGAAAGTCGTTGCTGAGGTTGAGGCGGAAGTCACGCGCCTTCGAGGCGAGTTGGACGTGGAGAAGGCCAGGTGCGGCTTGCTGGAGGTTCGGCTGGTGGCGGCAGAAGATCTCAGATCCGCGGCTGACACGGCGGCGGTAGGCGAGGCGGGTTCGGTGGCTCCAGCCTCTGTCGCTGCTCCTGCCAGCGACTCCGGCTCCAGTTCCGCTGCTACGGGGGCCACCGCCGCCGCCGCCGACGGGCTGTGCGCCACGCTGGCGGACAAGTCGCGACTGCTGTCCGTAGGGCTTGGCAGCTACGCAGTTTTGCGACCCGGACTTAGTTCGGATGGCACGTGGTAAATTTTACCACCCCTAGATGTCACTGGTGTTTCTTATCCTTGTCTTGTTACAACACGTGTGATCACGTGTTTTGCCACTGATTACGTGAACATCGCCCGGGTTCGCGGAAACATGCTTTCGTGATGTCGAGTTAGTGTCGAGTCCAAATTCAGATTTTCACACTGAAAATGGGGGGACTCCATCCGAACTTAGTACCGAGGGCAGGACTGCGTAGAGACAGTGGTGATGATGTGCTTCAACGCTTTTGCCACCCTTGTTGTTTGAAACATAGCCGACCGCCTGATGGTTTGAGCATTTTCTGCCGGGCCCTTGCCGTCGGCAGCGTTGACAGCGGCGGATCAGGCGGCGGCGGCGATGGTGTTCGCACATAGGCAACGCGACGCTGCTCTCACGGGGTCCGACGCTGAGGTGGGGGGCATCATATACTCACTTCGCCAGGAGCGTGCCGCACTCCAGTCGCGGCTCACACAGGCGGAGGAGGAGCGATTGTACCTGAGGTCGCAGCTCGATAAAGCGCTGACGGCGGCGGTGGCGTCTGAAGAGGCGGCACGAGCGGCAGAGGTCGCTGGCGACACCGCCGCCGCTGCTGTCGCACAAGCACAGACGCAAGCAGGGGGCGCTGTCCATCCCGGAGCTGAATATGGTTTTGGGGCGGGATCTTTCAGGACAGCCGCCAGCATGAATACGGCGGCGATGGAGGAGGCGAAGGTGGCGGGCGCTGAGCGACGCCGGCTTGTGGATGCTGACGGCCGGCGCGTAGCTGCGGTGGAGGCGGCGGAGGATGAAGAACCCTGCCGTGTTGCCGCTGAGGAAGACACGAAGCGGCGCAAGCAGGAAGAGGCGCTGGAGCAGCAACGGCAAGCGGACTCTGCGGAGCTGCGGCGCCTGTCCCAGGCACGCGAACAAGAAGCCGAGGGACGAAGGGGCAAGGTAGAGGCAAAGGGGCAACGTGAGGGAGCTGACGCGGCGCGGGGGCGAGAGGAGGATGCGGCGGCGATCCGCGGCACGAAACAGGCGGAGGAGGGGTGGCGACATGAGGAGGCGCAGGTCGAGGCGCAGCACCGAGCGAATGAGCTCATGCGACGCCCCGACGAGGAGGAAGCCGCGCAGCGCGCGGCAGGGGAGTCGAACACGAACCGGGCCGAGGCGGCGGTGGAATCGGATCAGACGGTGGCAAAGCGGCGGCTCGAGCGCAAGGAAGCACTGCCTGTCGCCGCCGAGGACGGCGATGTCGAGCAGCGGCGCGTGGTGGAGGAGGAACGCGCTGCGCAGGTAGGGACAACCTCATATCGCCTGCCACGCCATCGACACACATGTCGAATCGACCCTCGGCTCTTTCAGTGTCGGATCTGGTATCGAAGATGTCTTATCAAATTCCGTTCGACCAATCAGACCTGTCCATTCCGAGAATCCCACCGACCGACTCGCGGACAGTCCGACGTGGTCGCGATCCTTGGGTAAATATACCCTGGATGTCGTGAAGATCAGCGTTACCAGATACGCCGACACTGAGATTAAGTCACATGGCATCCTATGACGTGGCGAGCGATACCAGCCAGGCCCCAGGCAAAGGATGCCATCCGCGCCGCCGAGATTGATATGCAACACGCGAGGGTAGCTGTGGAAGGTGTCGCCCGCACCGAGCGCAAAACCGCGAAGACCGAAGCAGACGCCCAAATCACCGCCGCCGCGCTTGCCGAGCAAGAGACCTTTGACGATGATTCCCGTGCCGCCATGACTGCGGGGCGGCATCGGCGCCGGCTCAAGCTAGCCCGGCAGAACTTCTACGACACGCATCCCGCAGGATCCCCCCCCGCCGCCGCCGCCGCTGCCGCCGCCGCCACCCCGATCCCCGATCCAGTAGCCGGCAAAAATGACGGCGGTGGCGGTGGCGTTGGCGGTCGCGGGCTGGGGCAGCAGGGTCGCAAGTCTCCCGCCGCTCGGCACGCCGAAGCGATGCTTGTGGCAGCAAAGCAGGCCTGGAGGCGCGCGGAAACAGCGGCGGCGCAGGCCAAGCAGCTGCAGGAAGACCTCGACGCCGCTTCGCCCAGCGACCGGCAGCAGCTTTCGTTCCGGGCGGCTGAGGCGGCGGACGAGGCTCGCGCGGCCAAGGCGGCGTGGCAAGACGCGCTCGCAAAGGCTGCGACGGGTATGGAGGAGGCGAAACGGACAATGAAGAAGTTGTGATGGTAAACATTGATTGAAGTGCTACGAGGAGAAGTTGTGATTGTGGAACATATGAATAGAACTGCGGACAGCAGAGAACATTGAATGAAGATGGATGGATGAATTGAATCCAAACTTCACACTTCGTCGAGCACTCTCGCGTCTGGGTTTTCGCGCAATGATGCATCATGAACCGCGGCCTGCCTTGAGCCCAACGACATGCCTGACCTCACTGTTTGCCCGTAGGCAGAAATCATTTTGCGACGGGATTTTGGTTGTCATTTCTGTAACGGTATGTGCCCTCCGAAGCAGTCGGTAGGGTGTCACAGCTCGTCCGATTGGTTAACACATTTGCTCCTATCCGTCTCGGATCTTTTTTTGGTGCATGGGTAAAAACAACCCGGCCTAGGGCAAATAAGGTCGCACATTTCCTCAGTGAGAACGACCTGTCTCGCCTAATTTATCGTGGTTCTGCAGCTGCCTACGCCAAGTGCACCGGTTATTTTCTCACTAGGCAGCGTTGCAGGGTCCAGTAATATCATGCATCATGCTAAACAGGGCACATCCCAAGAAGGCAGAGCTAGTGCAGGGTCTGTACCCCGTACTGGATCTAGTACTTCGTACCAGATGTAGTACGGTTGGAATTTGGTGTTTTTGGCCAAAATGCATATGCGTTTCGGTGATTTGGCCAAAAGTCAGACGGTGCTACAAGTACAAATAGAGACCGAACATACCAGGCACGAGGCGGAATGAGGGTAAACGTGGATGTAAAAAGTAAGTAAAAACATATTGAACATCGTCGGACCCACTGGAAAACAAAATCGGTGCATCTGTGCATAGGTACCGTTATACCGACGGCGCATCGTTATTCCGGTCATGCTATGCATTTTCGCGCTCTGTCACTAAGCGCGATTATTTAAGCTTCGCAGTGCCTTCTCGACGTTTACATATCACAGTGCGCTTGCACGCAGTGTGGATTTCATCGATTCTTTGTGCAGAGTAGGTGGGATGAGCATTTGACGCGGCGGAGACCAAAGAGCGCTACACGCTGTAGCAGCAGCCGGACTACAAGCCCATACGCGGAACAGTGACCCGAGTTTTGGGCTCTCTCGAAAAGTTAGCTGACATAAGGTAGTTGAGCGGACCCATGGTGTATCACAGACTGACATAGATGACTGTAGAGCGATTGGGGAATTCGACGTCCATTCATCTACTACTTTAAACTGTGGGATATCCGGTTTCCATCTAAACGAAACGTTAGCGGCCCAACAACGCTCCCTTCTGACGCGATAGAACGCACGGCGGGCGCCGACACGAGCCGTACAAGACGTCGCATGCCTGTGCTGGGGTAATTTCTCGCGAAAAGCGGCAGCGGCAGCGACAGAATGCGCGCTTTGTCTAGTGCCTTGCGGCATGGGCGCTGACTTCGCGCCAGGTTCAACAGCAATTATTGTGGTCAAGCTGGGCCCGACAGGGTCACAGCTTGGTTGCGGCGCACCGAGATTGAAACCCGTTTATTCATTCGCGTGGGGAAACAGAAGAAGCACAGGTACGCGACCTCACACCGGTTATTGGCTTCCATCCGGCATAACTCGTCCGTATGCATGTTTTGAGCGCAAGCTAGCGCGCGTCGGCGCCGCCGTCGCCGCGCTATATCATGCGCATCACAGCGCCCGCCAAAGAGGACTCGATTGTATTTGATGGTTCACGACAAAAGCAAATCAGCCGGCGGCAGTTGACAAAGTTCAGGGACGTTTGTTGTCTTTTCCGAAAGTCCAAAAAATGTGGCCATTTGCACCCCCCTGAGGATTGCTGTATTTAATATACGGGGGCTGTTTTCCCGTAGATGTATGGTGAAACGAAACGAAAAAAACACGATATCGACCAACCACAAGCGAAAGAATGAGACAGTCTGGCAATCTTTCGCCAATTAATAGACCCAATCCGCTATATGAGTCGAAATTATCCTTGGTCTGTAACACAAGAACGGAGATGACTAATACTCTCATCGCTTTGCGCCGATGACTTGGGTCGCCAGTAGCATGAGAAAGGCTGTACAGAGTGGTGGATTCGCGTGAATGACGCGCGAACAATGACGTACGAGGTATCGGCGGCGGCAAAACCGCCGCAGACAATCCCCCTTAATATAGGCATTCGCGTCGATACGCGGGGGGCAAACGGCGGGTATCGCCGCCGCCGCGCCGTTACGCCGCTTCCCCCTTTCTTGAGTCATTTGTCCCATTTTGACGGTCTAGATGTGCGATTCGCCCCGAGGCGCGCCGGCGGGGATACTCGCCGTTTCTTCCGGCCTGTCGACGCGATTGCCTATAAAACGGGGGGTTGTCTGCGGCGGGTTTGCCGCCGCCGATACTTCGTACGTCATTGTTTGCGCGTCATTCCTGCCGATTCACTACGCAAAACAGCCTTTTTCATTCTATTGGCGACCCAAGTCATTGGCGCTCGCGCGGGAGGCATAAAGCGCAATATGTTTGTTGCTCGAGAGGCTGAGAGTGACGCGTCACCGTGTATGAGGAGGCGCCATCCTTCTGCCTTGGTCCCGTGTTAGTTGTTCGATATCGTTTCGCTGCGGTTCGTTTCGTCTCATCTCGTCACAGAGTTTCCGGCACTCTATCGTACGACAAGCGGTACCCTCCTACATGAACCTCGAGCCTGCCCTCTTAAAATCATACCATATACACTTGAGCGTTCACCTCTCCTTCCGCAGAGAGGACAGGCTCCCGCTGGGCGGTTTCGGCAGAGTCGGTGCTTCCGTGGTCACAATAATCTGCATCGACGGTCTATGACTGAATAATCGAACATAATGGCCCGCCCTCGTGCAACGACTTGAATTTCATACCCTAGGCGGCGTGGGGGTAGTTTCAATGGGGGGGGGTCGACTGTGTTCACTGGGTTTTAAAATGGGGGTTTTTGATGGGGGCGGGGGCGAGGGTTTTGTCGACTTGTCGTGTGACTGTACGTAGATTAAAAAAGTTCGAATTAAAACCTTCAAATAATGATCGAGGAATGGTTTCCCTGTGTCTTTTCAGTAGCTTCAAGCTGCCATTCCATATGCGGAATTCAACCACCTCTAAAAACTTTGTAAGAATTCAGTGCACCGGTACATTCCTCGGTCCGGGGACTATATATGGGCCGAAGGCCCAAAAAATCGTTTTAATCGTCATTGACGAATTAAAAGACGCCATACATCTGCACGCGAGTGTCGGCTCAGGGTCAAGATCACCTCTGTGGT
>Ga0307489_10002137_pt1 | contig 13225 bp, 29 predicted proteins | sample SB12metaG_FD_202247 | JGI IMG/M metagenome (GOLD analysis project Ga0307489, IMG submission 202247) | Sea-ice brine microbial communities from Beaufort Sea near Barrow, Alaska, United States - SB 1.2 | ecosystem: Environmental > Aquatic > Marine > Coastal | place: USA: Alaska | collected...
GAGCGCAGAATTTTTTTTCGACACTTCGCGAATTTGGGAGGCGAGTTACAGTCACGCTGTTTGCTCATAGGAGCTGCGTCATACTGTTAATACTTTCGCGACCGTGATACTGGTTAATACTTGTTAATACGTGGACCCCCCACGTGTTAATACTCCAACCCAATCCTGAAGTGTAAGGGCTCTGTAAAGCACAACACGCGCGATATGGTATCATTCGTCGATCGTTTCCGTGTAAATTGCGAATCTGCCACTGAAGAAAGGTAAACGTCCGAACAGTTTTCAGCCCGATCCAAGACGCGCGAACCGCCATGACCGGTCAACCTGCCCATTCAGTCATGTCACTGCTGTCACATCGTCCAAGGGCGTTTTTGTTGAAACGGCAGGTCGCTCCGTCTCACGACCGCGCTGCCAACGCGACGCTGCACAGTCGCCGCGTAAGGCATAAACGTATATCGCGCACCGCCGCGACGGCACTCGCCCCCGCGACCGCGTCACCAGCCTTCGCACGCCGCCGCCGAAGCTCACCGCCCCCGAGCAACAGAACCGAATTGACAATTCGCCGAGGCGAACCACCGAGTGGCATCGCGTTCCACGGCGCATCGCACCGCCGCTCGCGCCGCCGCTCTGCATCGGGCTCGCGCGCACACATCGCGTGCACCCCGCGTGGCCACGCTGCGGATCCGACCCCCCAGGTGCACGCCCCGCCTGCCAGCATATAACCCCATACGCATCAGTTCGTTTCCAGAAGATGCCCGCACCAATCGTCCAAGAGCAAGGCTCCTGTCCCAGAGTCCCACCTTCGCAAAGCTCCATCCACTGACTGACGACGGCAGCAGCCACTTTATTTATACCTCCACAGGCACATCGTCCACATCATCCACATCCTAAACGAGCTAAAGGGGCCTTGTGGCTGCGGTGCATCACGATATGTGTGTTGGCCAACTTTGGATTGTCGCGCTCTCTGCTCGATCTCGAGAGCCCATCTGCAGCCTCGGAATGTACCGACACGCTGCACGCGTATGACCCGCTGCCTGGCGTCGGTCTGGGTCACGTCGCGGCCTCACACGCTGCGGTTATGGAGACATTTGCCCGCGCGGGAGTCAGGGTCAGCATTCACGACTGCGCGGGGGAAATCCGGGACGGGCTGAGAGCGCCGTGCGTGACCCGGGTGTCGCCCTCACTGTTGGAGCCCGGCATCGGTCGACGTATGCGGCGTTGCGCCTCCCCCCGGTGGGGCGGTGCATGTTGACATCATCAGAACCGGGGTTAAAAGCACGCCTGGTTTCAGCGCTTGAAACTAAAACGTGATGAACCGCTTTCAAACGTTGCTTTCAATTTCAACTTGCGCCGCTACACCCCGGGCTCGCATTCGTCGACGGACAACATAACTGGACAGGCGTGACAGCGGACCCCGCGGTTCTCCTCATTAACCCGCACGCGAAGTTCTTTAATCATGGGGACATGCGTCAATGTGAGGCGGTGCGGAAATGGCTTCGCGAGCCTTCGATACTCGGGGCCAAATTGTTCCACGACATCCGGGCGGTTCCGGTTGCCTTCCACGTCAGGTTGTTTGACGGCAACGATGGGTACATCACAGTCTCGGAGAACATGACGTTGACCCCCAACAACAACACGAGTGACTTGCGCGTGGGCCGGATATCCAGCCACATGGCGAAGGGAATATTTTCTCACATCGTCCAATTTGCAACTGCAGAATGGAAAGAGAAACAAGCGTTGACGTACGTGGCAACCGACAGCCCTGCGATGCGCCGCAACCTCGCGAAGTTCGAATTCATCAAGACCAACCCCCACGCGGAGGCCACGATCCCCCCCGAGCACCGCCTCTACGACACCGCATCGTTGTATGACTTCCACGCACTCAGTATGGCGGTCGACACCATCATCTCCACACCGTCCGCGTCGACCTTCTCGCAATACGCCGCCTGTCGCACGGGGACGACTGTCACTACTGCTAGATCGGTCAAAGAGCTTGGAAGTGTGCTCAATGCAGCGTACCCACGCAATGGTGTTCGTGCGACTTGAATTAAGTCGAAACTATTTTTCAATCAAAACGAAAAAATATAATTAGTATCAAATCAAATGAGTTCCTTTGAAATATCTACGTTTCCACCATTAAATTTCAGTTTCACGCGCTGCAACCACAGGCGCCTTCAGCACGGCTTTCAACCAGGGTCTTGCACTCAAACACTTTTCGGCTCAACATTACCCACTTTTTGTGTGGGATACGCTGGGTCAGCCTGTCAGCGAGTCAATCACAATAACGGCTCCACGTTGAGTTGAAAAGTGGACGTGGTATGGCGGTGCAGGTTGACAGCATCACAACTCGTGTTGAAAGCGCCGATGGTTTGAGCGCTTGACACTCTAATATATCAACTGCTTGGAACTTTTGCTTCAACTCCAACATGCGCCCCTACTGTTCTTCTGTGACGAAATACGCCACTTGGCGAATTCGAAGGTTGCAGAAGGTTTGAGTCTCTTTTATTCTGTTACTTAAACCCAGTCTCCGGTTTGACTACCCCCTGAACCCCCCGGTTACAGCCTCTCGGCCAATCAGGGACGTGGTAAAAATATGGACTGTCCATTGACCAATCAGGGACCATACATACTTTCAGAATTGGCGCGAAAGGTGTAAGAAAATCCAGCCAATGGAATCTCAGTGTATCTCTCTCTCGACCAATCACATGAGGGCCTTCAGCACGATGCGTCACGCGGAGACTGGGTTTCAGGAACAGAATAGTGTTTAGGTTACCACAGCTACCAGACCCGACACTCGAGTTTTAACGTACGAGTCCCCCGGCGAGTACCCACTGTCCAGTCAGTGCTACGAGTACAACCTTACTCGTACGAGTACCGGTACCATAAACGTGCCATCCCAAGCCACGCAAAAAGCCCGTCACCGTCGCTGGCGACGGCGAGTTCACATGTTGCATGAAACCCAATCGATTAAAATCAAATGCTAAACCGTATACCGCCGTCAAAACGACGCTCGCAGTTCCGGAGATCCCGCCGCGTGGTTCAACCACGCGACTCAAATCCACCTGTTCCCCCAACAGATTCCCATCCGTTGGTTGTTAGTTAGCGTTTGGTTATCCTGACGGCGTTGCGCCTCGTCAGTAACCTCCTGCTCCTCCTCATTCGCCTCGTCTCGTCAGTCAAGCCTCCTCTACGCGCCGCGTCACACGCCGCCTCGCCCTAGTTATAGTTCGTTTAGTTCGTTACCTCCTCGCAAGCCTCGTCGCACGAGTATCCTATACGCCTCTGCGGCACGCCTAGTCACGTGCTGCCCGCTAGTTCGTGTCTCCTCACACACCTCGTCGCACGTTAGTTAAACCTCCTCACACGCGCCACGTCCCGCGCCTCCACCCTAGTAAGTTACCTCCTCATACGCCTCTGCGGCACGCCTAGTCACGTGCCGCCCTAAACCTGCTCACACGCGGGATGCGTCCCGCGCCTCACCCTAGTAAGTTACCTCCTCACACGCCTCGTCTCGTTAATCGTTAGTTAAACCTCCTCAACACGCCTTGTCACACGCCCCTCCCTCGCGCGTCACGCGCCGCCGTCAATACCCCTAGTCAGTCAATCAGTGTGTCGATGCACCCAGCTCTATAGTCAGTCACTCAGCCATCCCCCAAGCACCCCCCAAGTACCCCCCAAGTACCCCAAAAGTACCCCCCAAGTACCCCCCAAGTACCCCCCAAGTACCCCCAAGTACCCCAAGTACCCCCCAAGTGCTCCCCAAGTACCCCCCAAGTACCCCCAAAGTACCCCCCCCCCAAGTCAGTCACCCCCCTGAAGCTCATTGCCCCCCCGTACGCATCATGATCTTCTCCCGCGCCCCACGCGCAGGGCTCAGCATAAACACACGATCGCCTCGTCATGAATGGCATTTAAATCAGCAGCCGAGGAGCTGAAAACGTGGTGGATGACGTGGCGAGCACCGGTACAGTACGAGTGCACTCTTTAAACAGTGTTCCGTACCAACCAGGAACCTGGAAAGTAGGTGTGTTTTGGGAACGTACACACGCAAAAATCGCCCGAAATTGAAGAAAACTGCCCAAAATCGCCGAAAGTCGCTTCGTACGGAGCTCAAAACCTCCAGAAGAATTGCGATGCGTACCTGGCTCGGAACATCATAGAAACAGTACACTCGTATGGGTATGAGGTGTCCCTGCCACCGCGCGGTCTCCCGTAGCTGCGAGTCCTGTCCCACATCCTCGCACTCCGTCGTCGCGCAGAGTACCGCTACACATTACCTCGACACGTCACGGGATGTCACTGTCATTCAAATCAAGCATCGGATGTCCGAAATGTGGTGGACCACGACAAATTGTGCTGGATACGCCTTGGGACGTCAGCACGACATTTGACCAGAAGATCGAGGGTGTGAGCGTGTGAGCCGTGGTGCACATCATATGGGGGTGACATTGAGGTGTGCTGGCTCACTGTCAGGCATCAATTAGGCTCTTTCACTTTCGTGTATTGACCCTAGTCTGTGACAAAGTGCGTCAAAGTGTTACGAGTGATTGATCAATGCTGTGTGCTTTCGCTTTTGCTCGTAACACTTTGACGCACTTTGTCATACAATACAAAATCGAACAAAAGTTGCACGTGGTGGAGTACTATGGCCCCGGCCCCGCCAGCAGAGTGCGCCAGAAGGGCTTCTCCATGTAGAGCGGGCCGATGCCGTCCATGGTGTCGGCCATGTCGCCCATCACGCCCACCATGGCGCAGGGGCTTACACTCGTCCACTTTTCGGCTCAACATAAGCGCATTCTGTGAGATCGGGGTGCATGTAGGCGTTGGTAGGGGTGTTTAGGAGGTTTCAGGGGATATTACGGGGTATCAGGGGGTGTTGAGGGTGTATTTTGTGTCAGAAACGGATCAGGTTGAGCTGAGAAGTGGACGAGTGCAAGCCCTACCATGGCACGCGTGACCGCCTCGTCACGGTCCGTATCCTTGGACACCTCCTCGATGAACCCCAGCACGAACGTGGCGTGCACCAGCAGCTGCTGCACCTTGGCGCGATCGTCCTTCGATCAGGGGCTGACACTCGTCCACTTCTGAGCTCAACTTGAGCCGTGTCTATCACAAGAAAATACCCTGCACACCCTAAACTTCCCCTAGCACCACCTCAACTCGGGCTACACAACCCCTGCGCGCAGCCCCCAATCCCACCATACAAAGCGCTCAAGTTGAGCTGAAAAGTGGACGAGTGTAAGCCCCTGCCTTGAACCCCTGCAACAGCCCGGCGTACGCCTCGAAGATGCCGTTGCGCAGCATGTTGTTGTAGTCGATCATCTCCTCATCGTCCTTGGTGTGGCGGCGCAAGTTGAAACTGGAAGCAAAACTTCAAACCGGTGTATCACGTCTTAGTTTCAAGAGCATAAACCCAGGCGCTTTCAACACGGGTTTCATCGGTTCAACCTGCACCGCCCTACCTTGGGTGTGGTCAGGCTGAGCTGCGTGGCGCTCTGCAGCATGGGAATCACGTACGGCAGGTACTTCTCGAACGCGGGCCCCGCGACCAGGGGCTTACACTCGTCCACTTTTCAGCTCAACTCAAGCGCATTCTGTGGGATAGGGGTGCATTTAGGGGTTGTTTAGGGGGTGTTTAGGAGGTGCACGGGGGTATTCAGGAGTATCAGGGGGTTTTCAGAGTGTATTTTGTGTCAGAAAAGGCTCAGGATGAGCTGAGAAGTGGACGAGTGTAAGCCCCCGCCCACGGCTAGCGCCAGGTCGCCGAAGCAGGAGAGGATGGGCGGCTTGACGCTGCGGTGCAGGGTAGTGGACTGCAGGTTCTGCAGCAGCTGGTACACCACGCCGTCGCAGAACGGTAGGATCTTCAAGTCCAGCGCGCGGCACAGGTCGCCCACCACGCCCACAGTCACGTTGCACACCTCGTACCAGGGGCTTACACTCGTCCACTGTTCAGCTCAACCTAAGCCGTGTTGGTCACACCTCTCATTGTCCCCCTGTCTAACAGACTGGGCGAGAATCATGCAACCAACGCATCCCACAAAATGTGCTTACGTTGAGCCGAATAGTGGACGAGTGTAAGCCCCTGCCTCATACTCCTCGTGGTTCTTGAGCCCGAGCTCGATGAACGGGTACAGCGCTTGGGCGTACTTCTCGAACCCCTCGCCGGTGGCGTACGCCAGCGCCCCCACGGCCAGCATCGCCTCCTCGTTGTAGCGGCGCAAGTTGGATTTGAAAGCAGAACTTGAAAGCAGTCCATCATATTCCAGTTTCAAGCGCTTAGTTCCAGGCGGTTTCAAATTGGGTTTCACAGGGTCAAGCTGCACCGGCCTACCTCGTGCACCGTGGCGCTGCGGGCCGCCAGCACGCGCAGCAGCACCTGCGCAGTGTAATACCTCATGCGTCAGCACCTCATAGCCGAGTTGGAACGTCGATAGCTCTTCGGTAGGGTGATATGTGAGCAATTGATGGGTGAGTTGGGCGGGTGAAGGGCGACTCGCGAAGGTTGATTCTTGATAGCAGTTGCATGGACTGGTTGCAGGGATGAACTTGAACTGACCTGCATGATGGGGTCACCGAACTGAAGCACCAGCATCTTGGCCTGGTCGCCGCCGCCGGCCAGCTTCTGGATGATGGTCTGCAGCGTGCCGCACAGCAGCCCCTGCACCTCGCCCAGCTTCAGGGGCTTACACTCGTTCACTTTTCAGCTCAACTTCAGCGCTTTCTGTGGGATAGGGGGTGCAATCAGGGGTTGAATAGGGGACATTTGTGAGGTGTCAGGGGGTATTAGGGGGTGTGTAGGGTACATTAGGTTCCAGAAACGGCGTACGTTGAGCTGAAAAGTGGACGAGTGTAAGCCCCCGCCCAGCTTCTCACTCTGCTCCCCGGACACACCCGGCGCCGCCAGCGCGTCCAGCGTGACGCCCAGCTTCTGCATGACGAGGGGGATGAGCTGCTGCACGATGGGGTAGGTGTCGGGCGTCGAGGCGCGGATGATCTCGTTCAGTGACTCGTAGCACTCCATGCGCAGGCTCTGCTCGGCGTCGCCGCGCTCCGACGCCTGCAGCCAGGGGCTTACACCTGTCCACTTCTCAGCTCAACTTGAGGCGTGTCTGACACCAGAGAACACCCTACACACTCTAAACACCCCCTAACACCCCCTTACCACGGGCTACACAACCCCTATGCGCAACCCCTATCCCATACAAAGCGCTCAAGTTGAGCTGAACAGTGGACGAGAGTAAGCCCCTGCCTGCAGCAAGGCCTGCACGATGGACTGGAAGTAGGGCGCCAGCGCGGCGCGCATGGGGTCGCCCTCCTCCTCCCCGCAGCACGACGTGGCCAGCTTCTGCAGCGCCCACCACCAGGGGCTTACACTCGTCCACTCTACAGCTCAACTTAAGCGCCTTCTGTGTGACAGAGGGTGCAGTTGGGGGATGTTTCAGGGGTGTTAAGGGGGTGATGAAGGGGTGTCAGGGGTGTTTAGGGTGTACTTTTGTGTCAGAAACGGCTCAAGTTGAGCTGAATGGTAGACGAGTGTAAGCCCCTGCCCAGCACGCCTTGCCGGCGACGTGCGGCTGGTCCACCAGCGCCTCCACCAGCACCTTGAGGATCTCGTTCAGGTTCCCGGTGGACACCACGGCCAGGTTCGCGTTGGACACCTGGCCCACAAACTCGAAGATGCGCCCGATGGTCCACGCCGTGGTGTCCTGCAGATAGGGCCCGGCAGATGGTCCTCGCCACGTCATAGGATGCCATTCAACTCAAGCAACGATGGATCGAAATGCGTTGGATGACGTGGCTTTGCAGTCATCAGGGTACCTCAAATGGCGGTCAACGGTGCGCAGATTTGCGACCTTGAGTATATAGACGGTCAGATTTGCCGTACAATGGTACAACATGGCGATTCGACCGTCTGTTTCTCAAGAATTGGCGACCGCCATTTGAGGTACCCTGGAAAACTGCGAAGGGCGGTGGCGGGCGATGTGCGGCAGTCGCTGCCTTGACGTGCGCGTTGGCGTCCTTCATGGCGTTCAGCAGGAAGGGCAGCGCCTGCGACCAGGGGCTTACACTCGCTCACTTCTCAGCTTAACTTGAGCGCATTCTGTGGGATAGGGGTGCATGTAGGGGTTTCTGAGGGGCTGTGTAGCAGGTGTCAGGGGGTATTAAGGAGTATCAGGGGGTGTTCAAGGTGTTATTTGTGTCAGAAACGGCTCAGGTTGAGCTGAGAAGTGGACGAGTGTAAGGCCCTGCCTGCGACGCCACGGGCGCCAGCTTGTCCGGGTCCGGGCCCTCCAGGCAGGGGCTTACACTCGTTTACTTCTCAGCTCAACCTAAGACGTTTTGGTCACACATCCCCGTGTGCCCCTGTCTGATAGTCTGGGGAAAACTCATGCACCCGACGTGTCGCACAAAATGTGCTTACGTTGAGCTGAAAAGTGAACGAGTGTAAGCCCCTACCTCCAGGATGGAGCCAAAGGCGAAGGTGGCCGCCTCGCGCAGCCGCCACTCGGTGGAGCTGATGTTGGCCTGAATGAACGGCATGACGTGGTCCACCACGGTGTAGCGGCGCAAGTTGAATGTGAAAGCAAAAGTTGAAAGCAGTACATCACACTTTACCTTCAAGCGGTTCCAACTTGGGTTTCATAGGGTCAACCTGCACTGTCCTACCACGGCGTCCTGCGTGCAGGTGGCCACGAGCCCCAGGCAGGTCCCGCCCGCCATGGCCAGGTTCCAAGCGTCCTCGCCGTCCTCCACCTGGATCCGTCCGGTGATTGTGATTGGGGTGTTGCGCGGGGGTCAGTGAGGGCTTATGGGGGTTATGTGAGGCAGTTTGGGAAGATCCGCCGAGGTTGAGTGCCCCCCCCCCCCTGTTTGTCCCGGTATCTCGCACCAGGGCTCGGATTAGCGCCGGATCCGGCGAATCCGTGCGGATTCTGGAACTACCGGATCTGATCCAAGCGCGCGCACGTTTGCGCGCGCCAGAAAACCCCCAAAAAAATCCAAAAACACCCCCGACACGCCCAAAAATGCTCAGAATCCGGCCACAGAATTGAACTGCCGGACAGGATCCAGACGATACCCAATTCCTAATCCGAGCCCTGTCTCGCACCTGGTCCTCGTCCTGCTTAGTGAGGGTCTCGAGCAGCATAGGCACCAGCATGGGCAGCGCCTGCTCGATGAAGCGGTGGTACACCACCTCGGGGTAGCGGCGCAAGTTGAGATTGAAAGCAATTTTTGAAAGCAATTCATCGTATTTCAGTTTCAACACGCTTACTTCCAGGCGCTTTCAACGGGGTTTTGAGAGGGTCAACCTGCATTGCCCCACCTCGGGGTCCTGGCCGTCCTGCTCCTCGATGTCCTCCTGGCGGTCCACCTCCTCCTCGCACACCGCCGACCAGAACTCGATGGCCTGCAGTGCCACGGACTCCTCGTCGGACTTGGTGGCCTTCACCCAGGGGCTTACACTCGTTCCCAATTCCGCTCAACTTGAATTACTTTGCCCCTTTCCGCTTAACTTGTGCCCCATATAACCCAACTTAATTCGTGGATGTGTCACGAATGTGCTGAAGTTGAGCTCTAATGTGAGCCACGTGTCCCGAAGGTCCTCAAGTCGAGCTCTAAAGTGAGCGAGTGTAAGCCCCTGCCTTGACCGTGAGGTCGAACACCGCCGTCATGTAGGGCTGCAGCTTGTCGTAGTAGTTCTCCGCCACGCCCACTAGCACCTCGTACGCTGCCGAACCGAAGGGTTCCACGGAACCCACACAGATATTTGCTTTGGTCAGACTACGCAGTTCTGCTGGGGGAGTCAAACGGGGGTGGCGCGTGGCGCGGTATGGTCACGATATTTCAGTTCATAGACCCTCGCCGATACAAAAATCAGTCTCCCTTGTACGGGAGACTGATCTACACTATAATTCATATGAGCGACCGTCTATTGTCTCAAGATAATACAAGACCCTATTGAAACCCCCCAGCCGATCTGTGTAGGACAACCACATCGACACATCTCCGATTCGTAAACCACCGGGGGAGTCTGTGCGATTATGCGAAGCAGGCACCGCAAAGTGGCAGCCTCACCTGGCGCACGCGCACGTCCGGGCACACAGTGGCCTCGCACGTGACCTGCATGATGTAGTTGCGCTCGTTCTCGCGATCGAAGTTGTTCTCGGCGAAGCCCAGCGCCAGGGTTGTACAAGCCTTCCCTTGAACAACTTGAGCACCGTTGTGTTGTTCCAGGTGGGATTTAAGGGACAAAACAGCTCGATTCAGCTGGTGCCTGGTCTGTGAGTAAGTATGTTCAAATAAGTGATTTCGTTGGTACATTACCAAAATACGTATTTGGCTTTCGGCCAATGGCCAAACGGGCTAAACAATGTTTACAGTACGAGATACTACCCACAGTAACCTTGCAGACCAGGCACTAGAAGGGGCACGAATGTGAAGCCGTGCCCAGCGCGTTGGCCAGCGCGATAGTGGCCGCGAGGCGGATCTCGTTGTCAGGCTCCTCCTTGCTGTAGTGGTGCAAGTTGAAATTGAAAGCAAACTTTGAAAGCGGTCCAATCATGTCTTAGTTTCAAGCGCTTAGTTGTAGGCGCTTTCAACATGGCTTACATAGGGTCAACCTGCACCGCCCTACCTTGCGCATCCCCTGCACCACCGCCGTCAGCATGGCATTGACCTCCACCTCCTCCAGGTCCCGCAGCCAAGGCCTAGTATCAAGCGGAGCTCTTTGCTATCGAACTACTGCGTTCAGTGGTATCGTGTTCGGTGGTTTAACCCATGCTGAGGTGGATGTGGATGACGCCGCGCCTCGGAAGGAGGAGGAGGAGGAGGAGGAGGAGGAGGAGGAGGAGGAGGAGGAGGAGGAGAAGGAGGGCGAGGGGGAGGAGGAGGAGGAGGAGGAGGAGGAGGAGGAGGAGGAGGAGGATGAGGAGAATGAGGAGGAGGAGCAGGAGGAGGTGAATGTGCTACGGGTGCACTATGAGCAAACAGTGAGACGGCACCGGGCCTTGCCTCGGCCTGCACCTCCTCGCACACGTACCCCAGCGCCGCCAGTGTCGCCTGCTTCAGCCCGGGCAGCGTGCCGCTCGACAGGGGCTTACACTCGTCCAATTTTCGGCTCAACGTAAGCACGTTTTTTCGGCATACGTTGGGTGCGTGATTTTCCCCCAGTCTATTAGACAGGGGGACAAGGGGAGGTGTGACCAACACGGCTTGGGTTGGGCTGAAAAGTGGACGAGTGTAAGCCCCTGCCGCTGGACACATTGTTCTGCAGGTTCACCACCAGGTCCGGCCACTGCTTCTTGGGGATCTCCGCGCCCACAACAAGTGCCAGGTATAAAACGCGAGAACATGTTGTAGGATGGCAACAAAAAAGCGCTGTTGAGAATGCACAGCTCAACCGTTTTCCCCTGATGAGAGACTCGAGACTAACACTGGTAAACCGATCGATCGAGAAGACCCATTTTCCCGTGATACCGTGGTTCCCACCATTCATCACCGGAAAATACACGTTTAAATATTCGTGGCCAGGTAAACAACGCTCGCCACCTCATCGGATGGCACGTGACTCCATAAACAATAAACGAGGGTCTGACACGAGGTGAATTGACATACACAGCATTTAGTGCATTACTAAACTAGGTACACAACGTTTGCCGCGTCGTAGGGTGGCACTTAACTCAATCAACCAGGGTCTTAACATGTGGCGAACGACAAAACGTACGACACAGATTTTCATTATTTTCTGCCTCCCCTACCTGCGATCTTGGCTACCACCTGCGCGCTGGTATGCCGGATCTCGCTCACCTGCAGGAGCGGAGCGGGGATGGAACGAGCGGGAGGGTGAGTAAACGCGCGGCGGCGGCGCTGGCGGCGGCGGGGGGCTGATCGCGCGCGATATTCCGCGGCCGAGGGTTGTGGCTGGAGGATGGTGCTGGTGGGGGGGGCATCTTTGTTGTTTCGTGGGCACACTCAGCGGTCAGCGCGGGCGGCGGGGGAAATAAAAAGACGGCGTGGGATACGGGGGTCGGGGGGGCGAGGGAGTTGGGAGGACGTACCGGGGAGCCGAGGGTGGTCCACACGGCGTTCTTGATCTGGCTGCGCGTGTTAGGGTCGAGCGCCAGCCATTTGTCTTGCAGTTCCGTCTTGCGCGCGGCGTCGCGCGCGTCCAGCGCGTTCTTCAGGATCAACCCCGCGAGCCGGCGGGTCTCGGGCGGCTTCTGCTCGTTGGAAATCTCGCCCGCGAGGCTTCCGAGAAACCCCGCGTAGTTGCTCTCCTGCGCCGACTTGAGCTGCGCCTCCGCGGACGTCCGCACGTCCGCGTCCTGGCTCTGCGTCGACTGCAGGATGGTGGTTATGTCTGCCATCGCGGCCGTCGGTGGGGTTGGGTGCCTCGGGGTGTGAAGAAAAGTTGACCACCGGTTGCCCGATCGACCACTGGTTGCCCGAACGAGGTGGTTCCGACGGTGCGCGTTGAACGCTGTGAAGCCGTGCGGGGTTGCGACGGACTGTGCAGGCAGCGCACGCGCCGCCGGCACCCTTTGTTACGCCGGAGGAAAAAGGTTACTCCAAAGTGTTTTTTGGAGGGGGAACCAATAAGACACTTGGATTCGGTCCGAATCGCCCGGATTCCCGCACCTTCGGGAACGAATCCGCCAACCCAATCATACAATCAAACGGTTCTTCGAACTTCCACGGCATCGGCAGAGAGATGGCGCACGCCTGAGCCGAGAGAACGCCGCGATGTTGAGCTGCTTGCGCCCAGCGCTGAAGAAGAAGCGCAAGCGTGAGGGAGAGGAGTACAACGCGGGGGCTGATTCAGCGGCGGCGGCGGGAGCGGGGGCGGGAGCGGGGGCGGGAGCGGGGGCGGGGGGGGCTGCCGCTGCCGATGATGCCTCTGCCGTGCCCACTCGCTCGGCCAAGAAAGCCGTCAAGTTCCCACGCGTGTGCGAGGCAGGGGGGCAGACACTCGCACTCGTCCACTTGTCAGCCCTGCGTACGGCCGCACTGTCCCTGAAACCAAACGCGGTGTTTGCGGTTGCCGTTGAACACTGCTCCGGGATAATTATAATGGAGCGTCTCGGAGAGTATTCGCTGTCGCTTCACCTCGAAGACGATTAAGAGATGCTCACGAGGTGCTCGAGAGGTGCTCAAGAGGTGCTGACGTGAGGCTCAAGAGATGCTCAAGGGAGGCTGAGAAGACGCTCCATTGACGCTCAAGAGA
>Ga0307489_10002138_pt1 | contig 13224 bp, 27 predicted proteins | sample SB12metaG_FD_202247 | JGI IMG/M metagenome (GOLD analysis project Ga0307489, IMG submission 202247) | Sea-ice brine microbial communities from Beaufort Sea near Barrow, Alaska, United States - SB 1.2 | ecosystem: Environmental > Aquatic > Marine > Coastal | place: USA: Alaska | collected...
TAGAATCACGTCATAGAATGCCGTTTAACTCCGGAAACGGTTGGTCAAAATGCGTTGGACGACGTGGCGAGCAATATCTGGCAGGCGCTATGTTGGGGCGGGGGCTGGGGACCATGGGCATCTGGGTCGGGCTGGCGTTCGGGGTGTGCATGGTGATGGTGCCTATGCTGGTCAGGGCGTGGAATGTGGGCGAGCTCACGGGGCAGAGGTTGGGGGGCAGGGGCTTACACTCGTCCGCTTTTCAGCTCAACCTGAGCCGTTTTGGTCACACCTTCCCGTGTCCCCCTGTCCAATGGACTGGGTGGAAATCATGCACCCATCGTATTTCTCAAAACATGCTTACGTTGAGCCGAAAAGCGGACGAGTGTAAGCCCCCGCTGAGAGGCAGTGAGGAGGATGCGGCGAGTGGGGATGCGGCGAGTGAGGATGCGGCAAGTGGGGATGCGGCGAGTGGGGACGCGGCAAGTGGGGATGCGGCGAGTGAGGATGCGGCGAGTGGGGATGTTGCGAGTGGGGTTGCGGCGAGTAGGGATGCGGCGAGTGAGGATGCGGCGAGTGGGGATGTTGCGAGTGGGGTTGCGGCGAGTAGGGATGCGGCGAGTGGGGATGTTGCGGCGACTGAGGATCTTGCGGCTGGGGCGAGTATCGATCCGGGGGGGCGGTGAGGAGGATGCGGTGAGTGGGGATGCGGCGAGTGGGGTTGCGGCGCGTGGGGATGTGGCGGCGACTGAGGATATTGCAGCTGGGGCGAGTGAGATTCCTGGGGGGCGGTGAGGAGGATGCGGCGAGTGGGGATGCTGCGAGTGCGGATGCTGCAAGTGGGGATGCGGCGAGTGGGGATGATGCGGCGACTGAGGATCTTGTGGCTGGGGCGAGTAAGGATCCTGGGGGGCGGTGAGGAGGATGCGGCGAGTGGGGATGCAGCGAGTGGGGATGTTATGGCGACTGAGGAGCTTGCGGCTGGGGCGAGTAATGATCCTGGGGCGAGTAAGTATACGGGGGCTAGTTAGCTTAGCGTGTATGTTGGGGTTAGTAAGGCCAATGTTGATGTTGGGGGTGGTGTGGATGATGGTGCTAGTGTGGAGGCTAATTAGTTATAGTGGTGGTTGTTGGGGCTAGTGTGGAGGTTGTTGGTGGTGTGGGTGTTGGGACGCTTGGTACGGGGGGTGGGGACGGTGGCAATGGAAGTTGGGCCGGATATAGGGCCGGGGCTGGGGCAGAGGCCGGGTATGTGAGGGAGGAGGAGCAGGGAGCGGGTTCCAAGCATCGTTTCGCTCAACTTTTTTTATTAAATAATAAAATGTAGGACAGACGAGCTCTAGCTATCTAGAGCTAGTTGACTTGTGGGCGAAGATAAGTTGGAAAGTATCCCAGGGCGGACAACAGCGGCACCGGTGACCCACTTGCTCAACGCCGCAGCGTCGGGAGTGTGTGTACTTATACGTCGATATACAACATCCATCAGTAGCAGGTTTAGCATCTATGTAAAACGGTTGACCTGGAATAGCCGTTGGACCAACAGGAGCCCACCCGGCCCATGGTTAAGTGTTGTTGGATCATAGCAACAAACAACCACAATGCGCTACGAGTTCATCTAGTGCTGTCGGATCATGTTCTAGCGACTGGGTGCTCGCCGCGTGAGGCCATGAGCCGCAACGTTTATTTATATGTTTTACGCTTCAGTGAAAGAGCACGCACATCATCATAAGTCATTCATCATCATTTGGCTGTATCGTCGACGTCCTGAACTCCGCCCCCGGCGCATCATGGTGTGATATGGTTCACCAGCTGCGGCGGTTGGTATCAGACGGACAAAGGAAGGTTGTCGGAATATCCCATGGTGGCGGCCTCGTTGCGCATTTCCGCGATCCACGGGCAGCCGTGCTCCCGCGCCCACCTCAGCACATCCATGTGCCCTTGGTCAGCAGCGAGGTAAGTCGTGCCCTCATCCCACGGGCAGTCGTTCGCCCGCAACCAAATCAGCGTCTCCAGGTGCCCGCCCACAGCAGCGAGTGAGCACGCAGTCCTGGCATCCCACGGGCACCCGTGCTCCCGCGCCCACTTCAGCACCTCCAGGCGCCCAACGGCGTGCTCACACGTCCGCCTATCCCACGGGCAGTCGTGCTCCAGGCGCGCCCACGTGAACACCTCCAGGGGCGCGTGCCATGCGAGGTGCATGCACGTCGCCGCGGTCCATGGGCACCCGTTCGCCTTGTCCCAGGCCAGCCGCTCGACGGACTCGAAGAAGTACCTGAGCTTCAAGACCCGCGCCTCGTCCCCGGGCGATCGTCGCCGCGTCGTCGCGAGCAGGAGGCCGTCGGGAAAGACGGACATGGGATACACCGCGTCCCGACACACGTTCGCCACCCTCGCGAGCGATGCGCGGTCCTCGGGGGCCAGCCGCGCGAGCACATGCTGCGCGAACACGTCGGCGTGCCGCTCAAGGAGGGCGAGCAACGGGGGCGGGGGCTCCGCGGGGGAGGCAGGGGGTGCAGCGATGGTCGCCGTGGGGGCTGCAGCGGCGGCGGCGGCAGCGGCGGTGGCGGCGGCGGCGATTGCGGCGGTGAAGGCGGAGTAGGCGGCGGCAACGGAAGTGGGAGGGGAAGAGGCTGGGGCGGGGGCGGGGGCGAAGGAGGCGGAAGCGGCAGGCGCCGCAGGGTAGGGCCTGGCGGATGTCGCTTGCCACGTCATAGGATGCCATCTATCTCAAGAACACAAGGGCAAAAACGCTGAAAATGTCGTGACTGGCAATATTTGTCGGGTCCTGCTCCTTCTTTGACAGTAGGCGGCGCGAATGCGGCGCACGGCGTGGAATAGAACCAGGCAGATGTTGCTCGCCACGATGTAAGATAGCTCTACCACTTTATGAAGTTGAACAAGGATAAAAAATGTGGAGGATGACGTGGCAGGCAACATCTGCCAGGCCCTGCCTGGGCGGCGACGGCGGGGTCCGCGGGGATGGCGGCCACGGCGGGGGCGGCGGGGGTGTCGCCGAGGTTGACCAGCTGCTGTGTGTATAGGTCCAACGATGAGACGAAGCTTTATTAGCTGAGCTGCGGTTTGAAACGTAAAAGAACATCAGTCTCACCTGACACGTTCATTATGGTATGAGGTTCGAGTCTCGCGTTGGTAGTAGACTGAGACAGCGTTGATTGGAGACTGGGTTGACTTCGAGAGGCGGCTGGGCTCAAGTGTATGGCAGACTGGGTTTAAATGGATAGAGGCTGGGTTCACTTCGACAAGGGCTGGTTTCAAGTGGCGTAAGTGGGTGGGTTTCTTCTCACCGCGGCGGTGGGCGAAGGGGCGGGCGTTTCCGGTGCCAGCGTCACCGGCTCGGCGGCGGGGTGGGTGGACGTGGGGTTGGGGGCGGTGGTGGGGGTGGGGGTGCGGGTGCGCGTGGAGGTGGTGGGCGGGACGTGATTAGCAGTAAGGGAGGGGGTGGGGGTGGAGGCGGGAGCGGGGGCGACAGAGGCAGCGGAGGCGGCGGAGGCGGAGGCGGAGGAGGTGGCGGGGGCGGCGGCCGCGGCAGAGGTGATGGATGTGACAGGGGCGTCAGCCTCCTCCGCCAAGCCCGCGCGGCAGGGCTCAACACGAGTTCCCTTTCCAGCTCAACGTCCAAGCGGGTACTAAACTTCAAAAGTTAGCTGAAAAGGGAAACACTGCACCCTAACGGCGGGGAAGGCCCTGCCTCGACAGCCTTGGTGGCGGACAGGGACTCGACGGCGGCGGCGGGGTCGGCGGGGGCGGAGGCATCGGTGGCGGGGGCGGCGATGACATGGGCGGCAGGGGCGGGGTCGGCGGCGGCGGCGGTGGGGGCGGCGGCAGCAGCGATGGAGGCGGCGGCGACGGCGGCAGTGGGGGGTGGAGAGGCCGGGGCGGTGGCGGGGGTAGGGGTGGCGGTGGGGGCGGGGACAGGGGCATCCTTGGCTGCGGATAGAGACTCGGCGGGGGCGGCGGCGTCGGGGGCGGGGGCGGCAGCAGCGGGGGCGGAGGGGGCAGGTACGGGGGCGGGGACTCGGAAGAGGATGCGGAGGACTCCGAGGAGGAGGAGGACTTGGAGAAGGAGGAGGATGAGAAGGAAGAGGGGGGCAGGGAGGAGCTGACCCCGGAAGCCTGCGAGCTTCCCCTCACGGAAACCGGCTTCGAACCCCGCGGCATACCCGAGATCGGTCGTCATGCTGCAGCGATCTGCGGTGGGGGCTGAGGGGCAGTGCGCTCAGGAACGAGCGAGGTGCTCGGGCGCTGTCCTCGAGGGAAGTGGGTGGTGCGCACACACCCAGCGGCTCGGAGTTTATCCTCCGCTGTTACTTAGCCTGTGGTGAGCAACAATTTGAGTTCGGCATTCGAACGATTTTACCCTTCGCTGACTGGCAGACCACTTGGTCACTCGTCATTGGCCTGGCTGACTGGCTGAAGAGCTGCCGGACAGGCTGACTGAACGCAGAGTGGAGGCACGAGTTTGAAACCAAGGCCGCCCTCTTTCCAACCCACTCCTCACACCAGCCTCCGCAACACCCGCCGCTGCTTCCACGCCAAGCACGCCGTTACGTTCACACGTCCGCCATGCAGAATCCCGCCACCGCCGGCGAACGGTAGGCTGACGGTGCTCGCGCTGAGTGCAATGCCTCAATTCGGATGTGCAAATGTGGGAGACAGAGGTTGCATGACTCGAGTGTTATTAGTGTGACGCTTGGGTGGTTGGCAAGGGTGTGGTTACTCCGAGTGGCCGTTCGTTACATGTTGGCGTCATATTAAAATCAATTTGGTGCTGTCTACATCTACATGGTGCAACTTGGTGCTGTCTACTCTCGTATCGTTCGTCGTTTTATATGGCATCACATTTCAGACAGCAACTTGGTGCTGTTCACCCTCGTCTCGGTCGTTGCCGAAGGCATCACATACAAATCACATTGTCATTATCATTATCATATCATTAACATATCATCATATTACCTGGTGCAGTGTAATCTCGTCTCGCATCGTCGAACTCCATCCGACGGGCGGCAACTGCCGCTCCGGACCCTGTCCCCCGTCGGCCCCCGCCGCGCCGCGCACACTCCACTACCGCGGCGGGGGCAACCTCGTCCGCCCCCGCCCCTTGATCCCCCTCCCCCTAACCCCCGCCCCCTGACCCCCCTGCCGCGCCACGCCACACCCCATCACGCGTCCCGCGAACCCAGCCTGTCCAGCTCGGGCACGGAGCATTCGAGGTCGTCCTCCCCGCGGCTCCGCCCCAGCGACGACCGGTAGAACTCGTCCCGCGGCTGATCCTGCTCCCCCGGCGCCCGCGCGTCCACCACTAGGGTCCACAACCCACGGACCGTCCGAGCTGAGTTTAGGGTTTAGGGTTTAGGGTTTAGCGTTTAGGGTAGGGTTTAGGGTTGCAGCATCCTCAAGGATGGTTCAAGATAGGCAGGCGTTAACCCAGTCCCCGGTATGACCACTTCTTGACTCCCCCGAGAAACAATTTCGGCCAATCGCGTACTGCAAGTCAATGACGGATTTTCCACTGACCAATCAGGGACCATACCCGTTTACGAACAGAGCTGGTGCCGAAACATGATTACAAGAGAGTCCAGCCAATGACAGCTCAGTAAGACACTCTCTCGACCAATCGTACGTGTAAGGTGTAGAGACTGGGTGTGAGCGGTTTCTGGGACACGCGCTTAATAAGCGGCTTCAAGGAGACGACGTGGGGCAGAAAAGGTGGGTTGGGAAGGGTGCCCGGCATCGGCTTGGCAGGGTTCAGGGTGAAGGGTTTAGTGTTTAGGGTTTAGGGGTTTAGGGCATAGGGGATAGGGCCCAGCCGAGGTCCTGCGCCTCCACCACGGCCATGGCGATCATGTTGAGCAGGCCGCGCACGCGGATGGTGCGGTCCACCACGTGCGCGCTGTGATTCAGGCCCAGCTGTAGCGGCGCAAGTTCAATTTCAAAGCAAAACGTCTAAGCAGTTTCATCATATTGCAGTTTCAAGCGCTTAGATCCAGGCGCGGTCAACGTGGGCTTCATAGGGTCAAGCTGCACCGCCCTACCCAGCGTCATGGGGCCCACCTCCATGGCGTTGGAGAACTCCTTCGCTAGGCCGTACCCGTCCCGCAGGGTGCCCACACGCCGTCTATTGACTAAGGCCATGCGCTTCCCTAAGCATCAACCCTTTCGAGGGGGATGTTAGATTTGTAGATGTGAGTGCGCTCATGTCATTTCTCATCTTTAGCATCTAGCTAGGTGAGCACGCGTATATTCTGCGGAGTCACGCGCTTAAATAGATACGCCGCAGGGGAAACCATGACAAGCCGGGACAAGAGAAACGAGGATGGCCGCGCACCGTGGGGACGAGATGCATGTAATGCGAGTGGTGAGACGCGGGCGGACCAGGGCATGCACTCGCTCACGTCAGAGCTCAACTTGAGCAACTCAAGGACACCTTCATGAGCTAAGTCGGGTTATACGGTGGCCGGAGGAGCTCAAATTGAGCTGAATGGGGAACGAGTGTACGCCCCTGAGGCGGGCCCTGAGCCCTGCCCATGCGGGCGACGTCGGGGTTGGGCATGACCAGCAGGTTGGCGTTCTCCGTGATGTAGCGGCGCACGTTGAATTTGAAAGCGACGTTTGAAAGCGCTTCATCGTATTTTAGCGTCAAGCGCAGAAACCAAGCGCAATCAACCTAGGGTCAACCTGGGGTCAACATGGGGTCAACCTGCACCGTCCTACCGTGAGCGTGGAGCCCGGGTAGATGGTGTTGCGCACCTTCTCGTTCAGCGCCGTCTCCGCGTGCATCTCCCCGTCCATCAGGGGCTTACACTCGTCCACTTTTCAGCTCAACGCAAGCGCTTTCTTTGGGATAGGGGGTGCAATTAGAAGTTGCCTAGGGGGTGTATAAGAGGTATGAGGGGATATGATGGGGTGCTCAGGGTGTACCCTGTGTCAGGAAAGGCTCAGGTTGAGCTGGAAAGTGGACGAGTGTAAGCCCCTGCCGTCGATCTGCAGCATGGGCGCCGCCTCCTTCACCATCGCCACGGCATCCCGCACGGCAGGGGCCGCGCGGACTCCACGTCGGGGCGGCTGCCGAAGTTGGAGCTCGACAACATGGCCACTGCGGGGCGCAGGCCCAGGCGCAGTGGCATACACTCGTTCCGAATTCAGCTCAACTTGAGCTCTTCTGTCCACCGTATAACCCAACTTAACCCATGAATGTGTCCTGGAGTAGGTCAAGTTGAGCTCTAACGTGAACGAGTGTAAGTTCCTGCCCAGGCGCTGCACCGCGTCGGCCGCCACCAGCGCGCAGGGGCTTACACTTGTCCACTTTTCGGCTTGACGTGAGCACTATTTGTCCAGTGGTTTTGCTGGCTTTACTGACAGAAACGGCTTAGGTTGAGCTGATAAGTGGACGACTGTAAGCCCCTACCAGTGCGGTCTCCGCCAGGTCCTCGGCGCTCAGCTGCGCGCCCGCGCCCATGCGCAGGGGCTTACACTCGTCCACTCTTCAGCTCAACTTCAGCGCCTTCTGTGTGACAGGGGGTGCAGTTAGGGGTTGTTTCGGGGGTGTTTAGGGTTTGGTGGTGGGTATTAGGGGTGTTTAGGGTGTGCTTTTGTGTCAGAAACGGCTCAAGTTGAGCTGAGTAGTGGACGAGTGTAAGCCCCTGCCCATGCGGCCCTGGCGCCGCGAGTCGCCGCTGCCGCGGGTGCCGGCGAAGAAGAAGGGCCCCCGGCCGGGAATGACCAGGAGGTCGAGGGTGCGGGCCGCCCGCACCCCGCACTGGAGCCCGATGATGTCCTGCACGTGCTCCAGCTCCTTGTCCAGCGACAGCTTGCCGGCGACGCCGCTGATCATGGCCTGGGCGTGCCCGCACGCCACCATCATCGCCGCCGCCACCGTGGAGTTGGTGCGCATCAGGTACCGCGCCTTGGCGGGCGGCACGCCCTGCCGCCCCATCATGCTGTGGTAGGTGTCAGCGTACTGCACGTAGAACGCGTCGGTCGACATGTCCACCACCCGTAAGATGTCGAGGCCGTCATCCGTGACCGACTCTTTGGGGAGGGCCTCGCTCAGGCTCTGCTCGGCGTCCGCGCGCGACCGCTCGATGACCTTGAAGCCGAGGTTGAGGTTGGCCGCCACGCGCGTGACGACTTCCAGGCGGCCGATGACGTGCGGGCGGCGGATCATGCGCTCGTCCAGCGCGGCGCGCACCGCCCGCAACACCCGCTGGTTAAGGGCTTACATTCGTCCACTTTTCAGCTCAACGAGAGCGCTTTTTGTGGCCTACACACGTCCACATTTCAAATTGACGTGAGCAAGTTTTGTGGGCTATGTTGAGAGGTTGCGCAGGCAAAAACGTCTCAGGTTGAGCCAGGACGTGGACGCTTGCTGTGGCTTCTGTAAACAAAAGCGGCTCAGGTTGAGCCTAAAAGTGGACGAGTGTAAGCCCCTGCCGCTCGTCCTCCCCGTCGGCGAACACCACCACCCGCGGCGCCTGCGCCGCGCGCTGGTACACGCGTCCCATCGCGGAGTAGGGACCGGGTAACGAACGCCCGCTGCCTAACGTCAGACACGGGGTACGAGTGCACACTTTGTTAATGTTCCGTACCAAGCCAGGAACCTGAAAACTTGGTGTGTTTTGGGAGTGACCTACGCTAGAATCGCCCAAAAACAACCCACAATCGCAACTCGCCTCGTACAGAGCCCAGAACCTCCGGAACAACTAGGCTGCGTACCTGGCTCGGAACAATGCATAAAGAGTACACTTGTACTGTACGGCTCTACTCAAAATCAAGTAACGAGGGTCTGAAACGTGGTTGGCGACGTGGCGAGCGCTTGTTCGGCATACAGCCCTACGAAGGTGTTGGTGCGGTACACGAAGGAGGTGAGGCCGCGGGCGTACGCGTCGAGATCCTCGATGGGGCGGGCGGCGACGCCGGACGCCTCGGCGAAGCGGCGCAAATTGAAGTTGAAAGCAAATTTTGAAAGCAGTCCCTCACATTCCAGTTTCAATCGCTCATTTCCCGGCGCTTTCAATGCGCGTTTCATAGGGTCAGCCTGCACCGCCTTACCTCGGCAGCGCGCACGACGGCAGGGGCGATGTAGACCAGCAGGCGGGGGTCGAACGGCGTGGGGATGAGGTTGTCGCGGCTGAACTCCGCCAGCTTGATCGCGTCGCCGCCGTACGCCTGCTTCACCGCGTCCATGTCGTACGCCGGGGCGCGCGCCAGGTGGTAGGGCCAGCCGGAAGATGCCGGCATCACTTTCGGCACAACAGGCAAATCGATAATTGTAGGCGATCAATCAGGATTCTGGGCATAATTGGGCATGATTCGAGCATAATTGGCTGAATGTGGGGAATTGAGCTTAGGGAATTTGGGCAAAATAAAAGTATATTCCAGCTGGGCCTACCAGGCGGGCGATGGCGTCCACGCACGCCTTTTTCATCTCGAAGGTGATGGTGGTGGCGCCGCAGTCGAGCGCGCCGCGGAACAGGAAGGGGAAGCACAGCACGTTGTTGACCTGGTTGTAGGGCCAGCCGGACTATGTTGTTTGTGCCCAAAATCCCTATGCTGAATTCCCAAAATTCAGCCTGTTATGCTCGGATTATGCCCAATTATGCCATTTTATGCCGACTCGTCATTTCCCCAAAAGTGATGCCGGCATATTTCGGCAGGCCCAACCTGGTTGGGGTAGTCGCTGCGCCCCGTGGCGATGATGGCGTCGGGCCGCACCTCGCGCTAGGGCCAGCCGGAATGTGTCGGTTTTACATTTGGCATGATAGGCATAATTGGGCATAATCCGAGCATAATAGACCGAATTTGGGCATTCGGCGTAGGGAATTTGGGCAAAAAACAAAATCAAAAACGGCTGGCCCTTCCTCACGCACCAGCTCCGGCTGCACCTCCGGCGTGGGGTTAGCCAGCGCCAGGATGATGGGTTGCGCCGACATCACCTTGATGTAGCGGTGCAAGTTGAACTTGAAAGCGAAACGTGAAAGCAATTTATCATGTTTTAGTTTCAAGCGCTTAGTTCCAGGCGCTTTCAACTGGGGTTTGATAGGGTCAACCTGCACCGCCCTACCTTGATGTCCGCCGGGGACACGGTGCCGGGACCGCTGAGGCCCAGGTGTAGTGGCTCAAGTGAAATTTGAAAGCATAATTTGAAAGCAGCTCATCATATATTCCAGGTTTCAAGCGCTTAATACCAGGCGGTTTCAACTTGGTGTTCATAGGTGCAACCTTCACCGCCCTACCCAGGAAGATGTCGGCGTCCACCAGCGCTTGGGACACCGTCATCTCCTCGTCGTTGACCGCCGCGTACCGCTGCTTGTGGGAGGAGTAGGACGCCAGGCCCGACCGCCCGCTCCACAGGATGCCCTTGCGGTCGGACACGCGGATGTTGGAACGCGTCATGCCGAGGTCGCAGAGCAGATTGTAGCGGCGCAGTTTCCAATTGAAAGCAAACGTTGAAAGCTTTAGGATATTATAGTTTCAAGCACTGATACCATAGGCGCGTTCAACATCGGTTTTGTTACTGTGAACCTGCACCGCCCTACCAGGTCGAGGCAGGCGATGGCGGCGGCGCCGGCGCCCGTGCACACCAGGCGCACCTCGGCGATGTCCTTGCCCGCGATGATGAGCGCGTTCTGTATGGCCGCCGACACCACCACCGCCGTGCAGGGGCTCACACTCGTCCACTTTTTGGCTCAACGTAAGCGCTTGATGTAGTATGGAGGGTGCATTTAGGGGTTGTTTAGGGGGTGTTTTGGGGGTGTTAGGGGGTATTACGGGGTGTCTAGGGTGTATGTTGTGTCAGAAACTGCTCAGGTTGAGCTGAAAAATGGACGAGTGTAAGCCCCTGCCGCCGTGCCGTGCTGGTCGTCGTGGAACACCGGGATGCCCATGGTTTCGCGGCAGATGCGCTCCACCTCGAAGCACTCCGGCGCCTTGATGTCCTCCAGGCAGGGGCTTACACTCGTCAACTTTTCGGCTTGGCTTGAGCAGTTTCTGAGGGACACCCTAGGTGCTTTCAGTCTTTGTCGTTGACATAAACGGCTCAAGTTGAGCTGAGAAGTGGACGAGCATACGCCCTGCCTCCAGGTTGACGGCGCCGAAGGAGGGCTCCAGCGCGCGCACGATGGCGGCCAACTTCACCGGGTCCTTTTCGTCAATTTCCAGGTCCACCGCGTCGATGCCCGCGAACTTCTTGAACAGCACCGCCTTGCCCTCCATCCAGGGGCTTACACTCGTTCACTTTTCAGCTCACCGTAAGCGCTTTCTGTAGGATAGGGGGTGCATTGAGGGATTGTTTTAGGGGTGTTTATGGGGTGTAAGGGGCATTAGGGGGTGTTTCCTTGTCAGAAACGGCTCAGATTGAGCTGAGAAGTGGACGAGCGTAAGCCCCTGCCTCCATCACGGGCTTGGACGCCAGCGGCCCGATGTCGCCTAGCCCCAGCACCGCCGTGCCGTTGGTGATGACCGCCACGATGTTCTGCCGCGCGGTGTACAGCGCCGCGGTGGACGGGTCGCGTGCAATCTCCTCGCACGGCGCCGCCACGCCCGGGGAGTACGCCAGCGACAGGTCGGACTGCGACGCCAGGCTCCGAGTGGCGGGGACGTTTACACGTTCCCTCTGCAGCTCAACGTAGGCAACTCTGAGGAGATGCCTCGTTGGGATGACGCCCCGACGCGAGTGCTTTCAGGAACAAGCAAGACAAGGAAAGCAGCACATGGCCACCAAGGGAACAGAAGGGAACAGAAGGGAACACGAGTGTGAGAACCCCCTGCTTGGTGGGCTGGATGGTGAGCTTGCCGGGCCCCGCGCCCGTGACGAGCGTGAAGTCACTGCTGGCGCTGTGGTAGTCCAGGGCCATCTGGCGGAGCCGCGCCACTTTGTCCTCAACCGGGGCGCCGGACGGGTCCGTCTCGTCGTCGCCATCGTCGTTGTCTCCGCTAGAAGATCTGACGCTCTCCGGCGGAGGCTTCGTAGCGACCCTCGGGGCGGGCGCCAACAGAGAGCGCTGCGCGCCGTATACGTGCGCCGGAATCAGCCGAGGACGCGTCAGCATGGAGTGCGCACGACTGGTGCGCCCCGGCGGGCGCTGCGCGAGCGTCCTCTGGAAAGCGCACGACGGGGCGGCGAAGGACTGCATCGCGACGGGAGGGCACACGCCTGAGGAGGAAGGCTAACAACAAAAGACCTGACACGGATGGAGGATCCTTCGAATGCGGCCGCGGAGGAAGGCGTGGATCTCTCGGAGTAAGGCGTGGATGTGTGTATCAGCGACGCGATAATCGCACTGTGAGAGGTGACGGCAGGCGCCTCGTTGTGTTCGCCGCGGCGTGCTACACCCCTCCCCCATCGCAAGCGTTACAAGATATTCTGTCTGAAGGACGGATCTCACACGTGGACTACACGTGGCAGATTTCTGTTTGGAAGATTGACCGTTTTAAAACCTAAAGCCTAAACCGAAAACCCTAAACCTGCGGGATATCCAAACCATTTCCATCACCCGCGCCAAAACCAACGCAGACAGACTCCGGGGCGCTGCGGCCGAGGCAACTGCCAACGCCACAGTCCCGCGTCACCACGCTGCCGCCCTTCTCTCCCAGTTTTAATTCAGAGAGAACGGCATCAGAGCCCTGATTTAAATTTTAGTACCGATTAGCTTCAATCTTTAGACCCCTTACCACCTTTTAGTAAATGCCCCCCCTTATCAGCAGGCGCGGAGAGCGGGAAAGAAAGAAACAAGCAAGGGGCCGGCGCTGATGGCAGGACATCTGCAGCCCATTCTGCAGCCGCTCTGGCGCTGTCGTGCTTCGAGTGGCGCAGCGGGTGCGTTGTGACGGCGGGCTGACATGTGTAGGAAGATGAAGCGGACGCCATCTCATGTCCGAAAGAAACGTGTCATACAAAAACGACGACAGCTGCAGGATGGGCTCGGAATTGTTCTGGGGCGGGCGAGTGACGTGCCAGTTGTGCGTCGCATCGAAGTAAATGATTTAACTTTCATTCTTTCACAGACAGACAACCAACGCAGTATAGAGCTATAGCTCATAAAACCAAACTTGCAAAGGAGTTCTCCTCTTGCTTTTAGTGATTCCCGAAGTTGATTTAATCAACTTCGGGGCGCGTCAGTTTGGGGAAACCGGGTAAGGGAGCGTGCTCCCCTATCAACCCTTCCCTGACCCCGCTTCCCCAAACCAGGCTTCCCTCACCTGGTTTCCCCTCGCCGGTCTTCCCGA
>Ga0307489_10002139_pt1 | contig 13223 bp, 20 predicted proteins | sample SB12metaG_FD_202247 | JGI IMG/M metagenome (GOLD analysis project Ga0307489, IMG submission 202247) | Sea-ice brine microbial communities from Beaufort Sea near Barrow, Alaska, United States - SB 1.2 | ecosystem: Environmental > Aquatic > Marine > Coastal | place: USA: Alaska | collected...
AAGCCGTTTTGGTCACACGCCCCCGTGTCGCCCTGTCTAATAGACAGAGAGAAACATCATGCACCCGACGTATCCCACAAAATGTGCTTACGTTAAGCCAAAACGTGGACGAGTGTAAGCCCCTGCCGGGTACACGGCCAGCACCGTGGTTTGGGGGGGAAAGTTCTGGCCGTCGCGCACGAGTGAGCTGCGCGGCATGGGGATGACCAGGTCCTGCGGTAGGTGGTACACCTGCTCCGCCCCCTTCTCCGCCTCCTCGTCCGCGTCCATCACCGCGGGGCAGGGGACCCGCAACACACCCCCGCATGCATTCAGGTTGAGCCGCAAAGGGACCGAGTGGCCAGGCCAGGGGGAAGGAGGCGGCGAGTGTGTACGAGTACGGTACACCGGTACACTGCGCGCACAGACTCAGGTTGAGCTGAAACGGGAACGAGTGGCCAGGCCAGGGAAGAGGATACCGCGAGTGTGTACGGGTACACCGGTACACGATGAGCAAGCAGTGGGGTTGAGGTTGCGCCCCGCCTCGAATGCCAGCTCTTCCGGCAGGTATTGCACCACCACGGCGACGATCCACTCCTGCGCGCCGGGCCCCGCCGTCACCTCACCGATGTTGGCCGCCACGCGCTCCCCCGGCTGCGGGATGGTCGCCGTCTTCTTCTTGTGCGACTTGGGCGGGCGCGGCCGCTCCTGCACCACCGGCTCCGCCACCCCGAAGTCGTGCTCGCCCGCCATCGCAAACTCCATCGTCACGTTGTCCATCCCCGGGGAGCACGGCCGGCGCCGCTCGTTCCCGCTTCAATTCAACTTCAACTCAGTGTCAAGACGGTGCGTCGTCCTTACTCAGTGACCCACAGCTGTGACGGCTGGCAGTTGAGCTGAACGGGGAAGTAAACCTGCGTGGTTTCAGGGACAGAACCACAGCTGTAACGACCGGCAGTCATAGCTGTAACGGGGACGCCGTGTCAGGCCCTGCCCCCTCCTCGCCGCCCACAGCAAACTCATCGTCAAAGCCTACGTCATTCTTAGCCTTCCATCAGGGCCTCATTCTAGATCCTTTTCATCTCAACTTGAGCACCTTCGAGGTACACTATGCGGTGGATGACGTGGCGAGCACAGGTACACTATGCGGCAGCGTCACCCCCCCCGCATCCTGCACCACCTTCATATCCTCCATGAGGTGGTGAGCACTAGTACGCCATGCGGTGGATGACGTGGCGAGCATCGGCACATTATGTGGTGGATGACACTATGTGGCGGGCGGGTGCCGGCCCGCCGCCTGCCGCCCCGCCTTCATCTCATCCATGAAGGGCCCCAGCTCCAGGTCCAGCTTGCCGATGTTGTGCTGGATCATCTCCAGCGCCTTAGCGGCCAGCTGCAGCTTCTCACCGGACAGCTGTGTGATCACCTTATGGCGCCACTCGATCGCTTCCCGCGCCGCGCTGTAGGGCCGCGACGTAAGTAGTTTTTCAGTTGGCACTTATGAGAAAGCCGGTTGTCCCTGGAAACCACCAAAGTCATTCCGATGAATGCCTCTGAATACCTGGAGGATGCTCAAGTTGGGCTGGGAAACAGTACACAGGGAAGGCCCTACCTCGGTGGTGGCGGCGACGTCTGCCTCCGTTGCCCAAACATCGGGCCGAACACTGCTTCCCGTGCCACCGTCAAACTCAGTGCCGGGCCGGAGGGTGCACTCTGTGATGGGTTACGTTGAGGTGGACAGGGGACGCCGCGCCCGGACCTGCCTGGCGGCTGGAGGCGCTGGGCATCGCCACGCATTTGTCGACTGCCTCTTTGCAGTCAGACTCCACTCAGGGCCTGAAACCAGCGGTTCCCATTGTAGCTCAACTTGGGCACCTTGGTACGATGGGGCGGAGACCCACGGTTTAAGTTGGTGAGAGGCAGTGGGGCCCTGCCTTGAGGCGGATGAGGCGCTCGTCGACGTCCTTGATGGTCAGCACGATGCGCTGGAGCTCTACGGGGAGGCTGCTGGACACTGTGACGAGCGGAGTGGGGTGGATTGGGGAGTGTGAGTGTGGGTGAAGTACGTAGGGAACGGCACGGAATGGAACGGAGGAATGGAACGAAGAAAGGATGGAGAGGAAGGTGACACAGAACGAAGATAGAGGAGGGAGGAGGGAGGAGGGAGGTGGGAAGAGGGGGACGAGAGCGCCAGGGTGGAGTGTGCTGAATGAACCGCGCGTCGCGTGGGATCTCAGCGGCTTGGGTGTATCGTGGTAGGATAGGTGAGTGGGAGGAAAGGAGAGGAAGGGCATGGCGGGAGAGCAAGTTTTTAGGGTTGGGACAATGGGCGCGGGTTTCCAGGGCACGGGGCACGCACGTTCGACATATTTCTCGAGGTACGTGAGGCCCGACATGGCGCCCGGCCGTGCACCGGCCACCCCGTGCTGCGCGGCCACCCCGAGGGCGAGGCTCTTTCGCGACAGGCTTGCCGTGTGGCGCCGCGCGAAGTGCCGCGCAAGGGTGCCGAACGCGTGCAACGTAAATGGGCAAAAAGCCCCCTAAATATCCCCATGAAAAAATCACAATAGATACCCCCCTTCGAATGAAATGCCCCCAACCGCACGGATCGCCGCAAGAAGCGCACCCGCGCCCTCCGCTCACCGGCGGTAGCGAACGTGGTTGAATTTTGAACCTTTAGCCGCGCCGGCGGGGTCAGGCTCGACTGCAGAGCCATCCCTCCGGGGAAGGGGTTTGGAACCGGTTTGATCACCCCGCCAGATTCAAGTTCAAGAGAGCCCGGAGAGTGAGAGGAACCACACCACGCGCGAGCCGCCGTCCACCCCCCCCCCGGTCGCACGCGATGGATATCAAGGACATCATGGGCATCAAGCCCGCCACGGGCCCGGCGCCCAAGAAAGTGAAGGTGGAGGCGCAGAAGAAACCCGAGGGCGTCAGCCGCGAGGCATGGCTTTTACAAGACTAAACGTACATTACACTCGACCCTTTTCAACTCATACAGATTTGAGAAGCCGCGGTGTCCCTGAAACCACTGCCGGCGGCGCCGGCAGCGCTGGTACCCTCAGGTGGAGGGTCACCACTTCGCAGAGTGCGCCGTTCGAGGGTTGCCTTTACAAATGCGCCTTGGAAGGTCCGCTTTGGAGGGTCCCCATTGCACACCGCGCCGCGGAGGGTCCAGGGGTCGCTCCCAACTGCCCACCTCCAAGGTGCTCAAGTTGAGCTGGAATGGGGACGCCTCGCCAGACCCTGCCGCCTGGTGTGGCAAATTACCAAGGGCATGGCCGGGCAGGACGCGCTGGCGCCGGTGGTGCCCACGCACGCGGGGCTGAAGGACAAGCGCAAGGTGTCGACGCGCAAGGTGGCGTGGTCCTGGCAGCCGTTCAAGAACTCGGCCCGCACGGACACGCTCATGCTCAAGCACTGGGTCAAGACGGGCACGGGCGGCACTCTGCTGCCGGGCAGCAACGGCGGCGACGTCGGCGGCGGGGCCTCACATTCGTCCCCTGCTCGGCTCAACTCAGGCCATCTGGTCCATAAAACCGGGCCTTACAATCGTTCCCTGTTCAGCTGAAGCACCTCTGAGTGATTTCAGGTGACCTTTCAGGGACAAAGCGGCGCCGCAGTTGAGCTGAGCAGGGAACGAGGAACGATTGTCAGGCCCTAGCAGGCGGTGACTACGCGTTTTCGAAATACAACAAAAAAGTGGACATGGTGACGTACAACGACGAGGAGTACGAGAACCTGCTGGCAGACGACGAGGGGTGGTCGCGTGAGGAGACGGACCACATGTTCGACCTGCTCGAGCGCTTCGACCTCCGCTTCATCGTGGTGCACGACCGCTGGCGGGGCCGGGGCCGTCCCCGCCATCCTGCCTGTGCCGGGGCCGTCCCCGCCGTCCTGCGTGTTTGCTCACTTTCTACCCGGCCACACACTCGCCACATCCTCCGCCGTGGCCCGACACGACGTGCTGACCAGTTGCTGATAGTGCACGTGCTGGACCCTGGGCGCGGGGAGTTGGCCGCCGCGCGCACCATCGAGGAGATGAAGGCACGGCCTGCCGGATACATTGCCCGCCGCGTTATCCAACGCTTTTTTAACCATCGTTTGTAGGACGGAATGGCATCCTTTGACGTGGCCAGCACCTCCACATCAGCCTCAAGGTGTACCGTTGCCCGCTACTCATCCAACGAAATTGGAGCCCTCGTTTCTTGAGTCAAATGGCATCCTATGACGCCGCGAGTGACACGTGGCAGGCTCTACATGAAGGCGCGGTATTACGCGGTGGCGCGGCGGCTGCTGGAGGCGCGCGCGGACAACCCGGAGGAGGCGTCGAGCCACCCCATCATCAAGGAGCCGTTCAACGCGCAGCACGAGGCAGGGGCTTACACTCGTCCACTTCTCAGCTCACCCTAAGCCGTGTCTGACACAAGCACACACCCTACACCCCCCCGAAGACCCCCTTACACCCCCTACACGACCCCTTAACACACCCCCTACACCACAAAAAGCGCTCACGTTGAGCTGAAAAGTGGACGAGTGTAAGCCCCTGGCACGAGGTGGACCGCAAGCTGGCGTTGGAGGACCAGATGCAGCGCACCAACGCGTTGGAGCGCGAGGAGCAGGCCATCCTGGACGAGGTCAAGGCCATCGAGGAGCGCCGCCGCGCCGAGGCCACGGCGCTGTCGGCGCGCGCGGGGGCGGTCTTCTCGCCGCACCGCATGGAGTCCATCAAGGTAGGGCGGTGCAGATTGACCCTGTCAAACCCAAGTTGAAACCGCCTGGAACTAAGCGCTTGAAACTGAAATATGACGAACCGCTTTCAAAATTTGCTTTTAAATTTAACTTGCGCCGGTACATCAAGGCGTCCATCGCCATCCCGGACCTGCAGAAGGAGTTCGCCGGCACGGGCCCGAGCCTGGCCACGGCGGCGGGGGGGGACGTACGCCCGCCGGCGGGTGTCTACGCGCGCGGCGCCTACACCATCGCCACGGCGCTGGAGATCTCCACGGCGGCGGTGGGCGCGGGCGGCGCGCGGGCGGTGAAGCGCATCGAGCAGGCGGTGGAGGAGCTGGGCGTCAAGCCGCCCACGGTGAGCACGCGCGCGGTGTGCGCGGCGTGGCTGGCGCTGCGCGCCGAAGCCATGGCAGGGATCATGCAAACGTCCTTCTCGTGCTTCTCGTGCTTCTCGTCCCACGTCATCGGCCTCGTCATAGACCCTCGTCTCTTGAGTAAAGTGCCACCCCATGACGTGACGAGCGGCTCTCACTGGGCCCTGAGTGACGGAGCTGCTGCGGCTGCGCAAACAGCTGGCGCAGCGGCAGGAGGAGTTGGTGGGCGCGGCGCCGGCCGCGGCGGACGCGGCGGCGGCGGCGCCCGCGGCGGCGGCGGCCGCACAGGTGTTCCTCAAGGTGTGGCGGTGCAGCTTGCCCCGATGAAATCCGTGCTGAAACCGCCTAGAACTAAGCACTTGAAATTAAAGCGTGATATACTCCTTTCAAATTCTGCTTACAATTCAACTTGCGCCGCTGCATCAAGGACGGCCTGCCGGACACGCCACGCAGTCGGCGGGACGCGGAGGTGGCTGTGGGGCCGGACGGACAGCCCATCGGGATCCGGCCGGCGAAGCGGGATCACAAGCGCAAGGCGCCGGCGCGGTACGAGGAGGCGCCGGCTTCGCCGCCGCGCCGGTCGTCGGACAAGCGCCAGAAGCGTTAGAGCAAGCACACATGGAACGAAACCGCGCTAGTATGAACGTTGAAACTGTGTACGAGAAGCAATTCATATTTTCGTCAACTCGTCACCGTATCACGAAGAACACATAACCAACGCATCAACACATTCTGTATTGCTGACGTTCGCCGAGCCCAAAGGAGCCCATCCAACCCCGTCCGCCATTTCACGCAGACAGACCCAACGCATCAACATACCTACAGAATCCCCTTGACGAACCGCACGCCCTCCCCGACCAGCGAGGCGACGAACAGCCCCCACGCCACCCCTTCCACAGCCCCCAACGCCCCCTCCGCGTGAAAGTCCGCCACCCGCCCGGCCAGCGACAGCACCTCCACGCAGGGTCCCGACGGAAAATGGCTTCAAAACGTCGGGCGGGCGGCGTTCAACTTAACAAAGAGGAATGGTAAATGTGATTGAAGGACACTTTAAGCAATTTCTACCAGGGCCCTCCAGTCTCGAAACATCACAGGTGGAATGTGAATTGAAAGCCGAGGGCTTAAACTGCCGAAAAGGACGTTGTGAGCATTTTCTGTCAGACCCTACACGCTAAGAATATGAACGAAAGAAACGAGGGTTGGCAAATGTGATGCGAGAGCCTACCACGACGGGCGCGGTCCAGCGCACAAACGCGGGTGACAGCGCCAGCCACACACCGAGCGCGTCGCCGTCGCTCAACGCAAGCATGAAAATCTCCGCCTGGCTCTCCGGAATCTTCGAGCTTGGCTTGAACAGGCTTTTCACTATTTAGGGCCAGGTTAATCATGCTCACCAAGTCGTGTGGAGCCATCGAACTCGAGAGACGAGGGTCCCCATCAGTGAATTGGCCGACTTGCAAGCTTCTGTTTGAACCATTCGACCAACGTGAGTGAAATATCTCCTCTACTCTCGCTACGGAGGGTGACACGGCGGGTATGATCTGCTGTTGCCCCACCACCACCTTCCCCGGCTCCACGTCCCACCGCTCGATGTGCTTCACCACCTTGCTGTAGCGGCGCAAGTTGAATTTGAAAGCAAACCTTGAAAGCAGATTGTCGTATGTCAGTTTCAAGCGCTCAGTTCCAAGCGCTTTCATCTTGGGTTTCATCGGTTCAACCTGCACCGCCCTACCTTGCCGCTGTCGGGGTCGAACACGTGCGTGGTGCCCCCCGCCGCCGCCAGCCGCGGCCGCCACGGCAGCTGATGTACGGCCAAGTTAATCAGGCTCTCCACGTCACAGGACGCCGCTTGACTCAACAAACAAGTGCCTACAATGCGGTGGATAACGCGGCGAGCTTTACATCCTTACTTCTCCCTTCTCAACGTCATAGAATGCCGGTTGACTCAACAAACCAATGCTGACAATGTGGTGGATGACGCCGCGAGCGTTACGTCATTTACTCGCCGGTTAACTCAATAAACGAATGCTTAGCTCTATGGTGCGATGGATACGTGGCGAGCGTCGTTGACTGGGCTCTACCTGCAGAATGCAGCTGAAGCGCCACGACGTCTCCAACGCGTCGGCTGTGTCCTCCCACCCCGTGATCTTCAGATCGATGTTCTCCATCAGTCCGCCCAGGTTTGACACGTTGGCCTGGAACCGGTCCACGCCCTCGAAGCAGTGCCTGATAAAAAACACTCATTCCCGCTTAACTCTGCCGTCCTCGATACTGAGATACCACTTGAGTTGTCCTGCAGAGTCCCCCATTCGTCATTTTTCAAAGATGCTAGAGTTGAGCTGCAAGAAATGTTTATACAAGGCTCTGCCTTGAATGCCACGAACGGGTCACTAAATTCGCAATCGGGGTCGTACGCCGCCAGGTCACCGACGCCGCTGACGAAGTAGCTGCTGTCATAGTCCTCCTTCCAGGGGCTTACACTCGTCAACTTCTCAGCTCAACCTGCGCCGTTTTTGACACAAAAGCACACCCTAAGCATCCCCCAACACCCCCGACACCTCGTCAACACCCCCTAAACGCGCCCTTCATGCAACCCCGATCCGGCAAAGCTCTCAAGTTGAGCTGAGAAGTGAACGAGTGTAAGCCCCTGCCTCCTTCATGAGCTCCAACGCCCGTGCCCGCTCCAGCTTCCCGCCGCCCGCCGCCGCCGCCGCCGCCGCCGATGTGGACGTACCGACGTCCGATTTATCTTTGGTCATCCCGATTAAGTTGCCGAACGTCTCGGCTCCGTACCACACCGCTTTAAGCCCGGCACCTAGGGCCTGGGTAGATTACTCGCCACGTCATCCAACGTATTGTGAACCCGCCAATGGACAGCAGGGGGAGAGGGGAAAACGTACGATGGATGACACGGCCCGGTCCCCGGTCGCGCTTGCGCGCGGGTCATTGCACAGGGGCCAGGGCGAAAGCCTGGTGCCTCCTAACACGCGGAAGTGTCTCTCGCTCTCTCTCTCTCTTTCTCGAGTCGAGTGGCATCCTATGACGTGGCGAGCAACGCCTCCCCACCGGCGCCGATGTCCTTCTTCTCCTCGTCGTCGGAGGAGGAGGACGCGCGGGCGATGAGTGAGCGGGAGCGGGAGCTTCCGGCGGCGGTGGCGCGGTGGTGGCGGCGGTGCGGCGGACCCGCGGCGGAGGCGGCGGCGGCGGTGGGGGTGGAGATGCGCGTGCCCGTGGCCTTCCCCATCGCCATCCGGCATTGCTGTGGCAGGGTGGTGGTGCCCAATGGGCGGAGGACGGTGCCGGAGCAAGTGGCGCCGGCGCAGGCCGAAACGAGGGCCATTGTGCGACGGCGGCGGCGGTGACCCGAAGCGGAGGTGTGTGTTACCCCTCTGCTGCACGCGGCGGGTCGGGAGTTCCCTGTCTCCGGGCGTTGTGATGTGCCGGAGCGTGTCAGAATGGCCTTGACAGGTGCCAGGTGGCACTTGCGGTTGGATATCGAGGGAGTCAATAGAGCGGCCACGTTCCCGTCGCCCACATCACAAGCACGGCTGCAATGGCGGCCACGCTCGCTTCTCACGCGTCTATGGCGCCTTGCCTTGCCCGCCCCCGCGGTCGGGCCTCCGCCTCCTCCTCCATCACCGCCGGAACCCGCCGCGCGCCCGCTGCGGTAGGGCTCGGCAGATTGCCCGCCACGTCGTCCAACTTGAGCCCGTATTCTTGAGGGAGAGTGGGAGACGGCATCCCACGAAGTGGCGAGCAGTGTCTACCAGGCCCTACGCCGCGGCCCGGCCCAACCCGCGCACGTGCGGGGCGATCTCCGGCGACACCTCCTCCGCCGAGACCGAGGCCTCCTCCGTCACCTCGACGAGCGAGACGGCGGTGTTCGCGCAGGGCTGATTCTGGAGCGCCGAGGTAAGGCCAGGCAGCTTTGCTCGCCACGTCATAGGATGCCGTCAACCTCAAGAAGCGATGGTTTCAAAGCGTGTCGACGACGTTTTGGGAAATGTCAGCCCATCCCTGCCTTCCACGACGCCTAGCGTAGCGGCCCCTCCGTGTGCTTCAAGAACCGAGGGTTGAAAATGCGTTGGATGACCAGGCTGCTTGTTTCTGCCAGGCCTCACCCCGAGGAAACTTTTTCCTCGGTGCCTGGAGTCACCTCCACCTCGGTCGGGTACACGGGCGGCGACAGTTCGAAGCCGTCGTACGGCAGCGTGTGCTCCGGCGACGGTCACACCGAAGCCATCAAGATCAATTTCGACCCAAGCAAGGTGTCCTACAACGAACTCGTCGACATGTTCATGACGCAGCACGACCCGCATAGTAAGATGCCCACGCAGTACCAGTCCGCTGTGTGGCCGCAGAACAAAGCGCAGGAGGAGTCCGTCTTCAACGCCATTGAGAAGATAGAGGCGCGGGGCCGCACGGTGTTCACCAAGGTACGGTGGTACAGGTGTACCCCGGGTCGACCCTGGGCTGACCGGATGACCGCGCTTGGTCCCAGCGCTTGCAGCTAAGATATGATGACCTGCTCACAAATTTTACTTTCAATTTCAACTTGGGGCGCTACATTGGGGTCATGGAGCCGAAGGCGTGGTGGGACGCGGAGTGGTACCACCAGGACTACAACAACAAGAACAAGCTGCGGCTGGCGGCGGCGGCGGGGGTGTTCGCGCTGAACAACCTGCCACACGGCGCCTTCCCGGGGCAGGAGCCGCTCAAGGCGGTGCTCGGCGGTCTGGTCTTCGCCTCCATGATCCCGCAGCTCGTGCCGGGCTTCGATAAGATGTTAGCCATGTTCGACTAGGAACGTTTCATCGTGTTTTGGGGCGACGCGCTGTCGTGTCGATGCATTGTAGGGTTGACGCGTTATAGTGTTGACGTCTTACCGCGTCATCATCATTTAGGATGGATCTAGAATGTAGAGCTAGTGGTGCCGGTTAGCGGCGGCCGCGCGCCTGTGACGCCGACGGGGTGTCAGCTCCCGACAAAGGGAAGCCCCCGCGGCTGAAGCCGCGCGCAGCCTGCCAGCGGCGGCACCAAACGTTTAGAATTGTAATGCCGTCAAATAGAGTAGGATTCTGTCGCCTGGAGCCTGTGTGCGCTTTCGCCGACGCTCTCGCTCTCGGGGATATATTATCAACATTTTGACGGGCACCAAATGGTCGCAGTCGTCACACCCTGGATTGTCTCCGCGCAGCCGCTGGCCACCGCGGAGGCAAATCTGCTTGGCTGCTTGGAGCGAAACCGTCCATCGAAAGGCAAAGAAAATCCAATCGAAGACAGGATGCGTAGTACGGTGTACATTGTAAGGTGCCCGTGGTGTGCGGTGTTACATGTGTGCGGTGTGTATACGCCTTCACCGTATTCTTCTCGCTCGTCAGAAGAGAGGGCTGACAAGCTAGCTAGCTGATGAGTGGGGCTAGTCGAAATTGGAAGCAGACTATCATGCTTGAATCTCAAGCGCTGAACAAACCACGCGATTTCAACTTGCACCTCCCAAGTAAGATCGACTACTCGTATTCGTCTTGTTCCAAGTCTCTGCCTGCCGTGAGCCGTGGGCTTCAACTCTTCACCTCATCATTACATCCGTCTAGCTAGAGCGTGATGGCGTCTGTCGTCGTTGTTCTGTGTCTGTCCCGCCGCCCGCCCATGAGCCGTCATGTTCAACTCTCATGTCTGCCCGGGGCCCGGGCTATCTACTGACTACTGTACATCTGTCGTCTACATCTGTGCCTGCCGTGAGCCGTCGTCGTCATGAATACTTCATTGTTACACGCACCCTCCTCGCCCGCCAGTGGTGCTGACTCGCCCGTCAGGCGGCGAGGCGAAAGCCTGGTGCCTCCGATACACGTGGTCGGAAGCGTCTCTCTGCCCGGTCGCCCGCCGGTGGCGCCGGGGAAGTAATGTGATTTGATGATTACTACCCCAGCCGGTGGTGCTCACTACTGGTAGGTGTTGGGCCAGTGGTGTCCGGCCAGTGGTGTTGGGCCGATCGGTCGTCCACTATTGGTAGGTGTTGGGCCAGGCATGGTAGGTGCGGTCCTCCTCGATGCAGCGGCGCAAGTTGAACTTGAAAGCAAAATTTGAAAGCGGTCAAGCCAGATTTCAGTTTTAAGAGCTTGATTCCAGGCGCTTTCCACTGGGGATCGATAGGGTCAACCTGCACCGCCTTACCTCGATGGAGGTGGAGGAGCGGGAGGGGCTGGAGGCGCTGAGGCGCCCCGCGCGGCTGGGCCCCGGACCCGCGTGGAGACTCCCCCCGCTGGACCGGCCCCCGCTGGAGGGCCCCGGCTGCAGGAGCGCCCTCGCTGTGTTGCCCTCGTTGAAGTCGCAGGACCCGCGCCGACCTTCCACCTCATACTCCCGCTCCCAATCCTCCGTCGCCGCCTCCGTTGCTGCCGCCGTCGCCGCCGCCGCCGCTGCGGCCTCCGCCGCCGCCGCAGCCTCCACCGCCGCCACCTCCATCGCCGCCACGGCTACCGCCGCCGCCGCCACCCCCACCTCTGCCGCCGCTGACACCGCCGCTGTCTGGTCCAGCGCCTAGCGTCGAGACTCGGATTATAGGCACGGAACGGCTCAATTTGAGTTGAAAGGAGAGCTGGTGAAACGCCTTGCCGCGTGGTAATCAAGGTCTGCTGCCCAACAGGAAAGTGGTGTGACAACGCCCTGGCACAGGAATGTCTAGTTCAGCTTGGAAAAAGGAAATGCTGTAAGGCCCTGCCTGCGGGACACCCAGGGAACCGAACGCGGGATCCGCCGGGGCAACCACGGAACCGAACGTCGGGCTGACGGGGGCGGACTGCGTCTCGCCGCTCGCCGCCCTCGCATCAGGGCCTTACACGCCGTTCCATTTTCAGGTTAACTCGAGCATCTTTGAGGCATCGTAATGACCCACTTAGGTTAAGAGTGAGGCCCTGACAGACTGCAATGACCTTCACCTCCACAGCCTTCTCAGAATTGGAAGAAAGAAAGAAAAAAAAGAAAAAAGGGAACCCTGCCTGGCGTGGAGATCTCCGCGGAAGGCGCGGTGCGCCTCAGACCTGGTGCTGGGGGAGTCGCCCGGGCCGAACCCCCACCCCAGTGACGCCGCCGCTTTCTCCTTGATGCCGTCGTTCAGGGCCTGTCATTCCTCCACTGTTTGGCTTCACGTCAGGAACGTTTTGTGGGATACGTTGGGTGGTTTTAGTAGTGTACCAGTGTCAAAAAAGGCTCAGGTTGAGCAGAGGAGTGGAGGAGTGGAAGGCCCTGCCGTCGTCCCGCTGCCGCTTGGCCCGTGTCACCCGCGCGTCCGTCAGTCCCGCCCACTAGGGCCTGCAACATATTTATTCTACTCGCCACATCATACGAAGCCGTGTAACACAAGAAACGAGGGTTCAAAATTCGTGTCGATAACGTGGCAGGGGGTGGGCCAGGCATATATTGCTCGCCACGTCATAGTACGCAATTGAACTCAGGAAACGAGGGTGCAAAGTGCGTGTCGATGACTTGGCCGGTAATGGGCCTGGCAGATATTGCTCGCCACGTCACAGCATGCGATTGAACTTAAGAAACGAGGGTTCAAAGTGCGTGTCGGTGACGTGGCGGGCAATATAATCGCGGCCCTACGAGCCACCACAAGTCGTACAGCGCGGGCGGCAGGGGGATGAACCAGCTCGGTGTGCGGCTCACGCTGCGCAGGGCCCACCACCACCACACCCACACACAGTTGTCACGACTCACCAGCGCACCTGAATACAGGAGTCACCACGCGTGTATAACGAGGCACCAGGTTTCCGCCCTGTTCCCTGTGTGAAAAGAAAGACAGACGCTTCCGTGTGTGTAAGGAGGCAACAGGCTTCCGTCCTACCCCCCGTGAGAGAGAGAGAGTTCAGGGAGACGCTCGCGTTCGCACAGAGGAGGCGCCAGGGTTTCGCCCTGGCCCGTACATGCAGGTACGCACCCTGCCGTAGAAGGCATGCTCGGCGCCGAAGCGCGCCGCCAGCTCAGCGTCCTCCAGAGACGCCACGGTGTGACGGCGCAAGTTGAGATTGAAAGCCAGGTTTGAAAGCGGTTCATCACAAATTACTTTCAAGCGCTGACAGCAGAGGCGCTTTTCAACACGGGTTTTGATACCGTCAACCTGCACCGCCTTACCAC
>Ga0307489_10002140_pt1 | contig 13223 bp, 17 predicted proteins | sample SB12metaG_FD_202247 | JGI IMG/M metagenome (GOLD analysis project Ga0307489, IMG submission 202247) | Sea-ice brine microbial communities from Beaufort Sea near Barrow, Alaska, United States - SB 1.2 | ecosystem: Environmental > Aquatic > Marine > Coastal | place: USA: Alaska | collected...
ATAACCTCCAAATCAGGGGAGGACCAATCAGGGGAGGACCAGTCAGGGGTGGACCAATGAATATCAACCTATCAACCCGCAGTATCAACCTATCAACCCCTGCGCTGAGCAAGCAGAGGCCCCAGTATCCGGTCCGCCGGGAACTGTAGGGTCGCGGTCGGCACCTCGGCAGTGTCAGACTGTACCCCGCCCTCGCCCCAGCCTCCGGTCGCTCGCGACAGGATGGGGCCAGGGGCTTACATACGTCCACCTCCCAGCTAAACCTGAGCCATTTTCACGACTGAAACAACCCAACACACCCAGTGTATCCCACAAAAAGTGCTCACTCAAGACTGAAACTGAAAGATTGTAAGCCCCCCATGGAGGGGACGGACAAGGAAGGAGGAGCGAAACGGAGCGCCCCCTCCCCTCGGAGGGGTGATGGTGATCTGACACAAGGAGGAAGGGTGGTAAGACGTTAGCAAGGACCCACAAACCGCCGCTGGCTCCGGAAATTGCTTTCGGCCCCGGCAGGTGCAGGCATAGTGTGGAGTTACCATGATGAGTTGAGGTGTTCCTTAATAACTACTAAGACGCGTATCTCTAATCGTATCTAGAGGTCTGATTCCTAGCGAGGTATAATTTGGAAAATAAAAATGTGCGTCGTTGGCACTTCCGATGCGCACGGCAGACCGCATGCGCAGCGCCTTGCGGGGGCAAGACATCCAGGGCTGCAGTCACGTTCTACGAGTATTCAAAGCAAGTTTCTTGTAATCTTTATACATTTTGGGAGGTGTTTCACTAACGGAGCTATGGGACTTTTCTCCTTCCTCTAAATGCACGAATTTTCCGTCGGTCACAACCGTCTCTATTGAATAGGCCAATTTCGGTATATCGCCTGGGTGAAATGCCCAGACAGAGGTGCGGACAAAGCGTCAGCGCTCCGCGTGGGAAAGCGGGCGCCAGGTTGAATGCCCATACAGGGTTGCGGACAAAGCGTCAGCGCTTGTCGCAGGAAGCCACATACCGAAATCGGCCGATTACCTCTCTCTCGAATGACCCTCTACGTAGGTACACAGGACGACGTTTTTCACATCTCTCAGATCCGGCCCACGTTTTCCTTATCGTTGTTCATCAGCCCCTTGTCTAGCACGTACGCCACCTGGCAGGAGGGTCATTGAGAACAAGCACTCGACCGATATCGGAGCATGATTTACCTTGAGGGTCACTGCTCACTCACACGACGCGTGGACCCGGCTCGTCGATTCAACGTCGGTCACGTGGACCAGGACGAAAGCCTGGTGCCTCCCTATTCACGCGGAAGCGTCTCTGATGAGTTGTTCGTTGCCCTCAGTGCGATTTGTAACGTCACCGAATATCTCGGACAGTACTAGCACATAATATAAATTATGCTTGCATACATCACGGGGCAAGCAACAACATCTTTCAGGGGCATGCACGCGTCCACTTATCAGCTCAAGTAAGCAGTTTTGGTGGGCTAGAGGCGTCCACTTTTTGGTTTCTCGTCAGCACTTGTTGTGGGCTATGTCGAGGGTATCCTTGGCAAAAGCGTCTCAGGTCAAGCTTAGAAGTGGACGCTTGCTGTGGCTTCAGTGACTAAACACGGCTCAGGATGATCTCAGAAGCGGACGAGTGTAAGCCCCTGATCTCTCTCATCCTCAACGTGGGTGGAGTGCATGTTCTCATCAACCCCCCTGCCTGGTGCGGCTTGAGGTTCATGTACTTGCCAAGCGGCAGCTCGCTCGGCATGCGCAGCCCGCCCACGCGCGTGCGCTTGAGCTTCTTGACCTCCACCCCCGCCGCCTAGGGACTGATGCACAGTGCTCGCCACGTCATAGGATACCATTTCACTCACGAAAGCAGAGTTCAGCACACGTTTGATGACGTGGCGGGCACTATCCATCAGTCCCCAGTGCTCGCCTCGTCATGGGATGCCGTTTGACTCAAGAAGCCAGAGTTCCAAACTCGTTTGATGACGTGGCGAGCACTCTCCATCAGACCCTACCGCCGCCGCCGACAGCACGCGCACCTCGCGGTTGCGCCCGTCCACCACGTCCACAAGGATGCGGTTCTTCGGGCCCCCGTCTTCTCTGAACTCCAGGGACACCACCTGCTAAGGACTGATGGATAGTGCTCGCCACGTCATAGGATGCCGTTTAATTCAAGCAACGAGGGTTCAGCATGCGTTTGAAGACGTGGTGAGCACTATCCATCAGTACCTGATGGATAGTGCTCGCCACGGCATAGGATGCCACTTGACTCAAGCAACGAGGGTTCAAAATGCGTTTGATGACTTGGCGAGGACTATCCGTCAGTCCCTGATGGATAGTGCTCGCCACGTCATAAGATGCCGTTTAACTCAAGCAACGAAGGTTCAAAATGCGTTCGGTGACGTGGCGAGCACTATGTATCAAACCCCGTTGCTTGAGTGAAATGGCATCTTATGACGTGGCGAGCACTATCCATCAGACCCTACCACCTGCACGGGCGTGACGTGCACGCCGTCCACATCGGTCCCCGCCGCCATCGTTTTGATCTGCGCCTCCGCGTATTGGCGCAAGCTGACATTAAAAGCAATGTTGGTGTTTATACTCCATGACAAAACGCGTGAAACCAATTAGGTACTTAGCAACAAGTAGTACTAAGTCGTCCCGCTCGACAAATCAGAACGCTCCATTTAGACGTCTTAGTACTACTTGTTGCTAAGTGTGTAAGTGGTTTCACGCACTTTGTCATATTCGTTACGGGTTTGAAGGATGCTACCTAGTGAGATCTTTGGGCGATGGGCGAAGGACAAATTGTGTTGAGGTTCAAGCGCTGAAACCCAGCACGGTCGACCCAGGGTCAACCTAGGGTCAGGCTGCACCGCCCTACCTTGGTCGGCCTGGACCCCGCGGTGACGACGTAACTCTTCACCACCTCAGAGGAGGGGTGCGCCACCCTCTGGCACCAGCCCCCGTCCGTGGTAACCAGCAACCAGGGTCTGACACTCGTCCACTTGTCCGCTCGATGCGAGCACTTTTTATTGCTTGACGTGAGCAGTGGTTGAGGTTACATTGGGCAGGTTCAGTGACCAAAGCGGAGCTGAGAATAGGCCGATTTCGGTATATCGCTTCCCCCGCCTAGCGCTGACGCTTTGTCCGCACCTCTGTATGAACATTCAACCCGGCGCCCGCTTTCCCGCGCGGATCGCTGACGCTTTGCCCGCAACTCTGTATGGGCATATCACCCAGGCGATATACCGGAATCGGCGTATTGGACGAGTGTAGGCCCCTGCCGGCAACATCCCCGTGGTGTTGACGTCCAACCGACCCACATTACCAGCTCACCTAAGCACGTCATGAGGGATACATTGGGTGATTTCAGGGTTTTAGTGACAAAAACGGCCCAGGTTGACATGGAAAGTGGACGAGTGTAGGCCCCTGCCAGCAACATCCCTGTGGTGTTGACGTCCAACCGACCCACTGTGAACAGCCGCGGCGCTAGCTTCCCTGGGTTTTTCCGCCGCCACCTAGGGACTGATGGACAGTGCTCGCCACGTCATAGGATGCAAGTTAAGTCAAGAGATGAGGGTTCACCCTACGTTTGATGAAGTGACGAGCACTATCAATCAGTCCCTGCTGCCACCCAGGGGCTTACACTGGTCCGCTTTTCGGCTCAACTTAAGCACTTCCCGTGGGACACACTGGATGGTCCCAGTGGTACGAAACGGCTCTGGTTGAGCTGAGAAGTGGACGAGTGTAAGCCCCTGCCGCCACCCCTCGCGCCAATCGTCAAACAGGTCCAGCACTACCTTGCCATTCCCGTCCTTGGTGTAGAGGCGCATGTTGACGAAGTTAAACTCAACACTTGAGAGCAGTTTATCATATTTTAGCTTCAAGCGCTGGGACCACTCTGCACTACAACGCTAGCTAGCCTAGCAACTACACCACAGACTCAAATTGAGAATAGCAAGTCGAAGTGTTGTCTCATCCAGAGCAGACAGCCGAAACCAGGCGCTACAAAAATACGAACATTCGGGACGTCTCAGGAAAAAATTAGAGTTTTGTTCCCCCACAGCCCTTAAGGGCGTCAGGTACAAGGTTGTTTTATCATCACCGACGTCTGTCTACTTTCGGACGGAATTACATCTCTGCAACGGCCAACACATACACGCGAGTCGAAAGCCTGGTGCCTCCTTATACACGCGGAAGCGCTTCAACACGGTATTCAGCTTGCACCGCCCCACCTTTTTGGCGTTGGAGCAGATGTACCCCTTGGGCTTGTTGACCATGAAGTACAGGTGTGACTGCGCCACTTCGATGCCCGCGTGCTAAGGCCCGGCGAAATGACAGAAGCGCTGTGTTGGAGCGTGTCGTCGTTAAGGCGGCTTGACTTTGCAACCTGAGGTTCTGTTGGTTTTTGTCTTTGCGTGTGTTTGTATATTGGTATCTTTGTCGTTTGTAGCTCTTTGTGGTTGTGTTTGAATGGTTGCTTGTTTATTGCGAGTCAGTGTAACTATGACATCAATCTCTCACAGGGCACGAGTGCCACCGGATGGTTGTCAAGGATAGGTTGGCATCACTCTCAGCAACAATGATAAACCAACCATCAAACCTTTGAGCAAAAGCGGAAGATAATATTGCTGAGGTGGTATGAAACCATTTACAGCGGGCCCCACCCTCTGAATCACCTTGCCGTCCACCTGGATCGTGTTTACAGAGGATACGAATGTGTACCGGTGCACTATGAGCAAACAGTCAGGGCCCCACCCCCTGGATCACCTTCCCGTCCACCTGAATCGTGTCCTCGCGCAGCACCACGCTGTGCTGCGGGATTTTAATTTCCAAGCCGTTCACCTGCACGCGCCCAGTGCGCAGAGTCCAGGGCACAGTACGCACTTGCATCAAGTTGAGCTCTTCGGTTACGTCGAGCAAAACATGTCAGTCATGATGGCGTGAATAGGTGGGTTGTATCGTGTGTTTTGCTTTGGTATGGTTGCGAGTCAGTGTAACTATGACATATAATCTATCACAGAGCACGAGTGCCACCGGATGGTTGTCAATGATAGGTTGGCATCACTCTCAGCAACAGACGAAATATAGAAAGAGCAAGTAGTAGCAAAACGAATGATGTGAGTCTGTGTAACTATGAGAGACATTCTCTCACAGGGCACGAGTGCCACCGGATGGTTGCCGAATACCCGTGAGAAAAGAGGATGCTGCGTCGCATAAATTAATTTCCTTTGAGCTGAAATTTGATCGGCGAACTTTGGGTTTCATCGGGGCAATAAAACGCGTAAGATTTCCAAATGGAGGCACCTTTCAAACTTGGTATAGGTTGGCATCACTCTCAGCAAGAAACGAAATATAAAAAACAAAGGAGTAGTGTACATGGAAACACAGTCTCAACCTCGACGCCTCGGGCCAATAGGGAACATAAAGTTCGGCCTCATGCAGGTGCGCGCCTCGCAAGGAAACGCGCACCCTTCGACTTATCAAATGTTTTCGTCACCGGCGTCGAGGTTTGGCTTCACTGCAGACGAGACAATAGGCCGATCTCGGTATATCGTCTGGGAGAAATGTCCATACAGAGTAGCGGACAAAGCGTCGGCGCTACGTGGGAAAGCCGGCGCCATGTTGAATGCCCATACAGAGTCGCGGACAAAGCGTCAGCGCTCAGCGCGGGAAGCGATGTACCGAAATCGGCCTATATTGGGGATAGTGATGTGGCAAGCCAAAGACGCTTCGACAGAACCCCACCTGCAAACACGAGCTCCTCGCTGGCGCGGCGCGACGCCACTCCCAGCTGCGCCAGCGCCTTGCTGTAGGGGCACACGTTGAACTTGAAAAGCAAGGTTTGTAAGCGCTACATGGTGTTCTAGTGCCTAGGCTGTGGGCTAGTAACTTCTAGTAAGCTGGAGTTTGGTGATTTGGCCAAAAGTCAAATCACTTTTGGTGAAATTCACCACACGCCTTCTTTCTGCGGGTACGAGATGCTACACACAGTACGCTTTACAGACTGGGCACTAGTATCAAGTGCTGAAACCAAGCAGTGGCACTCGAGGTCAACCTGCACCGCCCTGCCTTGCTGAGGCGCATGCCCTCCTGGTGGGGACTGATGGATAGTGCCCGCCACGTCATAGGATGCCATTTAACTCAGGAAACGAGGGTTAAAAGTGCGATAGATGAGGTGGCAAGCACTATTCATCAATCATGAAACGAGGGTTCAAAGCGCGATGGATGACGTGGCAAGCACTATCCATTAGAACCTACCTCCTGGTGCTGGGTTTTGCGCTCCGAGAGCGACATCACGTCCTCGCCAGTGAACCGTTTCTTCACCACCTGCCGGCAGGGCTTTGATACGCAATACACATTGCCTTGTCAGGTCGACCGCTGGCAACACAAGTCTCCTTGTCAAGCCAGCCATGGGCACATTCTAGGTGTCGCACTGCCAGTTTCGCGATGCCTAGTTGGTGGTTACTGGCCGTTAACCGCAAAACAAGTCTCCCTGTCAGCTCGACTGCCGGCATCTTCGAGGTACCGCACTGCCAACACCTTGAACTAAGCATCTTCGGAGGTAACTTGGGTGGTCACGGTGTAGTTTAGTTTACGATGCGGCTTGATGCCAACGGTGCGAATAGAATAGCTCTACTCGGACGTTCATTCTCTCTTCGTCTTTTTCTTGAATTCTGTGCTGCACACACACACACACACACTCACCCACACACCCACGAGGGAGGAAGCATGCTCTGATTCGGACGTGCTGGTGATGGTATGACACGAGCGAGACGGGGTCGAAGGTGAGCAGTCTCTGACCGCCAACGAGACGGAGGTTCTCAGCGCCCCCAGTGAATCTGATTCAGATATCTTGATCGAATGGCCCACTCAGTGGTTGGCAGCTGTGACGGAGTATGATACGTTGGGGTGGGACGGGGACGTCGTATGAGGCCCCACCCGCGGGCCCACACGCTTGGGCGTCGGGGGTGGGCCGGGTTTCGCGCCGGGTAGGAACCCGCTGCCGCCGCCGCCGCCGCCGCCGCCGTCGAAGCTATCCATCGCCTCGCCCACGTCCTCGCCCCAGTCGCGCTCCTTTCCTCCTCCATCTCCGCCTGGTATGTTATTACTCCCTCCTTTTCGACCCGAGCGCGCCGCGACGTTCACTGAGGCATGCATCGACCTTCGCTGCACCGGCGCCGGCGCCACCCAGCCCCATTGCTGCACGCGCGCCGGCGGCGTCGACAGTTGGTTACGGGGGTTGCTACAGAGCACCCCATTGCTGCTGCCGCTGATGCCGCTGCCGCCACCGCGCGCCGCGCCGCGGCATGGTACCCGCCCGACCGCGACGCTGATCCGCGACGCCAGTGACGCCGCGCCGGCGCGCACCAGGCCGTGCATTGCCCTTGCGCCCGAGGGTGTGAGACTCCCCCGCGGGCATCGCAGGCGCCGCCGCTCATTTTAGCGCATATATCCGATGGGGGGCGGCAAACTGGGATGGCGCCGGATCTGCGCAGCGCAGCCGCCGCCTGAGAGAGGTAGAAATGTCGCTGTCGTCCCTCATCAACACCACACGACAGTAGCGCCACAACTCGCGCCACGTGTGGGAGAGGAGTGTGCTTTACTTCGCGGAGCGTCGATTCACGCCACGCCATCTGCGCCACGCGCCGCATCCCCCTCCTTCAGCAAGTGCTGCCGCCCGGTCTCTCGGCACCGCGACTCGAGTCGGTTCTGGACCGCGGAACAAATCTCTCGGAGGAGGGCACAGCGTCGCATCGCCCGGGCGCCGCAGCCACATCCGCAGCCTCCCCGCCACCCGTCCCCCGGCCCCGGCCCCGAGCGACGCCGGCCGTCTCCGTCGCAGAGCTCAGCCCTGTCGCTCGCTTGCTAGTGGCACGAATAGATAAGTCGCCATGACGAAGCTAGCAAAGATTACCAAGCCGAAAGTTGTGCCAGATAAGTTCGCTCCGAAGAAAGGCGGCTCGAACAAGGGTGTCGCCGGCGGGCGTGGCGATGGCGGGCGCGGCGGCGGACGCGGCGGCGCCGGCGGTCGCGGTGGCGGCCGCGACGGGGGGGGGCGGGGCGGCGGGCGCGGCGGGGACAGCGGCGGCGGCGGGGGGAAGTGGACGGCTGAACAAAAAAGCGGCACATGGAAAGAAGAGTTCCGAGAGAAGTTCAAGTGGAAGGGGCGCGCGGTAGGGACCGATGACTGATGGATAGTGCTCGCCACGTCATCAGACGCATTTTTACCCCTCGTTTGTTGAAGCCGACGGCATCCTACGACGTGGCGAGCACTTCCATGAGTCCATGCATCCTATGAAGTGGCAAGCACTATCACTCAGTCGAGCTCACAATGCGTCTGATGACATGGCGAGCACTATCCACCAGTCCCTAACGCACGGGGAAAGCCGTGGCAGCGCGCAAGCTGGACATCCACCCGGCGCTCGTGCCCCTCCCCCGGGCCCGCGAGCTCAGCGACAAGGAGGTGAACGGGATGATTGGCCGGGCAGGGGGGGTATTGACGACAAGCACTCGGCCGACGTTGAATCTCCTCCTGCTCCTCCTCCTCGCTGAATCTACTTCACTACTCCTCCTCCTCCGTGCGTCTGTATGAGCATTCACGTTCAATGCAAGTCATGTTCCTACCTCGGTCGAGTGCTTGTTCTGAGTGATCCTCCCGCCTGGTTCTTCAGCCGGTGAAAGCCAAGTGGGGCGGGCAAGGTAGGGATGAATGAGTCACGCTTGCCACGTCATCCACCACATGCGAGTAGTGTACCTGTGCTCGCCGCGACCTCATGACACGTGGCGAGCTTTACTCTCTCTGGCCCTGGCGCCAGGCTTGGCCAAGCCCAGCGCGTTCATCAACATCGCGGCAGGGACTGACAAATCGTGCTCGCCACGTCGTCAAACGCAATTTTGACCCTTGTTTCTTGACTTAAGTAGCTTCCTATGACGTGGCGAGCACTATCTATTAGGCGCTACATTGCGGCGCCCGGCTTTCGCGAGATCCTGTACCAGCTGTACGACGAGCACGTCGACGGCAGGGGCTTACACTCGTCCACCCTTTAGCTCAACGTACGCACTTTTTGTGTACTACATGCGACCGCTTTTCGGCTTGACGTGAGCACTTCTCGTGGTCTACTTGGGCAGTTCGATTGTAAAAAGGTCTCAGGTTGAGCTAAGCAGTGGACGGTTGCTGTGGCTTCACAGACCAAACACGGCTCAGGTTGAGCTGAGAAGTGGACCAGTGTAAGGCCCTGGTCGACGGCTTTGGCGGGAAGAGTTATACGAAGATGGGTAACAAGTATGAGAACTTGGAGTGGCGGCAGGGGCTGACACTCGTCCACTTTTCGGCTCAACCTGAGTCATTTCGTCACTGAAACCGCCCTGCCTATGCCGCGAAATCCGCTCACGTTGAGTTGAATAGTGGACGAATGTAAGCCCCTGAGAGGCGGCAGCTGCTCAAGGCGAAGGCGGAGCGAGACGGGACGGCCATCGTGAAGAAGAAGAGCACTGCAGATGGCGGGGCGGGGGGCGGGAGCAGAAGTAACACCTGGAGCGGAGCCGGGGAGGCCGGGACAAAACGGGGGCGCGGTAGGAACTCATGGATGTTGCTCGCCAAGTCATATAATGTCGTTTTACACAAGAAGTGAGGGTTCAAAATACGTTTGACGACGTGGTGATCACTAGCCATCAGACCCTAGGGCTTGACGACGACGAGGAGGACGACGACGACGAACCTGATGGGGACGACTACGAGGCGATGTGGGCGGCGGTTGAGGCGAGGAGAGCGGGCGGCGCGTCGGCCAGCGGCGGCGGCGGCGGTGGGGGGGGATCAACGGAGGCTCCGAGCGGTCGGGACTAATGGATGATGCTCGCCATTTAACTGGTGCATCTCATTATGCTCGCCATTTAACTCATAGAATGTCATCCAACTCATGCAACAAGGTTTCGAATGCGTTTGATGACGTGGCGAGCACAATCTATCAGTCCCTACCGAGCGGAGAAGGCGGAGGATTGAGCCGCAAACAGAAGAAAAAGGCGGCTCAGATGGGCATGACCCCGGAGGTAGTGCTGAGTAAACAACTCTCCCCAGTCCACACGTCGTCTTTTACATCTTAGCCCATCGTTATGTGAGTCACATACAATCACTTGACGTGGCTAACCTATAGAACCTATAGGTAGTCAACCTGGCCCAACCCCCCAAACGTGAGCCAGATGACGTCATGTGACATGATGAGCCAAATTTACCCCGCCCTACCCCGAGGCGATGTTGGTGCTTCAAACGGCTAAGGTGAAGGTGGCCGTAGATACCAGTCTGCGAAGCGGCGCCATCGAGGCGTACCGCGCTCTGCAGAAGGCCAAGGGCGCGCAGGCCAGGCCGAAGGCGGCCCAGGAGTCGTTGTCGCAGGCCAGACGGCGGTGAAATACATGGTGTACCGGTGTTCGCCGTATCGCCACCCAAGCAGTAGCCGCGGCGGCGAGAACTCGTTAAGTTTGAGAACATAGGTCAGTCAATATCACTACGCGTCTTTACCATCCGCAGTCGAAATGATCAGTGTTCATCAGTGACGCACGTGCGGGTGGCGCAAGTATCGGACGTGGTGCGAGTGTGACTGTAGCAATGTAGAGAATGGATCAGTCAAAATCATTACAGTGTTTGCGTTTCGCCGGCGGCTCCGAGTTTTCTAGTACAGGTACAGTGCCCGCCGCTGACCACGCAAAACAGGACTTCCCTCAGGAATCGGCCTCCCATTCCCCCGCCCTCCCCCACAAGAATCCCTACCCTACCCAATCATACCAGCCCGCTCCCCCCACCCACACTCTACACAAATCATCCCTCCTCCAATGAATTCCAGCCCTGCCCAGTCCCTTTTCTTATTTTCCAATCCCCTTTGAATCCCTCACTTCCTTTCACAACCCGTTGTCAATGGAGCTGCCATTCGAATCATCGCCCTTCTGCCACGCGCGCTGCGCCACCGTGATCCCCGTGGAGACAACGTTGAACCCCACCTGCATGGGTTCAAGGTTGATAGGACGTCAGTCTCAATGATAAAATGCCAGAAGCTGTGTATATGTCAGTCCAAATGGGTTCAGGTTGAAAGTTGATAGGGTTTTAGTCTCTGGTTGACAGCATGCTAGCTTCGTGTTGTTAATGATGTTTCACCGTTAGGTTGAAATGGATGGTTCGGTTGAAGACGGGATGATAAATAAAGAGCATGGGCTCGAGGTTGGACCATGCTCACATGCAAATAGGCTTTGAGTTAGATCAGGCTCTAGAATACTAGAATGTTAGATTCAAGTAGTCAGGATATTAATTTCAAGTCGATGGGTTTACGGCTTTACGCACCCCGAAGAGGAAAAAGGCGACGAAGAGCTCCTCGTCAATCACCGGCACCCCCGTCTCATAGGGCCTGACAGAAACTGCTCGCCACGTCATGTGATTCCGTTCCACTCGAAGAGTAAGGGTCTACAATGTGGAGGTTGACGTCGGAGGCGTTATCTGTCAGACCCTGCCGTCTCAATGTTGAGCTGCTCCAGCGGCCCCATCCCCGAGCCGCCCGTCACGGTGTCACCGATCAGCGCGAATGTGATCCCCAGCATGGCCAGGCGCCCGTTGAAGAGCTCGTAGGGCTTCTGGTCCCGCACCGTGTCGCTCAGCCGGTTGCTAGGGACTGATGGATACTGCCCGCCACGTCATACGATGCAATAGGCCGATACCGGTATATCGCTTCCCGCGCCGAGCGCTGACGCTTTGCCCGCATCTCTGTATGGGCATTAAACCTGGCTCGCGCCTTCCCGCGCGGAGCGCTGACGCTTTGCTCGCAATTCTGTACGGGCGTTTCACGCAGGCGATACAACGAAATCGGCCTATTAAGCTCAGATGGTTCGGCATGCGTGTCGATGACGTGGCGAGCACTATCCATCAGTCCCTACCCGCTTTTCACGCTCTCAATCATCACATCGAACTTTTGGGAGCTGGGCGCGGACCCCGAGGCTAGGGACAGTTGGATGATGCTCACCACGTCATCTACCGTATTTAACTCTCATATCTTTAGTCTAACGGCATCCTATGACGTGGCGAGCACTATGGCCACGTCATCAAACCCAGTTTGAACCCTCGTTTCTTGACTTGAATGGCATCCTTTGACGTGGCGAGCACCATCCATGAGTCCCTGCCGGCGGGCGTGCACGTCTTGGAGTATTTCCGCTTCGGGTTGTTCATGCCCTGCTGCACCGCCACCAGGAACACCACGGAGAGGCACACGCTGACGATGGCCACGCTCTCCACGTAGAACCCCGCCACCTCCAGCGCGTCCTTGAACCAGGGGCTGACTCTCGTCCACTATCCGGCATGATGTGAGCACAAGGGAAATGTCTGGTGGTTTCAGCGGATTTTAGTTACAAGAATGGCTCTGGTTGAGTCAAGGAGTGGACGAGTGTTAGAGAGAGAGAGACGCTTCCGCGTGTATAAGGAGGCACAATGCGTTCGCCCAGGCCCCCGTGAAGTAGACGAGTGTGTAACCCTGCCTTGAGCAGCATGACCGGGTTGATGTGGTGGATGACGTAGGACTCCTCCTCCCGCAGCTGCTGCAGGGGCCCGTCGCCGCGTGTTAGCAGCTCACCCACCGTCGTGCCTATTACTAGGGCCACACACTCTCAAGCTCCTATCGATGAATATACCTCGCAACTCGCACGGTGTACAATGCCAACGAACAATGACGTCAGCCACCATTGCACGAGGCGATGGTATGCTAGCTTTCTTTTGAACACATTCACAGATACTACTACGAGTACCGTGCAGTAGCCAGTCACCAGATTCGCAACAGTTCCCGTGGTTCACTGGATGAGCATCTTCCAGGTACCACAGGATTATTACTGCGGTGATGAGTGAGGTGCTACGAGTAAGTGTACAACTTGTATCATAGGTTCTAAGTTGAGCTCAGAACGTCACGCGGAGTAAGGCCCCGCCAAAGAAACCCAGCATCGCGGCCCGCCCCAGGCCGGTCTCGATGTCTGAGGCTGGCTTCAGCTTCAGCTCGATGGTCAGGGCCTTCTCGTCTTTGCCGGCGTGTAGCGGCGCATGTTGAAATTGAAAGCAAAGTTTGAAAGCGACTCATAATGTTGTGGCTTCAAGCGCTGAAACCAAGCGCAGTCAACCCAGGGGCAACATGGGGTCAACCTGCACCGCCCTACCGGCGTCGCGAGGGTCGGCGGCGCGCGCGACGAGCGGCGAGGCTGTGGACC
>Ga0307489_10002141_pt1 | contig 13218 bp, 10 predicted proteins | sample SB12metaG_FD_202247 | JGI IMG/M metagenome (GOLD analysis project Ga0307489, IMG submission 202247) | Sea-ice brine microbial communities from Beaufort Sea near Barrow, Alaska, United States - SB 1.2 | ecosystem: Environmental > Aquatic > Marine > Coastal | place: USA: Alaska | collected...
TGACGCAGCGTCATGTGGCGACAGCGGATGAAGCCGTGGCAGCGTGCGCCGCGCTGGACGCAGTGCCATCCTTAGCTGCTCTGTGCGCCGCCGACCCCGGGTTAGCCGCCGCGCTCACCGCCGCGTGTCGCATAAGGGTGCACACCGCGGGGGAGGTGGTGGTCAGCGGCTTCGGCGGCGGAGGCAATGAGCTGCTTATGGTGGTGTCGGGGGCGCTCGAGGTGCGCGTCATGCGTGAGAACGGCAGTGGCGAAGGTGGGAATAGGATGCGCCGTTTCCTCGGTGGCGGCGGCGGTGGCGGCAGCGGCGGCGGCGGCGGCACCACATACAGCGCACATCCAGGCGACGCTATTGAGGAGGTGGCCACCATCTTGGACGCCCTGCATCTGCGGCACCGACATCACACTCACACAAACCCGTTTGACTCGCCGCCGGCGCTGCCGGCATCGCCGGCGCCACCGCTGCCGTCCGGGCCGGGGCCGGGGCTGCCGGCGGCGGCGGCCGTGGTGTGCACCTCGGGCCCCTGCCGGCTATTCGTCATATCTTCTGTGGATGTTCACAACGCCGTCGTCGCCCTGGGCCACGCGCTGGCTGAACAGGTTTCGTCGCGGTTGTGTGACTTGGAGGCGGCGGCGGCCACCGTGGCGGGAGGGGACTGGATTGACCTGCCGGGCCAGGCGGATTTGAATGCGCCCACAACGTCGCGGTCGGTCGCCAAACCGCTGGGCGTGCGATGGTCGGACCAGCAGCTGGCCGCGGCGGCGGAGGGCGCGGCAGCCCTGGGGTACCCTATGAGCGAACGTTCAGGTGCTGCCAGGGCGGAGGCGGCGGAGGGCGCGGCAGCCCTGGGGTACCCTATGAGCGAACGTTCAGGTGCTGCCAGGGCGGAGGCGGTGGAAGCGGCGGCCGAGGCGGCGGCGGCCGAGGCGGCCTCGGGACGGGTCGGCAGAGACGGAGGCGGAGGCAGGGGCGGGGGCGGGGACGGGGACGGCGTGCACGAGTTTTACAGCGTGCGCGCGACGGTTCGCCGCGCCGCCGCAGCGCTGCGGGATGCGGCGGCGGGCTTAAAAAAGGGTGCAAAGGCGGCGGCGGCGGCGTCGGTGACTGCTGGGGATACACTGACGGCAGCGGAGGAAGCAGCGGCGGCGGTGGCGAAGCGGCGGCCGGCAATCGCCTCGGCGAGCCAACCCGCCGCAGCCGTCTCCAACGCGCCTGGTCCGTTTCCAGTCCCGGTGCCCGTGTTCCGTTTCCCGACGCCACTGCCTCGACAAAACCAACGGCAAATTCTGTGCACACATCGAAGCCATCCGCGCAGGCCGGGTGCCGGGCCCGACACACAGCAGCGGGCGCGCGCGCCGCCGCACTCAGCGCAGAGCGCGCGCGGCGCGGGGAGTGGGAGTGGGGAGTGGGAGCGCGACGCGGGGAGTGGGGGCGGGCGGCCCTGGCTGCTGCAGCCGTTGTCGTTGTCGCGGTCGGTGCCGAGAGGCGTCCATGACTGTGGCGGAGGCGGTGGGGAGCTCGACGCGTTGCTTGAGGAGGCGGAGGAGGCCGTGGAGGGCGGCGAAGGCAGCGGCGGCAGCGCCGGCGGCGGCGGCGGCGGTGGCGGCGGCGGTGGCATTGACTCTGTATGAGCAAACATTCTGGGGCGCAGCCGCTGGTGACGGTGAATGCGAACGCCGCGGAACAACCGCGCTCTGACGCCGTGTTGTCCGAAATCAGCCGCGCCGCGAACATGCTGCCAAAATTAGGAATAGTAATCGTCCACCACTGTTAGGGATAGATGCTAGTACTGCAGTAGCCTAGCATTGTCTGTCGTTCCCGGACTCCGCGTCCGAACGGTGTCGGCCTAGCACGATACATGCCAGGTCCGAACACCGCAGATTTGCCCCCTGGCTGAGGGTTACGCGACCGGGTACATACATCCAATGTAATGTGAAATTGAGTGTCCCGCGCTGGGTTTGGGAGTGACTCGCGTCGCGCTCAATCCCCCGACCATAGGGGAGGCGAAACGCGACAATTGACAGTCAACTCAGCGACGTGGCTCGCCGACGCGCTGACAGCCGTTGCTGTGGAAGTACAGGTAGCTTCAACTTGTAAATCGTTTTCGTACTAGCTTATCACAGTAGGCTACGGTACTGGGCTGTTCAGCTCTTGTCCATTGGACGTCCTCTGTAAACTAGCTTCAGCTATTGAGGCGGTCTGTCGCTGTCCTCTTGGTTGGGGTCCCTATATTTAACTTATAATTTAATAACAATTTCTACTTCCAATGAATTAATGAATGATCAATGCTCGTCGTCGTCCAGGCAGAAGCCCATTTTTGCTCGGTAGTTGCCCTGGCCCGTGCATCGCGAGCCAGGGCCTTACATAACCACTTTGCCGAGCTCAACCAAGGCGACTGCGAGGTACGATGACAGTACGCGCGGCATAGACTGAATCCATAATAGCAACCCACTAGTTTGGTAATGACGTGGCCTGTGCTATGAGCCAAGCGGCGCATAGCCAGTCTCCTTAGAAGCCAAACAAATGTCGTCTGGATGGTCGCTCTGAGAGCTACAGACAGCATTTAACCTTATCCTCTGTGATAATGTTGTTCTGTAGTCCAGGTGATTCGGTTGACCCGTCAGCCTAGTCTACTTTTGAATACACACACACACACACACACACACACACACTACAGGTAGACAGGGATGATTGTATCATTTACATGGCTTCGGGAAACAACAGCTTGAAATAAAACGACATGCAGGGGTTCCGTTCTTAGAGAGCCGCGTGTTTGACGGTTATAAAGCTGATAAATAAACTTGGGTATGCGATAATAAGTGATAACGGCCCCGCCGCGCACAGAAGATCTTGCCGCCGCCGTGGCAGTAGGCGCACCAGTGGGGCCACTCCTCCGCGGGCAGCATCATCTGCTCCGGGTGGTTGGTGCGCCCGCGCCCGCCGCACTCCGAGCACGCCACGCGCCCGTACCCCGCACCAGGGCCGCAACTCGACGTCGAAGGCAAAACCTGAAAGGAATTTACTCGTCTTAGTTTCAGGTGCTGATTGAAATCGCCAGGCTATTTCAGCCTGTTGTCCACTTTTGTCGAGCTTTCAACTTGCACCCTACCCTGCACACACGACGCACGGGACGGAGGGCATCGCCAGGCGGTGGAACACCTTAGGCTTGGCGAACAGCTGCGGATTGACGACCGTGGACGCGCGATTTGTATCATAGGCAGAAAGCTTGCTCTTCGGGGACGAGCACGACGGCTCGCCCTTCACGCCGCGGGACTGAGGGCTCCGCAAATATTGTTCGCCACGTCAGACGCTTCGAACGCTATTTTCTTGAGCTCCCGCGACCTTGACGTGGGGAGCAATATTTGGCAGCCCCTACCGGGACTGCGAGCGCGACTGCGCCTCCGCCCTGGCGACGGCGGCGACCTTTCCAGATGCTGGCGCCGGCCGTACCAGGACAGGCGGCGCCGGCATCTGGAGGGAGTGCCGACTGCCCGCACCTTTTTCCCCACCGGTTGTCTCAGCCTCAAGCACACGCCTGGTGAGTCGCCGCGCGCACAGCGATGCAACAGGCCCGGTTTTTTTTGCAGAACAGACGCCAAGCGCTTTAGAGGGGGGGTCGGGATGCTGTGTCGATGCTCATCGTGGACTGAAGTAGGGCGACACACCAGGCAAGGGTATGAATAGCATGCGGAACAAGTATTTGACAATTGACAAAAAGAAGTGCGACAAACCTCGAAAACCACTACTCGTACGAGGCTGACTAACCCAAGAACTTCCACAAAGTTTGAAACCACCCGTCGCGCGCGCTCCCATAGGTTTCTTTTGTCCCGGCGCGCGCAGTCGCCCCTCGGAACGGGTAAAGGACGCGCACGCGTGTCGTAGCCCTCCACAAGTGCGCGGCGCGCCCGGCAACGGCCGCAATTGACTCGGTTGGACCTGTCCCACCGACCAAGATTGCGAAATGCATCGTTATGCCGCGCCGCGCGGACTGATGCCAGCGCGATGCCAGCAGTAACTCGTCGAGACAGGGCCGTGTGCACAAAAAAAAACGGATTCGGCGCAGTATAAGTTGTTAAACCCTAGATTTCTGGCAACGCCTTGCCCCACCAAAAAGTTTGGGGGAAACACACAAATGCACGGGAAAGCGTGCGTGGCGGCGCCGCCGGAACGAGTGCGCCGCCGCCGACGGGCGGCACACTCTCGGAACACCCCTTATAGGCGCCGTACACCTCGTCGCGTCCCAGGACGCGGACTCCTGAACGCGCACCCCCCCGGTTCGCCTTCGTGGAAGTTCTTGGGTTAGTCAGCCTCGTACAGTCATGACAGTACAGTACAGTCTACGCAGATTCGGCCTCTGTATCAAGTGCTTTTAGGGAAAAAGTATTCAGGGGGGAAAGTCCGGACTGTCAGACCGTGATTGAGGGTTTGGACGCTCGAGCTGAAAAAAGATTAAGTGTGTGAATATCGCACACGAACTGTGTTCTTAGCACGTGCTTCGCCCCGCAAACCGCGGCCTCGTGCGCCGCGGACGTCGAGCGCGCCTCCGCTTGGGAAGGACGCCGTGTTCACCATGGGCTCTCCGTGCTTTGGTTGACCGGAGGGGAAGCGAAGCGCGCCCGAGAGAAGCCAAGCGCGGCGGCGCCTAGCCTCGCGCTGGGCCTCGCGATGCCGAAGGCTATTGCGACGAAGATCGCTTTGGACTATTCGCCCGGCCAGAGCGTCGCGAGAGTCTGCGAGTACGTCAGCTGGTGGCTCGAGGTTTCCGCTCGCAGCGATCGCGCGTTTACGGAGTGGGCGGCGGGGAAGGAAGGGGAGGCGGCGCTGACGCGTCGCCGCTGGAAGCGCCGTCCAACGCCATCTCGGCGCGGATGGTTGCTCAGTGACGAGCTTCTCACGTCCGCGTGACACGAGTTAAGCTCACCTGGAAACCCTAAAAGCTCTTGATACAGAGGCCGAATCTGCGTAGGTACGAGTACGTACGAGTATAGGTGTTCTGGATACACCCATTGCGGTAAAGTTTTCGAGTTAATAGACCGTCGATTCGCCATGTATCGACCCCTCCAAGAATCCTTGGGCGGGCGCAGGCACGAAAACGAGGAAAACGCCACTGAGATCCGCAACCTGCATCGTGGCGGGGCGGAGTGCCAAGCCGGCGGCGGTGATACTTCGAGCGTTCCAGAGGCTTGATACCCCTCACGGGCCGACGCTCCTCTGGCGGCGGCTGCAGATTCGGCGCGACGGCGTGTGCGGCGCGCATTGTGTTTTCCCATATAAATGACTCAAGAGGTAACTCTTCAAACGCCCTGCGTGCTGCACACGCCGTCGCGCCGAACCTGGCGTATCCGCCGCAGTGGCGTCTACCCACAATCCATGTTAAGCCCCTGGCACGCTCGAAGTGTCGCCGTCGCCGCCGCGGCGCTCCTCCAGGCCGCCGTCATGCTCGCGGAGGGGGCCGTTTTCCTGTCCTGTAGCCACTGCGTGCGCGCAACAGGTTATGGTTTGGCCCGCCCAAGCATTTCCGAGTGGGTCGATATATGGCGAATCGAAGGTCTATTAACTCAAAAACTTTACCGCAATGGGTGTATTTTCAAGCAAGTGTGCACAAAAAGAAGCTCGGGCTTATTTAAACTCAGTGTCTGGATCTGATATCGAAGATATGGTACCGAATCCCGTTCGACCAATCAGAACTGTCCATTTCGAAAACCCCACCGACCGACTCGCCGAACGTCCGACCGGGTCGCGCTCCTTGAGTAAATAGACCCTCGATTTCGAGGAGATAAGAGGGACATGTCCCTCCTACACTGAGTTTAAGCTTATTTAATTCCTTATTTCGAGCGGATAAGCGCAAGATCTGAGCAAATAAGAATGGGCTTTTGCCGGCCGGACAGCGCGCACTGTCACATGAACCCCCCCCCCCATCTACGATGCCCACGGACCTGGCCGGTGGGGCGACCGCCCCACCGCCCGTCGCAACTTGGGCGTCTCACGCCTCCGCAACCGACGCCACCGCCTCTTCCGTGCTCCGCCGTGCTCTGCCGTGCTGCGGCGTGCGGCGGTGTGTGGCGTTCCAGCGGCGTCTTTGCCAGCGCAGGGATCTGGCGTCCAAGAAGAGAATAGTCGTCAAGATGCATTTTGTCCCGCGAGAACTGTCGAAATGTCCCGCGACGCCTCCCTGCACGATACTAAAGCCGCGCACGCTCGCACCACGAGTGTCATCCGATAGCCCAGGCGGTGCAACGGCGCGCGACACACGCCCGACGCTCCGCTACCTTCACCCCCACGGCCAGGGTCACGGCAGGGGGTGCCGTTGTCGCATGGTCGGTTACCACTTTTGAGCCTGCTTATTTGGCTGCTTATTTGGCTGCTTATTTAAGCTTATTTAAACTCAGTCTCGGCGTGACATGTCACCCTTATCTCCTCGAAATCGACGGTCTATTAACTCACGGATGGCTACCCGGTCGGACTGTCGGCGAGTCGGTCGATGGGATTTTCTAAATGGACAGTTCTGATTGGTGGAACAGGATTCGATGCCATATATGCGATACCAGACCCGACACTGAGTTTAAGCTTAAATGAGCCGAAAATGTGCACACTTGCTTGAAATCCAGAATAGGAGGCTCTGACTCCACATAATATGTGCTGACGAGGACGAGACGTGCTGACGTGGCCAAAATGTGTACCGGTACACGCTAGTCCACCAGTCAAGCACCCGTGATTTAGTCGGAAATGCTCCCTAATCACTTTCACGCCCTGTGCATTTTTCACAATGATCAGAATAGTGCACCGGTACACTACTACTCAGCGGTCAGCGCATCGGTCCTTGATTCTTAAGCCTCCAAAATGCAAGCGCGAGAAGTTGACGCTCAGCCTACGTCGCGCCTGGCGCGGGAGCACTCGTGCACGGGCTCGCGGCTCGCGTCTCTTTGAACACGGCGTGTCCGCGACTTCCCGTCGCGACGCCACGTTGCAGGCGCACCTTCGACCACGCCCCTGGCCTTCGCCCCGAACACGTTGTTTCTCTGCCTCCGCGGCATCTAGTCCGGCTGTCGGCTGGTCTGGTGGCACTCGTGAACCCAGGCACACGACGACGACAGCTCGAAATGGGTTGTCAGAGAACCGAATTACACCTGCGCGACATGGGCGTCGCCGCTTGGTTAGTACGCGTAGATGGAGCACACGCCTGCATTTCGGGAGCGCGCGACGCGACGTGTATCATCCGTGACGCGACGTGTATCATCCACGCCTCATCGCGTGCACCGCCTCAAGCACCTGGCACTCAGGTACCAGGCGACACACGAGCATTTGTGGCAAAGTGAAAAGTCTCTCGTCTCGCTGACTCACCTCGACTGATCGGACTGTAGCTTTGCCTGGCCACGACAGAACGCGCCGATCAGACGATAGTGACGCCCGTGGGGACGGCGCAGTCGGACACGTAGAAGGACTCAAGGGTGGTGTGCTCTTCGTGTCCGCAGGCGCGTACGTTGGCGTGTCTTAATCGTCGTCAATTAATCGTGGGGGATTGAAGCGCAGTCAGCCACCGATCAAATTCGACCGATCCGGATTCAACATTTATGGGTGAATAATATATTTTGAGCCTGTTTTGGAACAAGCTTGAAAGGAGGCGCTGCGTTTGTTGCGAACGCTAAGGCTCGCGTGTTGCGCGCCCAGAGCCACTGCGGAGAGTTGGAAGCCCGCCTATATACCCATACAAAGAAGTGTTGTGCAGGAATTTAGCCCGATCGATCTGAGCGCAAAGTTACATAGCTGCTACGCCGTGTGCGTAGCAGGTCCCGATTGGGTGGAGTCAGAGAGGCAGGGTCAGTTAGTCAGCCTAAAAGTTACATTAGGATTCAGTCCGAACCAAATCAACCATTCGGGTAGGCGATCCGTGTACACAGACTATTTGCCTGTGAGAGCAGTCGATATTTGTGTACCCGGTACAACGCCAGGCGGCAGACGCGCGACTGCCCCGAATGCGTGCGGTGGAGGCGCCCTCGACTATGCGCCCGGGTACGAGTGCGCGGTTTGGCAGAGTAGGAGTGCTGGGGCACTCGCCGGATCAGTCCCAGTGGCGTGCCGCCCGCCGCGTGTGCCGAGGGACGCTGTCTCGCCGCGATGCTGCGGGTATTTTACCGAAACACCGCCTGAAGGTCCGAACACGCGGCCAGGGCGGCGCCCCGACGATAAGCGGTGGGGAAATGGCGGCGCCCTACCAGCGTATACGCATCAGGGACTCTCCGAAGCGGTTTCGGCGGCGGTACATCCACCGTGTGAGCCATGAGCCGTCCCCAGCAAGGGTGCGACGCGTGTGAGGAAAAATTATTTGCGCGCTCCGATTGTACACAGATCGAGGAGGGCTCCGTATGGCTCACGCTAAATAGTCCTTGACTCGCGTCCGGAAAATGGAGTATTCCAGGAAGAGCCTTCCGATGCGCACGTTGTGACTCAGCCGTACACAAAATTCGAAGGTAATCATATTTGCGCGCGCCTCGTCAGCTCGTGAATCCTGACCACGAAAGCCAATACGGATGTGTGTCCATGAAAGCCAATACGGATGTGTGTCCATTGGATCTGCAGCAAGTTTCTGCCAACCCCTCTTTCGAACGCAAACCGTGTTGAACGCCTGTACAGACTGACCTGACAGACGACGTGACAACCGCAGCGGGACATTGTTGGCGCGGTCCCTTCACGCGCCTTACTACAAGGAAGAGTGAGGATGCCGCGGCCGAGTCGGAGCACCTGTTCCGCTCAAGTGGTGGCGTAGGCATGGCAAACTTGGGCGCGTACACGATGCGGTCCATATTCGTCGCGTTTTTGTTCTCATTTTCAATTTGCGCCGTCGTTGCGGCGGCGGATGCTCAGCCCAGCGCGCTCGCCGTGGCCGCCGGCGCCGTGCGTGTTCCGATGCTCTTCACGGGCGCGGTGGAAGCGGGTCCACCGCCTCCACCGCAATGCCACCCCGGCGACTTCGCCCGCGGCGAGGCAGCCGCGCGGATCGACGTCGCGAAGATGGACGCGTACCCACAGTCCGTTCCCGCGTTGCGACGCAAGGGCTGGCCGGCGCCGGGGTACGCAAGGTGCGTGCACTGCGTGAACGCGCGGAGCGCGTCCGGCGGCGGCGTGAGAGGTGCGCGGAGACCCCTGCCATTGCCCGCCCAATCTGACGTCCCCCCACGTGAACGGCGCTCCGTCGCGTGGTTTGACGATCTTGAGGATATTCGGTGGAATTGCCGCGAGATGTGGCCAAAGCGCGGAACGGAGCGCGACGTACAGTGACCGCGCGGACCGTCTGAATCCGAATGTCGTATTTTCAAAGCGAGACTCCTATCAGCGGCGTGAGCATTCAACCGTAAGTAAGGTTGAATCCTATAGGCTGACCCTGCCTCGTGAAGAGTGTGGTTACGAGGACGGATTACCATGAGTTCCTCTTGCTTTTAAGAATGACCAACCCCCTTTGGCGAGGCCAGATCGGCAGAACCACTTTGACCGATCTAGTTTCGCCGAGCTCCTTCACTTGATTCAAGAAACGAAGGTCTACGACGGACACTTCGGCAGAAACGGCGGATCCAGTTTGGCCGATCCAGTTTGCCGGATTTACCCCCTCACCGAGCTAATTAGTTTAGCTCGGTCAGGTCTTAAAAGCAAGAGGATGAGTGATGGCCTACAAAGACGTGTTTGCTACGTTAACCTCCATGCGTTACGAGTAACCTCACGTTCGACCTATCGGAACTGTCCAGTTTGAGAATTCCACCGACCACCTCGCCGAAAGTCCGACCAAGTCCGACCGCCTGGGCAAAAGTCACGAGTTGGCGGCAGAGATCGCAAAGTCAACCTTGACTTTTGATAGTTCTTGCCAGAATCTGTGCGCTTTTGCAAGAATCTTGCACTTTCTGAGGGGGGGTCAAAACCCGTAACGTTTCATCCGCGGGCGTGCGAAGAGAGCGGATGTATCTGTTCTGCTCGTAATCAGCATATCTATCGGCAAATCGCCCTGTAGGCTGACAATGAGCCAATGAAAACGCTCCGTGGCTCCGTGTGAGAGAGATAGAGAGAGAGAGAGAGAGAGAGAGAGAGAGAGAGAGAGAGAGAGAGAGAGAGAGAGAGAGAAAGAGAGAGAGAGAAAGAGAAAGAGAGAGAGAGAGAGAGAGAGAGGGAGAGGGAGTGTGAGAGAGAGAGAGGTCGTCATGGCGACCTGTGTTTGGGGTTTGAACCCCAGAGCCAGCTAACCCGGTGACCGCGCGCTGATGGGTCGAAACACATCGACATGTCTTATCCGTGGATTATCCGTGTCATTATCCATTATCATAAATAACAATAGATTTTTTGATTTTAAGGGTGCACGGACAATCCGACCATCGATATAGTCACGCAGTAGACGGCGTAGGAGCCGTGCGGCAAATCTGGGAAAACGGCAGACGCGACTCGCACGGCTCAGTATGAGGCATATTCCACGGCTGTCAGACCCAGAAACACTATGTCGGCGCCAGGCGCCCTTGCACGGCGCTTCTGGGGAGCCGCGTCCGTACATCGTATGCTCGCAACGTCATTGCGCAAGCATTCACCGCCTAGTACAATTGCGCGTCACGGAACTTTACGGCCGCAATGGCGTTGGCGGCAGCAAAGATGCCGCGAAGATTGTGTACTCTTTGTATTCTGGTGGTTTTCTGACAGAGTGGAAGTGCAGAGACGCTGCTGCCAGCCGGCGGCCTTGCAAGGCGCTTCGCGTCCACACATGATATGCCCGCAACATCGTTGCGCAATCACTCACCGAACTTTACGGCGCGCAATGACGTCGGCGTCGGCGAAGATGCCGCGAAGACGGTTCTTCTGGGGTTTCCTCTGTCTGTCTGTGGGACCTTGTCCAGATTTCCTGACCACGAATGCCCATACATCTAACGGCAGTTCCTCATCAGACAGTTATGCGAGAGTTCGGTGTCGCCACATTTAGCGCTGGCCGCGGCGAAAACGCGAAAACAAGAAAATAGCATGAGGCGGGCAGAGCAAAAACCTGGAATTGGAATAGATGGGAAAAGTGGATTGTGGAACACAGCGGACTGGAATGAGTCGAAACGCGGGAAATAATTAAACGTGGAATAGCGCCTCATACTGAGCTACATGTGGAAGCTTGTCACATGACAAATTGCCGCAAACCCTTAGGACATCTTTTGACATCATTTGACATCTTTGAAAAAGACGTTGGGGGAGTCAACAAACGCGAGATCTTTCTTTGGATTCTTTGGACTGTGGGTTTCAGTTTCTGGACGATGCCCACACGGAACAAAGCACTACATGCGTTGTTATCCGATTGTTAGTTCCTTTTGAGGCAGCAAAGGTGATTTTGTGTACCGGTACCGGAAGCAAACAGCGGTTACATCGTTGCGCCTCGCATTTCACGAAGCCACCAAGGGTTTTGTTTTGCATCGGAAGCCAGCAGAGCGATGAGCCAACAAATCTCCTGATTCGGCGATGTGAATACACCGTGCAGAACAGATAAATTCCCACTTATCGTGCGCCCGCGGAAGTAAAGCTACAGTTTTTTGACACCCCCCAAACAGTGCAGTGCGATGTCAGCTGCCAACTCGCGACGAACGCCCAGGCAAGTGACTGGCTATGTCTTTCCCGGCTTTCCCCCTACCCAGGCGAGGGTGCGAGACCCCGACTAATTTCGCATAGTTTCGGGGGGGGGATTCGGGGTGCGTTGACCAGGAATATCTCCATCTTCTCCGACCGCGCTTATTGGAAATCGAGCTGAAAACGGAGTGACCGTTGGCTCGTAATTCATGAAACCATACATACGCGCCTAGATAACGAAGTGAGTTACCATCGAAGTGAGTTTTCAGAATACTGATATATTTATGTCTACCCCTCTTCGCTTGCTTACACTGAAGGAAGATGGTGAGAAAACGATCCGCTCTTTCTGGTCCCGCGTAAACCCGACGCGTCCTCGGCCGTGTCCCGCAGCGATCGCCGTATCCCGCAGCGCTCGCCACAACGCGCAGCTCGCGTACCAACGCCGTTCAGCACTCGGGTTTAGGGTGAATTGCAGGACGCGCTACGGGCATGGTTTCCTAGAACAGGTGATAGGAATTGTGTTACAATATTAGACAGTTCACCACGAAACGCGCGGAGCGCGGGTGCGCGCGAAGCGCGCAGGCATAGGGCTTGGCGGTTGGCGGTTGGAACGCGTTCGAAGCGTGCACTTCGGGAGGAAGTACGGACCGCTGTCGCGGCATCGCAGCGATGGTACCCTGCTCTGTGTGATGTTCAGCGGCAGAGGGGGTGTTCTGGAAACTGATTCGTGAAAGCTCCCACAGATTGCCCAAATGAAAGTCAACGTGAAAAGCCTTTGTGGCGAATCGACGGTCTATTGACTCAACAAAGTGCCTAAAACTCACTTCGATGGAAACTCACTTCGTTATCTAGGCGAGTATAAACCATACTGGCGACTCTGTTTATCAACGACAAACGGTCAGAACGTTACCCAACCGGCGCGTGCTAAGCAGTTTTGCCCCCAGTAGTTAACGTGGACTCGCGAAGGGTGATTTTCACCCTTTTCGCAGCACCTTGATATTTTTGAACGACGAAGTAACACATGTGATCACGTGTTTCACGTGTGATCACGTGTTTCGCAACGTGTGGTCACGATTCGCCGGGATTCCCGAAAAGATTTTCCAACACGTGCTTCGATTTGGTGTCTTTTCACAGTGAAAATCAGGGGGACTCCCAATCGAACTAATTGCAAGGGGCAAAACAATTTGGGCAAAACTGCTACTGTATACTACGGGACTCAGGCCCCTGTATCGTAAGAAAATCCCCCTTTCTGTATGGCGCATGGTCAGAGATATGGTATCGACAGCGTCATAATGACGCTGTCGATACCATATCTCTGACCTTGCGCCATACGAATCAGGCCATTTGAACTGCCGTATGGTTTGATTTTTACGACACAGGGACATGAGTCCCGTAGATATAGTAGGTAGTGTTGCGCTTTACTGGTGGGTTTTCGGATTTGACGATCCAACTCAGGAACAGGGGACAATCCTTATTTTATATCGGAATCCCCCCCCCGGATTGGCCCCCGGCACGGGGATTATTGAGAATAAGGACTCGAACGGCTAGGCGCGATTCCAAAGTCAGTCAGGGTGAATGCTCATACAGACGCCACGGGGTCGGTCGGCCACCACGAATCACGTCCGCACGTCCGTATGAGCAGTTACC
>Ga0307489_10002142_pt1 | contig 13215 bp, 25 predicted proteins | sample SB12metaG_FD_202247 | JGI IMG/M metagenome (GOLD analysis project Ga0307489, IMG submission 202247) | Sea-ice brine microbial communities from Beaufort Sea near Barrow, Alaska, United States - SB 1.2 | ecosystem: Environmental > Aquatic > Marine > Coastal | place: USA: Alaska | collected...
AGGGTTTAGGGTTTAGGGTTTAGGTCCCCGCCGCTTGGGGCACCGGCTCCACTCCCCGTGCACAGGGACTACCGGATGGACGACGCACGCCACATCATCGTGTTTCACTTACTCAAAAGGAGAGGGGTGTAAAACGACGTGGGGCCTGTTTATTGCAGCGAGCGTGTTTAACTCGTCCTTACCCCCACGTTCCCGGACAGCAGTTGGTGCTCGTGCCGTTGCATGGATCATACTCAGGCTCCATTATTTCATGAACGATGTCGATGACGCCGTGTATCAGGGCGGGCATGCCGCCGCCGGGATGGACGCCCCCCGGCGCCGCACCCCCTGCGCCGCCTGGACCCCGCGTCCCCACTTCCCCCGCCCCCGCACCCCCTGCGCCCCCTGTCCCCACTCCCCCCGCCCCAACACCCCCTGCACCCCCTGCACCCCCGGTCCCCACTCCCCCCGCCCCCGCAACCCCCGTCCCCATCCCCCCCGCGCCTGCACCCCCCATCCCCACTCCCCCCGCCCCTGCACCCCCGGCGCCCCGCCCCCATTCCCAGTATCCGCCGCTGCCATCTGCAGACGGCGGGTCCGCAGATGAGCGGGGTTTGGAAGCCAGGTGCTTGATAGCGTTGCCGCCACTGCTGCCTCTGCTGTGAGCGTCGCCTGCAGGCCCCGCTTCTCAGAGCCTCACAAAAGTATTATATTTCAGCTGGCATCTGTGGGACGACTTCAGTGGGATGACTTCAGTGGGATGACGCCAGTGGTTTCAGCGACAAATGAGCTGAGCTCAAAGCATCGTGTAATGCCTTGCCGCTCGTCGCCTGCGACCGGACAGGCTCTCCTCCGCCTTGATGTGCATCCGGGGGTGCGCTGCCGCCGCCGCCGCCGCCGCCGCCGCCGCCTGTCCCCTGGGCCCGGCCCGCTGCTTCGCGTCTAACCCGCCCGACTCCGCGTCCAACCCGCCCAAATGAAAGCCGTCACGGGAGGAGGCGAGGAGCACCAGCGCCACGAGCGCCGCCAGCACCAGCAGGTGCACGGGCCTCACCGTACGGTGCCGCCAATCCGTCCATATCCCATCAACAGCTACAGCTACTCAAAAACCAGCACCTGTCGCGGCCACTCTAAACGAAGTGGTTGGGATTACCAGTGGCAGTACAGGCGATGGATGTGTGGAGAGGGGCGGCGTCGAGAGGTGTTTGTTTTTAGGAGGGAGGGTGGTGTGAGTGGGGGGCGGGCCCCTACCGCAACGTGATGGTGAAAGGAGGTGCTTCGCGTCGCCGTGCGAGGCCGTGCGAGTTGTGCAGCGGAGGGAGGTTGTCACGCGCCCCCCTCGGGTAGAACCGCTGCTGCGGGCGGGAGGACATCCGACACCACCTGCCTCGGTTACTCGCGGCCGCGCCGCCACGCCGGTGGAGCGGAGCAGGTCGCACGCTGGAATGTGTCACCAGCAGAGAATGGGCACCCGCCCTCCCGCACCCGCCCGCACCCACAGTCCCACTACCCGACGTGTGCGTCAGACCGTCACCGCTCGGCGAGTGACAGAAACGTTGTGACCGACAACAGCGGGCAGGTGCTCTCCAAGTTTTACTTTTTTGTCTGCATTTCTGTTCGCGCAACTCATCGAAGTCCGCAATAACGGACGAGACGCGGCGGCGAATAAGCCGTTTGTTCTTTTTCTCACAAAACCTCCACACTAGATCCCCTCTCCCGTCACACACCCCGCACCATCTCTCCCCCCGCCCAACCCCGCCCCCAGCCTACAATGGCGGAAGTCAAGTCACCCAAGTCCACCGCCACCGCCTACGGCTGGAGGTACGCGGCCGGCACGTCCAATCCAACCTGAAAATGATTATTGAGAACCAAAACCTGCTCAACTGAGGTTCTCGGCGGTTGGCGCCGACAAGCCAAGCTTGAGCGGCCGCACCCAGCACCAGGGCTCTGTGCGCTGCATACGTGCGACGAGGCGAGCGTGTGCTGCACCGTGTGCACCCACCGCAGGCTAGCGGCGGCCGTCTTGCCGTGGAGACAACCACTATCTCGAACTTGACGATTCGCAAAACCTCCCGCGCTCCCTCCCGAATTGCGTCGTTGGTTTTCCCCCTTAGCTGCGGCGCTGCGTTGCCCTGTATTACGCCGAAGGCGCACTCGACTGGAACAAGAATCCCGGCACTGACATATCTGTTTCCTCCGCTCTGCGCTGTCCGCTCTCCGGTTTCCCGGCGACTGTACAGGAACAAGCTGAAGAAGGGCATGCTGCAGACGTGCCGGGCTGAAAAGGTAGACGAGGCGGTCACGCGCCTTCAGAATGCGCCGGAGGCAGGGGCTTACCCTCGTCCACTTCTCAGCTCAACCTGAGCCGTTTCTGACACAAAAGGCACCCTTGCCCCCCTTGATACCCCCTAAACACCCCCTGGACACCCCCTGAACATCCCCTGAATGCACCCCCTGTCCCACAGCAAGCGCTTATGTTGAGCTGAAAAGTGGACGAGTGTAAGCCCCTGGCCGGAGGCCGTGCAGGAGCGCGCGCGCGACCTGTACTGCCCGGCGTACAAGCCGGCGCGGTGGAAGAACTTCCTGGTGGACGTGTTGACGTGGGACGTGGCGCGGGGCCTTCTGCCCGCGGGGGAGACCAACGACCTGGACATGCCCAGCGCTGGCGCCAGGTGCGCCCTAATGTTACTAAAAACCTCACAAACCAAAAACAATCTGACACCCTCCCAGCTCAACAGTTAGGTCTCGAACTGTTAGACCTGTAGTATGTGGATGTGTGCGTGTATTCGAGTGCAGTAGGACTCGAACTGTTGCCGGCCGCAAACCGCTGGGCAGGTTTTCAGAGCTCCATTCGCCTTCGGTACATGGGTTTCGGCCGGCCAATCCAATTGAGCAACGCGCAACGTCATATCAACAACCACCCCAACCAGTGGCGCACACTCCGGCGCGCGGCAGCGGCATCAGGCAGCAGCAATGCACCGCGAGCCGCAAGCATCGCTTGGTTCTAAAATTGATTTCTTTAACCGCATTATCGTTACAGTGCACCGCGAGCCGCGAGCATCGCTTGGTTCTGAAATTGATTCCGTTTACCGCATTGTCGATACAGTGCTGCGTCGTTGGTGTACAGCCCGAAGAAGAAGGCGCCGCCCCCGGGCCGCACCGCGGCGGCAGGGGCACCACCTCCCCGACACTGTTTGCTCATACTGCACCTGTACACCGCCGCCGCCGCCACCACCTCCCCGAGACTGTTTGCTCATACTGCACCTGTACACCGCCGCCGCCGCCCTTCGTCATGCCGCCGTCCAGGGCCTGACGAGGTGTTCCCATCCCATCGCAGTGTAATTGCCAGCTGTCACAGCAGTGTACCTGTGATTGTGTTTCTCAATCCATTCCAGTCATCGTCGCTAACACCTCGAAGATGCCCAAGTTGAGGTGAGGAGGGAACCAAGATGCCCAAGTTTAGGTGAGGAGGGAACCAAGATGCCCAAGTTGAGGTGAGGAGGGAACCAGAGTACGGCCCTGCGCCGCGGCCGCGGAGGACCCCGTGTCGCCCAGGCCTGCGGCCAGGTCCATGGGTAGCCCCCCCAACCCTACACCTCCCAAGGGCCTCGCCCGCGCTGCCGCCGCTGACGACGCTATCAATGCGGCCAGCACCGACGCCGCCGCGGGGTTCGGCGGGCCCGCCAGCGGCGGCGCGGGCGCGGGCGCCACGGCGACCGAGATTGTGGCCAACGAGCAATCCAACTTGGACTACATTGCGCTGGCAGCGATGGGCGTGATGCTGGCGGGGCCGGCACACCTAAACCCAAAACCCTAAACCTCCTTCCCACTGACTGCTTGCGCTTACCGGTTTACCCGTACGCACTCGCCGCATCGTCCTCAAAACAATCAGGTCGAGCTGAACAGGGGAATCTGCGCAAGGCCCTGGCTGCAGGCCGTGGTAGCCGTGGCATTTTCTCCATCCTCGAGGGCGGCAGGGTCTCGCACTTTTGAGTACTTTTGTGTCTGAAGCCACTCAAGTCTTCCCACGTAATAGCTCAAAGACGGGCTCAAATGAAGCCGAAAAGGGAACTGGTGTCAGACCCTGAGTTGCGGCTCTGGACTCGGTGCTCGACCAGGGTCTCAAGGCCATCAACGACGCGGTGCCCGTCGACCAGGCGCTTGTGGTAGAGCCTTACCGCCTAAACCCTAGACCCCAAACCCTAAACCCTAAACCCTAAACCCTGAACCCGTCGACCAGGCGCTTGTGGTAAAGCCTTGCAGCCTCACATAGCCTTTCCCAGCTAACACCTTGCGGTCCGTCCCTGAAACCACGCGACGTATCCCACTGGAATACGCTAGACCAGTTCTGGTTGAAGAGGTTGTATGAACGCTCAAGGCATGCTTAGGGATCAACTGAGGGCTCGAGGAACTTGAGCAAACGAAAGACAATGCAAGCAAATATACTCAATTGGGCGCCCTCTGGAGGTCTAAATGGGGGGTTTGCTGTCGGGTTTTGATCGTTGGACTTAAAATATAAGACAAGACAAAATAAAAATATACTCAAGCTAAGCTGAGCTGAATAATTTGTGTAGGCCCTGGGCGGAGCAGTGGGTGACGCAGGTGACGACGGTGGGCGGCACCATGGCGGTGAGCGTGTTGTTCTTGGGGGGCGCCGTTCTGTTCCTGGCGGGCGTCATCGTGTTTGCGCTCTTCGCCAATAGGTAGAGGCGGGCGAAGCAGGCGGTGGCGGATGTGGAGGTGGATGTGGAGGTGAATGTGTTTAGATGCACTGTGAGGAAACAGTCAGATATCTGGCCTCAGGGAGGAGGAGACAGAGGAGGAGATGGAGGAGGAGGAGAAGGAGACAGAGGGGAAGGAGGATGCAGAGAAGGCGGTGAATGTGTACGGGAGCACTGTGCCAACAATCAGGTACCAAGCGGCGGCGACTTTCCTTTCCAATGACACGACGAGAATAATCAGACAATAAAGTACATGCAGGCAGACAGGGGCGGGGCGGGGGCTGGAGGGTTGAGGTTGGGGCGGACATGTAGATACACCATCAGACAAGGGGCAGCATATCGCTTGTCTCGTACTGTGCTTTAGACTAGGTCCGCGTCTTGCATCAACATTACATTGCGGGGAAGGAGAAATAAAAAATCGTATATGTCGCAAGCGCCAATCGAACTGAATGTGTGTTCTCGGTATGGCCTCGACACATTCACTAAAGAAACGGGTTGATTTTGAATGCCATACTAGATGGAACATCGGAAAAGCCCCCCGACCTATGGCGCTAATGACGCGGAGTGTTTTCCCGCACGACCTAGACACGCTGGTAGACGAAGGTGCTGCCGATGCCGTTTCCCAGCGGACTGATACGGATCTCGTGATCCAGGTTCATGTCGGACCCCGCGCCGGCGCCTCCCGCACGCCGCTTCATCACATCCTCGGTGCCCACTGTGGAGCCGCTCACGCAGCTGAACTGCGGAAATAATGCGCGTGTCATGTCAGCACCTCCGATCGAGCGCGCGTTCTCTGTATGGTCTGTGCACAATAATGGTTGATTTCTTGTGCACGCCAGACTAGCTACTCGTAGACTACACACAGAAAGCCTACCAACCAATAACTCATTAAATCAATAACGCTAATGGCTCGGAGTGAATTCCCGCAGGCCCTCGACGCGCTAGTAGACGAACGAGGTGCTACCCTCCAGGTGACTGACACGGATATCGTCATCCTGACACACCGGGTGCAGGTGCACTTGGGGCGCCGCGCCGCGCCCCCCGCCAACTACTTCACAACATCCTCAGTGTCTACCTTGGAGCCACAGGAAGCTGAGCTGCGGAATCGAAGTGGCGACTTCTTCCCTCTAAGGCCCTGTGTTTCAGATGGAGGCACACGAGCACTAGCAATCGCCCTAGCTAGTGCCTAGTCTGTAAAGCGTACTACATATAGTATCCCATACTACCCGTAGTAAGCAGGCGTTTGGTGATTTTGACCAAAACTCATTTGATTCTGGCCAAATCACCAAACTCCAGCTCACTCGAAGTTCTAGCCCACAGACTAGGCACTAGACGCGCTGGTAGACGAACGAGCTGCCATCCTCCAGCTGGCTGATGCGGATCTCGTCGTCCAGGTACACCGTGTTGCAGCGGCGCATGTTGAATTTGAAACCAAAACTTGAAGGCATTTTATCGTATTCCAATTTCAAGCGTTCGGTTCCAGGCGGTTTCAACTTGGGTTTGATCAGGTCAACCTGCACCGCCCCACCGTGTCGATGTACACCTCGGGCGCCGCGCCCCCCGCCAGCTTCGCCATCACGTCCTCGATCGGCGCCACGGAGCCGTTCAGAAAGTTGAGCTCCGGGATCAGCGTGGCGTCGTCCTGCCGCACCGTGGTGTCCTCCACGCAGGGGCTTACACTCGTCCTCTTCTCAGCTCAACGTAAGTCGTTTCTCACACAAAACGCACCCTAGACACCCCCTAATACAACCCTACTGCCCTCGAAACCCCCCTTTAAACCACCTGTGAACGCAGACCCGGAGCAATAGAAAGCGCTTGAGTTGAGCCGAAAAGTGGAGGAGTGTAAGCCCCTGCCTCCACGGTGACGGCAAGGCGCGTGCCGTCTACGGCGGCCGCGCGCCCTGCGGTGATCACGCTGCCGTACCCGGCGAAAATAGGAGCGATGCTAATGAGCGGGATGCCGACGCTGGCCTTCACGATGACATCGCTGACGAGCCGCGCGCCGCCCATGTCGATGCTCTGCACCACGCGCCTAGCGCCAGGGCCTCCCGCTGGTTCCCTTCTCATATCAACAGAAGCACCTCCCAGGGATAATAGAAGTAGTGTCGAGCCAGGGCCTTCATTCAATCCTTCAATTCTCAGCGGAAATTGTGCACCTTCGGGGCATGACATATGTAAAGTGGGTTCATAAGGTCAGGGCAAAGCGGCTCAAGTGTCAGCCGAAAAAGGGAACGATGGAAGTCCCTGCCCCACGCCGCCGCCGAAGATGCCCACCTGGTGCGAGTGCGCGGCGTACGCCAGATCCGCATTGCTCGGGCCCGCCAGGTAGGGCCCGCCACATGTTGCAGTTGGTTGGCGACGGGCCTGGCACACATTGCTCGCCATCGCCAGGTCATGAGATGCCACTGAACTCAAGAAACGAGGGTTTGAAACACGTTGGATGACGTGGCGGGCAATATATGCTCGTCCTACTAGTAGGCGCCCCACGGCCCGACAGATAGGGACAAGCAGATGATGCCCGCCCCATCATGGACACGCATGTCACACCATCAGACGATGCCCGCCCCGTCGTGGACACGCATCTTACACCATCAGATGATGCCCGCCCCGTCATGGACACGCATGTTACAGCATCGTTGCAGGAGTTGTATGGCATCCATGACGTGGCGAGCGTCATCCGCCAGGCGCGGCCCTTCACACCCTACCAGAAGAACGGCGAGGACCTGAACAGGTAAGTGTCGGAATATATCAACTCCCAATCGCCACTGAACAGGTCGCTCCCCGTGGGATCAGGGGTGGGGTTGGCGGCGGCAAGCTCGGCGATGAGCGAGTGCGCCGCGGCGTTCTGCGCGTCAGTGGCGTCGATGCCGCGGCCTGACGCGGCGGCGACCATCAGAAGCCGCTTCTTGAGCGCCGCGGTGGTCGGGGAGAAGGCTTCCTTTGCCACGTCGACGGAGGCTTTCGCATAATCGAGGGGCTCAGCGGGAGTCACGGACGATCCGGTGGACACGTCGGCCAAGAACGAGGACGGGTCCGAGGAGGAGGCGGCGGCGGCGGCGGCGGCGGTGGCGGAGGAGGGTGCGGCGGAGGAGTCGGAGTCGGAGGAGGAAGGCGCCGCCGGTTCCGTGAACGCGAACGTGGTGGTTGGCGATGGCGAATCCGAGGGCTTGGAATCCGAGTCTTTCGCAGCCTCGAGGTCGTGCGCGTGCCGCACGACGCGGGTGCCGCGGACGTGACGGCGGCGGGGGCCAGCGGCGGCGGCGGCGGCTACCGCCGCGATGGGCGAGAGGGAGGCGACGGCGGCCATGCTTGCGTGCAGGTCTGGCTGCTTCAGCGATGTTGGTTCGAAATAGCTGACATGTTGCCACCTGTCCACCTACCTCGGCCTCGTGCCATCTGCGAACAGCGAAGTCCGACGCCGACGCGACGCCCCATATTTTTATGGGAAGTTTCAACGCAACAACCACTCCCCAGCCATTTGAACGCGCACGTCCGACGCTGCGGCGGCGTATCGGCGGTCACGGCGCTCAACCCTTCCGTGGCCGGGATGCGCGGCGCGGGCGGATGGATGCGCGGCGCGACGGTGCTGGTGCTGCTGCAGATCCTGGGCTGGATACTGATACTGCTCCTCGCCAGTTGCGCGGCGGGGGAGAACGACAAGGAGGCGGGCACTGCCGCTGCCGCTGCCGCTGCCGACGGTGATGGTGATGGTGTCGCCGCAGCCGGGAACCCGCAGCCCCGGTCTGGCTCCGTGACTGGCGATGTGCGCGTCGATGAGGTCGCGGAGGGCGGCGAGCCCTCGCAGGCGGGGCCTTACCCTGTCGCGCAGGCTTACCAATCGGAACTGGGATTCAGAGGTTCTTAGATTTGCACAGGCACCGCCGCCCCGCCCACGCTCTTGGCTCTCGCTCGCTCGGCCCAACACCTCTTCACTTCACGCCGCCTTGGACACTTCCGGCGCTGCTGCAGTCTCCGCGGGCAGCCCAGCGGCGGCCCCTTGCTCGAAATTCCGCTTGTTCCATGAATCCTCTGAGTGCTCACATTGAGCCGACTGTCATCGGGAACTGGCGTGTGAGACCTTAGGTGCAGGTTGCACACGAGCTTGGGGAGGCGAAGCAGCAGGCTACGGAAGCCACGGTGCTCCCGACCAACGGCAACGGCAACGGCAATGTGGTTATCACCAAGGAGGTCCTGGACGCCGCTGCCGCCGCGGCCGCCGCCGCGGGGGCCAAGGCTGCGGCTGACGCGGTGGCGGCGGCGGCGGCGGCGGCGCTGCTCGCTGTCAAGAACCACAACCCCGCGGGCGTGCTCAGCGGCATCCACATCCGCTTGCCGCGAAAGGTGCGCGCGGTCAGTCACATCAAAATCAAACAGGGCACCTCGACTTTTGCCTTCAGGGTAGCGAAGACTTGATGGCAAAGCCACCAGATTTGTTTTGCCATCTGGCCTGGCCGGCTGGGTAGTGCGACCTCGGCAAAGGGACGCGGAGGTGAGGTGGGCTCCCGCTCCCGCCCCGTCCGCTGAGCACACACCGACTGACGCCCCCGACCCCGTTCCCCTCCTCTCGCTCTCTGACACACAGAAACTGATGCGCGCGGTGAAGGCGGAGTGGGCCCGTGATGTGCTTGAGGTTGGGCCAAGCAGATATGGCCCGACACGTCATACGAGGCCATGCAACTCAAGAAATGAGGATGACTCAAAATGTGATGACGAAAATGTAGAGCAATATCTGGCAGGCCCTAGGTGGAGGAGGAGTACGAGTGCACGTCCCTGGCCGGTCCCGAGTGCACGGGTTTGAGTCCCGAGGAGCGAGGCGACACGGGGGAGCCTGACGCCGGCCTCGCCGGTGATGGCTCGTTCGTCGTCGAGGTCAAGGACCTCACGGAGCTCTTCAAGATACTCAAGGGGGGGTTTAATTTGAAGGGGGGCTTGTTGGAGGTGGCGGCGGCGGTGGAGGCGGGCATGACGAGGGCGGCGGCCGCGGCGGCGGGGGGGGCGGCGGCGGGTGGGGGAGCGGCGGCGGGGGCAGCGGGCGGGGCGGCGGGGGGGGGCTTCATGGCCATGTTGGGGGGCGGAGGCGCGGGGGGCGCGGCGGGGGGCGTCCAGATGTTCGGCGCTGGGCAGCGCCTTGACCCCAAAGCAGGGGGGTCATTGACAGCAAGCACTCAACCGACGCTGAAAATCCTCCTCCTCCTCCTCCGCGCGTATGTTTCAGCATGCACCCTCAAGCTAAGTCCTGCTCCAATCTCGCTTCAGTGTTTTTTCTCAATGGCCCTCCTACCAGGCGGAGATCAAGGGCATCCGCAGCACGCCGTCGCGGGAGACTCGCAAGGTGGAGTTTCTGAACGCGCGCGAGAGCACCTCTGCCATATTCTGGGTCGATTTCCAGGGCACCCAGGTGCATTACGTGGCAGGGGCCTTGATATGACACACCGGTGTGTCAGACTAAATGCCTATGTGTGCTACTCAGTTAAGTCCGAGCAAGGGCCGGTAAAGTGACCCCAGAATTTACCAATTAGGAGGGGTATGTTTTGATTTCAGGGGGGTATGAGGGGGGTATTAAGGGGGTCGTCTCGTGAAAATTAAATCCTATGACCTAAACCATGAACTCTAAAGTGTTTCTACAGTCTGTTAACTGGTAAATTCTGGGGTCACTTTACCGGCTATTGCTAGGTCTTATTAGTGATCTGAGTACGTGCCACTACCGATGGGAGTACCCTGGTACCCGGACCTGCCGCCCGGGATGACCACGGTGCTGAGTTCCTTCGCGAGTCACGTGTGGGTGGTGCGGGACATGGCGACCAACGCGGCCATCTCGATGTACCTGGTAGGGCGGTGCAGGTTCACCCTATCAAAACCCGAGTTGGAAGCACGCTTGCTTTCAGCGCTTGAAACTAAAATGCGATGAACCGTTTTCAAACGTTGCCTTCGATTTCAAGTTGCGCCGCTACAACCTGGTGACGGCGCGGGTGCCGGGGGACGCGGTGGCGCAGCACTTGCTGATCACCGACGTGGACTTCGCGGCGGCGGCCAGCTGGGGGGCGTCGCCGCATGACGCCGCCGCCGCGACGCCGGATGCCGCGCTGCCGGAGGAGGCCGGGCCGGGGGGGCAAGGGGAGGCGGCGGGGGGTGGGGCAGAGGCAGGGGCTGGGGCAGGGGCGGGGGCAGGGGTGGGGGCGGGGGTAGCGGCGAGGGCGGTGGGGGCGGCGCAGACGGGGGCGGGAGGATGGGGCGCGGAGGCGAAGGCGGAGCAGGCGGGGGTCTCGGGGGTTTCGGGTGAGGGGACGGCAACGAGTGTTGCGGCGGCGGTGGCGGCGGCGGAGGTGGAAGTGGCGGCGGTGGACTCAGAGTTGGATGAAACGCTGTCAGATGTGAAAGCACTGTTGGCCGCGTTCAAGGAAGAGCGGCGGGCGTTGACATCGGCGGAGGCGGTGGAGGAGAAGCACAGCGCCGAGCGGCCGCTCACAGGCGAGGCAGACGAGGAGCTAGAGCGGGAGGGGGTGGAGGACGAGGAGGAGGAGGGGGTCGGGCGGACATCGACGTCACGGCCGGACGGCGTCGTTGCAGACCTCGACGAACCCGAAGACGACGAGCCGTCGGACAAGTCCGAATTGTAAAACCTCACAGATGCTCTGTGTTTCTGTTAGTGCCCTATAGCCTTACCGTAGCGCACCGCTACTTTGTAGCGTCGTGGGAAGATATCCCACGGCCTTGTAGAAAGCTTGTGAGCTCTCCTTCGAGCCAAACGCTTGTAATTTGATGACATGATGCATGTGCGATTCGCTTGGGCAGACGTCGCTCGTTTGTCAAATAATAGCAAAATGGTTGAACAACACAACCTGCGGAATCAATAAAGAATCCGAAGGCAATAAAAAATAAATATCGACGCGTCGCCGTCTCTACGGGGGGCGGCAATAAGTAAATAACTGCGGTCCCCCTGTCGCCTCGCCCCACCGGCAGTGGTGCTCCCGCGCCCAGCTCACCACCTCAAGTAGCCCGTATAACGCGGCGCACCCGTCCCAAATCAATCTTCAGGGAAGCAAAGTTAGATACCCATGGCATCGAAGATCCGCGGCACGCCGTGCGCCAGGGGCTTACACTCGTTCACTTTTCAGCTCAACGTAAGCGCTTTCTGTGGATAGGGGGGTGTACTTAGGAGTTGTTTAGGGGGTATGTGTGGGGTGTCAGGGGTTAGTAGGGGGTGTTTATGGTGTATTTTGTGTCAGAAGCGGCTCAGGTTGAGCTGAAAAATGGACGAGTGTAAGCCCCTGCCGTGCGCGGTCACCAGCGCCCCCGTGATGTCCTGCGCAAGCTCCACAAAGGTGATCGCAATGAGCCGCATATGCACAGTGCCGTACACCACCTCGGCCTGCGCCGCAACCTTATCCTTATCCGCATCCACCTCACCCGCCCCACCCGCCCCGCCAGCTTTTCCCGCCGACGAGGTTGCCCGCAACTTTCTCCGCGCCATCGCCGGCTTGAACGACTTGACGTACAGCCGGAGGCAGCACTCCACCAGAAGCTGCGAGACGAAGCTCATGGCCCAAACGGAAAACTGCGAAATCGCGTGGCCGATGACGAACTTGGTTCCGATGATTCCAACCCACCCGGCGGCGGTGGAGGGAAACGCCGGGCCCAGGCTGTTCTCGGGGCGGCGGCGCCACACTGACCCCGCCGCAAAGAATAGCGTGCAGTAGGGAACAAACCAAACACAGTGCATCATTACTAGCAGCACGCGGTGCGATCATCGAGTCTAAGGATCACACACAGGCATTGTGTCAGACACGGTGACAATAGGCCGATTTCGGTATATCGCTTCCCGTGCCGGGCGCTGACGCTTTGCCCACAACTCTGTATGGGCACTCAACCTGGCCGCCGCTTTCCCGCGCGGAGCGCTGCTGTTTTGGCCGCAACTCTGTATGGGCATTCCACCCGGGCGATATACCGAAATCGGCCTATTGTTGGCGAGCAGTCGTGCGGCGTAGAATCCTACCATATAGAAGAAGGTGCGCCACATGCGGCGGTAGCACGTGGCCGCGGCGTGCAAGATCTCGCCGCGGCCGTTGAGCGGCATGGGGAAGAGCAGAACGCACGCCGTGACGCAGCTCATGATGGCGAAGCCCTGATTGGTCATGACTGACGGCTCCTCGAGGCCCGCGATCAGGGGCTTACACTCGTCCACTATTTGGCTCAACGTAAGCACTTTTTGTGGGATAAGTTGGGTGGACGATCTTCCCCCAGTCTATTAGACAGGGGGACACGGGGAGGTGTGTCCAAAACGGCTTAGGTTGAGCTGAACAGTCAACGAGTATAAGCCCCTGCCAGCGATGGCCCAGTCGATGTGCGGCAGCAGGCACCGCAGCATGATGGCACCCACCACGATACCGCCCGGCAGGGTCCTTTTTAATTTAGAGTTTAGGGTTTAGGGTTTAGGGTTTAGGGTTTGGGTTGAGGGTCTAGGGGTTAGGGGTTAGGGTTTAGGTCTTAGGTCTGACACTGCTACACATTCAAGCTC
>Ga0307489_10002143_pt1 | contig 13211 bp, 12 predicted proteins | sample SB12metaG_FD_202247 | JGI IMG/M metagenome (GOLD analysis project Ga0307489, IMG submission 202247) | Sea-ice brine microbial communities from Beaufort Sea near Barrow, Alaska, United States - SB 1.2 | ecosystem: Environmental > Aquatic > Marine > Coastal | place: USA: Alaska | collected...
GCTCTGCTGTAAGTTCTGTTTCATCATTAATTAACTTATCTCCTAAATCATCAAAAATATTTTTTGGCCCATAGTTGATTCTCATTGTGTGCGGTCAATCATAAATGGTTCACTTTTTAAGAACATTGAATCTCCAGGAAATGAAACCGTTGAAGGGAACCTTGTATTATTTGTTTTATCCAGTAGTGTAAGATTACCGCTTACTATAACTTTTCTGTCTTCGCCTGCCACTTTAGTAATACTAAATGCGCCATTTGGGTATTTGTTCACATTAAAAAAGTCACCTTCTTTGCCTTCAACAATGTCTTTGATATGTGCTTCTAGATAGTCTTTCGTGCGTCCTTCAGTATCTATAGATACGATAATATATCTATCACAAAAGTTCCGACTTGTATATCTTTATTCATTGCAGGAACAAAACCCATAGATAGTGAGATCGCGCCCATATGTGATCTCGTTAGTTTTTTTCCTGCCCATATCACTATAGATTTTGCAGTACCTACTTTGTAATCTGCCGCCATTAACTCTGCGGTAGCAACTTCTTTTTCGGCTTCCGCTGTTTTATTCTCTTTACAAGAATTTATTCCAGCGATTAATAAAAGTGCAATAGCAATTAATGTAATAAATTTTTTCATTTAATTTTTTAATGGTTTGAGCACAAAAATACTAGAGTTAGGGTGCAATTAGTATTAAAATTATTAGGTGACATTTTGGCAAATAATCGACAATTGGCAGTACTTTTGCAATTCCCAATAAAAATATTTGACACACATTTAACTATGAGTAATAAAGATTTAAAAGATGAGGTTGTAGAAGATATCGTGGAGAACAACCCAGAGATAACTTCAGAAACATCAAACAACGAAGCAAGCGAAGAAAACGAAGTAGAGGTGCTTGAAGAAAGAGACCCAATTGAGGCTCTAGAAGGAAAGTTGCTAGGAGAAAAAGAACGCTACTTAAGACTTTTTGCTGAGTTTGAAAACTATAAAAAGCGTACGATGAAAGAACGTATTGAACTTTTTAAAACAGCTGGAAAAGATATCATGGTATCCTTATTGCCAGTTCTTGATGATTTTGAACGTGCCTTAAAAGAATTTACCGAGGAGAGTGATGATGTTCACGTACAGGGAATGCAGCTTATTAGTAACAAGCTTAAAGAGGCAGTGACACAAAAGGGATTAGAGCTCAGTGAGACTAACGTTGGCGATGTTTTTAATGCTGATTTACACGAAGCAATTACACAAATACCTGCGCCTTCAGATGATATGAAGGGTAAAATCATTGATGTCATTGAAAAAGGGTATAAACTGGGTGATAAGATAATCCGTTATCCAAAAGTAGTGATAGGGCAATCCTAATCTAAACATACAAAATGAAAGACGACTTTTACGATCTATTAGGCATCTCTAAAGGAGCAACTGCTGCCGAAATTAAAAAAGCATATCGCAAAAAAGCGATTGAACATCACCCAGATAAAAACCCAGGTGACGCTTCGGCAGAAGAAAAATTTAAGAAAGCTGCAGAGGCCTATGAGGTACTGAGCGACCCAAACAAAAAAGCACGTTACGACCAGTATGGGCATCAAGCCTTTGAAGGTGGCGGTGGCTTTGGCGGCGGCGGCGGTGCAGGTATGAATATGGACGATATCTTTAGCCAGTTTGGAGACATCTTTGGCGGCGGCGGCGGCGGCGGTTTTGGTGGCTTCGGTGGTTTTGGTGGTGGCGGAGGTCGTCGTACGATAAAAGGAAGCAACCTAAGAGTGCGTCTTAAGCTTACACTAGAAGAAATTGCCAACGGTGTAGAAAAGAAAATCAAGGTAAAGCGTAAAAAAGTTGCCTCAGGAACTACATACAATACGTGTAGCACTTGTAATGGTGCTGGGCAAGTAACAAGAATCCAAAACACGATATTAGGTAGGATGCAAACTTCTGCTCCTTGCACTACGTGTGGTGGTTCTGGTCAAATGATTGCTAACAAGCCAGCAAATGCAGATGCAAATGGAATGCTCTCTACAGATGAGACTGTTTCTATAAAAATACCAGCAGGTGTTGTAGATGGGATGCAGCTTAAAGTTACTGGTAAAGGAAATGACGCTCCGGGTAATGGTATTGCAGGAGATCTTTTAGTTGCTATAGAAGAATTACCTCACGATAGCTTATCAAGAGAAGGTGATAATTTACATTATGATTTGTACGTTAGTTTTAGCGATGCAGCACTCGGAAGTTCTAAAGAAATAGACACGGTAACTGGAAAAGTCCGTATAAAGGTAGATCCGGGAGTACAAAGCGGAAAAATATTACGACTTCGTAGTAAAGGGATTCCTAGTATCAATGGATATGGGACAGGAGATTTACTTGTGCATGTAAATGTCTGGACACCAAAGACTTTATCTAAGGAGCAAAAAGAATTTTTTGAAAAAATGACCGAAGATGAGCACTTCCAACCGAAGCCAGAATCTGAGGATAAATCGTTTTTTGAAAAAGTAAAAGACATGTTTTCTTAAAAAAACGTTAATTCTCAAATATTTTGTTATATTTGACTATCGTTTAGTAATAAGCGATAATTTTTCTTTTTCATAGCAATTTTTTTTCCCACCTTTTAATGTAAATTAAAAGGTGGGTTTTGCGTTTATATAGGATATCTTTGATCCTCTTTTATGTAACACTTAAGGCTTATGGGGTACTAACTCATTATCAATCGTGTTCTATTACTTTTTGTAAACGATTTCAACCAAATTAATACCACTATGAATAAACTTTTAGTTGCCCAGAATATTTCTAAAAATTTTGGCGAATTTAAGGCGCTTGACGATGTAAGCATAGAAGTCCCAAAGGGAAGTATTTTCGGTTTGTTAGGCCCTAATGGTGCAGGAAAGACAACCTTAATAAGAATCATTAACCAGATTACAATGCCAGATCAAGGAAAGGTATTTCTTGATGGTGAGCCTTTGCGTCAAAACCATATCCAGAATATAGGTTATTTACCAGAAGAAAGAGGCTTATATAAATCTATGAAGGTAGGGGAGCAAGTGCTTTACCTAGCGCAATTAAAAGGACTGTCAAAAACCGAAGCAAAAGCCAAGCTTAAATACTGGTTTGATAGACTAGAAATAGGAGACTGGTGGAATAAAAAAATACAAGAGCTCTCTAAGGGGATGGCACAAAAAATTCAGTTTGTGGTGACCGTCTTACACGAACCTAAACTCCTCATATTTGATGAGCCTTTCAGTGGTTTTGATCCTATCAACGCTAATTTAATTAAGGATGAAATCCTAAAATTAAGAGATGATGGTGCCACAGTAATTTTTTCTACCCACCGTATGGAATCTGTAGAAGAAATGTGTGATCATATTGCACTGATAAATAGGTCTAAAAAAATACTTGATGGTAAACTGATAGATATTAAGCGTGCCTACCAGAATAACACTTTTGATGTAGGGCTCATACCTACAAACCCACTACAAGCTTCAGGGCTTTTAAGTGAAAAATTTAGTGTGGAGCCGGCTACGTTTAAGAGCATCAATGAAGACCTTAAATATCGTATCAAGATTACACCAGAGACTTCTTCTAACGAACTTTTACAGTATATAGCGACCTTAGGGCAAATCACTCATTTTAATGAAGTGATCCCGTCTGCAAATGACATTTTCATCGAAACTGTGAATAAAAACAATTAAATCGCTAGCATTATGAATCATCTTCCATTAATTATCAAGAGAGAGTATTTGACTAAGGTGCGTAATAAGTCTTTTGTCATCATGACGTTTTTGACGCCACTTATTTTTGTCGGGATATTTTCGCTGGTAGCATATCTTGCTAGTTTAAATAAGAGTACTTCAAGAGAAATTGCGATTCTTGATGAGAGTGGATATTTCAACAACCAGTTTGAAAACACAGATAATACTACCTATGTTTATGTAACTGGGCAATCATTAGAAGACTTAAAAAAGCAATCTGAAGAGCAAGAGCGCTACGGTTTATTATATATCCCGAAGGCAAATAGCATTGATGAGGTGGCAGAGCAGATTACTTTTTATTCTGAAGATTCTCCATCGTTGAGTGTGATGGACGATATAGAAGATGTGCTAGAAACGGAGGCAAACGTACTAAAGCTGAAAGAGGCCGGGATTGATGCTGCGAGTATTCAAGAAATGCGGATTCGTATAAAAACACATCAAGAAACTTATAAGGGTAAAGAAACTTCAGAGCTAGGGTATGTGCTTAAATTGGGTTTTGGGGGTCTCGCAGGTTATTTATTATTCATGTTTATTATTATCTACGGAAATATGATAATGCGAAGCGTAATCGAAGAAAAAACCAGTAGGATTATAGAGATTATCATCTCTTCTGTAAAACCAATAAAATTACTTTTAGGTAAAATTATTGGAACGTCTCTAGCTGGCGTTACCCAGTTTTTAATGTGGACCATATTAATGGGGGTGTTGATGATGGTGGTGCCTTTAATTTTTGGGATTGATATGAATGAGGTGCAAACACCACAGCAACAAGCATTAATGCAAGCAGCTGGTGAAGGTGGTTTAGAAAACGGAATTACTCAATTTATGATTGAGGCAAATAACTTACCACTCTTGAATCTAGTGATTATGTTTTTGTTGTTCTTTATAGGCGGTTACTTATTATACGCATCTTTATATGCTGCAATTGGAGCTGCAGTAGATAGCGAAACAGACACACAGCAATTTATGTTGCCTATTTTGTTGCCACTTATTCTAGCCGTTTACGTGGGGATCTTTACAGTAATGGATAATCCGCACGGCACTGTGTCACAGATTTTCTCCTTTATTCCTTTTACATCTCCTGTAGTAATGCTAATGCGAATTCCTTTTGGTGTACCTATTTGGCAACAAGTACTCTCTGTAGTCATTTTATTTGCTACATTTATAGGCACAGTTTGGTTCGCCGCAAAAATTTACCGAGTGGGTATATTAATGTATGGAAAGAAAGCGAGTTATAAAGAACTGCTCAAATGGCTAAAGTATTAAAATAGGTGCAAGACAAAGTAGTAGACAAAATAGAAGAAGTAGTTAGAGAGAACATCTGGACTGCTATAAAGGATTTCTTAGAAATAGGATGGACTTTTGGTAAGGGGGAAACTCAAATTAATCTAACCATAGGGCTTTTTATTCTCATAGTCCTATCGTTTTTCTTTGCAAGTTTTATTCTTAAGTGGGTGCGTAAATTGTATACCCGTAAAATGGATGAAACGGACAAGCAGAAGTTTGTCAGCGTTTTTAAGTTCATCAAATACATAACGTATATCATTGTTGTATTTGCTACAATGAGTTTTGCGGGTGTCAACATCACTCCTTTTCTAGCTGCATCTGCCGCTTTATTTATAGGTTTAGGGCTGGCATTACAAGAGTTGTTTCAAGACGTCATAGGCGGTATTTTTATCATTGTAGATAAATCGTTACTTGTAGGTGATATTATTGAGACTGACGGAAAAGTAGGTCGAGTTATAGAGATCAAGTTAAGAACGACTCGCGCCATTACCAGAGATGATAAGATCATCATCATTCCTAATCATAAATTTATCACAGAAATCATCTATAATTATACGCAAAACAGAAGAACCACGAGAGAGTTTGTAAGTGTTGGTGTTGCGTATGGTAGTGATACTGAGCTGGTAGAGAGGTTATTGTTAGAAAGCTTAGTCAATCAGCCAGGTATTTTAAAAAGTCCGAAACCTTTTGTTCTTTTTGAAAATTTTGGTGATTCTAGTCTTGATTTTTCTGTGCTTTTTTTCCTCAATGACAGTTTTACAGATCCAAAAATAAAGAGTGCGATTCGTTTTAAGATAGATCGCTTATTCAGAGAGAATAATGTTACAATCCCATTCCCACAGCGAGATGTTCATTTATTTAACACAAGTGTAACTAAAAGTGGTTCAGATTCAGATAACTTAGCGATTGATTAATTAAAATTCCAATTGCCCCGCATGAAAAACTTTTTTCTACTTGCAGTATTAATAGGCCTTTTCGTGACTACAGTGCAATCGCAAGTTACAGACCTCGCGCGATTAGAGTTTACTTATTTCCCACAAGGAAAATCTGACAACTCTTTTAGAAGAGTAAGAACATTTATTAATGTCCCTATAGAATTAAATGAAGATGGTTATCTAGTTCCTGGATTTGGCTATCGTAATGTAAACTTAAAACTGGGAGATGAACTTCCATTTTCAGATTTAAATCTAGAACGGTACCAATCACTTACTTTGAGTTTGGGCTATACAGATAAGATGAAGAATGATTGGCGTTATGTCTTTCAAGGCGGAGTAATTGCAGCTTCAAATTTTTCTGGAGATCTTGAACGCGAAGATTTTATTTTTGAAGGAGCGGGCTTCTTGATAAAAGATAAAACAGATCTTGATCAAGCAACTCTAGGTGCTAAGCCTTGGCGTCTAATTTTAGGTTTATCGTATAGCACCACCGCAGGAAGACCATTCCCTTTACCTATTATTAACTATTACCGCGAGTTTGCACCTAAGTGGTCGTACGCCGTGGGAGTGCCAAAATCAAATGTGAAATACCGCTTTAATAATAGACATGCAGTAAATGGCTTCGTGACATTAGATGGTTTTTTTGCGAACATCCAGGGAGATGTCGCATTTCAAAATGACCCCAATGATCCTGCGGTGCGTGTAGGAGAAAATATATCTATGACCACAGCCTTATCTGGTTTAGGTTATGAATATTGTTTTACAAGGCATCTCTTGTTCTATGTGTATGGGGGCTGGACGATAATCAACGACATTCGTATAAGAGACAAAGACGCAAAGGATATCTATACAATTAACGATACAAATAATATTTACGCGCGAACTGGCGTGAAACTAAAACTATAAAAATGCCGAAAATACTTATTATAGAAGACGAAGCTGCCATTAGACGCGTACTCGTGAAAATTCTTTCAGAAGAAAACAACACGTACGAAGTTACAGAAGCCGAGGATGGCCTAGCGGGTATCGAACTCATAAGAAAGGAAGATTACGACCTCGTGCTTTGTGATATAAAAATGCCCAAGATGGACGGCGTTGAGGTGCTAGAGGCGGTTAAGAAAATAAAACCAGAAACACCTATGGTGATGATCTCTGGTCACGGCGATTTAGATACGGCGGTACATACAATGCGCCTAGGTGCTTTTGACTATATTTCAAAACCACCAGATCTTAACAGATTGCTTAACACAGTGCGTAATGCGTTAGACCGAAATGAGCTCGTGGTTGAGAATACGCGCTTAAAAAAGAAGGTAGGTAAGAAGTATGAGATGATTGGCGATTCACCAGCTATTTCTCAAATAAAAGAAATGATAGAAAAGGTGGCCGAAACAGAAGCGAGAGTTTTTATCACAGGTCCTAATGGTACTGGAAAAGAACTAGTAGCACACTGGATTCATCAAAAAAGTGACCGCTCTAAAGGACCTATGATTGAGGTGAACTGTGCGGCCATCCCGAGCGAATTAATCGAGAGTGAACTTTTTGGTCACGTAAAAGGAGCATTTACTTCGGCAAATAAAGATAGAGCAGGAAAATTTGAAGCGGCTAATGGAGGTACTATTTTTTTAGATGAAATAGGCGATATGAGCCTTTCTGCACAAGCTAAAGTATTACGTGCGCTACAAGAAAATAAGGTGCAACGCGTAGGGAGTGATAGAGACATTAAAGTAGATGTGCGCGTAGTTGCTGCTACAAACAAAGATTTAAAAAAGGAAATCGCAGCAGGAAATTTTAGAGAAGATTTGTACCATCGTCTTGCCGTGATACTAATAAAAGTACCGTCGCTTAATGAGCGAAGAGAAGATATTCCTATGCTGATTGCCCATTTCAGCAGTCGCATTGCAGAGGAACACGGTACTGCAAAAAAGAATTTTACAGATAAGGCAGTTAAGTTGTTGCAAGAATATGACTGGACAGGAAACATTAGAGAACTGCGTAATGTAGTAGAACGTCTTATCATTTTGGGCGGTAGCGAAGTGAGCGAAAAGGACGTAAAACTATTTGCAACAAAATAAGAAGGTATGAAAAAGGTGAACATTTCAGAATATAAAGTTGCCGGGCCTATTTTTATAAAAGATGCCAAGACAAAAGTTGATTTTCAGGCAGACAAAAAGGCGATAGAAGCAGAGCTTGAAGATACTCGAGAGCGACTAGGGAAACTCCAGGATACCTTGTATGCGCACGGAAAGTACGCTGTGTTAGTATGTTTACAAGGGATGGATGCCGCTGGAAAAGACAGCTTGATTCGCGAAGTTTTTAAAGATTTTAATGCCCGTGGGGTTGTGGTTCATAGCTTTAAAGTACCTACAGATTTAGAAAAGAAACACGACTTTTTATGGCGTCATTATATTGCCCTACCGGCTAGAGGTAAGTTTGGCGTTTTTAATAGAACCCATTACGAAAACGTCTTAGTGACGCGTGTACATCCTAATTATATTTTGGGCGAAAACCTTCCAGACGTGACATCGGTTACAGATGTTGACCAATCGTTCTGGGACAAACGTTTTGAGCAAATTAACAACTTTGAAAAAACAATCTCAGAGAACGGTACGATCATTTTTAAATTTTTCTTGAGTCTCTCTAAAGATGAACAGAAAAACCGACAGTTGAGAAGGTTACATAAAACCAATAAAAACTGGAAATTCTCTGCAGGAGATTTAGATGAAAGAGACTTGTGGACAGACTATATGAGCTGTTATGAAGATATCTTAAATAGAACTTCAAAACCACATGCGCCTTGGTATGTGATCCCAAGCGACGATAAGCCTGCGGCACGTTTGATTGTAGCAAGTATTATGTTGCAAGAATTACAACAGTATACGGACATTAAAGAGCCGGAGCTCGATGACAAAACCAAAGCGCGTATTCACGAGTTTATTGCGCGATTAGAGAAAGAGTAGGGTGTTGCAATATGCCGACCCGCGTGCATTAAATAAAGAAGCACCAGAAAGATTAAGATGCTGGGGTTTGATTAAAAGCAAACTTAACCCGTATTCAAGTAAGTACTATTATCGCTCCATCAAAAGAGCAGTGATTATTCTCAATTTAATTCAGAATATCTTCTCACTAAATCGTAGTTTTCTATATTGACCAACCTTATTGCTAATCTTAAGTAAGTTGTCAACCCGAAAATCTTTCAGAAGTATACAGTAATCTTTTATGGATCTCGATCAAGGCTGAATAAAAAAGGCGTAAGTTAGCACGAACAACCCTATGCATTTTCTGGAACGAAAATGGGGCAGCAGCAAAACGTGTATGATAGCGTTTAATGTGACTATTATATCAAAACTAAAATAAAATTATGATGACATTTATTGGGATTGCTTTAATACTTATGGGAATAATATTATTCGTTTTAAAGAAGTACAATGAAAACGCAAGGGAAAAGAATACTGCCGTGAGGGCCTTTAATGAGTCGTCGAAAGATGTAAGTCAGTACAAAGAATTAAATGCTGTGATTGAGGTTCCTTTAAAGTGGTGGATAAGCACGGCACTGGGTGTTTTATTTATTTTCTCTGGTGTGGCAAATCCATTTAGTATTAACGATGCAGGAGAGCGAACCGTGGTTCAACCTATTAAAGGGATGTTATGGACACAGTTTAATCCAGGCTTGTATTTCTCTGGGTTCTTTAGTAAAAAGACAGTGTGGCCTAATAACTTTACAATACAAGTGAGTCGTGAAGGAAATAAAAGCCCAGATGCAGATCTTTGGATTGCGAGTAACCCGAAGGATGGTACTTTTAGTGAAGGAGATAATGCAGAGCTAGAACATACCGTTAAATGGGATTTACCAAGCAGTGAGGCTATGATGTTAGATTTACATATCACGTATAACAATTTTGAAAATTTAATGAGTACCACATTGTTGTCATATCAAAAGAAGATTGCCTCTTTTAGTACACAGCGTATGTCATCTGAGGCTCATTATTCTGGTGGTAAGTCACAGTTAGATCAATACTTTCAAGATCAATTGCGCAATGGACAAGTGTTATTGCAAACAGACACTAAAACGAGAACATTAGAAGATGGGAGCCAAGAGACCTATATCGATGTAAAACCTAAGCTTGATATGAAAGGCGAAATGGTAAGAGTGGAAAGTGATATACAAACATTTGGAATCTTATCAACCTATACCTCTATGGATAATGTGCACTACGTAGAAGAGATTGATGTAAAATTAAGGCAGAAAATTAAGTATGCGGCTGATAAAGCAAACTCTAAGCAAGAATTAATTGCCGCACAACAAGAAGAGCAGACGGCTATTGTTAAAGGTAGAAAGTTAATCGCAGAGCGTACGGCAATTGAAGAGGCTGATGAGATTGAGTCTGTGATTAGAGCCCGTAAAGCAAAACTTGTTGCTGCTGAAAAGTTAGAAGAAGACAAATACAAAGCGGCATCAACACTCGCATTAAAAAAAGCGGAAGCGGAAGGTGATAAGCTTAAAGTACAGGCTGGATTATCCCCACTAGAACAAGCTAGAATGGACAAAGAGACTGCAATAGGAGTAGCTCAAGCACTAGCGGGTCCTAATGGAATTGTGTTTCCTAAAATCGTCGTGTCTGGAGGCGATGCTAACGGTGGCGGTAATGGTGCGCTACAAACTGTTCAACTTAAAATGTTGAATGATTTAGCAAAATCTATGTCGAATAATCAGGACTAGGGTATTACCATAAAATGGTTAATTGGAGTATTTCTACTGCGCTATCTTATCATAGAAATAAAGACCAAGCTGAAAATAAACGTTTGCTTAGGCGCACTCATTACTTTTATATACACTCAATAGCCCGAACAAGACCTTTACCACAACCGACTTCAACAAATCCAATCAACAATAAATAACTACATCTCTCAGAAAAAGACCTAAGAAAAACAAACACGACTTTAGCACATAGTCGCTAAGTTTTGTATTTTTCGGGTATGAAAAGAACGATTATTACCCTAATGTTGGTATTTGTTGCTGGCTTACTGCAAGCACAAACAAGCTTCAAGAAAGATTCTACTCTTATAAAATCTATTTATAACACGGCCCTGCTTAATGGTAAGAGCTATGACTGGTTGGCTCATTTATCTAATGAAATAGGTGGCCGACTTTCGGGCTCGCTTAATGCAGAAAAAGCGGTAGCATATACCCAAGAAGAACTAGAGGGCTTAGGCTTAGATAAAGTATGGCTACAACCGGTGATGGTTCCAAAATGGACACGTGGTCAGAAGGAGTATGCTTTTATAGAAACGGGGCCGGGACAAACATCAACAACAGATATTTGTGCTTTAGGTGGTTCTATCGCAACACCTCCATCAGGGATCAAAGCACAGGTAATAGAAGTAACGAGCCTAGATCAATTAGCTACTTTAGGAAAAGAAAAAATAGAGGGTAAGATTGTTTTCTACAATCGCCCTATGCAGGCAGACCTTATAAATACATTTGCGGCCTATGGTGGTTGTGTAGACCAGCGATACGCAGGAGCGATGGAAGCAGCAAAATATGGAGCGGTTGCCGTCGTTGTTCGCTCAATGAATCTTCGTGCAGATGATCTCCCACATACAGGTTCTATGTCTTATGGAGACACGCCAGCAGATCTAAGGATTCCCGCTTGCGCGATTAGTACAAACGGTGCAGATTATCTGAGTAGTGCCTTAAAAATACTTCCCTCCCTTTATTTTTACTTTAAACAGAACTGTAGGACATTTGATGATGTACTAAGCCATAATGTGATTGGCGAAATTACAGGAAGCCAATTCCCTGATAGATACATGGTCGTGGGTGGTCATCTGGATTCTTGGGATTTAGGGGACGGTTCTCATGATGATGGGGCAGGGGTCGTGCAATCAATGGAAGTGCTTCGTCTCTTTAAAGAAATTGGGTATAAACCAAAACACAGCATCCGCGTGGTGCTTTTTATGAATGAAGAAAACGGACTTCGTGGCGGAAAAAAATATGCAGAAGAGGCGCGACTCAAGAAGGAGACCCACGTATTTGCTTTAGAAAGCGACGCAGGTGGATTTACACCTAGAGGGTTTTCATTTGATCTGGATGAAGAGAACTTCAGGCAAGTAGAAAGCTGGAAACCATTGTTCAAGCCTTATTTAATTCATTATTTTGAAAGAGGCGGTAGTGGCGCAGACATTGGTCCACTTAAAGAAGAGGGGATGGTACTCGCTGGCTTGAGACCTGATTCACAACGTTATTTTGATCATCATCATGCTGCAAGTGATACTTTTGATGCGGTTAACAAACGTGAACTAGAGCTAGGCGGTGCTGCGATGGCAAGTCTTATCTACCTATTTGACACACACGGCACAACATCTGAAATGACGGTGATTAAAAAATAGATCAAGAAAATTTCAGTCAAAATAGAGCGTAAAAAAACTCCAAGAACTTTATAAAGAACTTGGAGTTTTTAAGTGCTGGCTATTCAATAATGACTTCTTGTATTTTTAATTCTTAAGCTGTGACACTTATTTCAGCTTCAACAGCTATCGATAACTCTTCTTTATCCTCACCTGCCATATCTACTTCGATTACCAGAAATTGAATTTCTTCCTCTTTCATAACGATTCTTACCTCTGGTAAAGAAACAGTTTTTGTTTTAACGTCAATATCCATTGAGTCGATGGTAAGTACGCTCATGGTGTTTTGTTTTGAGTGCAGTTTAAGAGACGTTAGGAAATTATATTCTTAATAAAATCCCTATTGAATGCGTCTTTACGTATTGCGTTAATTTTATAATGGATTATGTTAGGCTTTCTGAAGTTATATGTAATTATTCCCACCAAACCACAAAGAACACAGTGATACAGCCCTCCAGGTTTTCATAAATCAAGGGCGATTTTTTCAGTGCTATCTGTTCTTTTATTGTTTCTGAAATAGCATCACTAGTATACCAAGTGCTTATTTTTTCTGGAGCTAAGAGCCATTCTCTTTTAGATGGAATGCCGTAGGTTGCTTTCGGTTTTAAGATAAGGTCGCCGTGTTTGATCCAGATTCCTTTCACACAGTTTTGATAGTGCAGGGGCAGTTTTTTACTAAAGGTTTCAGGAACAAAGAGCATCGCCTTCACGCAATAGCGCTGTAGGATATTTTCTGAAATACCAAGACCCGATAGGATAGTTTTTGTAGCAGGATGACGGAGTAAAGGAAACTGACTTTCAGAAAACTTCTGTAGTTTGTCAAGCAACGTGTCTTTAAGGTTGGGCCC
>Ga0307489_10002144_pt1 | contig 13204 bp, 19 predicted proteins | sample SB12metaG_FD_202247 | JGI IMG/M metagenome (GOLD analysis project Ga0307489, IMG submission 202247) | Sea-ice brine microbial communities from Beaufort Sea near Barrow, Alaska, United States - SB 1.2 | ecosystem: Environmental > Aquatic > Marine > Coastal | place: USA: Alaska | collected...
GCTTCGCGCGTCGTCCTCATAAATCTAGCGCGCTCCAAAAAACATCCACGCGCTCAGAGAGTGGATCGACGAAAGTCACATTTGAGCTTCGCTCATATGATACTTTCGTTGGACGCGATGTGGATTCGAGGGCTGATGGGAATTCGAAATGAGATGACACACTACAAATACGTACTCATATCTACAGGCGCGCTTCGCGTGACTACTATCTAAAGGCGCGCTTCGCGCACTCCTGCACCGTGACAATATATATGATCAACTCTCTGATGGTACACCGGCGGACACACATCGCAGCGACCACCACTCTGCTGGCTAGACAGGTGCGAGTACAGCGCTCACTTCACCCCCTTGGCCAGCAGCTTCTTCTGCCTCCGCCGCTCTGCCGTGCATGTCGGACAGTACCACTTGCCCTTGATTTTGGCGTCCACACTGAGCCCGACGCACGCAAAGTGGAACCACTCCACGGCGCAGTCGTCGTTCTCGCACGCGATCATCTCCCCGAAGCTGATGCGCTGGCACGAGCAGTACACGGGCTCGTTGGGGTCCACCGGCACCCCCTCGCCGAAGATCGACACCCCCGCAGCAACCCCCGCCCCCGCCTCCGCACTGGGGGCGCCGCCCCCGCGCGCCTTCTGCTGCTCCATGAGCTGCGCCAGCGCGTTGGCGGAGGGCGCTCCCCCGCCCCCGCCCCCCGCCGCGGCGCCCGCGTCCCCACCCTCCGCCGCCGCCGCCGCCTCGCGCTCCACCAGCGCGGCGTCGAAGGCCCGGAGGTCCTTGTCCAGCCGCATGATGTGCTGGTCCACCAGGTCGTAGCACCGCTGCGCCAGCGCCACCTTCTCGTCCGCGATTTGGACGCAGCGCTGGCCGTCGGCGTGCACCCGGGTCTCCACGGACGCGGCGTCGTCCGCCCGAGGCCGCTTCGCCGACGGCTTCCGCCGCAGCTCGTCCAGGCGCTCCTCCACCGCCTCCTGCACGCTCCTCGCCAGCTCTGCGCGGGTTGGGTTCCAAGGGTGGGGGAGTGCGGGATAGTGGTGAGTCGTCGGGACACACCTGCGTGACCGCTGTGCAGACATCACAAACACCACGACAGACACGACGAAGGGCACCACAGACACACGAACCTGTCCCTTGCTCGTCCAAGTCTTTCAGCCGCTCCAGATGCGAGCACAGCGGCGCCGTGACACCTGCGGCACAAAGAGGGGAGAAACGTTAGTTCACAGCGTTGCGACGTCCCTCGGGGGCGGACCGATATCCGCTCGCGATACTGCTCGGCAGTCATTCTTGAACCCTCGCGCAAGCATGCGATGCCAGCCCGCGCCCGCCGACTCAACCATCGCCCCGTCCCCAACGCCGCCCTGAGAAGGGTCGAGCGTGTGAGATCGCAGGCAGCTTCCTCTTCGTCAGCCATTTATTTGCCACATTGCCACATGGGTTGATTTGGTTGCGCGCGGGGATTCGTACCGTGGGTGTTGGTGAGCGCCGCCGACACCACGCCGCCAGCCGCCAGTATCGCAGCCTTCGTCATGACTCTACACGTTGTCGTCCGCCTTCGCTGTGCTCGGGCGGTGCGTCACGGTATGTGCTCAGAGGGCCACCTCCCGACAAAAAATCCACAACAAATGCCCGAGGTTTGAAAATTCGAGGTCGGACGGTGCCTGGCTGTGGAGGCAGGCCGGCGGCCGCGGCCAACCCTAAACCTAAAACGGCAATAATAACCCTAGACCTTGTAGAGCTCTCTATTGATGACGTGGCCAGACCGGGCAGACGCCAGAGCCCTGCACTCCGTTCGACGCCGCACGCGAGCGACGTCAGCGTACCACAGTCAGCCAGGATGGCGGCTATGATGTCCGCTTCGGCGCTCTGCGCCACCTCCCAGCCCGGCGCGGCAGGTGAGACCCCGCCTCGGTACAGTGCCGACCTTCCGTGCGGTAGACGGGGAAGCGAGTGAATTCCCGTACGGCGCTCCCGGGCCCGCCGCCGTGACGGCTTCTGACCACGACGCGCGCTGTGCACACGCGGCCGGGTGTTTGGGGGTGGGCCGCGGTTCGCACCCGTCCCAGGCTCGCTCGCGGCAGCTCAGGCGCTCGCGCAGGCTCTCACCGAGTGCGCTCGCCGGGCTGCGAGTTGTCGTCTGAATAAACCCTTATCTAGGGCAAAGGTGCTCTGCGAGGCTGTGGGCAAACTTTCCTTACGCCATTCGTTGTCACGTGCAACGTGAGCAAGCTACGCGCCTTCCGCTCGAGCCGAGTACGCGTTCCGGGCGCGGCAGGTTCGGCGGAGCCTGCAATACTTGCCGCCCTCGGCCGTTCGGGCCTTCGTTGGGGTCTGGTTTGGTTGCTTTGGTTTTGGATGTGCCTGTGGTTGGAGTGTTCCAGCACCTGTGTGAGAAGTAGTGTCTTATCAGCCAACAACTCCGAGTCTCGCTGACCGACTCGCCCTCCTCGCTCAACAGGTGGGTTCAAGGCGGCTGTTCGCGGCAAGTCGGTCTCCATGCGCGCGGCTGCGCCGGTGGCGCGGCGCTCGGCGAGCCTGCGGGTGGAGGCTGCGGCAGCGGCAGTGTCGAAGATGACCTTCGAGGGGGCCGAGGCGGGCACGGCGAGCCTGGACCTCAAGGTGGCGAAGAGCGAGATTGCTAAGGGGCTCGTGCACAAATACGTCGTCATGGTCCGCCAGAACGCGCGGCGGGGCACCGCGTCGACGCTGACGAAGGCGGAGGTGGCGGGTGGTGGGCGCAAGCCGTTCAAGCAGAAGGGGACAGGTAACGCGCGCCAGGGCTCCGTGCGCACGCCGCTGCGCCCCGGTGGTGGCGTCATCTTCGGACCCAAGGTGCGTGCAGCACCTCCCGCCGCCGCCTCCGTCGTCGCGACCGTCCTGCGCGAGCGCGCCGTGTGCCTGGGCCCATCAACAGAGCCCCGCTAATTTTCCCTGCCCCTACCCTGAAACCCTGCTCAAACCCGTTCCCTTCCCTCGCCCCGTGTCGCAGCCCAAGGACTGGTCCATCAAGATGAACAAGAAGGAGCGTCGCCTGGCGATGGCCACCGCCCTGCAGAGCGCGGCGCCCAGGTGATTGCTCGCCGCCGCCGCCCACCCCCGCCGCGCCCGCGCCCCGTGTGTTTCCCAGGAGGGTGTGCGGGTGAGGAGTGAACCGGCGTGGGAATTTTCATAGAAGGGCGTTGCCTGGCGATTCGTGACTGACGTTTGCTCCCTCTCTCCTTTTCTCTTGGTGCAGCATGATCGTGGTGGACGACATGAGCAAGCTGACGGTGCCGAAGACGAAGGTGATGTCCTTGGCGCTGCAGTCGTGGGGGGTGGCGGAGGGCGAGAAGGTGTACCTCATCACCAAGGGTGCCTCGGACGCCGTCACGCTGTCCACGCGCAACATGGAGAAGGTGGTGCAGACCGACATCACGCACCTCAACGTCTACGACGTGCTCAACGCCGACAAGGTGGTTGTCGAGGAGTCCGCGCTCACGTACATCAACGACTTCTACGGCGTGAAGGGCGGCGCGTGGGCCTGAGCGGCGGCGGGGAGTTGGCGGGGGATGCAACGTGTTGAATGTGCTTAGGGTGGCGGCAGCTTGTCCGCGTTGGTGGGGGGCTCGCTTCGCGCTTTGGGAGTTTTATGGGTATCACTTAGGATGAGAATTATGTAAAAGAGCCATTACTATCAGACCACAGCTGAACAGCGGCGCATAGATATATCGTAGAGGGACAGAGATGATTGGCGGCCGGTGCGCGGCGCGCCAATTGGGTCAGTCAACCACGTGGTCGGGCGGCGCGCTGCGAGCAGGTATAGAACCAATGGCTCCACACCATTCCCACCACCCGCGCCCGAACCATCGCAGGCAGACTCCGGGGCGCTGCGATCGAGGCACGCGCCAACGCCACAGTCCCGCGTCACAGTGCTGCCGCCCTCTGTCCCAGTTTAGTGAGAGAAACCCTAAACCCTAAACCCTAGCCTGCCTGTTTTCAAAACAACGCTGTCGACGTTCCAGGGTCAAGTGCTCACCCCATCGGACAACGCGCGCACCAGCGCACCGCTTTGGATTCTGGGAGCCAGGGAGGCCGGCCTCGCCTCGTCCCACCCCACCGCGTTATTCGCTGACATCTCCTTCTAGGGGGGCGTGTCAGACGGCATCATCATGGCCACGGTGGGGGGTCCGCCTGTGGGGATGCCCATGCCCGCCAAGGCGGTGGCGACGGAGGAAGCGTTGGTGGCGAAGGAGCGCGCGCGGGTCGCGGCGGAGGCGGACCTGGGGGGCGCGGAGAGCGTGTCGGAGACCGTGGGGCAGGTCTTCGCGGGGTATCAATCGTCGCTCGACGTGAGTACTCTCGACGCGATGCCCGTTGTCTCAGTGTCACCCCACCCGTCTCCTCTAATCTGGGGGGTGCCTGTATTTGTATTTCAAAACTCGGCATCTGCAACCTTGCGTCGCTCACCCTCTCGCGACTCTCCCTCCCCACTTCATCAACTACACAGCGCGGCATCGAACATCCCGGGGACATCGCCGAGGCCGCGAGTCTGTCGTCCATCCAACTACCACCCGTGACGTACCCGCTGTTCGACGCCGTGGGCGACGACATCGTGGCCAACGGCAAGCTCAGCAAGGCAGGGACTGGCAGATGTTGTGAGTCAGCGTCATAGGATGCCGCTTGACTCCAGACACGAGGGGTCAGAATGCGTCTGAATGACTTGGCAGGTAACGGGTGTTCTACAGCCGACATTGCTCGCCACGTCATAGGATGCCATATAACTCAAGAAACGAGGGTTCAAGCAACGTCTGGCGGGCCCTAGGTTGTGCTGCAGCTGGAGGGGGTGTTGTACGCGTGCCAGAAGCACTGCGAGCTGCTGCCGGATGGGTCGCGCGCGGGGTTCATGATTGGCGACGGCGCGGGCGTCGGCAAGGTACGGCGGTGCAGGGTGCACGCTCAACCGATGAAACACGGGTTGAAAGCGTCTGGAACTAAGCGCTTGAACCCAAAATGTGATAAATTGCTTCCAAATGTTGCTTTCAGATTCAACTTGCGGCGCTACAGCGCGGGGCGGCAGATCAGCGGCATCATCCTGGACAATTTCAGCCGCGGCCGCAAGCGTCACCTGTGGATCTCAAGCTCGACGGACCTGCACCGTGACGCACAGCGCGACCTGCGCGACCTGGGGTGCCACGTCAAGGTCATCAACAACTGCCAGGCGGGGTGGGCGCTTACTGCTACTGAGAACAAGCACTCGACCGACGTTGAACCGACTCCTCCTCCTCCGCGCGTCTGCAGCAGCATTCACCCTGAGTCACCCGCAATCATGCTCTGATCTCGCTCCAGTGCTTGTTGTGAACGACCTTGGTGGCAGGAGCTAGAGCGAGCCATGAGCGGCGCGGGGGGGTTGTCCAAGGACTACCGCGAGGGGGTGCTGTTCCTGACCTATGCCACGCTGGTCAGCAAGACCACTAAGGTCAGGCCCTGCAGCTTGTTACCCCTGCTGTCCCAGCGCTCACCGCGCTTGTTTTCAGCGCTTGAATCTAAACTTTGATGAAGCGCTTTCAAACTCTGCCTTCAAGTTCAACTTGTGGCAGTACAGCAAGGGGTCACGGCTGGACCAGATCATCAGCTGGTTCGGTGGCGGCGACGCGGACGGGTGCATCCTGTTGGACGAGTGCCACAAGGCCAAGAACTTCAACGCGGGTAACGACACGGTAGGGCGCCGCAGGTTGGCATGTGTTGAAATAAGTCATGTAACCACTCGGGTCTGCCTGTTCAGCGCTTGAAGCTGAAATATGAAATATGAAGAACTGCTTTCATTTTTTGCTTTCAAATTTCAACTTGCGCCGCTACAACACGGGAAGCAAGGTGGCGGGATGCGTGATCGACCTGCAGAGGCGGTGCCCCGACGCGCGCGTCGTGTACTGTAGTGCCACGGGCATCTCCGAGATTGGCAACATGGCGTACATGGCAGGGAGTGTATCAAGACGAAGCCGGCGTACCCGACTCGGGTTACAGAGGCATGCGCGCTCACTGCTTGCTTGGCCAATAGTCTCTTGACGGCCGGTCGCTTCAGCAGGCTCATTCCCTCCGCCTTGGCGTGGTAGTAGCTCGTATGTTGAACACCGACAGCGGAAAGATGTGCAATTCAATGCCGGCGTGTCCGACTCAATGCCTTTGGAGTGTGATCCGAGCGCCTGGTGATCTTACCGCGCGCCGGCGATGCGGTGTGTGCCCTACTGCGCGCAGCGGCTGGGGTTCTGGGGGCCCGGCACGCCGTTCGCCGACGCCGACCGCTTCATCACCGCCATGAAGAACCGCGGCGTGGGGTTCCTGGAGATGCTGGCGATGGAGATGAAGGCAGGACCAGGGCTTGTCCGTCACTCGCCACGTCATTCGACTCAATCGTGTTTTCCGACCCTCGTTTCTTGATTGAAGTGCCGGCTCGTGACGCGGCGAGCATAATCCACTACTGGGCCCACGTAATCCACTTCCATGATGTTGGGCGACCTTTGTTGGCGGCGAGCGGGAAGCTGGTGTGCCGCGGGCTGTCGTTCCGGCAGGCGGAGTTCTCCACGTCGGCGGCCACGCTGACGCCGCAGCAGGTGCAAGTGTACAACGCCGCGGCCGGCTTCATGACCGACCTGCGCGTCAACCTCGCCGAGGCCATCATGCGCACACGCTCGCCCAGCGGCAAGGTAGGGCGCTGCAGCTTGACCCGATGAAACCCACGTTGAGAGCGCCTGGAACTAAGCGCTCGAAACTAAAATATGATATACTGCTTTCGAGTTTTGCTTTCAATTTGAATTTGCGCCGCTACAGCAAGGCCAACGGGCAGGCGTGGAAGGCGTACTGGAGCTGCCACCAGCGCTTCTTCAAGCTGCTGTGCGTGTCCATGAAGGTCCCCGTGGTGGTGCGGCACGCGCGGGAGGCGCTGGCGGCGGGGCAGAGCGTGGTGCTGGGGCTGCAGACCACGGCAGGGCGCTGCACCTTCACTGTATCATAGAGAGACAGAGAGAGAGGGAGAGAGAGAGAAAGAGGGAGAGAGAGACGCATCTGCGTGTACAAGGAGGCACCAGGTTTCGCCCTGGCCCCCGTATAGCTTGCCAGTATCAAATCCTGTGTTGAAAGCGCCTAGAGTTTCAGCGCTTGGAACCATAGTATCATAAACTGCTTCCAATGTTTGCTTTCAATTTCAGAATTATAAACTGTTTTCAACGCTTGCAACTTGCGGCGGTACAGCACGGGGGAGAGCGCGGAGAGTGGGCTGGAGCTGGCGCCCGGGATGCGCGTGGACGACTTCGTCAGCACCACACGCGAGATGCTTCTTGGCTTCATCAAAAACCACTTCCCGGTGCACATCGCCGACGTCGCGGCGGCGCCGGCGCCGGGCGACTTCAACGACGGGGGGTTCAACGAAGGGGGGGCGGACTTGGATTTCGCGCAGCCGCCGCAGCCGTCGGGGACGCCGGGGGCGCTGCGCGAGGACGCGGAGTGCGTGGCGGCGCGCGACACGCTGCTGGAGATGGGCGAGGCGCTGGAGCTGCCGCCAAACTTCCTGGACGAGCTGATTGACGAGCTGGGCGGGCCGGGCGCCGTGGCGGAGATGACGGGGCGGCGCGGGCGGGTGGTGCGGCCCCGCGCGGGCGGCACGCTGGTGTTCGAGGCGCGCGGGGAGGGGGGGGGGAGCAAGGGTCGGGGCCGCGCGGCGGCGGGGTCCATCGCCGGCGACGGCGAGGTGGAGGGTGTCAACCTGCAGGAGAAGGAGGCCTTCAACAAGGTAGGCCGCTGCACCTTCACCCGATCATAAATACCTTGGCCGCGCCTGTATCTTAGCCCTTGAAACTAAAACGTGATAAACTGCTTTCAAGTTTCGCTTTCAATTTCATCTTGCGCTGCTACAACACGGGCGACAAGTACGTGGCCATAATTTCCGACGCGGCGTCCACGGGTATCAGCCTGCACGCGCTCAAGGTAGGGCGCTGCAGCTTGACCCCAGGTTGACCCCGGGCTCACCGCGCTTGGTTTCACCGCTTGAAGCTGAATTATGATGGACCGCTTTCAAACTTTGCTTTCAAAATGAAGTTGCGGCGGTACAGTGAGGGCGCAGGGAACCAGCGGCGGCGCGTGCACATCACCATCGAGCTGCCGTGGTCGGCGGACAAGGCCATCCAGCAGCTGGGCCGCACCCACCGCAGCAACCAGACCAGCGGCCCCATCTACATCATGTGCAGCACCAACCTGGGGGGCGAGCGGCGCTTCGCGGCGGCGGTGGCGCGGCGCCTGCAGAGCCTGGGGGCGCTCACGCGCGGCGACCGCCGCGCCGCTACCGGCATCGACCTCAGCGAGGGGAACCTTGACTCGCCCTTGGGGCGCCGCGCGCTGAAGAAGATGTACGATGCGCTGATCCTGGAAGGCACGCCGCTGCCCAACGGCGTCACGCTGGGCGCCGTGCTCGCGCACCTGCCCGCGGAGTCCAGCAGCGGCGGGGCGGGCGACGGGGGGGCGGGCGGCGGGGGAGAGGGCGGCGGGGGGGCGGACAGCGGGGCGGGCGGCGGCCGGGACGGCGAGGGCGCAGGGCGCAGGGATGATGGCGCCACCGGGGCGGGGGCGGACGAGCTGGCGCGACAGGAGGCGTCATGCCCCGGCGCGGGGGTCGCCACGCTCCACGCCGAGCTCCGGAACCTCATCGTGAGCCTGGGCGTTCAGGTTGGGCTGTCGCACGAGGGGTTGTCAGACAGCGCGGCGGCGGCGCTGGCGGAGATCGGGGGCGGTGCCAAGGACGCGGGGGACGTGCGACGCTTCCTCAACCGCATCCTGGTACCGCGGTGCACCTTCACACTATCAAAACCCGTGTTGAAACTTGACAGCGCCTACGATTTCAGAGCTTGAAACTATAATATCACGAACCGCTTTCAAACTTTGCTTTCAAATTCAATTTGCGGCGCTTCATCCTGGGCCTGCCGGTGCGCGGGCAGAACCTGCTGTTCGGGTACTTCACGGAGGTGCTCGCGGCGGAGGTCAAGTCGGCCAAGGTACGCCTAGTCCCTGAACCCTAAACCCTAAGCCCTTAACCCTAAGCTCTAAACCCTAAACCTGGTACGCCGCTGCAGCTTCGCCCGATCAAACGTTTGTTCAACCCCCCTGGAACAACACGCTTGACACTATGCCATCCATAAACTGGTTTCAAGTTTTGCTGTTAGTCTCAACTTGCGCCGCTACACCACGGCGGAGGGGAAGTACAGCGAGGGCGTGAGCGACTTGAGCGGCAGCAACATCCAGATCGACGAGACCAAGGTACGGCGGTGCAGGTTGACCCTATGCAACCCATGTTGAAACCGCCTGGAACTAAGCACTTGAAACTCAACTGTGATGATCTGCTTTCAAATTTTGCTTTCAAAATCAACTTGCGCCGCTACGCCAAGGTGCTGCTGAAGGACCCGCTGGGCAGCGGCGCGGAGCTGCGGCAGACGCGCGTGCTCATCGATCGCGGCGTGGGCTTCGACACCGCCGCCGGTATCCTCCAGGCAGGGCGCTGTACCTTCAACCCATGAAATTCATGTTGAAAGCGCAGCGCCTGAAACTAAGCGCTTGAAACCATAATATGATGAACCGCTTTCAAGTTTTGCTTTCAAATCTTACGGCGCTACATGGAGGCGCAGCGGCGCATCCCGCGCGACGGCTTCTACCGCATGCGCCGTGAAATGTTCGGCCGTGCGCAGTGCATCCTGGTGGGGCGCTGCAGATTCACCGGATGACGCTCTCGTTGAAACAGCCTGGATCGAATCGCTCGGAACTAAAACATGATGCGTCGCTTTCAAGTTCTGCTTTCAATTTCAAGTTGCGACGCTGCATCCTGGCGCTGGCGAAGCCCGGGGCCCAGAACACGTTCTCCATCCACCGCCCCAACACCGGCGTGTCGTTTTTCGATATGGACATCGACGAGCTGAAGCAGAAATACACGCAGGTGAAGGACGAGGAAGGCGCGCGCGAGGCGTGGGAGGCGACGTATCAGCTGACGGAGCGCGGGTGCATGCACGGCCCGTCGTGCAGCGCGGGCGAGCGCGGCAGGGCGTGCAGCGCCGGCAGCCGCGCCGTGCGCTGCTGCATCCTCAGCGGCGCCGTGGTCCCCGCGTGGTAGGGCGGTGCAGGTTGACCCTATCAAACCCACATTGACAGCGCCTGGAACTAAGCCCTTGAAACCATAATGCGATGAACCGCCTTCAAACTTTGCTTTCAAAATCAACTTGCGCCACTACAGCGTGGGGCGTGCTGGAGCGCGTGCTGGAGCGCCACGAGCACAGGTTCAACAAGTCCGACCGCGGCATGCGCGCCGTCAAGGTAGGGAGGTGCAGGTTCACCCCAGGTTGACCCCCGGTTGACCGCTGGTTGACCCGGGTTGACCGCGCCTAGTCTCGGCGCTTGAAGCTAAAGTACGATTGACCGCTTTCAAACTGTATTTGCAATTTCAAGTTGCGGCAGTACATGGCGGTGCAGGCCGAGGACGGCACCAAAGTGGTGGGGATCCGGTACCCGGAGGACCTGCTGGCGGAGGTGCGTGACAAGATCGTGCAGGAGTGGATGGTCGACGCGGCGAAGGAGACGGAGAAGGCGGCGCTGGCGGCGGCGCTGGCGGGGCTCACGGGGGGGACGGGCGGGGCGGGCGGGGCGGGCGGGGCGGGAGCCGAGGTTGGCGGGTCGGACGGCGGCAAGCAGCTGCTGTCGCCCGGCGGCCGCGCCAGGGTGCGGGTGGAGGAGCCGACGCCGGTCAACGCGCAGGCCGCGGCGCGCGCGCTGCGGGAGCCCAAGACCATGATGTCGTTCTTCCAGAAAAAAGACGTCTCCGGTGATGGCGACAGCGGCGGCGGCGGCGGAGGTGGTGTCAAGCGGGAGGGCAACACTGGCGGAGACGGCGGCGGCAGCGGCGGCGGCGGCGGCGGCGGGGCGGTCGCGGTGGCGGGCGCTGCCAAGAAGGCGAAGGTGAACCCCCTCGGCTTCGCCAAGCAGGGGAGCATCGACCTGACTGCACCGACCGGGCCTGCGCTCAAAGGTGCTGCTAAGGCTAAGGCAAAGGGTAGCAGCGGCGTCGGCGGCGGCGGCGGCGGTGGTGGCAGCGGCAGCGCTGCCAAGCAGGCGCAGGTCTGTCCCATCTGCGCCCACTCGTTCCCGTTCACGACGCTCAACTCGGAGGTGAACGCGCACATGGACAAGTGCATCGCGGAAACGGTGCTGTAGAAAAGCGGCCTGCCGCGCGCCGCGCTACGTCTCCGACCGCACCGCACACAATAGTATAATTGATTTTAGCTCGGGGGCCCGGCCCCGAAACGACCGCGAAGGCGAAGAGATAGAGAGTGATGTATTGACGGTCCAGGGGACCGGCCGCTCGGAATTGGAAAGAGTGACAAGCGATGTTATATTACAACATGATGACAGGACTTATGCCTAAATCGCAACACCAGACCATTTCAGGTGGATGGGATTGCTTTCAGGCTCAGAGTGTGAGCACCTTGGGCTCGATGAACGTTTGTAAAATTAAACAAAGAGTTCAGGTTGCAGCGAATGGCGAGCGACGATGAGCGGAGGCGGTGCTCAGGACCGATTTAATGAGCGCCGTGGCCGTGGCCATGGTCCCCGGCCGCCTTGCAGGCCGCCGTCGTTCCGTCGCAGTCGGTCTTACCGCCGTCGTGCGAGTGCCCATCGGGAGGGTCGCACCCGAAAACACATATTTAGGGTTTAGGGTTTAAGGTTGAAACTGCTGGGGCTGCCAACGATGCCGGCGCTGCTGCGACAGAAACAGCTGCGGTAGATCAGTCGCGCCCTGCAGCGAGACGACAGCGATGTTTCAGAGACTGAAGAGAGCGCTGAGTTCAAATGCACGGACGAAGTGCGTCTTGAGCGACATGACGGCGCTCAAGATCCAGACAGTGAAAGATCTGGAAACCAAATCGAAAAAGCGAGTGAACGTCTCGATGATAAGTAGCGCATAGCTCTATTCAGAAACTGAGTCAAGCGCTTTCATAGATAGCCAGATGGGTAAATGTGCCGAGACGCTTCTGTCCAAAATGACAGCCCTACCCTCCCGCCGCCGGCGCCGCGTGAGCGTGGCCGTGCGACTCCGGCTCCGCCACCTTGGCGCCGTGGCCGTGGCCATGGTCCCCGGCCGCCTTGCAGGCCGCCGTCGTTCCGTCGCAGTCGGTCTTGCCGCCGTCATGCGAGTGCGACGCCGGCTCCGCCGCCTTGGCCTTGTCCCCGTGGCCGTGGCCATGCGAGCTGTGGTCCTCGGTGCACGCGGTTTTACCGCCATCGTGCGAGTGCCCGTGCGCCGGCTCCGCGGCGGCCGCCGCCTCCCCGTGATCCGCGGTGCACGCCACGCCGCCGTGCGTGTGCACGTGCGCGGCGGCCTCCGATCCGGCGACGGGCGCCTTCTCGTGCATGATGGTCTCGGTGTGGTGGTGCCCCTCCACCGCCGTGGGGGTCAACTCGTACCCGCCCACCACCGCGCCGTTCTCCTCCAGCGTGATCGCGATCTTGCCTCCTCCGCGGACGTCGACGCAGGCCATGTTGCCCGGCATGCCGTTCACCTTGACAGTGGCGCGGCTGAAGCTGGACGCCATCACATTGACGTGCGTGGTGCCGGGGGGGACCTCCACGGCGTACGCCGTGACGGCGGAGGCGAACGCGGGCACCAGCGTGGCCTTGGCCTTCTTGAACCCCACGTCGCCCTTCACCTCACCGCCCTCGTTCAGCGGCAGCTGCGCGTCCACCTGTAACACAGGGCGGGGAACGGGGAGGACGGGTGAGGTCGAGGGACTGGGCCTGGCGTGCGTTGGGCGCGCGCCACGGCTTGCACCCGCACCAAGTAGCATCCCCACGTGGACAAGACGATGGCTTGGGGGTGACGGTCGGGGGAGGCGACTAATAAAAAGGGGGAGGATTGGTCTCGTGTTTGTGTCCTTGCGGGGGTGGGCGCCGGGACGTGGGCCACTGCGGGGACTCACGCTCAGGAAGTTGACAACGGCCGCCATGGTGTCGTCTTAGAGCGTGATTCCAGGGGGTGCAGCGCGCTCCAAAGTATGGGAGTGTGCGAGGAAGTGACGATGCCCTGGGACGCTTTTGGACGTTTCAGGCTTTTAGCGTGATGCGCGTGCCGAGCGTGTGCCACCGCCAGTCCGCCACTGTAGGGTACCCTAAACCAACTTCCTTCTTACCCTAAACTGCACAATATGAC
>Ga0307489_10002145_pt1 | contig 13199 bp, 10 predicted proteins | sample SB12metaG_FD_202247 | JGI IMG/M metagenome (GOLD analysis project Ga0307489, IMG submission 202247) | Sea-ice brine microbial communities from Beaufort Sea near Barrow, Alaska, United States - SB 1.2 | ecosystem: Environmental > Aquatic > Marine > Coastal | place: USA: Alaska | collected...
GTCCTTCGTTGGTGACTGCCGCGATTAAAGCATTGGCATCATTGACCATTTTCGGGGAGAGGATTTTCGCTCCCTTGGGCAGTGAGACCACCGCCTTGCCGGCGCGGTTCTTGGTGTAGAGGTCGCCAATCTTGGCGATAAAGCCATAGCCGGCGTCGGTTCCCAAGAGTACTTTTTGGTCGTCGGCTCCCATAATCACATCGGTAAACAGTGCGCCGGAGGAGACATTGAGACGCCCAGTGGCGGGTTCGCCCTGTCCCCGCGCTGACGGCAGTGTGTGCCCAGCGAGGGCATAAAAACGGCCCACTGAATCTTGCAGGAAGACGTTTTGGTTACTGCGGCCACAGGCGGCGGAGAGGAACTTGTCGCCGGACTTGTAGCTCAATGTGGTCGGGTCTATATCGTGGCCTTTGGCGCCGCGAATCCAACCTTTGTCCGAGAGCACTGCGGTGATCGGTTCGGCGGTGAGCAGGTCTTTTTCATTAAAGGCCTGTGACTCGCCCCGGGACACCAGCGGCGAACGGCGCTCGTCACCAAATTCTTCGGCGGCGGCTTTGAGTTCTTTTTTGACCAGGGTTTTTAAGCGTGTTTCTGAGCCGAGAATCAATTCCAGCTCGGCTTTCTCTTTGGCTAACTCGTCTTGCTCGGCGCGGATTCTAAACTCTTCAAGGCGTGCTAACTGGCGCAGCTTGGTGTCGAGAATATATTCAGCTTGAATATCCGAGAGGGCAAAGCGGGCGATCAAGGCGGGCTTGGGTTCGTCTTCGGTGCGGATCAGATGAATCACTTCATCGATATTCAAAAAGGCGATCAACAAACCGTCTAAGAGGTGCAGGCGCTTGTCGACTTTTTCCAAACGATAGCTAAGTCGGCGACGGGTGACGTCGGTGCGAAACAGCAGCCAGTCTTTAATAATCTGGCGCAGATTCATGACGCCGGGTTTGCCGTTAATACCAATAATGTTGAGGTTAACTCTGTAGCTTCTCTCGAGGTCACAGGTGGCAAACAGATGGTCCATCAAGGCTTCGAGATCGACGCGATTGGAGCGCGGGGTGATCACTAGGCGAGTGGGATTTTCATGGTCCGACTCATCCCGCAGATCTTCCACCATGGGCAACTTTTTGTTACGCATCTGGGCGGCGATCTGTTCGAGAATCTTTGAACCTGAGGCCTGAAATGGCAGTGCGGTAACGATAATATCGCCGTCTTCACGGTTCCAGATCGCACGCATTTTGATCGAGCCGCGGCCGGTCTCATAGACATTTTGAATGTCTTTTTGCGAGGTGATGATTTCGGCATCGGTGGGATAATCCGGTGCTTTAATAAACTCCATCAGCTCGGCCACGTCCGCTTTCGGGTTGTCGAGCATATGTAAGCAAGCACTAACCACTTCATTTAGGTTGTGCGGGGGAATATCTGTGGCCATGCCGACGGCTATGCCGGTGGTGCCGTTGAGCAACACATTGGGCACTCGGGCTGGGAGGATTTCCGGCTCGTCCATGGTGGCGTCAAAATTGGGTCGCCAGTTGGCTGTACCCTGGCCCAGTTCCGAGAGCAGTGCATCGGCATATTTGGAGAGCTTGGATTCGGTGTATCGCATGGCGGCAAATGATTTTGGATCATCTGCGGAACCCCAGTTGCCCTGACCGTCGACTAGGGGATAACGATAGGAGAATGGCTGGGCCATCAACACCATGGCTTCATAGGCGGCGCTGTCACCGTGGGGGTGATACTTACCGATTACATCACCGACAGTTCGCGCGGATTTTTTGTACTTGGCGTTGGCTTTGAGGCCCAGTTCGCTCATGGCGAAGATGATGCGTCGCTGAACCGGCTTTAGGCCATCGCCAATATGCGGCAGCGCCCGGTCGAGAATGACGTACATCGAGTAGTCCAGGTAGGCCTGCTCAACATATTCGCTCATGGGTCGGCGTTCCAACCCTTCGCTATTAAAATTGACGATATCGTTCATCGTTGTTCCTATTTAAATAAACACTTAATTTGTAAAGCTCTTAATTTGTAAAGCTCTTCATCTACAAAGCTCTTAATCTAAAGATCCGCTATGCCAGCCAGATTGCCTTTACTTTCGAGCCAGGTGCGACGGTCGGGGGCGCGCTTCTTGGCCAGCAACATGTCCATCATCGAGTCGGTGTTATCGTCGATATCCACGGTGAGCTGCACCAGACGTCGGGTGTCTGGGTTCATGGTGGTTTCGCGCAACTGTAATGGGTTCATTTCACCCAGTCCTTTAAAGCGCTGAACATTCACTTTGCCGCGTTTGTTCTCGGCTTCAATGCGGTCGAGGATGCCCTGCTTTTCCGATTCATCGAGGGCGTAATAGACTTCTTTGCCCACATCTATACGGAACAGTGGCGGCATGGCCACATAGACATGTCCGGCAGTGACCAGAGGCCGGAAGTGGCGGACAAATAGTGCGCAGATTAGGGTCGCAATGTGCAGTCCATCGGAGTCGGCGTCGGCGAGGATGCAGACCTTGTGATAGCGCAGCTTTTCGAGATTGTCGACCGCTGGATCTATGCCCAAAGCCACGGAGATATCATGGACTTCCTGAGAGCCGAGGATCTCTTGTGAGTCCACTTCCCAGGTATTTAGGATCTTGCCACGCAGGGGCATGATCGCTTGGTTTTCACGGTTGCGGGCCTGCTTGGCAGAACCGCCAGCAGAGTCTCCCTCTACGAAGAATATTTCACAGCGCTCTGGCTCGCCGCTGGAACAGTCGGCCAATTTACCCGGCAGTGCTGGGCCCTGAGTGATCTTTTTACGTACCACTTTTTTGCTCGCACGCATGCGGCTCTGGGCGCTGTAGATACAGAGTTCGGCGAGTTTTTCCGCCTCTTCAGTGTGCTGATTGAGCCACAAGCTGAAAGAATCTTTAACCACACCGGAGACAAAGGCGGCGGCCTGTCGCGATGAGAGTCGATCTTTGGTCTGACCGGAAAACTGCGGATCTTCAAGCTTGGACGAGAGTACAAAACTACAGCGATCCCAGATATCGTCGGGGGTTAGCTTGACCCCTCGGGGGAGCAGGTTTCTGAATTCACAGAACTCGCGCATGGCATCCAACAGACCGGTGCGCAGGCCGTTGACGTGGGTGCCGCCCTGAGGCGTTGGAATCAGATTGACGTAGCTCTCTTGCACCAGATCGCCACCATCGGGCATCCACTGCACGGCCCAATCGGCGGCTTCATTGGCTGCGGAATAGGTGCCGATAAACGGTGCAGCGGGCAATACATCCCAGCCGGCCAGAGAACCAGACAGGTAGTCTTGAAGACCATCCTGATAGTGCCACTCTTCACTCTCGCCGCTATTTTCATCGTAAAAGCTAACCGTTAAGCCACTGCAGAGTACGGCTTTGGCGCGGAGTACATGGCGCAGACGCAGCAGTGAGAATTTAACTGAGTCGAAGTAAATGGGGTTGGGCCAGAAACGCAGGATGGTGCCGGTATTGCGCTGACCGCAGCTGTCGATAACGGCCAGATCAGAGGTCTTATCACCGTTGGCAAAGGTAATCTGATGAACACTGCCACCGCGCTTTACCGTCAGTTCAAGTTTGTCCGACAGGGCGTTGACCACTGAGACGCCAACGCCGTGGAGACCACCCGAGAACTGGTAGTTTTTGTTCGAGAACTTGCCCCCAGAGTGGAGGGTCGAGAGAATTACCTCAACACCGGGAATACCCTGCTCTGGGTGAATGTCCACGGGCATACCGCGACCGTCATCACAGACCGACAGGGAGCCATCTTTATGCAGGGTCACATCAATGCGACTGGCATGTCCGGCGAGGGCTTCATCGACACTGTTGTCGACAACCTCTTGGGCGAGGTGATTGGGACGGCTGGTGTCGGTGTACATTCCCGGGCGCTTGCGCACTGGGTCTAGTCCGGTGAGGACTTCAATATCTTCTGCGTTATATGTGCTCATGCGCCCTACAGGTCAGGTTGTAATTGTGGGTTGCTTGGAACCGTCGACAGCAAGAACTGATGGATGGTTTCCAAGTGTCGATGATAATCAATAAAGCTGTGATCACCACCGGATTCGAGAATTATTTGGCAGCCTTGGTAGCGCTGCTCGGCATCACGATAATCAAGCACTTCGTCACCGCTTTGCAATAGCAGCAGGTAATTATTTGTATTTTTTATCGCCGTTGGGTCCCAGCGCTGGTATTCCGTTATGTGATGTTCTTCGAAGAGCCAGGTCTCACCACTGTGATAGTTGCTGTTTTCGCCGAGCCATTTGTCCAGACCGCGATCTGGGCTGACTGCTGGATTGATCAGCACTGCACTAACAACAGCGCCAAGCTCAGCATAGCGCTCTGCCAAACAGCTGGCGAAAAAGCCGCCCATGGAGCTGCCAATAACAAATACCGGCTCTGGCAGACGCGCCTCGACTATCTCGCATAACAGCGCCATAGCCTGATCAGCGTAGGGTGGCAGCGAGGGGCAAATAAACTCTATTCCAGGGGCATTCTGCCCAAACCACTGCTGGGTCTGCTGCGCCTTCGCGGACTTAGGCGAACTGTTAAACCCATGTAAATAAAGCAGCGTTGGCATTGACGGCAATCTATTTTTTGGAAGGCGACATTATAGCCAAAGCTATGGCTTTAGGGTCGATTGATTGCGCGATAAGTGAATAGCTGGTGTTCGAAGAAGTGGCTAATAGCCGGCGCAGCTGCGATCGCACTGCTGGGCAAAATCTTTGAGGAATTCGACGCCCGTATCAAGGCTGCCGTCGTCATGTAAATCCAACCAGCGATAGCCCGGTGGCTTGTCGGCAAGACCGAAGTCATGACTGTGTTGCTCGAATTGAACGCAGCTCGAAGGTGTTGAGTAAACTGGGATCTCTCCCCAGAGACTGTCGTGGTGCTGATGTACATGACCTGTGACCACGGCCTTGACCTGGCCATGAGCCACAAGCAGGTCGTAGAGATGCTGATGATTATCGATCTGCTGATGGTCGAGCCACGCGGAATTAACCAACACTGGTGAGTGGTGCACTGCCACTAAGACAAACTTACCGGCTAGTTGCTTTAGACCCTGCTCGGCGAATTGCAGCTCTGCTTCAGAGAAATGGCCGCCGGGCTGGCCGACTTTGGAGCTATCCAATAACAAAATTCCCCAGGCGCCAGCATCATAAATGCGCACTCGCGGGAAGGCGGTCAGATTGGCCTCCATGGTCTCGAGATGGTCATGATTGCCGGGCAACCAGAGTGCCTGGCGCTGTTTTTCTGTGAGGGTCTTATTCAACAGTTGGTAGGCGCCGGCCTGATAATCGCTGGCTAGGTCACCGGTAAGAAGTAGTAGGTTGTCGGCGCGACCGAGATCTTCCGAGGCTTGAAGTGCAGCTTTAAAACTCTCAAGGGTGGTGACACCGCCGAGGGTTTCCTGCTCACTTGCACCCAGGTGCAAGTCAGTGATTTGGGTAATATGCACTGTACTCATGGAATCTCTCGCGCTGCCTCGCTGTCGTTTTGGAAATTAAAGGGCCGCATTAAAGGGACACTTTTACTTTACTCATGCCATGGCTTAAACCATGAGCTAACAGGTCACTCAAAAACAAGTTCCACTGCCATTTTTCGTCCGGCGCCTGCATTGACGATTTTTCTGCCAACTCCCAGGGAATAGTTCTGTCGCTACACCATTCCACCACTTCAGCCATTTTCGCGTCGTGATAGATACGCACTTTAATCTCAATCTCCGGCAACCACTCCGGTCTTGCACTTTTGGCAGCGATACTTAAAAGGTGTGTATAGGGCGTAACCTCATCTGTACGAATATGCATGCCACTCTTCGACTCATGGGTAAAATCGACCCTCATACTCTGTCCTAGCTGAGGTGGCCCCGGCATCAGTCGCAGCAGGCGCACGTAGTTGAGCTCACACTCGCCGTGCAGGCGCTGCAAATTGTGTCGTTGACGTCGGCGTTCAGATACTGACAAAGTCGTTACTCGCTAGTCGTGATGCAGTTAGCTTTTTCACTTTAGTGGTTCTTATTAGTCTGATATTCAAGACCCAAGTCTCAACCGCTGGTGGTTTAATTGTAGCCAAAACAACGCAACTGACATGGCGGCGCTGTTGAGAAGGCCCTGTGAAAACGCTTCCATGGTCTCATCGTAGGACCAAATTTGGAGCAGAATATCTTCGCTCTCGCCATCTACTCCGAAAATTCCGCCGCGCTCGCCGAGGTCCGCAAGACCACAGAAAAGGTGCATTTTCTCATCTGTGCCCCCAGCGCTGACCAAATAGTCGCAGATCGGCAGCAGTTTATCCACTTCGACACCGCTCTCTTCCTGCAACTCTCTAATGGCAACTTGCTCAGGGGTCTCACCCGCCTCGATCATTCCGGCAATAACCTCGTACTGCCAGGGCCCAAGGACTTCATTTAGCGCACCTGGTCGAAACTGTTCGATTAGGCCAACTCGGTGATTGTGAGGATCGTAAAGCAATACGCCCACCGCATCGCCACGCTGAAATAGCTCACGACGTAGAGGCTTGCTCCAACCGCCGCCAAACAGGCGGTGCTCAACAGTCATTCGGGTCATTTTAAAAAAGCCCTGAAATACTGTCTCGGTGGATGTTAGGCGATAATCCGAGGGACCAAAGCGATGTTTTTTGTCCATTGTCTAGGAATCACTCTCTAATTTTGTCTATCTAGAATATCTTTTACGTTTGATCTTAAACTATTTGATCATTTAAAACGTCTAATCATAAGTTTGCCGTAACGCACTAAATTGGTGCCTGATCATCAAAGACAGAGTATGCCTTGGAAGTAAACCTGCTAAACTAAACCCGTCCAAATGGAGGTCATATGCACTTTGTTAAAAAACATTTTTTGATTGCTGCTGTCGCTTTTTTAGCTCCACAGCTGGCTGTCTCAGACTCGCTTGTCGATATCTACGAAAGCGCGCTGAAAAACGATCCGGTATTGAGAGCCGCACGAGCTACTTTTAACGCTGATCGCGAAGGCAAAAATATCAGTCGTGCTGCATTGCTGCCGCAACTGGCGATATCCGGTGAGTACAAAGAATCCGAAACCAATGATAGCTCCCCACTATTTGGTTCTGGCGGCACTATAGATAGTGATGGCACCTCTTACAGGGCTTCTCTCAGTCAGGCTATTTTTGATATGCCCTCTTGGTATCGCTTTCAGGGCAGTAAGTCTCTGAGTGAAAGCGCCAGGGCGCAATTCGCCGCCGACCAGCAAACCCTCATTATTCGCGTCAGCGATGCCTACTTTAATGTGCTGCGTGCCTACGACAATATGCAGACCCGCAATGCTGAAGAGCGCGCTATTCAACGCCAGCTGGAACAGACTCGCGAACGCTTTGAAGTGGGCCTGCTGCCAGTTACTGATGTTCATGAAGCTCAGGCAGTCTACGATGATGCGGTGGTCAACAGTCTTGAAGCTCAGGGCGCATTGAATATTGCCTTTGAGCAACTCCAAGTCCTGACCGGAGAAGAGCATAACGTGCTTGCCGGACTGGCAGAAAAATTTGTTGCCACTAACCCGCAGCCTCTAAGCAACACTGAGTGGGTTGATTTTGCGATTGGTAATAATTATCCGCTCAAGGTCGCCAAGCTGGGCAAAGACGCTGCCTATAATAATGCTAAGGCAGCCACTGCAGCGCGCCTGCCGAAGGTGACTGGTAGTGCCAGTTACTTCGATTCAAACTCTGACGGCACCAGATACAACGACCCCTTTGACAGTCAGCAGGATGGCAGCTCTTTCGCCATCTCCGTGACTATGCCAATCTGGCTCGGCGGCTCACTGGACGCACAGCGTCGACAGGCCAAGCAACGGTCTCTTGCCTCTGATGAAGGTTATATTGCCACTAAGCGCAATACGGTTCAGGCCGCTCGCTCTCTGCATCAGCTGGTATTGACCAACACCGCAAGAGTCAACGCTCGCGCTCAGTCGATTATCTCAGCGGACAGCGCTCTGCAAGCAACTCAGGCCGGTTATGAAGTGGGCACAAGAAATATTGTTGATGTGTTAGTGGCTCAGCGCACTGTTTTTCAGGCGCGCCGCAACTTCGCCAATGCGCGTTATGACTATATTTTGTCGATGATGGGTTTGAAGGAAGTCGCCGGCCAGCTCTCTCCGGATGATGTCTACGAGCTCAATGCTTGGCTTGATCCGCAGCTGGTGATTAACAAGACTGCTAATCAGTAGCTGAGCCAATAAAAGCTTGGCCCAATAAAAAGCCTGAGGCGCTAATCGCCTCAGGCTTTTTTGTTAACTTAAACTATCTATAAGCCCAGGCTGTTTATCCGCTCAAGGCTGTCTATTAACTCAAGGCTGTTTATCCGCTCAAGGCTGTCATTGGCTCAAGCTGTTATCGATCACAGTCAGTAGTCGCTCTAGTGCACCGCGATTTGCCTCGGCAACCTGCTGCGCTTGCTGGCCCATCTGCTGAGCTCGCTCTGGATTCTCGATTAACTCTATTACCGTCTCTGCCAATGCAACTGTATCCTCAACTAAAGCAAGACCGCCAGCTTCAGCCAATAACCGCGATACCTCAGCAAAATTAAATACTGACAGTCCACTCAAGGTCGGCTTACCCCAGGCTGCTGGCTCAATCATATTGTGGCCACCATTACTCACCAGACTGCCACCGATAAAGGCGATATCGCAGGCGCCGAAGAATGTCATCAACTCGCCCATGCTGTCGCCCAACAGTATATCGGCCTGCGCCACAGGATCATTGCTGCTGCGTCGCGCCAGACTGTAGCCCGCGTCGAGACAGAGATCTCCTACCTGATTAAAACGCTCCGGATGCCGTGGCACCAAGACCAATAGCGCATTGTGGACCCGCTGTTTGATCTGACCAAAGGCCTGCAGGATAATTTCGTCTTCCCCACGGTGGGTGCTGGCGGCGAGTAAAATAGGCCGCTGATCCTCACCGCTCCACTGCTGCTTTAGGCTCTCTGCAGCCTGTCTAATCTCAGCACTGAGATCCAGGTCGAATTTAATATTGCCACTGATATGTAAATTGTCGGCGGGTAGTCCGAGGGCGGCAAAGCGTGCGCCGTCATCTTCGTGCTGGGCTGCCACTGCGGTTAACTGGGCGAACATAGGCCCGCTGAGTCCCCGCACTCGTGCATAGCCCCGAGCGGACTTCTCAGAGAGCCGTGCATTAGCCAGAATGACGGGGATCTGACGTTTATGGCAGGCGGCAATCGTATTGGGCCAGAGTTCAGTCTCCATGATAATCAGCATCTTCGGCTGAACTCTCTGAATAAAACGCGCCACGGCATCAGGCATATCATAGGGGGCGTAGCTGTGGTCTACCGAGTCGCCAAAGGCGGCGGTTATACGCTCAGATCCGGTGGGAGTCATGCAGGTAATCAGCAAGCGGTGATCTGGATATTTTACTTGCAAGGCTTTGACTAGGGGCACTGCAGCGAGGGTTTCACCCACGGAGACGGCGTGAAGCCAAATAGTTTCTTTGGCTGACTCAGGAGGCGTGAAAAAACCAAAGCGTTGACGCCAGCGTTTGCGGTAGTTGGGCGCAGAAAGCCCACGAAGTACTAGCCGCAAAATAATAATCGGGGTTATCAGGTAAAAAAATAATGTGTAAAGTAGTCTCGACATAACTGTCCAATATTATTTAGATAGCTCACAACTAATCTGAGCCTCCTTTGACTGCAGGCACAGAGTGGTTAACTACGCGCCATCCAATATAGTTCTCTTTAACCACTGCAGTATATAAGTCTGCTCTTCGGGGGCAGCCATATCAAGACTTTGGACACATATAAAATAATGGTCCTGTTTATTTTCAGCCTTATTTAAAAGTAGAGAGAGCTTATTTTTATTATAGGCGTCAGCTTTTATATTTGACGTCTTAAAGCGATTATCAATTATCGCCTGACCCTGGGCCAACACAAAGTGAGAAAAAACAGACACCGACCACAGCTGCTGAGCATTGCGAAACTTATGTGAGATCGTTAGTTTGAAAGTCTCAGAGTTTTTTTGAAAAAGCGATTTTAAATTATCCCGGTTTAAAATATGCGGGCAGTGGGGTAAATCCAGATAGTCACTGTGACTATCAATAATTGCGGCAGAATTTTCCTGAAGCTGTCGATGACTAACGCGAGACATCTCATCGCGGCCTAATAATTTAGTCTTAAACCGGTGCCACCAAAGTCCGCTTTTACGTTTTTTTATCTGCCCTTTGAGAACATACTGGTCATCGGCGCGAAATGCCTCGATCGGCGTTGGCCGAATGAACATTACGTCATCATTTAGATAGATAAAATCCTCGCTTAACCCGGGGATATTCCACAACATTGCTTCGATGGCCAGACTGTTAAACACTGGGAGTGCAAACTCATAACCACTGAATAGCTCTTTGTGATCGATGATTCGTATTCGCTTGCGCAAGCTGGGATCTGAAATGGAGGCAAAGAATTGCGGCTGCTGAGAGTCGGTAACTATGTAAATATTATCGACCCAGGGTGCAAATCGAATAATCGACATCACACAAAATTCGATCTCACCACAGTTGGCAAAACGGGTTGCGGCAGCTGAATGTGGCGTCTTTTTATTAGCGCCAAGAAAGGGGGCCATCTTTGTCTGATGAGCAGGATCAGAACCATCAACCCAGGTAATGACCGCATCCATTTAGAGAAAATCTTCTAAAGTTGCGATCAAGGGTCTAAACATAGTTACCGCCAATGCTCTGTAATCCAAGTGGCCGGTTTAAAGCGCCGATACCATTTACCACTCACCCCCGCGATCGCCTCATGGGGATCCGGCTTGCCGTGAAATACAATCACGCGAGCATTGGCTGGCACTTGGGTTTCTCGTGCAATCAAAAACCAAAATGGCTTGAGGCAGTGACGCTTAAAACTTCTGCACCATTCATCGGGCCAGTAGACCAGTGCATTTTTTGCCATCAGTGCAGCGGACAGATATTCCTGTTCATTGCGGTGTGTTTTTTTAATTTGTTGAAAAGACTTTTCGAATTCGCTAAGTATTTCTGGATGGGCGCCCACTTCAAATCGGTAGACCGATGAGTTGCCGGTGCCATCTTTTTTGATCCAATCTTTGATGATCATTACTTCGCCAGGATAATCAAAAAGGTCATCCAAACTACCGGTGATAATTAGATCGAGATCGAGGCAGAGAACCTTGCCCTTGAGGTCGTAGAGGGTCTCAGCAAATACTGCCAGTTTGTTCCAGCCGCGCTCTGGTCCAGCAAGATCAACTGACAGCTCGGGTAGCGGAAAGACTTCGACATTTTCATGGGTGCCGACGCCATCTTCGGTGAGACAGATAAAGCGGAACGGACGCGACATATTGCGCGCGACCATGGAGTAGAGTTTGTTGACGTAGTCAGCGGGGTATTTGGTGCCCCACTTCATGCACAAAACGTTGACGATTTCTTTTTCCATGATTTCTACTATTTCCCTATTTAAGGCTTACTCAGCGACCGGCGCTAACCAGTTCTGGTACTTATCATTTTTACCGCGCACTAAATCAAAGTAGGCCGCTTGCAACGCTGTCGCAATAGGTCCGCGCTTACCTTCACCAATGATACGGCTATCGTATTCGCGAATCGGTACGATCTCAGCGGCGGTGCCGGTAAAGAACGCTTCGTCGCAGATATAGACTTCATCTCGGGTGATGCGTTTCTCGCGTACTTCAATGCCACGATCTTTAGCCAATTTAAACACTGTGTCCCGAGTAATTCCATCGAGACAGGAGGTTAGGTCGGGAGTGTAGATCACGCCGTCGCGAACCATAAAGAAGTTCTCGGCGCTGCCCTCGGCTACATAACCTTCAGGGTCGAGCATAATCGCTTCGTCGCAGCCTGAATCCAGTGCTTCGCGCAGGGCTAACATGGAGTTGAGATAGTTGCCGCTGGCCTTAGCTTTGACCATGGTGATATTGACATGATGTCTGGTGTAAGATGAGGTGCGGACCTTGAGGCCAGTCTCGAGAGTTTCTGGAGACATATATGAGGGCCAGTCCCAACCGGCGATTCCCACATGAACTTTGAGCCCTTCAGCGCGCAGACCCATGCCTTCAGAACCCATAAACACTAGCGGGCGAATATAGGCTGCATCTAGGTTGTTTATGCGGACCACGTCGCGGTGAGCCTGGCAAATCTCTTCCTGAGTGAAAGGAATCTGCATATGAATAATTTTGGCGGAGTTAAACAGGCGCTTAATATGGTCTTCAAGGCGGAAAATGCAGGTGCCTGACTTTTCAGTTTCATAGGCGCGAATGCCTTCAAAAACGGCGTTGCCATAGTGCAGAGATGAGGTTAAAAAATGCGTCTGCGCATCTCGCCAATCAACCATCTTGCCATCCATCCAAATAGAACCATCGCGATCTGAAAACGACATCAAACTTTTCCTCTTTTTTACTGATTGCCTTAGCAATAAGTGTTCTTTAATAATTAGTGTTTAAATACTTAGCGCGTAAATATTTAGCGCTTAAATAAGTGTTCCCATTCGGCTGCCACTAACTCCCGATACTCAAGAAACTCTGAGCTAGGCACCTCTGCCAACTGGTTTTGCAGCTGCAGGCGGTGTCCTGCTGAGCGGTATCTTTTGTAAGCATCGATTAGCAAACTGGATCGTGGCTCGGATATCAGTCCACATTGAGCCAGTGACTCTAATGTGCGAATGGTATCACTCCAGCGGCTTATTTCGGGATGATTATGCGACCAAGCCAAGACAGCAAATTGAACCATAAATTCAATATCGACGATACCTCCAGCGCCCTGCTTGAGGGAGTATTTGCCCTCTTTCGAGGGTCTGCCGAGATGTTTGCGCATTTTTTCCCGCATTTGCTCTACTTCAGTGCGCAAAACCGCCTCATCCCGGGGCTCGGCAAGAATCCCTTGGCGCAGGCGGTTAAACTCGTCGGCGAGGCTCTTTTCTCCCGCCACCACGCGAGCCCGCACCAGTGCCTGCTGCTCCCAGGTCCAAGCGCTGTCTTGCTGATACTTTTCAAATGCCTTGAGTGACGAGACCAGCATGCCAGAGTTGCCTGAGGGTCGCAGGCGCATATCAATTTCATAGGCGGTGCCAGAGGGGGTCACTGTAGAGAGCACATGGATAATGCGCTGGCCGAGGCGGGCATAGAATGTGCTGTTATCAATACTGCGCGGACCGCCTATTGTCTCGCCTGCTACGCCTCGGTGAAGAAAGACTAGATCGAGATCGGATT
>Ga0307489_10002146_pt1 | contig 13194 bp, 20 predicted proteins | sample SB12metaG_FD_202247 | JGI IMG/M metagenome (GOLD analysis project Ga0307489, IMG submission 202247) | Sea-ice brine microbial communities from Beaufort Sea near Barrow, Alaska, United States - SB 1.2 | ecosystem: Environmental > Aquatic > Marine > Coastal | place: USA: Alaska | collected...
GGCGGTGAGGAGACACTTAGCGGTAATTATTTTGAGGGGACACTTTTGTGGTGACACTTTTGTGGCGACTCTGTTGAGGTGACACTTTTGAGGTGACGCTTTTGAGTAGACACCTCTGAGGTTTCCAGTGTGACTCTACGCGCAGCGCCGTGCGCGCCTCGCGCTCCATGACGCCGATAGCGCGCACGGCCGATCCGCTTTCAATGACAGTCGAAGTCGTCGCGTCGCGCCCTCTGGCTGAAGAGCTCAAGCGAGTCCACACTGCTTTATTGAGAGCCCTCCTGCAGGGCATAGTGATGGCAGGGCACCGCAAATGCTACCCGCTTAGACACGCATTGGAAAACACGCTTCATTATTGATTGAAACACGTGAAAGTGGCGAGTAATATGTACATATGTGAGCCAGCCCGTAATGGCGGAGGGGGTTGGTGTATGCTCACCATGTTAAAGATGATTGGGCTTGATGGACGTTAGCAACACACATCTGCGCTTCAGACCCTATATCAAGGAGCAACCCAGCGCGCGTGAAGTGAACGACGTCATCGCGGCAGCCCGATCGTTTGTTGGCGCTCGCGAGGAAACCCAAAGTTTCCTTACATGGGCCTGGGAGGTCGGGTACGTGCACAACCTTCTCAACGCAAAGTGTACCGTGACGGTGTGCGCTAAGTTGTGGCGGTTTACTCGTAGCGCGGTGCTAGACGTGCTGTAGCGGTTTTGCCGACTTCCTTGCAAGGTGTTAGTTGCTTGATTGTGCCGACCCCTCCTCTACACACACCTCTCTCCTTTGCAACGCACCCAGCTTAGCCACTGCAAAACCTGTCAGATTGCACCATCGTTTTTTCCCACCTGTCGTTGAGCTGCTCTCACCCTGTCCCCCGTTAAGATTTTGAAATTGGAATGATTGTGAGGGATCACAACACGCCGATGACGTTCTTAGACAATGCCAATAAGACCCACGCGCGCGCAGGGCTTGGAGGCTTCCGGCAGGTGCTGCAATATATCAGGGTTGTGCATGTCAAGGTATATCAGGCCTCTATCAAACACAAATTAACTCGTCTACTGCTAGCTAAAAACATCTAGACGCTCCTCACATCTTATTCTGGGATAATCATCTAGTTTCTATGTTGTTTCTGTTTCGTTGTGGTCATGGTTCCTTTGCTACTTCTCTGGAAATGTGGCCTATTGTTTGCCTCGACGCAGGACTGCCGGCGCGGTCAGTTGGCGCAGAGTGCGTCGTTTTTCACAGGGTTAGGGTCCATGTCATCGCTCCCGTGCCGCCTCCTCTGCCGCGTCTGCACTGCGCTGCGCTGCCCTCTCTTCCCGCCGCCTCTGCCCCGCCGCCTCCTCCGCCGCCTGGGTCTCGTCGGCCTCCGCCTTCGCTTTCCGCTTATCGCGCATTTGCGCCTGCACCTCGTCGCGTCGATCAGCCTCGCGCGCTTCCCGGTTCTTCCTGGCGCTTTCACGGCGTGCTTGAGCCTCCTGAGCTTCGGATATTTCGAATGGGGCGAAGGTCTGGCGAGGTGGCGTGGCAGGGGTAGCGCCGCTTCCGCTCGGGCCGCTGCCCGAAGCACCCGCATCTGTGGCGGCGGCGGCCCCCCTCGTGGGCGTTGCCATCTCCCGCTCATCCGTTTCTGCAGCGAAATCTCCGAAGGGCTCTTCTCCAAAGGTTATATTCACTGAGTCGGGAGAGGTCCCCCCTCCTAGCGCAAGGGTCAGATGTCAATGCTTGCCACGTCACAGTATGTCTATTTGGATGAGTAATGCTTGTAATGGCCAATGAGGTTGGATCATGCTCAACATGTGAGCGCCTTGGTGGTTGACAAAAGTTTGAGAACAGACAAAGCATAAATCCACGACCCCACCTGGCGATGCGAAAGGATTCATCGAAGCCTCAGGTGAGGTTGGCTCCGCATCCGGATCCACTGATAATCCCCCGCCGCGCCCGTCCCGCTGCGCCCGTCCCGCCGCCCGTCGCGCCGCAAGCACGGCAGTCGCCGACGACTCCTGGGACGAGGGTGAACCAGATGATGCGTGCCACTTGAGCACATGGCATACATCTTGGACGGATAAGTGCTTTGAGGCTTGATGAACGTCAAGAAAATGCGTGCTTGAGGATAATCCATGTCAGTGCCTTGGGGCGCGATGAACGAGAGAAGAATGGGTGGCAAGGATTATCAGTCAGAACCTACCTCGCTTGCCTCTTGTGCCATCGCACCAAACTGCGCGAACGGATCGACATACTCCTCGGCCGCCGACGCTGCAATGGTATTTCGGCGGGTGTCAGAAGCCGCTCTCGTGGAGGCCGCAAATTGAGACGCAGCAGCTGATGACTGGGCACGAACATCAGAAGCAGCAATCGTGGCCGCGGTGGAGGTGTTGACCTGCGACGCTGCCGCGGCAGCATCGAGCTGAGCGAACTGAGCCACGTCCTCCTCCGCCTCGGCCCAGACCTCTGAAGCCGCTTGCGTAAACGCTGCGAAGGGATCGACGTATTGGTCAGGACTCGCTTGGACCCCCAACGCTGCCGCCACCGAGGCAGGAAAGGGATCAACATAAGAAGCAGCCCGTTGTTGATCCCTTGAGGTCGACGCCACAGCTGACCGCTGTGGGGGCGCCGCGAACGGATCAGCCACTGATGTCTCGGCGTCTGCCCGGGCCTCCGACGCCGCACTTGTGAAGGCTGCAAATGGATCACCGTAGGATGTACGCGGCTGCAGTTGCTGTTGTTGCGATGCTGCTGCCGAAAAGGGATCGAAGGGAGCGCCACCGTCTTGTTGCCGCTGTTGCTGCTGCCGCGGCTGCCGTGGCGGTAGCTGTTGCTGCTGCCGAGGTGGTATCGACGCACTGCGCGGCTGTTGCTGGGTCAGTGACAGCCGTGGTACTTGCTGCTGCGACGCCGAAAACCAGGGTTTGGTAAATAGTGTTTTGCCAGGTCATAGGACGCCATTGACCTCAAGACAAGAGGGTGAAGTGCTTGTCGACTTGGCGGACATGCGCCTGGTGTATATTCATTTCCATGTCATAGGTTGCCAGATAACGGAAGACACAAGAGTCCACCATGCATGTCGATGACGTGGCGGGCAATAGCTGCCGGGCCTCACTGTATACGTCTCGGGCGGTGCGAGCCGGCTGCTACTGTGGCTGCTGAGGCGCTGCCGCTCCTCTCAGGAGGGCCATTGTGAAACAGCATTCGAACGGAGATCGAATGACTTACGCACTTACCTTATGGGTCGATGGGCATACAGACGCGCGGAGCAGGAGGAGAAGTTTCAACGTCCGTCGAGTGTTTGTTCTCAATACCCCCCGAGAGGAGGAGGAGGAGGAGATGGAGGAGGAGATTCAGAGTCAGTCGAGGGCTTGTCCTCAGTATTGTTCCTGCCTCGTCAAGTCGCAGCTTCCGCCTCTCCTCGTACCGCGGCGAGTTCTGCTGGCTCGACTTGCTTGCAGCGCCATCACTGCGGTCGGAGTTCTGTTGGCTCAGGTTTCTTGCGGCTGCGTCACTAGCGCTGTTCTCGTCCGTGGGAAGCGTTGCCGCCGACGGGCTCTGAAGCGAGAGGAAGTGGGGTGGATGTTAGCATCACAAAGTATGGGGCTGGATGTGAGCTTCACATATTTGTTACTAACGTCGATCGAGCTCCAAGGCGCTCACATGTTGAGCATTTACCCACGTACGCCTGTATGAGATGCGATGAGGTTGGATTCGCACCTGGACCAGGCCTTCGGGATCCATCTGCTGCGCGGGCGGATCCTCCTCCCCGCCGAGCCCGAGTCCTTGCTCTTCGTCCAAACTTTGCCGCGCGCCAGGGGCTTACACGTCCACGTTTCGTCTCAACGTAAGCACCTTTTGTAAGATACAGTGGGCAGCATTAAGGTTTCAATGATAAAAAGGGTTCAGGTTGAGCTGAGAAGTGGACGAGCGGAAGGCCCTGCCGCGCACGCTCGAAGTCTTGCAAGCGGCGTTCCTCTTTCTGGCGCAGTGTCTCCGGGTTCACTTCGCCATCGGCCGGGCCGCGGGGAGTGGTCGCAGCGCTGCCGGCCAGCGACCCACGGCCATCTCGTGGAGTAGCCCCGCCGCCACGGGGAGTTGTTCGGCCGTCTCGAGGAGTGGCGCCAACATATCCGGCCAGGTAGGTATTGCTCACCGTGTTATAGGTTGCTCAGTGAGTCAGTCAACACTCAAGAGTCAAGAAATAGGTTGGATGACGTGGCAGTCGATATCTGCCAGGCCCTACCGTCCCGAGGGGTAGCGCCGCCGTCTCGAGGAGTGGCGCCGCCTTCTAGGGCCGTGCAGACATTGCTCGCCATGTTGCGAATGTAGGTTGTCTACACAAGAGAGTGAATAAAGTGGCGGGTAATGCGTTGGATGAGCGGGAATGTTTGCTAGGCTGTACCGTCTCGAGGAGTGGTGCGGCCGTCTCGAGAAGTGCGCAAAGTTGCAGCGGGTTCATCTCGAGGAGTGGCGGCCGGCGTCGCACTGTCAAATCCATCATCGTCCCCGCCACCTCCGCCACTGCTGCCGCCGCTGGGGCTGGGTTGGGCACCAGGGTCGGGAGAGCCACCGCCTGCTTGCTCGTAGCGAGCGGCACGAGTGGGCATGTTGAATCGCGGGAGGGAGGGAGCGCTCGGCATGTTGGGCATGCGCATGCTGCTAAATTTCGGCACACCGCGTTTCTTGATGTAAAGTGCAAGTAACGCGAAGACCAAGATCACGCCGACGACGGGTCCGATGACGATGCCGAGGTTCGCGGCGGCGGGGGCAGGTGCGACGGCCGCCAGGGGTTGTGAGGGCGGCAGCGGGGGCGGGAATGGCAGGGCAGGGAGTGGCGGGGGCGGCGGGGATGGCGGTGGCGGGAGCGGGGGCGGCGGGGATGGGGGTGGCGACGGCGGCGGTGAAGGGAACTCCGCGAACGGCGACAGGAAGGACACGCCCACCGTGCTCGCCACCGTCCCGCTGACCCAATCCGCCATGAGAGAGGGCCAGGCAGACATATTATTGCTGCATTGAAAGGATGTGATTTATCTCAAGACACGAGGGCACGAAATGAGTTGAATGTCATGGCAGGCAGCATATCCCAGGCCCTACCATAAGACTAGCACCGGCCGAAGCACCGCCAGCGGCAGCAATTGAGGAAGCGTTGGAAACACCAACTCCGCCAAGCTCAATCCAAGTAGCGCCGTCCCATGCACGCGCGGCCGGACGGAACCCAAGGGCGGCGGGCGACCCCGGAAGCGCAAAGCCGTTAAACACGAACGTAGCGCTGGCGTCAACGGCGCCGCCGCCCGACCCAACGGCGACGCGTCGAGCGCTTAGAACTGTCGTATCGCCCAGCGCTCGAGACATAGAGCCTGGCAGGTTTCGCTCGCGACGTCACGGGATGCCATGGAACGAGAATCTGGATGAATGTCGATAACTCCGCGGGCAATACGTGTCGAAAGACGTCGGCTAGGCCCTACCTTGTTTCCAGTAACGCCGCAGCCTGCAAGGGGTGCGCGCCTCCGTCTGCGAAGACCATAGCAGATGCGGCGAGTTTAGAGCCCGCCGCAAGCGCCAGAACGGCAGCAGGTGCGAGCGTCATCTCAAACGCGAAGCCCGTGGCAGCTACCGCGCCGCTTAGTCCCCGCGTGGACTGGAGCACGAAAGCTGCAAGTGTCAGCTGGTCGCCCACGGCGACGAATGGCTCGTCTCCCGCGACCAAATTGGCCGACATTGCATCAGTGACGTCGAATGCAACGGCAAGTGCGGCGTCGTGGGAGGTCGGTGCTGCGTCGCAGTTGGCAGCGGTGGCGGTGACCAACATCGCCACGACGCGCGCCGCACAGTCTGCGGCTGCGGATGTCACGGCGATGAGACCGCCGTCAGCGCCGGTGATGGGGGCGGGTATCACGCCGACGCTGAGGGCCTGGCAGTTATTGCTCACCCTATCAAACGATGCCACTTGCTACTTGAGGATTCGACGTGCGTGGCGATGTCAAGGCATGCGATATCTGCCAGGCCCTGCTAACGACTCGAGAGCGGACGATGCGCGCCGCCGCCGCTGCAGCGAACACCGTGACCTCACTCGGAACCGCCGTTGGGTAAGGCCCGGTCGAAATGGTAATTTGTGGTAGAAGAGTAGTGAGGAGGGGGAGAAAGCATGCAGAGTCAGGAGGAAGGAGGAGGGAGGGAGGGGGAAGGAGGAAGGATGATGGAGGGGAGAATAGGAGGGAGGAGGTAGAGGGAAGGAAGAAGGAGCTTCAAGGCAATAGACACTCACACACTGGGCCCAACCGTGAGGCCCATCGCGGCGCACACCACACATTCGAGGTAACCCGCCGTGGCCGGAATAATCGAAGCACTCATCAACTCGAGATCGGTAGCAATCTTGATTTTGGCAGCCGACATCCGGGACGTGGCGTTCAATCCAGTTTCGTTTCCGGCAGCGATGGTTCGCGCAGTACAAGCTTTTGGCCAGATGCTGAATGATGCCGCGGCGCCGCCGTAGTCCTTCGCCTAACAGGAGGGTCATTGAGAACATGCACTCGAGCCGAGATGGCAGCATGCGTCGCCCTCAGATTGAATGCTCATACAGAGACGCGGAAGTGGAGGATATTCAACGTCATTCGAGTGCGTGTTCTCAATGATTCCCCCGGAGGAGGAGGAGGAGGAGGGGGAGGAGGAGAAGCAGGAGGATATGCGACGTCGATTGATTACGTGATCCAAATAACCCCCCTGCCCAGGTCGCGGCGAAGAGCAGTGCGGTCTGGTAGTTCTGTTCGGCCACAGCAGGAATCCAAACGGATGCGATGATTTCATCGGAGCCATCGGCATCCACGCTTGCCATCGCTGTTGTGATGGCAGGCGTCACTGCCAGTAGTGAACGCGAACGCGAGTGTGGGTGCCAAGGAGCAACAGAGGCGTCGGCGGCGACAGTGGACGAGGAGGAGGACGAAGCGGAATAGGAAGACAACGACCTCGAAGATGACGCAGTGAGCGAGCCGGCGTCCATCGGATGTATCTCCTTGAAATTGAAATATCCCGCCTCCTCCTCCTCTGTTGCGGCGGCGGCGGCGAGGAGTAAGCGGCTGTGGCGGCGCGCGGCCGAGAAGCTCCCCACCGTGACACTAGCCGTGGCTTCCGTGCTGACACCGAAGCGATCCTTCACCACCACGGTCAGCTCGATGTTACCCGCAGGGAGGAAAGTGGGCAGACTCGCGCCGGGCTGCGCGCCCGTGAGTTAGGGCCAGGCAGAATGTGCTCGCCACGTCAACCGAAGAAGAGAGATTGCAAAATGTTGAGAATGATGTGTTGGGCAATACTTGCCAGGCCCTGCCGTGAGCGCCCGCTTCCCGCCACCATCGCCTATTACCTCGTAAAAGAACGCGTACATCAGTCCACCATCCGCGTCGACCCACCCGGGTGCAGATACCGGGAAGTTGGGGCTGGCAGATATTGCTCGCCACGTCACAGGATGCCATATTTCACCATAAACGAGGCTTGATTATGCCCATCAATGACGTGGCAGGCAATAGGCTATAACGATATTATTGGCCATGTCTCAGCATACCATTTGATTGTAGTTCCAAGGGTGTAAAATGCGGAGAATGATATCTGAGCAATAGCTGTCAGGCCCTGCCATGAATCGATGCACAAACTCCCTCGGCGACGGCACCGGCGCCACCACCGCGAGGGATCCCCCTGAAGGTGGCGCGTTCACTCGCACCGACGTTGACGCCTCGCCCTCGTGCGTGCCCAGAATGACGGCCCGGCATGAACAACTCGACACGTCATAGGATGCCGTATCATTCAATGAGGGGGCGTATGTTATTAAAAGGAGGTATAGGGTTCATATGATTGGAGCTATCGGTATATTGTAATGAAATCTGGGGCTCTGGTGCCATTCTCTCACCAAAACTGGGAGACAAGGGCGGCAGCGTAGTGACATATCACTCAGTAATATAATGGCAGAATTGAGTGAGACGACGTGGCGGGCAACGTGTGCTGAGCCATACCCATGATTTGCACCGCACAAGTCAGTGTGTATCTCGCTCCCGGCGTAAGCTTGGCGGGGTTCACTGATATCTTGCCAGCTGTCGCAGACGCCACGCCGTACAGTTTATTGAGCACCGACGTGATGCCACCTGGCACCGGCGCGTCGCCAGTGATGCGCCAGCTGTACGCCACGTCAGCGGAGGTAGCGCCAGGTGGCATGCTTGGAACCGTACACTCCACCACCACCTTCCGGTCGCTAGAAACAGCAACCGAGGGCGGAACCTCGGAGGAGGGTCACTGAGAACAAGCACGTGAACTGATATCCGAGCATGACTGATAACCATACCTTCTGGGTGAATCATCTTACAGTCCCGTGAACTTGCTTCGTCGATGGTTCGTCGATTCAACGTCGGTTGAGTGTGTATTTCCAAAGATCCCCCTGCCTCGCTGCCCAGTGTCTGAGCCGTGACCGCCGGAAACAGTGGCTGAATGATGTAGACGGTTGTCGGCGGTATATACGTCGTGGGGTCCAGCACTGGGACTTGAATAGACACACTAGTAGCTCCCGTCGGGATGGGAACCGTGACTGCGGTGGCTTCCGCTGGAACGTCAACCGTCACCGGTGCTCCGCCAGCGCCCGAGGATACAACGGAGACCGAAGTCACGCCCGCGGGAAGTGGAAGATGAATCGCCATAGAACCCAGCGGCACAGCAAACTCAACTTGCACCGATGCAGAGGGCACCAAAACCGACGTCGCCGCCGGCGCAGTCGCCGTGCTTCCCTCCGCCAAGACACCAGTAATGGTCACGGCAGTGGTAGCTCCTGGCCTCGTGCGAATCAGCAGAGATGCGCCGGCCCCAGGAATAGTAATGACGAGCGCGTCGGCATCAGCGTCGGAGTCCTTGGCGGCAACAATGTCGACCTCGGTTCGAGCCCCGCCCGCGGCGATGATTGTCACCGCGGTCACGGCGGCCGCCGGCATGATCCGTGCGGTCGGGGTGTCCGGGGCGGCCGTGAGCAGCGCCACGTCAGTCGGGGGCGGCAACACGTTTGACGGCGCAAGGTATGGCGGCGGCGTCCCCGCGGCGGTGGCGGTCGCCGGTGGCGGCACCGCCGTGATGGTCACCGTGGCGACCGCGCCCGACCTCCCAGTTGCCAACGGAAGCCGCGAAACCATCGCAGTAAATACATGTGCTGCGCCGACCACCAGCGTGTTGGAGGGGAACGTCACAGATCCACTGGATCCTTGCAATAGTGCGCCCGCGCCAGCTGACCCACTGGTGAAGCAGTCCTGTCCCCCAACTTGCAGCGCACAGGCCCATTCGTAAATGAAAGGGTATGCTTCTCCCAACGAGTCACGCGCCTCAGCTGGGTCGTAAGGCACCGCTGTTATAGTGAGGGGGGCGTCGGAAGGAGCCGCCCTGTCCGGCCCCAGCGAGCCATCCACGGCGAGAGGCGGTGCGAGGATGGTGACGACCACAACAGCGGTGGCAGGGGTGGCATCGGCGGTGGTAAAGGCAGTGACAGTGACGTGGTATGTGGCTCCTGCTCGGAGTACTGACGCTGCAACTGCCAGGGTTGGCCTCGCCGCAACTGCCTCGGTCAGCGATACGGTACCGGCGTCCCCAGTAACGCTCCACACGAAAGTCACCGCGTCGGTCATCCCGCTCCCTCCACCGGGTAGACACGACCCAGACGGGCTTCCGGCGAGCGCCTCCAACGAGAGTGGAGCACCCGACACAATGGAGAGCGAGGCCGGCCCAGTGATGACGACTCCGAGCGCAGGCGTCTCCGCTTTCCGTGCCGTGGCAGTGGCGGTTGCAGAGCGGCCAAGCCAGTCTGTGACGGTGACGGCAAAGGCGAGCTCAGCTCCAGTGGGGATGTCAGCAGCGGGGACAGCGACCACAGCGGCGGATGATGACGCAGCGGCCAACGAGGTAACCGCCGCGCTGACATCGGCGTTGGACGAAGTGACGCTGAACGCGAACGTCAGTGAGCGCCCGGGCCCGCGCGAGTCGCTGGCGTCCAGCACCGCGCCGTTGCAGGGGCCCAGCACGGGTGGCACCGACAGCGCCGCTGTGAGTGGCTCCAATCCCGATGCAGGTAGCTTGACTGTGCCCGCCGCACCGCTCCCAGCTGCGACCGCGTCAGAGTTGCCCGCTGCAGCATAAATTGCGCCAGCATTGATCTGAATCACGTCGCCAGGCACTGCATTGGTCTGCACTTCAATCGTGGCTCCGCTGCCCAGCCCCAGGTTTAGCTCAGTCGCGGACGACCTGTAACCAGGGCCATACACTCGTTCAATCTTCAGCTCAACTTCAGTATACACAGTCGTGGTTTGTCACCTGAAAACCCATTTCGCCGCAAAGATGGTTATGATGGGCTGCTACTGGAACGTGTGGGCAGGCCAAGGAGGAGGAGTGTAGGATGCAACGAGTGCATGCAGGTACACTATACGCAAACAGTCAGGTTGAAGAGAGGCCCTGCCAGTAACACAGTGGGCTGGTGCCGAGCAAGGCAGCCGAGGCGACCGAGACAAAGTCGGAACACGTCGGTATACTTGTGCCTAGCTTACCCACTCCCTTGTCGGTGGCTTCGCTGAAGACAAGCACAAGGTGTTGCAGCGACACCGCAAGTGTGGCGCTGACAAAGGTTGGGGCTGCCGCTGGTGCCACGGACAAGGCGAAAGGCGACCCGACAGTCTCACCCACGGTGCTACCGTCGACCAGGGCCTCCTGATGGTTCCCCTTGACGCTTAATCGAAGCAACTATGAGGGAAGGTGGTCATTGGTCTGACGAACTGTTTACGCTGAGTGAGCATAAATGGGAACGAATGTAAGGCCCTGCCTTCAACCTTCACGATCACGATGTACGTTCCCGGATACGTGGCGGTGAACGCTACCCCATGCGAAATCTCAGTGACAGTGGGAGCCGTCACCACCGCTGTCACCGCACTCGGCATGCTCGCCAGCCACGGGAATGCCACAGAGTCGGGTGAGAAGCCGATGTAGACCGTCACAGCGCCAGCCGCCGCGTTACCATACGCATCCTTCAGCGTCACGGCGAACTCGCGTCGCACGGCGGAGTTGGCGGTGACGCCGGTGGTCAGACCGGCGCCGGTGCCTAGGGTCAGATTCACGATGATCTCCGCATCGCAATAACCCAATCACAGATACGAGGATTCTAGGTGTACTCGTCTATACTCAAGCACGCTTACCATGCATCACAGTACCACATATAGAGCTAAACAAAACGCTCAAGGGTTTGAAGTAGGGAAGATGACGATGCAAACGGGTGGTATGTAGCCTTGCCGGTTGCAGAGCATGACGCAGGGTTGGCTCCGGCGGCGACAACTGTGAATGCGGAAGGCGAGCTGCCCACGGCAATTGCGCCGCCGCCAACGCCAGGGAGAGAAACCGCGAGGGTATGCTCTCCGGCGATAGTGACGACAACGCCGTTGCCAGGCACCGTGATATCAATCGTCCCATCGGTGCCGATACTCGAAACGGTGCCGGCGAGGGTAATCGCGCCTGCCGTTGCCGTCGCGGCTTTGGGCGTCAACGTTATCTTCACGACCGGCGCCGGCACCAGTATGTAGGGCCAAATGGAGAGTGCTCGCCACATCATACATGATCGTGTGTAACGTAAAGAGCAAATTCCGAAATGCAGTCGGTCCTTGGATCATGTGGCGAGATTATGATAATCAGCCCTACCAGCGTAGCGGGGTTGCCGTACGAGTCTCTGGCAACCACTGGGAAGGTGACAGCAGTCCCCGCGGCGACCTGTGATAGGTCCACGCCCGTGCCAGCCAATGAAACAGCGCTCTTGGTGGCGTCCATGGCTGCCCCAACGACCGTCACGGCGCAGGGTGATGACGCCTCAGCCTGGGGCCTGGCAGATGATGCTCGCCACGTCACATGATGCCATTTGACGCAATAACCAAGGGTCTAGTACGTGGAGGATGACGTAGCAGGCAATTTCAAGGGGGGCGTATTTATTATCAGGTGGTATAGGATCTAATGATTGGAGCTATCGGTAAATTATGAGTGAAATCAATGGCTCACGTAGCAGGCAATATCTGCCGTGCCCTACCACAGCCGTGGCGGGCGAGACAATGGTGCCATCGCTCATGGTGAGAGTGAGGGCGAGGGAACTCGTGCCCGCTACTGTCACGATGTAGACAATCTCGTACGTCCCGTCGCTGCTGCGGGTGGCGTACCCGTTGTCCGTGCTGATGGCATACGCAAAGGTATCGAAGCGCCCCGCGCGGGAGTTACCGAAAATATCGCGCGAAGCAATGGTGACGCGGCCGGGTTGGCCCGCGGTGATCACAGCGCCAGACACGCCAGGGCCGGACACTAGAGCCTGACAGATATTACTCGCCACATCATTCGATGAATTCCAACTCAAGAACGAGGGTTCAAAATGCGTTCCCTGACCGGACGGGCAATATCTGTAGACCTTACCAGACACCACGGCCTTGGACGCATCGGCAGCGGCGGGAAGTATCCGCACTGCGAAGGACCCAGCACCGAGCGATTCCCCGGCGACGGTCGCTGTGAGAATTTGCGATCCGGCGACGGTGGAAGTGAAGCCCACGGTATACGCGCCGGCGGATCCCGAAGGCACGCCCGCTGTGACGGCCACGGTCGCCCGTGCCGAGGACAGCACCGGGACGCCCGCGTCGGAGCCCAGGGCCAAGCAGATATTGATCCAATATCCGTCGACACACTTTTGCACCCACTGTTTTTTATTTAGATGGCATCGTATGACTCGGCTAGCAATATCTGCTGGCCCCACCGGAGCCCAGGGCGCGGCCCGCGGCGTCTCTCAGCGCCACGACGAACGTCAGCGGCTCCCCTACAACACCTGTGGCGATTGCGGTACCGTCCGCAACGGGATCCACCCCAGCTTCAGCCAGGGGTACACCAGACGATGAGAGAACGGCCGAAGCGGCGGCGTCCAATGGGCCAGCGACAACCGCCATATAGGACCTGCCAGAAATCGCTCGCCGCGTCACGCGATGAAATTTGATTGAAGAAGCGAGGGTCTTAATATGGAAGATGACGTTTCGGGCAATATCTGCTTCGAGAAGTGAGAGCCTATATATGGAGGATGACGTGCCGGGCAATATCTGTCAGGCCCTACCGCCACTGCCGCGGTGGACGTCAGTGTGGTGGTCGCGCCTCCCAGGAGCACGGTGATGGCCACGGAGTACCCGGCGT
>Ga0307489_10002147_pt1 | contig 13193 bp, 20 predicted proteins | sample SB12metaG_FD_202247 | JGI IMG/M metagenome (GOLD analysis project Ga0307489, IMG submission 202247) | Sea-ice brine microbial communities from Beaufort Sea near Barrow, Alaska, United States - SB 1.2 | ecosystem: Environmental > Aquatic > Marine > Coastal | place: USA: Alaska | collected...
ACCCGTGCCGAGCCGGGCGATGTTATTTGAGAGAGACAGACACGCTTCTGCGTGTATGAGGGGGTACCAGGCCTTCGCCCTGTCCCCCGTGAACAGCGATATCATTTGGTAGAATGGCCAACAAACGCGTGGGACGATATTGGGTAGAGTGGCAGTTGGCGCGGGTGTGTGAGCGGGCTCCGGGCCCCACCCCGGACAGGCCGAGGACCCACTGCAGGCGCTGAGGATCCGTCACCCAGGGCCGTTACCACACCGATTGGAAGTATTGAGAGGATGAGGTAGATGAAAAGAATGAGGTCTATGTCTGGCGGGGGCCACGGAGGCCAGGGCGAAAGCCTGGTGCCTCCTCATACACGCCGAAGCGTCTCTCTCCCTCTCTCTTCCGGCGGGGGCCAGGGCGAAACCTGGTGCCTCCTATACACGTGGAAGCGTCTCTGTTTGGGTTTAGGCCCTGCCACGAAGCGCTCGTTGTACTGCGCGCACGTGGGCTGCTCGGCGGGCGGGTCGCCGGCCTCCATGTACCGGCGCAGGTCGTAATTGGAATTAAAAGTTGAAAGCAGTTTTCTATATTGTAGTTTCAAGCGCTGAAACCATACTCGTAGGTGCTTTCAATACGGGTATTGATACTGGCAACCTGCACCGCCTTACCTCGATGCTCTTCACCAGCTTCTTGACGTACTTGTGGTAGCGGCGCAAGTTGAAATTGAAAGCAAAGTTTGAAAGCGGTTCATCATAATCTAGCTTCAAGCGCTGAAACCAAGCGCGGTCAACCCGGGGTCTAACAGGGGTCAGCCTGGTGTCAACCTGCACCGCCTGACCTTGTCGCTGTCGCAGTCAGCCACACCCACGGCGTAGTAGCGCAAGTTGAAATTGAAAGCAAACGTTGAAAGGAGTTTATGGTATTCTGCTTTCAACCGCTGATGGCAGACACCACAGGCGCTTTCAACACGGGTTTTGATACTGTCAGCCTGCACCACCATACCACGGCGCATGTGGTGGTGGGCGGGCCCGCGCTCAGCGTCCGCGGATCGGCTGTGGGGCAGGGAGCAGGGAGTTGGGAAGAGAGGTCAAGAGGCAGGCTTTGAGATATTACCAAACGAAATTTACAACCAAACACCCGGCGCTCGAGGTTGTCGAGTGACAACCCAACTCTCTGAAACCCTGCGCGCCCGTCGCCGCCGCCGCCCAGCATGCTAATCTGACAGCACGTCGAGTGTTGCGCGTGCGGGTGGCCTCGAAGCGACGCCTTCGGCCAACCAACCACACGCAGCAAAACAACCCCCTCGCCAAAAAACCAAACGCACCTGCGGCGGCCTGGAAGAGGAACCTGCCACCGGCCTGCGTGGTGGGGTCGGCGGCGGCGAGGGAGGGCGCGGCGAAGGTGAGGAGGAAGCAGCCGATGACCAGCACGGGGACCTGCACGGAGAGCAGCGCGGGGGGCAGGGCGCGCGCGCCGGCGCCGCGGCGCCGGAGGATCGAGGAGGCCTTAGCTTTGGAGAGGAGCGAGGAGGCTTTAGTAGTAGCCTTCGCCTCTGTAGAGATACTACTGTCGGTGTGAGTGGCGGTGAGCGTCTCCTGCTGTTGTTTGGCGGCGGCGGCGACGGCGGCGACGAACTGGCTGCCGCCGTCGCCCGACGACGAGGCGCGGGTGGTCATCGGCATCGTGTGTTTGGGGGTGAAGACGGCCTGCGCGTGGGGCGCCGGGGCTGGGAAGTGGCAAACGCGTGTGTGTGAGAGGCGCCGTGTGTCTTCGTGGATCAGGCAACGCGTCGTAGCATTGGGCTGTTGGGACTCCAGAAAGATTCGCTTCCCTGTCTGACTGCGTGGCATATTCCTTTTCAACCAAGGTTTGTTCCTTTCTCGAATGTCGGATGTTCCCACACACAAAGCAGCCCCCGAGGGAACCCATGGGAAGAACGAATTGAAAGTTCCCATGTGCCAAACAATTTCGATGGAACGTACTAAATCTACGTGCAGCTAGAAGCTAGACCAAACAGCTACGCGTACTCTTCCTGTTGTTTGCTAAACCTCGATATCTCGTGATCACAAGGCATAGCGCAGCGGGTCACACTGTCTTCAACAATGCACAGCACGTCAATCCCACCGCCTTCTTCCTACTTGCGAATGCCGTGACCCGAACCGCCGTCATGTGCATGAAGTCACTTCACTTCAGGCGGGGGCCAAGGCGGAAGCCTGGTGCCTCCTCATACACGGTGAAGCGTCTCTCTCTGTGAAGTCACTTCACGCTTTCTTCTTCCCCCCGCAGAACGCCTTGAGCTGCCGCTTGAACCGCCTCAGGTCCATCTTACCACCCAGGTTATCTGTCCCGCCATTCACTGCGCTGCCGAGCATCAGCAGCTGATCGTGAAAGTCCAGCTTGTTCTGCGCCGTGGACCCCGCCCGCGGGAACCCGTCGCCGTCCGGACCCAGCGTGTAGCGGCGCAAGTTGAAATTGAAAAAGCAAAACTTGAAACCATATTATCGTGTTTTCGTTTCAAGCGCTTAGTTCCAGGCGCTTTCGACTTGGATTTTATCTGTTCAACCTGCATCGCCTCACCAGTGCGGCAACCAGCCACTGCGAAAACAGGCTGTCGCCCGTGGCAGCCCACACGCCGAACATCGCCGCGGAGCAGGGGCTTACACTCCTCCACTTTTCGCATTGACGTGAGCACTTTTTGTGGAATACACTGGGTATGTTGAATGGTTTCAGGGACCAGAACGGCTCAGGTTGAGCTGAGAAGTGGACGAGCGCAAGCCCCTGCCGCCGAGACGTCCGTCACGAGGTTGGGCGGCATGACTCCGTTGGCGCACTCCAGCAGCGCGCGCATAAGCGCGACCGCGCCGCCGTTCTGTAGTGGTGCAAGTGGAATTTGAAAGCAAACGTTGAAGACAGTTTATGATACATTAGTTTCAAGCGCTGAAGCCATAGGCGCTGTCAATACGGGGTTCGAGACTGTCAACCTGCACCGCCCTGCCGTTATCCGAGAGCACGGAGTGCAGGGCCAAGGCAAGGGGCTCTGAGGCCGCGCCAGCCGCCCACCCCTAGGACCTGACAGATATTGCCCGTCACGTCATCCAACGCAGTCTGAATCCCCGTTTATTGAATGAAATGGCATTCTATGACGTGGCGTGCAATCTAAGCGGCCCACGGACCCGCTGTCTAAGAAAAGAAGGGTGGTCGGAGTCCGGTCGGCAATTACGCTAATTAGACTGCGTCGGCGGGTCGGAGGGTTGGACGGCAATTTTGAGTTACAGTGCGTTTCCAGAATTCACCACAGAGAGGCAAATTTTCTTATACTGCGGGTCCGTGGGCCGCGTAGATATCTGCCAGGCCCTACCCAACCAGGCAGTCCTGGTTTCAACCCAAGGTTGACCGAGCCACTGGCGGAGTTACCGGACTTTGACATGTTGGAGGCGAGGCGGCCCATGCCGGGGTGCACGGCCACGGCGGCCGTCACGGCATCGTCTGACCGACCGGCCGCGGGGCAGGGAACACCGCATTAGTAGCCCGACAGGTTTGGAGAGAGGGAGAGAGAGACGCGTCAGCGTGTATGAGGAGGCACCAGGCTTCCGCCTTGCCCCCCGTGCCCGACAGGTTTAAACCTAGTGTCTACGTTGTATGGTTTCGTCACTACATTGCGCTTGACCTGCAATAAGGACGGACTCTATATATCGCATATACTAGCATATCCCAGATGGTGGATCCCATTTGTAGACTGCGATATGACCATAGAATATTGCACACTATCTTACACAGGCGTTTAGTAACTGGTCAAAGGCACACCAACACCGACTTATCGCGTGCCCTACCGCAAAGGCGGCGGGTGCGAGCATGGCCGGCGCGGAGAGGATGTCCGACGCTAGCGCCAACGCCGATAGCGCCGGCTCGCCCGCCGCGCCCTCCTTCAGCGCGCCCAGCGCCAAGATGTAGCGGCACAAGTTGAATTTGAAAGCAAACTTTGAACGCAGTATGTCATATTATAGTTTGAGGCGCTTAGTTCCAGGCGCTTCAACTTGGGTTTGATAGGGTCAACCTGCACCGCCTCACCATGAGCACCAGGTTGGCGGCGCTGGGAATGAGCGCGCCGCACCCGGCCCGCACCGTGGCTTGGACCAGGGACTCACCCTCGTCCATTTTCCGGCTTAACGTGAGCACTTCTTTGGTTGGTCAGTTGGTTGGTGTCAGCGACGAAACTGGCTCATTGAGCTGAGAAGTGAAGGAGTGTCAGCCCCTGCCTTGCACCAGAGTGAAGACCGGCATGCGCGTCAGCTGGTTGCCCGCCAAGTCCGGACACGCCGCGCAGCAGGGTCATTGAGAACAGGCAGGGTGTGTTAACTCAAAGAAGACGTCAACTCGCCATAAATCTATCACGTGCCAACACTCTAGCAGGAGGGTCATTGAGAAGAGACCCTCTCGAACCACGATCGGACGAGCCCGCATGAAGTACCTTGAGGGTGAATTCTCCAATAGACGCGCTGACTAGGTTTGTCGATTCAACATCGGTCGAGTGCGTGTTCTCAATAATCACCACGGGGGCCAGGGCGAAAGCCTGGTGCCTCCTCATACACGCGGAAGTCTCTCTCTCTCTTGTCAATACCCACCCTACCATGGCAGAATTGAAAGCAGCGGCCGCGACGTCACCCACGGTGCCAGCCGCCAGCTGTGCGTCGCCCACGGAGGCCAGGGCCTGCTCGATGACGCCGAGCAGCGGGGCGTGCGCCAGGGGGTCTCGGCAGTACGCACCCAGCGCGAGCTGTAACACTAGGGATAGCGCGGCGGCGGCGGCGGCGTTGCTCGGACTCGCCGCGGCGACGATAACGCAGCGAAGAAGCGCCTATGAGTAGAGAATTGGCAGATATTGCTTCCCACGTCATCCAACGCCTATTGAACGCTCGCTTCTTGAGTTCAATGACATCAAATGACGAGGCGAGCAATGTACAACAGGTGTGTGCGTTCGTTTCTTGAGTTAATGACATAAAATTTCGTGGCGAGCAATGGATGACAGGCGCAGGCCCTACCGACGCCCCGGTCATGACGCCCCCGTTGGCGTCCGAGTTGTAGCGGCGCAAATTGAAATTGGTTGAAAGCAGTCCATCATGTTTCAGTGTCAAGAGATTAGTTCCAGGCGCTTTCAACTCAGATGACATGGGGTCAACCTGAACCGCCCCACCGAGTCGTGGCTGGCCACCCCACATGCGGCGAACACGGGGGCCGCCGCCGACGCGGCGTCCAACGCCTCCGCCACCGCGGGCAGCAGCTGCGACAGCATGCCGCTCGCGTGACCTCCTCCTAGGGACTCATGGACAGCGGTCGCCACGTCATGAGGATGCCGTTTAATTCAGGAAACGAGGGTTCAATATGCGTTTGATGACGTGGCGAGTACTATTCCTTACACCTTACCTCCCCCGCCGGCAGCCCGCTCGGCGAATGCAAGACACGCCGTCGCCACCACCTGTGCTTCGACAAGCGCCGCCCACAGCTCCAACGTTGAGTCGTAGAGGGCCACAAGCGCGGATGTGCGGTCGCCGGTGTTGGCTGTTGCCGTCACCGCGGTCCCGGCCATCCCCACCCGCGCCGCCGGGCGTCAGGGACTTACACTCGTTCCCATTTCAGCTCAACTTGAGCTCTTCTGTCCACTGTATAACCCATCTTAACTCATGAATGTGTCTTGGAGTTGCTCAAGTTGAGCTCTAACGTGAAAGAGTGTAAGCCCCTGCCGCGCGTCGGAGCGAGGCGATCGCGGGCATGGCGAGACGCACCGCTGCCTCCTCCGCTGCCGCCGCGGGTTCCGTGGCCGCCGCCACCGCTGCCAGGCAGACGGGTCATTGAGAGCAAGCAGGGTCTGTTGACTCAAAGAAGACGTCGACTCGCCATAAACTTATCACGTGCCAACACTCTGGCAGAATGGTCATTGAGAGCGAGCACTCGATCCGATGTCGGAGCATGGCTTACCTTCAGGGTGAATGCTCATACAGACGCGCAGACTCGGTTCACTGATTTAATGTCGGTTGAGTGCTTGTTCTCAATGACCTCCCTGCCAGCGCCCGGGCCAGGATGGTGGTGACGGGCTCCTGCCCTTTCCGCAGCTGCCGCAGAGCAGGGTCCGCGCACTCGTTTCCCTGCCTGCTTGTTCACGGCGCACAGTGATAGTGCACCGGTGTACCGGTTCACACTCACCGCATCCCCCTTCCTTGTCTGGCCACTCGATCCCTGGATGTTTGCCATGGTGTGTCAGTGTACCAGTGTGTTCATACACACTTGCCTCATTCTCTGCCTCAATGGTGGCGCAGCCGGACCGCCCCGGCCGTACACCTCCGACAGAAGTCCGATCGCCGCCCGGCTCGCCTCCCGATCTCTGTCCGCCGCACCATCACTTAGCGGCGAAACTTGAAATTGAAAGCAAGGTTTGAAAGCGGTTCGTCATATTTTCGTTTCAAGCGCTCAAAGTGAGAGACCAAGCGCGGTCAAACCGGGTCAACCTGGTTTGACCTGCACCGCCTCACCATCGCCCGACGGCGGGCCATTGGCCATGACGGGCGCGCAGGATTCACACACCCGCATGCCCGCCGACCACTACGGCCCGGCAGATACTGCCCGTCATGTCACCACACGCAGAGATGGATAGGGAGAGACGCTTCCGCGTGTATAAGGAGGCGCCAGGCTTTCGCGCTGACCCCCTTACCACATCATCACACCCATTTCCAATCCTCGTTTTTGCAGTCGAACGGCAACTTACGAGTTTGACGTGACGAGCAACGTCTGCCAGGCCTCACCACACACGCGCCTCTGGCCACCGCGAAGTCCTGGCTCTGCAGCCCGGTGATGATTGCCCCCAGGGCGGTCGTCAGAACGGGCGAGGGTTGCACCTTCAGCGCCTTCGCCAGCCCCGCAATTGCCCACAACCAGGGGCTTACACTCGTGAACTTTTCAGCTCAACCTGAGCCGTTTTGACAGAGACAGACTGACGCCATCCAGGGTAACACAAAAAGTGCTTGCGTTGAGCTATAAACGTGGACGAGTGTAAGCCCCTGCCCACAACGCCATCTCCACTCCTCGGTTGGTCACTGGACCGCCACCTCCCTGATGCCTCATCGCCGTCGATATCACGTGGCCTAGAGATAGGGACTGATGGATAGTGCTTGCCACCTCACAGGACGCCAGTTGACTCAAGAAAAGAGGGTTTAAATTGCGTCTGATGACGTGGCGAGCACTATCCATCAGTCCCAACCTAGAGCAGCCAACGCGGCCGACACGGCGGCGACGGCAGGCTCTGCAGCTGACGGCGACGCCAGACGCGCCACGGCAAACATAACGAAAATCCAGCCTTCAACCACACCCTAGGGCCTGACAGACGATGCCTGCCACGTCATTCTCCACATTGTAGACCCTCGTTTCTCGAATCAAACGGAATTACATGACGTGGCGAGCAGTATCTGTGAGGCCCTACCACACCCACACCCTGCGCGGTACTCGCGGCGTCGGCGAGCGCGCGTTGCAGGCCGTCGACAATACACGGGAGCAGGTTATCGGCGCCGACGACTCCTGCCACGTCCCGGAGCCCTTCGCCCAGCTCCTCCTGCGAGGGTCTGATGCTTGCCCGCCACGTCATCCAACGCGTTCTGAGAGAGGCGCGTCACCGTGTATGGGGAGGCACCAGACTTCCGCTTTGGCCCCCGTCCAACGCATTCAAACCCTTGTTTATTGAGATTACGGCATCACAAGACGTGGCGAGCATCATCTGCTGGGCCTGGTCATCCAACGCATTCAGAGAGAGAGACGCGGCAGCGTGTATGAGGAGGCACCAGGCTTCCGCCCTGGCTCCCGTCTAACGCATTCAAACCCTTGTTTCTTGAGTCCCAACAGCATCACATGACGGGGCGAGCATCATCTGCCTGGCGCTACCTCCTGCTAAGGTCTGATGCTTGCGCGCCACGTCATCCAACGCATTCGAACCGTCGTTTCTTGAGTCCAACGGCATCACATGACGTGGCTAGCATCATCTGCCTGACCCTGCCTCCCGCTGAGCCGCCAGCTCATCATCTTCCTCGCCATCACCGTTATATCTATCATCGCTGTCCTCGCGTACAACATTGGTTCCTCCATTGCTACCACCCACCAAAAGGGTCAGAGGACATCTACAGACTCAGGGTGATAGAACGACATTTGACTCGAGGATCATAGCTCGTCATTTCACTTGAGCGCCATAGGACGTCGTTTGACTATAACGGGTCATAGGACGTCATTTAACTTTAAAGGGTCATAGGACGTCATTTGACTGCAGCGGCATATGATGGCATTGCGTTCTATGCTGGAGCATTCATCATGATATGGCAGGCACGAGTCTTTCGGCCATACCCAGCTTGGCGACCCTGGCCGCCGCCGCCGCCACGCGTGCCGCGCACTGCACCAGCGGCGGCGGCACGGGCTGTAGCGGCGCAAGTTGAATGTGAAAGCAGAGGTTGAAAGCAGTATATCACACTTCAGAGGTTCAAGCGCTTAGTTCCAGGCGGTTTCAAGACGGGTTTGATAGGGTCAACCTGCACCGCCCTGCCGGGGAGCGCGCGGGTCTTTCCGCCGAAGCACCCGCGCGACGCCGCCTCCAGCTCCTCACGGAGAGTGGACCAGGCTGTAGCGGCGCAAGTAGAATTTGAAAGCAAAGGTTGAAAGCGGTGCATCATGCTTTGGCTTCAATTGCTGAAACCAAGCGCGGTCAATCCGGGGTCAACCAGGAGTCAAGCTGGGGTCAACCACAGGTCAAGCTGGGGTCAACCTTGGGTCAAGCTGGGGTCAATCTGAGGTCAACCTGCGCCGCCCTACCAGGGCTCTAGCGCCGCGGCGGGGGACGAGCCGGCCTCCATCGCCTCCGTCAGACCGTCGAGGCAAAACGCCAGTACCTCTATGTAGCGGCGCAATTTGAATTTGAAAGCAACAGTTGAAAGCAGCTTATCACATTGTCAATTCAAGCGCTGAAACCATAGGCGCTTTCAACACGGGATTTGATACCGTCAACCTACACCGCCCTACCTCCAGGTCGGCCGCGCCCAGCTGTAGCGGCGCAAGTTGAAATTGAAAGCAAGGTTTGAAAGCGGTCCATCATATTGCAGCTTCGAGTGCTGAAACCATAGGCGCTTTCAACACGGGGTTTCATACTGTCATCCTGCACCGCCCCACCCAGCGGCGGCACCTCGTCCGCGGGGTCGTCGCAGTTTCCGATGCTTCGCCCAATTTCCTTCCGCGACGTCCGCACGTTGTTTTTCCGATTCTCGCGTTTCAGCTTGGCGAATTCCTTGTAAGGGACGTATTCGCGGTCAGCCGCGGCGTTTGCCCCCGTGTCCAAGGGGCCGGGGGGCGCCGGCGGGGCCGGGGGCGGGGCAGCCGCCCGCGCCGCCACGCTCGCTAGAACCTCCACCACACGCGCGCGGGACTCCTGCGAGTGTGCGCCCGCCGCAGCGTAGCTCCGCAGTGCCTGCAGGGCACCGCCTAGCGCCTTGCGCCAGGGGCTTACACTCGTCCACTTTCCAGCTCAACGTAAGCACTATTAGTGGGCTACACGCGTCCAGATTTCGGCTTGACATGAGCATTTTTTGGTGGCCTGCGTTGGAAGCTTTCATTGATAATAGAGTCTCAGGGTGAGCTGAGAAATGAACGCTTGCCGTAGCTTCAGTGACCAAAAGCGGCTCAGGTTGAGCTGAGAAGTGGACGAGTGGAAGCCCCTGCCTCGCGGCGGTCTGGGCGATGCACAGCGGCGACCAGCGCTGACGTGGCGGCCGCCACCGCCGCCTCCACCACCGAGGGTTGAAACCGCTGCTGCGGCCCCGGGCTTAGGGCCAGGTGGACAGTGCTTAGGGTCAGACTGTCAGACGGATAGAGCTGAGGGCCAGATGGATAGTGCATGTGTCAGACGGGTAACGCTCAGGCCCAGGTGGATACTGCATATTAGGGTCAGATGGATAGGGCTTAGGATCAGACGGCTATGTCTGAGTGCCAGATGGATAATGTCTAGGGTCCGACGGATAATGCTGAGGGACAGACTGATGACGCGTGGCCTCACCCGGGCACAGCACCTGCACCGCCGCCGCCAGCGTGGCGCACGGACACGTCCCCGCCGCGCCCGGCTCAAACGCCGCCCACGCGCTGAGCGATTCCATCAACAGGATCTGCATGTGCGGCTCCGTGGCCCTCGGCGCCAGGGAGCAGGGGCTTACACTCGTCCACTTCCCAGCTCAACGTAAGCACTTTTTGTGGGATACGTTGGGTACCTTCGGTAGATGGATGGGTCGTAACTATTCACAAATTGGACACAAAGCGGCTCACTGACCGAAATGGCATAGGTTGAGCTGAAAAGTGGGCGAGTCCCAGGGGTTTAGGGTTCAGGGTTTGGGGTTTAGGGAGTGTACGCCCCTGCCAGGGAGTCCAACACCGGTGCGACGAAGGAAGCAGCGGCGTCGCGGAGGCCGGCGGCAACGGCGGCGCGGCGCGCCAGGTGGTAGCGGCGCAAGCTGAAATTGAAAGCAAAGATTGAAAGCGGTTCATCACATTGTAGCTTCAAGCGCTGAAACCATAGGCTCTGCGCTTTCAACACGGGTTTTGATACTGTCAACCTTCACCGCCTTACCGGGTGGATGGAGAGGGAACCCGACATGCACTCGTCGGGCAGCACCGCGAGAATCTGCAATAGGCAAGTCATGCCAGCCTGCGTCACGGCGTGCGCGCCGCCCTCAGAAAGTGCCTGGCCTTCATTTCCCCCGCTGCCGCCGCCGCCACCGCCGTGCCTTAAGACAATATCCTGCACCGACGCCGGCGCGGTGCTCGGGTCGGCCCCGAAGTAACCGGCGATATCTTTCACGACAGTGCTGGGTTCCCAGTTTGGCATCTTGCACGCCAGCGCAGCTATAGCTAGCGCCACCTGCACGAGGGCCCGGCCACTTTGTCTCTGGCTGTTTGCTTATAGTGTACCAGTGTACCCTTAACGAGTGGCCAGGCCAGGGAGGAGGATGCGGCGAGTGTGTACGCGTACGGGTACACTGGTACACTATCAGTAAACAGTCAGGGAACGAGTGGCCAGGCTGAGAGGCGAATCTGCGTATGAGTAAGAGCCTGCCTGCACGAGCACGGTGCGCGGCGGAGCGGAGGCCGCGCCACCCACACCGTCACCCCCGCCACCGCCGCCGCCGCCGAGGCCGCTGAGTAACGCGAAGTGCCACGCCAACGGCAGCAGCGCGTCCCGCATCCCCAGCCAGTCACTGTCACCCAGAACGGCATGACTCTTCTGCGTCTTTTCCACCTTGGTGCAGGGGCACAACTTGAATTTGAAGGCAAACATTGAAAGCAGTATATCACACTTTAGTTTCAAGCGCCCCGTTCCAGGCGGTTTCGACTTGGGTTTCATAGGGTCAACCTGCACCGACCTACCTTGGCGACGCAGCGGCGGAGCAGCACGTGCAGCGCGCGCGCGCAGAACAGCGCCTCCACTTAGGGAGCTTATAGATATCGCCTGCCTTGTCGGTCGTCGACACGCATTTTGAACCCTGGTTTTAAGAGTTTGATGGCGTCCTATGACGTGGCGAGCAATGTCTGCCAGGCACGTTGCCCGCGACGACATCGACACGGGTTTAGGACCCTCGTTGTGTTTGCGTTAGGCGGCATCTTATGACATGGAGAGCAGTGTCCGCGAGGCAGTACCTCGACGTGCGCGAGGTCTGGAGCGCGCAGCAGCGCCAGGCTCAACGGCCAGGCGTGCTCGCTGCGGAGGAACGCCTGGAGCCAGGGGCTTACACTCGTCCACTTTTCGGCTCAACTTAAGCGCATTCTCTCGGATAGGGGTGCATTCAGGGATTGTTTTTGGGGTGTTTAGGAGGTGTCCAGGGGTCTTAAGGAGTATCAGAGGGTGTTCAGGATGTATTTTGTGTCAGAAACGGCTCAGGTTGAGCTGAGAAGTGGACGAGTGTAAGCCCCTGCCTGGAGCCACGCATCCGCCGCGGCTCGCGTCGCGGGGTCCGGGCAGCAGGGCCGCACCCGCACGCGACGACACCGTTCGGTCGGGTTACCATTGGTGGCGACGGGGAGTCGGGGACGATGCCGACGGTTACACGGAGGAAGGTGTCAGCGGTGGTGGCGGCGGCGGGATGAGGCTGCGTGCGCGTGCGATGCGATGGGATAAAAGTTTCAACTTGACAACACAGCTGCCAGTTGAGCTGACGAGGAAACGAGTGTAAGGCCTCGAGGAGTCTGCGGCGAGTTTCGCACATGACGAGATATACAAGGTGGATGCGGCCGCACGTGTGTTGGTCATAGTGGTGGAGGCGGCGGCGGCGGCGGCGGCGGCGGCGGCTGCGGGGCGGGCATCCTGGAGAGAGGTAAACGAGCGCCCTGAACTTTTGCAAAGTGACAGCGTGGACTGGGCCTCACCGGAGAGCCGTAGAGTGCCGCCACCGCCTGGCCCAGCGCCGCGCGATCGGGCGGTGCCTCCGACACCGGCGCGGCCCCCGGTGCCGCCATCGCCAAGTCGGTGCTGCGCTCGTGGTGTTGTGTGCCGTCCCGAATGACGCCGCAGCCTTCGTCCGTCAAGTAGTAGAATATATCCGATCCGTTTGCTCCCCCCACCGGATCTGCGCAGATGGCGCCGCCGTATCCTCGGATTCCAAACCGCGTCGCGGACGCCACTCCGACCTGCGCCGGTCCGACTCCGCTCCCCCGGCCCGACCTCCCAGCCCCCGCCACGTCGCCGTAACCGGCCAGCCGTCGGCCTTCAGCCGTCAGCCCCCCCTCCGCCGCTCGGCCTCCGATCCTCCCGCCGTCCCTCAACACCAACACAAACACACTAACAATGTCGGCGCCGGCGCCGAAGCTGCGGTTCGGGCCGATGTGCCTGTGCCACAGCGTGCCGCCGGTGCCGTGGTGGGAGCCGGAGGCGGCGGAGGTGGCGGCCGCTGAGGGCCCGAGGCGCGCCGCGCCAAAGCTGCTCAACACCTTCACCAAGACCAAGGTGCCCTTCGTCCCCCTAGCGGTGGGGCCGTCTGTCCAACTCAAAGATATCCCGACTGGATACGATGCCGAGAAAATGCTGCCATGTGATGCAGCCTCGGGAACGAGTGGCCAGGCCAGGTCGGGCAGGAGGAGTGCGGGTTCACTGGTTCACTGTGAGAAACGAGTCAGTGAACGAGTGCACAAGTCAGGGAGGATGCGGCGAGTG
>Ga0307489_10002149_pt1 | contig 13190 bp, 23 predicted proteins | sample SB12metaG_FD_202247 | JGI IMG/M metagenome (GOLD analysis project Ga0307489, IMG submission 202247) | Sea-ice brine microbial communities from Beaufort Sea near Barrow, Alaska, United States - SB 1.2 | ecosystem: Environmental > Aquatic > Marine > Coastal | place: USA: Alaska | collected...
CGCGAGAAGATGGACGAGGAGCTGCGGGCAGGGGCTTACACTCGTCCACTTTCCAGCTCAACATAAGCACCTTTTGTGGGATAGGGGGTATTTAGGGCGTATTTAGGGGTGGTTTAGGGAGTGTTTATGAGGTCATGTTGACAGGGGCTTTAGGCTTACGGTGTGATTGAGGGGGTCTTTAGGGTACATTTTAAGTTACAGAAACGGGTCAGGTTGAGCTGACAAGTGGACGAGTGTAAGCCTCTGGCTGCGGGCGGCGGCGGCGAGCGCGGCGGCGGCGCTGGCCAAGCTGGAACCCAACATGAAGGCCATCCACCAGTACGAGGTAGGGCGGTGCAGGTTGACCCGATGAAACCCATGTTGAAAGCGCCCATATCTAAGCGCTTGAAATTAGAGCATGATAAATTGCTTTCAAACTTTGCTTTCAAATTCGACTTGCGCCGCTACAACGAGGGCATCAAGGAGAAGGAGCGGCGGCTGTTCGAGGAGCTAGACGCCGCCAAGGTAGGGAGGAGCAGGTTGACCCTATTAAACCCACGTTGAAAGCGCCTGGAACACAACGCTTGAAACTAGAATGAGATAAAGTGCTTACAGTTTTGCTTCAATTTTGCATTCACATTCAACTTGCGCCGCTACACCAAGGGGCGCCAAAAGGCGGCCACGGACGCCTTCGAGGCGGTGCGCCGCGAGCGCACCGACACCTTCATGGCAGGGGCTTACACTGGTCCACTTCTCAGCTTGACTTGAGCCATTTGTGACACCAAAAATATCCCGTAAACGCCAAAACACCCCCTCCACCCCCGCCATACATACCCCCTAAACACCCCTCAGACACCCCTCAGACACCCATTGTCCCACAAAAGCGCTTACGTTGAGCTGAAAGGTGAACGAGTGCAAGCCCCTGCTTCATGGCGGCCTTCACTCACATCGCCGAAGCCATCGACCGCGTGTACAAGGTAGGGCTGTGCAGGTTGTCCCTATCATTTCCACGTTGAAAGTGCCTGGAACCAAGCGCTTGAAACTAAAATGTTACTAAGCGCTTTCAAACTTTGCTTTCAATTTCAACTTGCGCCGCTACAACAAGGAGCTGACACTGTCAGATGCGCACCCGATGGGCGGCAACGCGTACCTCACGCTGGAGTCCGTGACAGACCCCTACATGCACGGCAGGGGCTTACACTCGTCCACTTCTCAGATCAACCTGAGCCGTTTCTGACACTCAAAACATCCCCTGAACGCCTCAACACCCCCTCCATCCCCACCATAAACAATCCTTCAACGCCTCCTAAGTACCCCTTGTCCCACCAAAAGCGCTTACGGTGAGCTGACAGGTGGACGAGTGTAAGCCCCTGATGCACGGTCTCAAGTTCTCCGCCATGCCGCCGTCCAAACGGTTCCGCGAGATGGAACAGCTCAGCGGGGGTGAGAAGACCATGGTAAGGCGGTGTAGGTTGAAACCAGCTGAAACCCGAGTTGAAAGCGCGTTGGGTTCGGAAATGGGGGAGGCCCCCTATGGACCATTATTTCCTCACTCTGTTCAACGGGGCAGGCCCCCTATGCACCGTACAGCGCTGGAAAGCGCAATGAGATGAAGCGCTTTCAAACCTTGCTTTCGATATCAACTTGAGCCGCTACACCATGGCGGCGCTGGCGCTGCTCTTTGCGATCCACTCCTACCGATCCTCACCCTTCTTCATTCTGGACGAGGAAGGGCGGTGCAGCTTGACCCTATCAAACCCACGTTGCAACCGCCTAGCACTAAGCACTGGAAACAGAATAATGATGTTTCTGCTTTCAAGTTTTGCTTTCAAAACCAACTTGCGCCGCTAAACCGAGGTAGACGCCGCGCTGGACAAGACCAACGTGGAGAAGATGGCGGCCTTCATCCGCAACCGCAGCCACGGCACGGGCGAGGGCGGCGAGGGCCACCCGTGCCAGTCCATCGTCATCTCCCTCAAGGCAGAGGCTCACACTCGTCCACTTCTCAGCTGAACCTGAGCCGTTTCTACTCGAAACATCCCCTTAACGCCTAAACAACCCCTCCACCCCCGCCTTAAACACCTCCAAAATGATCGTTGTCCCACCAAAGCGCTTACGTTGAGCTGGAAGGTGAACGGGTGTAAGTCCCTGCCTGAAGGACTACTTCTTCGATAAGGCGGACAGCCTGGTGGGCGTGAGCCGCGACGTGCACAGCGCGTGCAGCCGCGTCCTCACCTTCGATCTCGAGCCCTACGAGGAATAGTCTGGAGGGCGGTTACTCTAAACCCTAAACCCTAGGAGTAGTCAGGGGGGCGGGGAGGGCGGGGCAGGCGGGGCGGGCCGCCACAGGGGGTCGGAGGGCGGGAGGGGGGGATATACTAGGAACGACCGGGGGCGCGAAAGAACGCGCGCGCCACCACACGTGCACACACACACCACGTGAACACACCACGTGGACGTACACACACGCATACGCCGCACACACGACGCATGATTGTTGCGAGCGCAACGAACAGAACAGAACACGCACTAGAGCACTAGATGGACGATGTCACAGAGTGACAAGATATCCCATATCGATATGGGAGATGACCTTATCGATACTGTCATCTCCCATATCATTAGCCCATATCCCATATCAATGTCGACGGTCACAAATGTAATGAGCACAGCACAGACGATGACAAACGATAACATGAGATTCTGTCGCGCGCGCCGCGCGCCAAAGATGGCGGCACAGCGGAGACAAACATGCTCAACACGGTTCCCTCCCATCAGAGAAGGGTAATTTGGCAGCCAAAGGAAATTTAATTCGAAACAAGGTTCGAGTGTCGTCGGCGGTGATCAGCTGTGGGTTTGAAGCGCGGCGGCAACGATTGTTATAATTACTAGCTAGCCTGGCACCGAATACGCAGAGTAAAGTGTGAGTTGGTCGTGTGTGCCATTCTCGTAGCCCCCCCTCTATTGTTTTCGATCACTGAGTGTGTGGAGTGTGGTGTACCGGTACACCTCGATTCGCGAACTTGTTTTCTGACGTGCTTATAGAGCGGCAGCTTGAGGCTACCGAATAAGTACACCCGGGACGAATACGTGCAATGAATGGTGTCCCCTCTAACCTCGGTGTCACGCCCCGCGCTGCCACCGAGTCACCGAATCGCGGAGCCACCCCTAGTGCCTGGTCTGTGAGTAAGCAAATTCTAGTAAAGTGATTTCTTTGGTAATTAGCAAAATACATATTTGACTTTTGGCCAATGGCCAAACGGGCTGAATACTGTATGCAGTACGAAATACTACCCACAGTGACCTCATAGACCAGGCTCTAGTGGCGCCTAAGGCAGGTTGAGCTCGTCATGGGATTCAAAGCCATCGATGTCCTCCTCGATATCGTCCGGAATATCGTCAAGCTCCTCCTCCTCCTGCCGCACCTCCGGGCCCCAATTGACTGGGGTGCCACCTGTCATGCCCCCACTGGCCGCACCGCCACCTGCGACGCCCCCACTGGCCGCCCGGCCACTTGTCACACCCCCACTGGCCGCCCCGCCACCTGTCACGCCCCCCTCCTGCTCCTCCTCATCCTGCTTCTCCTTCTGCTCCCCCTGCTCATCCTGCTCCTCCGGCACCGTCCCCGCGTCGTCGCCCCTCAGCCCCGGGCTATCGTGCGGCTCGGCAGGCGTGGCCGCCGGCGCCTCCGGTGCCTCCACCTCGTCGGCATCCTTGTCCTCCTCAGTCGCCGACCCTGCTACACCCGCACCCGCGGCGAGCCGCTCCGGCAAAGGAGGCGGCATTGCGTCCTCCTCCTCCTCCTCCGTGTCCACAGCCTCCGCCTCAACCGCGGCAGCGAGCTCATGCAAAGGATGCGGCATGATCGCGTTCTCCTCCTCCTGCTCCTCCCTCTCCTCCATCCCCTCCACCTCCTCCTCCATGTCCTTGGCCTCCGCCTGACCCGCGGGAATCCGGTCATGCAATGGAGGCGACATCACGTCCTCCTCCTTCTCCTCCTCCCCTTCCTCCTCCCCCTCTTTATCTGTGCCCGTGGCCACCGCCTGACCCGCGGGAGTTCGGTCATGCAAAGGAGGCGATATCACCTCATCCTCCTCCTCCTCCTCCTCCTCCGTCTCCTCCTCCTCCTCCCCATCTTCTTCTGTGCCCGTGGCTTGCGCCTGACCCGCGGCAGTCCGGCCATGCAAAGGAGACGACGTCACGTCCTCCTCCTTCTCCTCCTCCTCCTCCTCCGCCCCCTCTGCATCTGTGCCCGTGGCCCCCGCCTGACCCGCGGCAGTCCGCTCATGCCAAGGAGGCGACATCACATCCTCCTCCTCCTCCTCCTCCTCCTCACCCTTCTCCTCCACCTCTTCCTCAGTGTCCGTGGCCTCTGCCTCCCCCGCTGCAAACCGCTCAGGCAAAGGCGGCGGCATCACATCCTCCTCCTCCGCCTTCGTGTCCGAGCCCCCCGCCCCACCCGCGGCGAACCGCTCCGGCAAAGGAGGTGACGTCGCGTCGTCCACCTTTCCCTCCTCCTCATCCCCCTCCTCCTCCCCCTCCTCATTTGTGTCCGTGTCCGCGCCCCCCGCCCAACCCGTGGCGAACCGCTCCGGTAAAGCAGGCGACATCGCGTCGTCGTCCGCCTCGTCACCGGGTGCCGCCGCCGATGTGTGCGCCACCTCGACCTCATCGCCGGTCTCGGATTCATCGGCGACGGTCGGGAGAGGCTCCTCCTGCTCCACCTTCACCTCGTCCTCCTCTGCGGCCTCTGCTTCCTCCTCCTCTTCGTCCTCCTCTGTGGCATCCTCCTGCGTGACATCCTCCTCCGTGGCGTCTTCCTCGTCCGCGGGCGCGAGGCGCGAAATCCTCCCCATCACCTCGGTCTCGAAATCCTCCTCCTCCTCCGACTCCGTGACCTCGTCCGCGGCCGGCGCGGGGGCGGCAGCGGCGGCGGCGGCGGCAGAGGCGTGAGTGCGGCCGGGAGTGGGCGCGGGGGCGGCGGCGGCGGCGGCAGAGGCGTGAGTGTGGCCGGGAGCGGGCGCTGGGGGCTCCACCTCGTCCTCGTCGGTGGCGTCCTCCTGGTCAGTCATCGCCTCCTCCCGTGCCGCTGCCTCCTCCTCCTCCTCCCGGGCTGTCGCCGCTTCCTCCCGGGCCGCCTCCTCCTCCCGAACCGTAGCCGCCTCCTCCCGGGCCGCCGCCTCCTCATCCCGGGCTGCTTGCTCCTCCCGGGCCGTTGCCTCCTCCTCTTGGGCTGCCGCCGCCTCCACCTCCCGCACGATGTTTGTCTGATGCTCGGCGATTCCCACCTCGTCCTCCGCCTTCCCGTCGATGTCTTCCGCTGAATCACCGGCGGGATCCTCCCCCTCTTGCGCGGCGGGTGGGTGGCGCGCGGCTTCCTCCTCCTCCTCCTCCTCCTCCTCCTCCTTCACCGCCTCCGCCTCCTCCCCCTCCTTCTCCTCCTCCTCCTCCTCCTCCTCTTTCTCCTCCTCCTGCACCTCCTCCTCCTCCTCCTCCTCCTCCTCTTCCTCCACCGCCTCCACATCCGCCTCGTCGTCAGTGACGTACTCCGCCTCATTGTCAATGTCCTCCTCCGAATCACCGCCGAAGTCCCTCTCCTCCTGCGTGGCGGGTGCGCGGCGCGTGGCTTCTGCCTCCACCCAGGGGCTTACACTCGTCCACTTTTCTACTCAACGTAAGCGCTTTTCTGCCGGACAGGGGGTGCGTCAACGGGCTGTTTAGGCGGTGTTTGGGAAGTATGAGGGGATATTAGGGAGTGATTCTGGTGTATTATGTGTCAGAAATGGCTCCGGTTGAGCTGAAAAGTGAACGAGTGTAAGCCCCTGCCTCCACCTCCGCCTCCACCTCCGCCTCCGCCTCCACCTCCTCCTCCGAGCTCACATCCACCTCGTCGTCAGTTATGCTCTGCTCATCATAGACAGTCGGATCCATCTCCTGTTGCGCGACGGCGACATCCTCCTCCTCGTTGTAGCGGCGCAAGTCGAGTTTGAAAGCTAACTTGAAACCAGTTCATCATACTTTAGTTTCAAGGGCTTACGTCCAGGCGCCTTCAACGCGGGTTTCATAGGATCAACCTGCACCGCCCCACCTCGTGTGCGGCGGGCGAGGTGCGGACGCCGTTTGTAGGAACGACGCCGTTCGAGCCGACGCTGAGGTCGACGCGCCCAATGCGCTCAGCTTCGATGTTGTACGCCTGTGCCGCAGCTTCCTCCGGCCAGGGGCTTACACTCATCCACCTTTCAGCTGAACTTAAGCGCTTTCTACGGCATAGGGGGTACGTTTAGGGGTTGTCTAGGGGGTGTGTAGGGTGTGTTAGGGGGTAACAGGGGGTGTCTAGAGTGTATTTTGTGTCAGAAGCGGCTCAGGTTGGGCTGAAAAGTGGACGAGTGTAAGCCCCTGCCTCCGGCCGGCGCGCGGCCTCCATTCTCGCCTCCTCCTCTCAGGGGCTTACACTCGTCCACTTCTCAGCTCAACCTGAGCCGTTTATGATACGCAAAACAGACCCTAAACACCTAAACACCCCTTCCGCCGCTGCCATAAATACCTCCTTACCCCCCCTAAGCACCCCCTATCCAACATAAAGCGCTTGTGTTAAGCTGGAAAGTGGACGAGTGTAAGCCCCTGCCTCCTCCTCCATCTCCGCGCTGACGTCCACCTCCTCGTCGGTCAAGATTTCGGCCTCCTCCTCGATGTCCTCCGAATAGGGTCGGGCGGCACATGCGGAACAATTTTGGCATTTTTCGGCATTTTATCTGCGCGTCTTTGGGACATTAGTCGGCATATTTGGGCATAGTTGGGCATCATCCGAGCATACGAGGCTGAATTTGAGGAATTAAGCACAGGAAATTTGGGCAAGAAAATAGCATATTCCGCCTGGGCCTACCTCCGAAGCCTCACTGGCGCCGTCCTCCCTGTGATACATGCCCGGCCTCGGCTGGTGTCCGAGGGCGAGAGCTGGCACGGCGGGGGACCGCGGCGCCGGGGACGCGGGCGCCGGGGACCAAAGGCTTACACTCGTCCACTTTTCGGCTCAACGTCATCGCTTTCTGTGGCATTGGGGGTGCATCTAGGGGTTTTTCAGGGGGTGTTTAGGGGGTGCTTAGGGGGTGTTAGGGGACATTATAGGGAATTAGGGTGTGCTTCATGTCAGAAACTGCTCAGGTTCAGCTGAAATGTGGACGAGTTCAAGCCCCTGCCGGGGACGCGGGCGGCGGGGACGCGGGGAGCGGGGACGCGGGGGGAGTTGTGTGCCGCACGGGCGGCAGGGGGCTCAGCCTGGTGGGTGAGGAGGGGCGGATGCGGCCCGCGCTGACGCGGGGGAGGGGGGTGACGTCGTCCACCGGGGGGAGGGAGGAGGCGGGCTGGATGTGGTCGCTGTCCCGCGCGTCGGCGGCGGCGGCGGCGGCGGCAGCGGCGGCAGCGTAGGCGGCGGCGGCGGCCGGCGAGAGGAGCGGCGAGGGGTTGGTCCGCATCGCGCCTGGTGAGGACGGGGCATCATCGGCGGCGAGGGAGGGCAGCGGCCGGGGTAGATGGGCGAGCGGCGGAGAGGTGGCCATGGCCGGGGAGGTGAGCGAGTGCTGCAGCGGCGCCGTCACCACCGGTGAAAGCGCGGGGGCGGGCGCGGTGGAAATTACCACTGCCTCCTTTCTCGCCACCGACAGAGACCTCCTGGGCGCTCTCACAGCCGGCGCCTCCGGCGCCGGCGCGGGCGCCGGCGCCACTGACAGAGACCTCCTTGGCAACCTCGCAGCCGGCGCCGCCACTGACATTGACCTCCTGGGTAACCTGGCCGCCGCCGCCGCCGCCGCCGGAGCGCGGGTCGTGGCACCCGCCGCCAGCACTGCCGTCGTCGATGACCTGTAGCTGGACCTGGCGGCCGCCGCCGTAGGCACCGCGGTGGCCGCCGCCCTGGACGCGGAGGCGGGGCGGATGCGGCCCGGCGGCAGGGGCTTACACTCGTTCACTTTCGGCTCAACGTAAGCACCTGTTGAGGGAAGCGCTGGGTACTGCCAGTCGCTCAGTGAAAAGAAACGCCTCAGGTTGAGCGGAGAAGTGGACGAGTGTAAGCCCCTGCCCGGCGGCACGTGGCGCGCCACTTCCGCGGCGGTGGTCCTGGCGCGCGCGTCAAGCTCGCTCGCGAACACCACCGCCACCGCCGCCGCCGTTGTCGCCGCCCTCACCCTGCCCGGCGCCACCCCCACCCCCGCCCCGGCCCCCGCCCCCGCCCCCGCCGCCACTGACAGAGACCTCCTGGGCGCCCCGAACACCACATCCGTCACCGCCGGCGCCGCCGTCACCGCCGGCGCCGCCGTCGCCGCCGTCACCGCCGGCGCGGGGCGCCCCTCGTCCGGCCCAGGCTCCGAGAGGCTCGCTAGGTACCGGTTGACGTTGACCGCCGCAGACGGCCGCACGGGTGGCGCGCTAGTGACGCGCTGGGACCCCGCCCCCCCGCGCCCGGCCGCCGGCGCCGACGCCGGGCGCGGCGGCGCCGGCGGCCGCGCCACTGGTGCTCCCGCCGTGGTGTACCGGCGCAAGTTGAAATTGAAAGCACAGTTTGAAAGAGATTTATGACAACATAGTTTCAAGCGCTAAACCATATGCGCATCCAACACGTGTTTTGATACTGGCAACCTGCACCGCCCTACCGTGGTGCTGTACAGCAGCGTCATGCCGGGGCGAATGTCCGCAGGGTCGCCCAGGTGTAGCGGCGCAATTTGAGTTTGAAAGCAGAAGTTGAAAGCAATTCATCACAATTTAGTTTCAAGCGCTTAGTTCCAGGCGGTTTCAACATGAGTTTGAAAGGGTCAACCTGCACCGCCTCACCCAGGCGCCGACCGTCCACCCGGAACAGCCCGCGCACCGGGGTGTCCCCTGATCCCAGGGCCGCGACAAGCGCGAACATTGTCAATCGCTCGTCGGGCGGCGGCCGTCCATCCACACTACGCAGTTTTGCCCCCAGTAGTTCACGTGGACTCGCGACTTGTTATTTTTACAGATTAACATTTTTGAACGAAGAAGTAACACGTGTGATCATGTGTTTCGCACGCGGGGTTACGAATTTCGCTGGGATTCCCGAACAGATTTCCCAACACGTGCTTCGATTTGGTGTATTTTCACAGTGAAAATCAGGGGGACTCCAATCGAACTAACTACCGGGGGCAAAACCGCGTAGCACTTTCGTTCAACGGTGGCGTAGCCCTGAGCTTGTTTGGTGGTGGAACGAGCAGCTGAAACCGCATTTCGACGGTGCTAAGCGTGTGAGTGAGGAGTAACGAGTGACGCGGGCCTCACCCGGCAGGCCGGCGGCGATTCGCACGCGCTTGCAGAGGTCATCGAAGGTGAGGCACGCCAGGGTCTTGGCGCCCGGCAGGCGCATGGAGTAGCGGCGCAAGTTGAATTCGAAAGCAAATTTGAAGCAAAATTGAAAAGCGATTTATCATACTTCACTTTCAAGCGCTTAGTTCTGGGCGGTTTCAACTTGGGATTCATAGGGTCAACCTGCACCGCCCTACCATGGTGACGGCGGGCCCCGCGGGGTGCGTGCGCGGGGCTACCGACACCTCGAAGGAGTTCACCTTGCACGTGGTCGGCGCCGCCAGCTTGTCGGCCGTGCGGCGCTGCCGCCGCGCCGCACCTGCGTTGTTGGCCATGCTGTAGCGGCGCAAGTTGAAATCGAAAGCAAAGATTGAAAGCGGTCATCTCAGTTTAGTTTCAGGCGCTGAAAGCAGGCGCGCTATCAACTCGAGTTCTGAAACCGTCAACTTGCACGGCCCTACCATGCCGGGCGCCAGGTCTTTGGCGCAGCGAAACAGCAGGTCCTGGCCGTCGCCCAGCTCCGAGATGTAGCGGCGCAAGTTGAGATTAGAAGCAAAAGTTGAAAGCAGTTCCACAAATTCCAGTTCAACACGCTTAGTTCCAGGCTCTTTCAGGCGCTTTCACCGTGGGTTTGATAGGGTCAACCTGCACCGCCCTACCGAGACGCCCAGCACCTCGCCACCGTCCACGGAGTACAGCGCTACGCAGGGTGTGAAGGCCACGCCGTGCTCCCGCAACGCCTCCGACCAGGGGCTTACACTCGTCCACCTGTCAGCTCAACGCAAGCCCTTTTCGTGGGACAAGGGGTATTTTGGTGGTGTTTTAGGGAGTGTTTAAGGCGGGGTTGGAGGGGGTGTTTAGGCGTTTAGGGATGTGTTGAGTGTCAGAAACGGCTCAGGTTGATTTGAGAAGTGGACCAGTGTAAGCCCCTGCTTCCGACACACGCGCGCGCAGCTCCCCCAGTGTGGCGGCGGAGGCGGGCAGCATCACGGGGATGAAGCGCCCCTCCCCCGTCCCTCCGCCTGCGCCCCGCACCCCGCCATCGGGCAGGGGCTTACACTCGTCCACTTTTTGGCTAAATGTAAGCGCTTTCTGCGGGATACGGGGTGCATGCAGGGGTTGCTTGAGGGGTGTCTAGGGGGTGTCAGGGGGTGTCTTTGGTAGAAACGGCTCAGGTTGAGCTGAGAAGTGGACGAGTGTAAGCCCCTGCCGGCGCGCCGCACGTGCAGCAGCAGGCGGCTGTGCTGCGGCCGGGCCTTGGTGTAGCGGCGCATCTTGAGATTGAAAGCGATTATTGAAAGCGGCTCGTCACATTTTAGTTGCAAGCGTTTAATTCCAGGCGCTTTTAACGTGGGTTTGATAGGGCCAACCTGCACCGGCCTACCTTGGCGAGGCGCGCCACCGCCGCCGCCTGCTCCGGGGCCAGCGGGGCGCCGCCGCGGCCCGCCCACGGCAGTGCGGCCAGCTCGGCGCCCGCGTCCTCCTCGGCGACGCCCTCCGCCGCCGCTAGCGCCGCCAGCTGCGACCGCCGCGCCGCCACTTCGGCGGCCGTCAGCGCCGTGTACCAAGGGCTTACACTCGTCCACATTTCGGCTTCACGTGAGAACCTTTTGAGGAGCACTTTGGGTGTTTTCAGCGCATTTCAGCGACAAGAACGGCTCCGGTTTGGGTGAGAAGTGAACGAGTGTAAGCCCCTGCCGTGTACACCGCCCCCGCCGGGAAGGCGCGCGGCGACGGCGCGGCGGCGGACCACAGCGACCCGCGCGAGGTCGTTACCACCGCCGTGGACCAGGGGCTTACACTCGTCCACTTTTCAGCTCAACCTGAGCCGTTTCTGACACCAGATACACCATAAACAACCCCCCAAATCCCCTGATACCGCCTAAACGCCCCCTAAACAACCCCTGCAGGCACCCCCTATCCCACACAAAGCGCTGAGTTGAGCCGAAAAGTGGACGAGTGTAAGCCCCTGCCATGGACACCGCCGTGCTCGCGCCCGCCCCCCCCCCCGCCCCCCCCCCCCCCGCCGCCGCCTCTGCCGTCGATGTACGCCGCGAAGTCCAGCTCCTGCCCGGTGGCGCTGTTCACCAGAGCGGCGACCTGCGCGCAGGGCCTCACACTCCTCCTGGGATGGGGTTTCCGGATTCGGACGGATTCGGCCGAGTGACGGATTCGGGTTGATTCTGGTGGATTCTGACGGAATTCGCCGACCCAGCACTTCCTCCCTTGTCACCTCAACCTCACAGCATGCTCATAGTGTGACAGTGGACCCATACACGCTCGCCACATCCTCCTATCTGGCATCACACTCGTTCCCTTTCCAGCTCAACTTGTGTAATCACTTGAGTGGCTTTAGGGACCAAACGGCTCAAGTTGAGCTGAAAAGGGAACGAGTAGCCAAGGTGGCTCAAGATGAGCATGTTCGCGGTTTTAGAGGGGATCAATCAGTGGTTGCAGGGACGGACCGGCTCAAGTTGAGCTGGAAAGGGGACGGCGTGTGCGGCCCCGCCGGCACGCCCATTTTGAGCTTGTGCTGCACGGAGAGCAGCAGTTCCTCCACCTCCTCGTTGTAGCGGCGCAAATTGAAGTTAAAAGCAAATTTTGAAACCGGTTTATCATATTTTAGTTTCAAGCGCTGAATTCTAGGCGCTTTCAACTTGGGATTGATAGGGTCAACCTGCACCGCCCTACCTCGGCGGCGCGGGCGGGGGTGGCGGCGGCGGCACGCTGGTACAGCACTGCCGCGGGCCAGGGGCTTACACTCGTCCACCTTTCACGTCAACCTGAGCCGTTTCTGACACAAAATACACCCTAAGCACCCCCTAATGCCACCCAACAGCCCATAAGCAACCCCTAAACAACCCCTAAAAGCACCCCCTATTCCACAGAAAGCGCTTGCGTGGAGCCCAGAAGTGGACGAGTGTAAGCCCCTGCCGCGGGCGCCTGCGCGGGGCCGCACCCCGCGCGCCGCACCATCACCGTCTCCGTCGCGTGCCCGTGCCCCCCCAATCGTAGGGCCAAAGAGAATATGCTTTCTTTCCAGCCCAAATTCCCTATGCTTCATTCCCCAAATTCAGCCTACTATGCTCGGATTATGCCCAACTATGCCCAGTTATGCCTAATAAAATTCCCGGCATATGCCGGCAATTTTCGATTTGCCTATTATGCCAAAAGTAATGCCGGCATATTCCGGCTGGTCCTACCCAGCCGCCGCTGCAGCCGCGCACCACGCGCCGCCGCGAACGCCCTGCGCGCCGCGCGCCGCGCCGCGCGCTCCGCCACCGCCAGCTTGGCCTGCCGCCGCTTGAACTTCGCCATCTGCCGCTCCCACGGTGACAGCCTCACGCCAGGGGCTTACGTTCGTCCACATCTCAGTTCAACCTGAGCCGTTTCTGCCACTCAACATGCACCCTGAAGACCCCCTAAACACGCCCTACGCACTCCCTGAACCCCCCTTAAACACCCTCTATACACCCCCTATCCCACAAAAGGTGCTTATGTTGAGCTGGAAAGTGGACGAATGTAAGCCCCTGCCTCACGCGTGGCGCCCTCGTGGAGTGCTCGGGGGGCGAGGCGGCGCCGGGGGACGAGGCGGCGGTGCCGGCCGTTGGGTCGTCGTGCATGACGTCCTCGAGGCAGGGGCTTACACTCGTCCACATTTCGGCTCAACATAAGCGCTGTTTGGGGTACAGGGGGTGCGATGAGGGGTTGTTTAGGAGGAGTTTAGGGGGTGTCAGGGGGTGTAGGTAGTGTTTAGGGTGTGTTCTTGTGGCAGACATGGCTGAAGTTGAGCTGAGAAGTGGACGAGTGTAAGCCCCTGCCTCGAGGCCGTCCATCGCCGGGTCAGCGTCGGGGTCCGTGGGGACCAGCGTGCTCGCCGCCACTGACCGGGTGCC